>Ga0308417_1000283_pt1 | contig 37243 bp, 34 predicted proteins | sample HotsprSampleOS65_FD_203528 | JGI IMG/M metagenome (GOLD analysis project Ga0308417, IMG submission 203528) | Hot spring phototrophic mat microbial communities from Octopus Spring, Yellowstone National Park, Wyoming, United States - 20090730_OS65 ...
CGTAGTCGGGGCGGAGGGGAAGCGGCTGACCCATGGCGAGGCTCCATTGCTCGCCCCGTTGAATCAGATCCCGCCCGCGTCGGGGAATCCCTCTCGTGAGTCTCGTTCAGAAAGACTTGGTATAAGGCCATGCGCAGCGCTTGGCCTGAGCGGTTTCCTGATGTGATCGCCCATGACGTGCAAAGCATCCGCCGCGATCCGGATTGGGCCGCGGCCAAGGCCGGCAATGCGGAAGCACCGGTGCGCCTTGTTGAGCGTCTTGCCAAGCCAGAGGCCGCAGAGCGGCTAAGAGCGGCCCTGGCGGGGCAGGACGCGATGCTTGCAACCGTGCGCTAGGCAGAGCGCGGCGTCGGCGAAAACCTAATCCCAGAGGCTTTCGCGCGCTGGCTTGCGGCGCAAACCGGCCTGCCGGTGGACGAAAGCATTTACCGGCTGAACCGCACCATGCGCACCAACGCAGACGCGCTGCAGCGGCTTGTGCGCCGCGCCGCCTTCGCCGGCGAGGTGCAACCCGGCCGCGCCTACGTGATCGTCGACGATGTGGTGACCCAGGGCGGCACCGTGGCCGACCTGCGCGGCTACATTGAGGCTAAGGGCGGGCGGGTGCTTGCTGTGACCGCCTTGCAGGCTCCAGGCGCAAATGCCAAGTCGGTGCCGAGTGCGGCGCAGGTGGCGGCGCTTCGCAAGCGTTTGGGCGACGTTGGCGAAGCCTGGTGGAAGGAGACGTTTGGCTATGACTTCTCGGCCCTCACCGCAAGCGAAGCCCGCCAGCTTTTCCGCTTCGCCAGCACAAACGAGCTCCGATCCATCCTGGAAAGGCTTGGCGCCCTACGAGCAGGACCTGATGACCGAGCAGGACGGCCAGGCCATGTTGGCCCGCTTTCTGGAGGCGGGCCGCAAGGCGGAGGCGTATTTTCGGGCCCGCAAGGCGGAGCAGGACGCAGCAAAGCAGGGCAGCGCGGCCTAGCCGAAGCACCACCAGAACCCGCGCTGCTGGCCGAGCCGCAACCTGCCGCAACGGCCCCAACCCTCTTCGGACTCACCTTGACACGGTGGGGGGCCACGCGCCCTTTCGCGCCCACCAGCACCCAGCGCGTTGCCGCCGGACGGTGCAGGTGTATGATCGGAGGCAACGGCGGAGTCCCCCATCTGCTGCCACTCTAGCTGCTGCGAGGTTTCCCCTGGCTCTGTTCAAGCGTCCGAAGGGCGAAGGCGGCGCGCCAAGCCGTGAGGTAGCGCCGGCCGAGCCCGCTGCCGAACCAATCGCCCGCCCGACCCAGATTCGCAAGGAGAGCGGCATGGCCCTCAAGCCGTCCATCCCGACCCCCGGCATTCCGCCTCAGCCGATGCCTCTGACAGCGAATCCAACCCCAACTTCGCCCGCCGCGCGGCCGGTCTCCGCGTCCCGTCCCGCGGCAGAGCGCCGGGCCCTCGTGGTTGGGCGCGGGATCGCCCTCTCTGGGGGAGCGATCAGCGACTGCGAGCGGCTCGAGGTCCACGGCACGGCTGAGGTCTCGATCCGCAACGCGCTCGAACTGGTCATCGCCGACAGCGGGGTGTTCCGCGGCGAGGCAGAGATCGAGGACGCCGACATTTCCGGCGCTTTCGACGGCGCGATCACCGCCACCGGCCGGCTGCTGATCCGGGGGACCGGCCGTGTGACGGGCACCATTCGCTGCGCGCGGTTGATGGTCGAGGATGGCGCCCAGGTCAGCGGCCGGATCGAGATGATCCCCGCTCCTGGAGCGCCGGCCGCGTCGGCCACGCTTGCGCAAGCGTCTCTCGCCCCCGCTTCCGCCCCGGTTCAGGTCGCAGCATCGGGCGGAGGGTCGGCTCTGGCCCGCGGCTGAGGACGGGCCGCTCGGTCGCGCGCGCCGTGCGGCGACGGGCGGGCGCCCCGCTGCTGGTCGTTGCGCTTCTCGCAGCCTGCACCAGCGCGCCCCGCGACCCGGAGGCCGCCGGCCAGCGTGCCGTTGCCGACATCGCGGCAACCCGGGCCACGATTGAGGCGATGCGGCTGGGATTGCCACCGTACGCCGTCGCCCCGCGCCCGATCCCGACCGGCCCGCGAGCGGACCGTTCGCTCGTGCTGGCGCGTTCAGCCCGCTCCGCCGCCGACCTCGCCGGGCTCAGCGAAGGCGACCTGCGCGCCGTGCTCGGCGAGCCGGATCTCGTGCGTGACGAGGGCGAGGTCCGCGCGTGGCTGTACCGCGGCCAGTCCTGCTTGCTTGACGTCTTCCTTGAAGGCGCGGAGCCGCGGGTCGTGCTCGCGGCCGCGCGCGGGTTCGGCCTCGAGCGCGTGCCGGAAGACGCCTGCTTGCGGTCGCTTCTGCGCGGCGGCGTCCGCATGCTGCGACGCTGAGCCCGCCCGCTCAGGCGAGCGCGTAGTCGGCCTCGGCGGTGTAGTGCGCCTGGTCTTTGGCAAGGTGTGAGGAGAACAGGGTGAAGCGCTCCACGGGCACGGCCGGGGCGCGGAACGGCCCGTAGAGACTGAGGAACTCGCCGAGCCGCATCGGGTCCGGGTTGTCCAGCCGCGCCAGCGTCACATGCGGCTGGTACCGCCTGCGTTCCGGCTCGCAGCCGGCCCGCACGACTGCGCTTTCCACCTTCGCCCGCAGGTGCTCGAGCGCGGCGTTGCGCTCAACGCCGACCCACAGAGCATGCGGCCGGCCTCGGGTCTCGAACGTCCCTACGCCAGCGAGAGTCAGGTCAAAGCCCCGTGCCGCGATGGTGGAAAGCCCGGCGTCGATGTCGTCCGCCCGTCCGTTATCCACCTCGCCGATGAATCGAAGCGTTAGATGGTAGTTCTGCGGTGGAACCCACTTCGCGCCCGGGAACCGGTGAAGGATCATCCCGGAAAGGCGGGTCCGCAGTTCGTGCGGCAGGGCAAGGCCGACGAAGAGGCGAAGCACTGCAGGGCCTCCGTCATCCTCGCGGGGCGCGAGCGAGGAGCTGTTCGACCGAGGGGAGAATCCTCTCCACCATGACCGCGACGCCACGCGCATTCGGGTGGATCCCGTCCGGCTGGTTGAGGGCCGGTTCGGCCGCGACCCCCTCGAGGAAGAACGGATAAAACACAACCTCGTATTCGCGCGCGAGCTGGGCGTAGGTGTTGCGGAAGGCCTCGCCATACTCGGCGCCGAGGTTGGGGGGCGCGAGCATGCCTGCAAGAAGAGCGGGAATGTTTCGCTCGCGCAGCCGGCTCAGGATGGCAGAGAGGTTCGCGTGGGTCGACGCCGGATCGAGCCCCCGAAGCCCGTCATTGCCTCCGAGCGCGACGATCGCGACATGCGGCCGCTCCGCCAGGGCCCACTCCAGCCTCGCCCTGCCGCCGGCCGTTGTGTCGCCCGACACCCCGGCATCGATCACCCGCGCAGGGATCCCCTTCGCGCGCAACGCCCGCTCCAGTTGCGCAACGAAGCCGTCCGAACGAGCCAAGCCATAGCCCGCGGTCAGGCTGTCGCCGAGGGCGAGAATGCGGATCATATGGCCATCGGCCTGCGCCCGCGCGCCGGTGCCGCACATGGCCGTGATGGCGCAGCCGCCAACCCCTTGCAACGCTTTCCGCCGCGTCAGCCCCGGGCCATATCGCCCATGGTCAAGAGGGGGTCGTGCCGCCATGGATGCCATTGTCTACACCGCGCGGGCCAAGGCCGCGCCCGCGCTCGGCGAGCCGATCGTCGTGGCGCGGGAGCTCGCCTTCACCGTGGCCTCGACCGCCGGCGAGGTCAACATCCTGCGCGGCGTGTCATTCGACATCGCGCCGGGCGAGGCGGTCGGGATCGTTGGACCTTCGGGGTCGGGCAAATCCACGCTGATGATGCTCCTGGCCGGACTCGAGCGACCGACCGCAGGCACGGTGCGGGTCGCCCGACACGACCTCGGCGCCCTCGACGAGGATGCGCTCGCCCGCTTCCGTCGCGCCCATGTCGGTGTCGTGTTCCAGGCCTTCCACCTCATTCCGACCATGACAGCCGAGGAGAATGTCGCCGTTCCGCTCGAGTTCGCCGGCCGGCGCGATGCCTTCTCCCGCGCCCGCGAGGCTCTGGCCGCGGTCGGCCTCGCGCACCGCCTCTGCCACTATCCCGCCCAGCTCTCGGGCGGAGAGCAGCAGCGGGTCGCCCTCGCCCGCGCTGTGGTCGCGGAGCCCGCCCTGCTCCTGGCCGACGAACCCACGGGAAATCTCGACCTCGCCAACGGGGCGGCGGTGATTGATCTGATATTCGATCTCAGAGCCCGGCTCGGCACCACACTTGTCCTGATTACCCACGATCCGGCGTTGGCACAGCGTTGCGGCCGGATCATCTCCCTCGCCGACGGCAGAATTGTCTCCGACCGTCGGGTCGGCTGAACAATGGACGGCGCGCTCCTCTCCGCCCCCAGTCGGGTCCGTACGGCCGAGGCCGAAGGGGCCCTCTTCGCCATCGCTTGGCGCTTTGCCCGGCGCGAACTCCGCTCGGGCACGCCCGGCCTGCGCATCGTCATTGCCTGCCTCGCGCTCGGGGTGGCGGCAATCGCAGGCGTCGGCTCGCTCGCCTCCGCCGTGCTCGAAGGGGTGCGATCCGATGGCAGGCGGATCCTCGGCGGAGACGTCGAGGTCTCCCTCGGCTCCCGCCCGGCCCCACCCGAGCTCCGGCACTGGATTGCCGCCCGCGAGGGGCAGGTGGCCGAGGTGGTCGAGATGCGCTCGATGCTGGTCGCCGAGACGGGCGCCCGCGAGCGGTTGCTGGTCGAACTCAAGGCGGTTGGGCCGACTTGGCCGCTCTACGGCGAGGCAAGGGTCGGGGGCGAGAGCGCGGTGTTCGCCGCGCTTGCTCCCCGCGGCGGCCTGCCCGGCCTTGCTGCCGAACCTCTCGTCCTGGCCCGTCTCGGCCTAGCCCCGGGGGATCAGGTCAGGCTTGGGGAGGCGCTGTTTCGGGTCGTTGGCGCGATCGAGCGAGAGCCTGACCGGGTCGCCTCGCCTGCAGCGCTCGGCCCGCGCGTCTTGATCGCTCTGGATGCGCTTCCCGCCAGCGGGCTGATTCGGCCGGGAAGCTTGGTGCGGTACGACTACCGGATCCGCCTTCCCGATGGCGTGGACCCGGAGGGCTTCGTTCGTGACCTTCGCGCGGCCTTTCCCGACGGCGGCTTGCGGGTGCGCACCTACGCCGAAGCGGCTCCGGGAGTGGTCCGGTTCGTAGAGCAGACCGCCTTATTTCTGACCCTGACCGGCCTGACCGCGCTTCTGGTCGGCGGCATTGGGGTCGCGACCGGGGTGCGGACGTGGCTGCAGGCGCGGCAGCACACCATTGCGACCCTGAAATGCCTTGGCGCGCCGGCGCGCCTCATCTTTGCCACCTACGCCCTCCAGCTTGGCGTGATCGCCGCACTCGGCATAGGGCTCGGGCTCGTTTTCGGCGCGGCAGTGCCGGTGCTCGCTGCCGTTGGTCTCGCCAGGGTCCTTCCCGTGCCGCTGGCGATCGGTCTTTACCCTGAGCCCCTCGCGCTGGCCGCACTGTTTGGGGTGCTGGCGGCCGCGACCTTCGCGCTCTGGCCGCTTGCCCGCGCGCGCGACATTCCGGCCGTCGCCTTGTTCCGCGATGAGGTGGCACGGAGCCAGCCGCGCCCGCGCTGGCCTGTTTTGCTGGTCAACGCTGGCCTAGCCTTGGCCCTCGCTGGACTTGCTGTCGCGGTGGCGCAGGACAGGCGATTCGCAGCCGCCTTCTGTGCGGCCGCTGCCGGCACGCTCCTGCTGTTCCGGGTCGCAGCAGCCGGGCTCGCGGCCCTAGCCGCGCGCGCCCCGCACCACCTTTCCCCCGCGCTTCGCCTCGGCCTCGCCAACCTGCATCGCCCGGGTGCCAGCATGGCGCTGATCTTGGTCGCGCTCGGGGTGGGGCTGTCCACTCTCGCCTCGGTCGCGATGATCGAGGGCAATCTGCGAACGCAGGTGACGGAGACCCTGCCGGGACGCGCGCCGGCGTTCTTCTTCATCGACATCCAGAGCGAGGAGGCCGACCGGTTCGACCGCATCGCGGCCTCCGTTCCGGGGGTCGACAGGATCGAGCGCGTGCCGTCGCTTCGCGCGCGGATCGTGGCGGTGAACGGCGTGCCGGCGGAGGAGGTGCGCGCGACCGAAGACACGGCCTGGGCGCTGCGCGGGGACCGGGGCCTGACATACGCCGCCCGCCCGCCCGACGGCGCGCGCATCGTCGCCGGGAGCTGGTGGCCAGAGGATTGGCGTGGGGAGCCCGTCGTCTCCTTCGACGCGCGCCTCGCCGCCGGCTGGGGTATTGGGGTCGGCGATACGCTGACCGTAAACGTGCTCGGCCGCGACATCGACCTGCGCATCGCCAACCTGCGGCTTATTGATTGGCGGTCGCTCGGCCTGAACTTCACGCTGATCGCCTCGCCCGGCCTGCTCGAGGCAGCGCCCTACACCCACATCGCTACGGTTTACGCCGCTCCTGAAGCGGAGGTCGGGCTCTTACGCGCGGTGACGGACGCGATGCCGAACGTCTCCGCCATTCGGGTGCGCGATGCCCTGGAGGCGGTGAACGGGCTCCTCGGTCGCATCGGGGCGGCGGTCTCCGCCACAGGCAGCATCACTTTGGTCGCAGGTGCGCTCGTCATCGCCGGGGCCGTCGCAGCAGGGCGGCGTCGGCGTATTCGCGATGCGGTCATTCTAAAGACCCTCGGCGCGACGCGTGGGCAGGTCCTCTCCGCCTATCTCGTTGAGTTCGGGGCCATCGGCCTGTTCGCTGGCCTGATCGCTGCCCTCGTCGCCTCGGCGGCATCGTGGGCTGTCGCGACCTATGTCCTGCGCGCGGACTGGGTGTTTCTGCCCGGTACGCTCGGGCTCACCGTCGCCGCCTGCACCGGGCTTGCCATACTGTTCGGCTGGATGGGCACGGCCTCCGCTCTGCGCGCCAAGCCGGCCGTCTGGCTTCGCAACGAGTGAAGGTCACGGCGAAGCCGATTGCATCCGAAGGCATTTTTCCCATATTCGGAGCGTCTTTGCTCGGGAGGTGAAAGAGACCATGGCTTGGAACCCTGATCCCCGCGCCGTTGCGGCGGCCCAGACGGTCCCAACCGCCGGCGTTGACGCCGCGCGGCTGGATGCCGGTCTGCGCAAGTACATGCTGGGCGTCTACAACTGGATGGCGTCCGGACTGTTGCTGACAGGCATCGTCGCACTTCTTGTCGCGACCACACCTGCCATCTTCGAACTCTTCTACCAGCGGGTCGTGACCCCGCGCGGCGTCGTCGCCGGCCCGACGATCCTGGGCTGGGTCGCGATGCTGTCTCCGCTCGCCTTTATCCTCGTCCTGAGCTTCGGCGTGAACCGGTTGTCGGCGACGTCGGCGCAGGCCCTCTACTGGGCCTTCGCCGCGGTGATGGGGCTTAGCCTCTCCACCATCTTCGTCATCTATACCACCGAGTCGATCGCGCGCGTGTTCTTCATCGCCGCCGGCATGTTCGCGGCCATGAGCATCTGGGGCTACACGACCAGTCGCGACCTGACGAAGATGGGCTCGTTCATGATTATGGGCCTGTTCGGCATCATCATCGCGGGCCTTGTCAACCTCTTCCTTGCCTCCTCGGCCCTGGCCTTCGCGATCAGCATCATCGGCGTGATCGTCTTCGTCGGGCTGACGGCGTGGGACACGCAGAGGATCAAGTCCGACTATATCGCCTACGCCTATGCTGAAGGTACCGAGGCCGCGGCGAAGCGGACCGTGTTCGATGCTCTCGCGCTCTACCTGAACTTCATCAACCTCTTCCAGTTGTTGCTCTCGCTTCTCGGCAACCGCCAGAGCGAGTAAGCGAGTTTGGCGGAGGGCTTTAAAGACCGGGATGCGGCCCGAAGGCAGACCTTCGGGCCGCTTCGCGTTCTAAGCCTCGACCACCTCGAGCAGCTCACCGCCCGGCGCGAAGCAGGCGGCGACGAGGCGCCCACCGAGTCCCGACCCTGCGTCGAGGGTAACGGCGAAGCCATGTTCCTGGGGCCCGTCGGCCCGTCGGCTGAAGCCTCGGACGAGTCGGGCGAAGCCGCCCCACGGGCGACGGGCGCCGTCCTCAGTCGCTACGCCCTCGGCCGCGCGTTCGAAGCCGGCATCGTTCCACCAGAAGGCATCGCCCTGCGCCTCGAAGGGGCGCATGGGGTCTAGGCCGGCGGCGACGAACAGGGTGCCGGGCGCTTCGCCTGCGAGATCCCTGGGCACGGTGTAGGCTGCGCGCTTGAGCGTGGTCAGCAGCGGCTCGTGCCCTGGGCGGGCGCGGATCGCGGCCATCAGTGCAGTTGTCCAACGCGCCCGCTCGACTGGGCCCTGGGCGGCGACGCGGAGCGCTTCCGCCACGGTCGTGCCGTAGGCGGCAAGCGTGGGTGCTACCCCGTGGTCGGCCATCCAGCGCACCGCCTCCACTGCAGTTGCCGGACCTGGAGCGAAGTGCAGGCGGAGCAGTTGATGCAACATCTCCTCCTGCGCGCCGCGCAACACCACAATGTCCTGCGGCTCGAAGCCCGGTCGGGCTAGCACGGCGCGTCGGAACAGCAGGAGTTCGTCGACCGCTCCGGCAACGTCCGGCCCTACGCCGAGTATGTTACCGAGATAGAGAAGCCGGTCGCCCAGCCACACCCGGCTCTCCAGGGCGCTATGAAGCCCGGCGAGACAGGCGCGGTCGCCCCGGACGGCGGCCACAGCCCACACCCGGCGGCCGCCGGACAAGCGCGCGAAACGGTCCGACTCGGCGGGAGGCGAGCTCATTGCGCCGGGATCATGCCGCGCTGCGACGGCAGAGGCGAGGCGCACAGCGGGCCGGTGCTGTGTCTCGCCCGGGGCCGTGCTGCCCCACCGGTTCCAGTCGGCCGCGTTCGCCCGATCAGGCCGCCTTGAGATACGAGGCGAGCTTCGCCGCTGCTGTCGCCTTGTCCACTTGCTCAATGGCGGCGAGTTCGGCAGCCAAACGATCGAGCGCCTGTTCGTAGATCTGGCGCTCAGAGAACGACTGGTCAGGCTGGCCAGCGTTCCGGTGTAGGTCGCGCACAACCTCGGCGATCGCGACTGGATCGCCCGAGTTGATCTTCGCCTCATACTCCTGCGCACGCCGGCTCCACATTGTGCGCTTGATCCGCGCCCGGCCCTTCAGTGTGGCGAGCGCCTCCTCGATCGCCTTGCGCGACGACAGCTTGCGCAACCCTGCCGACTTCGCCTTGGCCACGGGGACCCGCAACACCATGCGGTTGTCCTCGAACTCGACGACGATCAGTGTCAGGCGGTGGCCGGCGATCTCCTCGGTGACAATTCCCGTTACCCTGCCCACGCCGTGGGTCGGATAGACGACGTGATCGCCGACAGCAAACTCAATAGTCCCTCCCGCCGCGACCGCTGCTTCGGCCTTGGTCGGCCGGGCGGGTGGCTCCGGTGCCGTAGAGGCCTGCAGCGGAGGCGGGGCGACGGCGGTTGGCACCACCCTCTCGCGCGGGGCAGCATCGGTCCCGCCGGGCTTGGCGGGAGCCTCTGCAGCCGCGAGAGGGGCCGAGGCCTTCTGTTCAGCCGGGACACGCGCGGTCGCAAGGTCGGCAGGCGCGGGCGGCTTCGCCTGTGCGGGTCTGGGGGCTGCTCGTTTGCTCCGCGCGACGCGTGACCGCGGAACGGCGGCCTTGGCCGGCTTGGCGGCAGGCTTCGGGGCCTGAGCCTTTTGGGTGCGCTTCGCGACGGGCTTCGCCGCTGGCGCAGCTGCCCGCTTGGCTTGCGGCTTCGGCGCACTCTTGGCCACTGCACGGGGCGTAGGCCGCGTCGTCGCCCTTGCCTGCGGCTTGGTGCCCTTTGCCGCGGTCTCCCTGCCGCGCGTCGCCCGTCCGGACGCGGGCTTTTTGTCCTTGGCCGTCTTGCTACTGGTCGATCTCGTCGCCATCGTCCCGTTCGAACCCGTCAATCAGCGGTGCGCTCGGCCGAAAACGCACCTGCGGCCGGCGGCGTCCCGCACGACCCTGGTGTCGGCTGATCGCTGAGGCGAGCCTGCCGGCTCAACATACTAAAATAGCACGAAAGCGCGCTCTTTTCATCCCTTTGCGGTGGCACGCCAAGCCGCTGCCGAACCGACCCGATGGTGCGAAGAGTGGAGCGGTACGCCTACGAACGGAAACGGGCCAGACCATGAGGGGCGAGCAGCTTCGGGGGGCGAGCAGCTTCGCGCTCGCAGCCACGGCCAGCCGTATGCCATCTGCTCGGGGGTCAGGGATGACCGGGGCGGTCGCTGAAGAATGCCATCTTGCCCGGCTTGCCTTTCCATTCGTCAGCATCTGCCGGCGGTTCCCCCTTGCGCGTGATGTTCGGCCATACCTGAGCGTATCTCCGGTTGAATTCCACCCATTCCGCCGCGCGTTCATCGGTGTCAGGCAGGATCGCCTCTGCCGGGCACTCGGGTTCGCAGACCCCGCAATCGATGCACTCGTCCGGATGGATCACGAGCATGCTCTCGCCGACATAGAAGCAATCGACCGGACAGACCTCGACGCAGTCCATGTACTTGCAGCGGATGCAGGCTTCGGTGACGACGTAGGTCATGCGGCGCACTCCGGTAGCGGCGAGGCAGAGGATGGGCGTTCCGTGCTGCGTCGCAAGACCTCGGCCGTCAAGTGGGATTCACAGGGCTCCCACCCTCCTCGCCGAGCTCCCGGTAGAGCGCGGTTGCGGTGCTGGCCGGGCCCCGACGCGAGCCGAGGGCGGTGACCTGCACGATGCGAACGCGTTCGCCGACGACGAAGGTCAGGACGTCGCCCAAGCGCACCCGACTGTGCGGTTTCACGGTCGGCTGCCGGTTGATCCGGACGCGCCCCTCGGCAGCGAACCGGGCGGCGGCTACGCGGGTCCTCAGGAACCGCGCGCACCACAGCCAGTGGTCGAGCCGCTGCCAACTCTGGGCTCGCTGCTCCGCCTGGCCCCCGTCCGCCTCGCCCCAGTCCGTCATGCCCGGATCCGCAGCGAAGCGAGCGAAGCGAACGGCCCCTCAGCGACCAGGGATGCGGAGGGGACGCTTGGCCTAGCGCCGCGCCGTCGCGCCCTGACCAGGATCGCCCCGTCGGCTCCCGGCCTGAGCGCGAAACCGAGGGCGCGAAGCACGGCGGGGAGTTCGCCGCAGCGGCAGCCGAGCCGGCCGGCGAGGCCTTCGGGGGCCGGCACAGGCCCGTCGCGGGTCAGCGCGGCGAGCATCGCTCCCACGCGTTCCGCGACGTCGAGCCGCACCGCGACCGGGCCGGCAGCAAGGTAGCCCAGCGCCTTCGGCCACCCCTCGGGCCAAACCGGGTCAAGCCGCAGTGCAACCGCACCCGGCGGCGGCGGAGGGGGCGGCGCCACCCCTGAAGCGATCGACCAGAGCACGCCGCGCATGCGCATCGCCTCGGGCCGAAGCAGGGCCGGGATCCAGGCCGCCCAGTGTCCTGCCCGCACCCCGAGCGGGCGGAGCGCGTTCCTGTCCGCGACGGTGATGCGCGCATCCCAGGCAAGGCCGAGACCCTCCTGCAACGCATGCGCAAGGCCGCGGAAGGACGGACGGTGTTCGGCCGCGGCAGCAACCGCGGAGAGTGGAGCGAAGAACTCGTCGACCAACCGACCGAGCCAGCGCGCAAGCCGGGCCCGAATGCGTTCGCGCCCCGCTCCGTCGAGGAACTCCGCCGCTGGGACCTCGATCAGCGGCTTGAGCGGCGAGGGGCCAGGTCGAAGCCGCGCCACCTCCGCCCCGCGCCAGGAGATTCGCCCCGAATCGGTGAGCGCGAACGACTCATCATCATCGGCCTCGAGGGCGGAGATCCGCCGCGGCACCTCCTGGGCAAGGGCCCGGCGCGCAGCGCGCAAGACGGGGTGCCGCCCATGCGGGTCGCGTTCGGCCTCCGGATGGAAGGCGAAGCCCTCGATCCGCCCGACCCGATGCCCCTCGACCACGACCATGCCCTCCCGTGTCACCGCCGAGAGCAGGTCGTCCGCTCCACTCTGGTCGAGGCGGCGGATGAGATGCGCCGCGCGGCGATCGACGAAGCGCGCGGTCAAACGCTCATGCAGTGCGTCCGAAAGCCGATCCTCAAGCGCGCGGCAACGCTCGGCAAGCGCCGAGGGGTCGGCGAGCCAGTCTGCCCGGCCGGCGATGTAGGCCCAGGTCCGCGCGTTGGCGAGGCGGCCCATCAGCGTTTCGATGTCGCCATCCGTGCGGTCGAGCGCCTCGATCTCGCGCGCGATCCAGGCCGCGTCGACACGATAGGGCGGGGTCCGCAGCGCACGGAAGATCCGCCCGCAGAGCCTGGCGTGGCTCTCGTCGCCGAGCTTGCGGTAGTCGGGGATCTGGCAGGCCTCCCACAGCAGGCGGACGGAGGCAGCGTCGCGCGCAAGGGCGGCGATGTCGGCATCGCGGGCAAGAGCGGCAAGGGCGAGGTGGTCGGCCGCATCCGGTCCGCGTACCAAGCCCGGCGCCGGGGGGGCGGAGTCGAGCGAGGCGAGCAGGGCGGACAAGGATGAGACATCGAGCGCGGAATTTCGCCAGACCAAGGCCTCGAGAGGGTCGAAGCGGTGGCTCTCCACCGCCTCGACGATCTCCGGCGTCAGCGCTGCGGCGTCGGCAGTGGTGCCGAAACTGCCATCGCTCATTCCCCGCCCGGCGCGGCCGGCAATCTGCGCCACCTCCGCCGGCGTCAGGGTGCGCAGCCGCCGACCGTCGAACTTAGCGAGGCCGGCGAAGGCGACGTGGTTGACGTCCATGTTCAGGCCCATGCCGATCGCGTCCGTCGCAACCAGGAAGTCGACCTCTTTCGCCTGGTAGAGGGCGACCTGGGCGTTGCGCGTGCGCGGCGACAGCCGCCCCATCACCACCGCGCAACCGCCGCGGCGACGCCGTATGGCTTCCGCGATCGCGTAGACCTCAGCCGCCGAGAAGGCGACGATGGCGGTGCGCGGCGGCAGACGCGACAGCTTGCAGTGCCCGGCGAACGCTAGGGAGGAGAGTCGCGGGCGGGTTTCGATCTCCGCCTCCGGCACGAGACGGCGCAGGAGTGGCCGGATCGTCTCGGCGCCGAGGACCATGGTCTCGTCCTCGCCCCGCGCGTTGAGCAAACGGTCGGTGAAGACGTGGCCGCGGTCGGGGCTCGCGCAGAGCTGGATCTCATCCACTGCGAGGAAGGCGAAGCGGCGTTCGAGCGGCATCGCCTCCACCGTGCAGCAGAACCAGCGCGCCTCTGGCGGCACGATCCTCTCCTCCCCGGTGACGAGAGCGACCCGTACCGGGCCCACTTTGGCGACGATCCGGTCATAAGTTTCCCGCGCGAGCAGGCGCAGCGGAAAGCCGATCACGCCACTGCGGTGCGCGAGCATGCGCTCGACCGCGAGGTGGGTCTTGCCCGTGTTGGTGGGCCCAAGCACGGCACGGACCCGAGCCGATTCGATTGGCGGGCTCATCGACGACGAGGGTGGCCGAGAGGGCAGGTCGGGTGCAATGCCGAAGCCGCCTCGCGCGACGGATCAGCGCAGCGCGATGCGTCCGGCCGCCAGCAGCGGGCCCTGTCGCGGGCCGTGCAGCAGCACGGCGATGCCATCGGCACGTTCCGCTTCCGGCACGGTCAGGCTGAGTTCGGCAGGCGCTGTCTCGACCCGTGCCACCGCCGCCGCCCAGCGCACGACGAATGCATGCTGCAGTGTTTGCCCCGCGTTCTCCCCGTTCGCCACGTGCACCACCTGGTGTGCCAGATAGACCGCAAGCCAGAGCTGGGCCTCGGCCAGCGGCTCCTCGAGCGGCGGGATGCGCAGCGACAGCACCGGCGGGTTGCGGTTCAGCATGGTGACAGCGATCGCGGCGATCGGCGGGGCGGCAGCGATCAGTCGCTCCACTGCTGCCCGGTCGTGGCCGACCGTTTCAGCTGCGCCCTGCACGACGATCTGCGGCGTGTAGATCGACCGCTGCTTCATCGCCCTGGCATAGGCACGCTGGCGCTGGGCGGAGACCGCGAGCGCGAACGGGTCGCGCCAGCCCATGTGGTCCCAGTAGGGCACATGGAACGCAAGCGCGATGACGCCATCGCGCCGGCCGAGGGCGGCCAGCACCGAGTCGGCCGGCGGGCAGGCCGAACACCCCTGGCTCGTAAACAGTTCGAGCACCACCGGCCCCGGTCGTTCCGACGCCTCGCCGCTCGCGGGTAGGACGGAGGCGAGGATCAGGACGGCGAGAGCGAGACGGGACATGGGTGCGACATTCGCGGAGGGGTTGGGGGCTGGCCAAGGCAAAGCCGCGTGAGAGCCGAAGCCTGGCTTGCCGGCTTGCAGCGGGGTGGCAAATGCTCGCGCCATGCGTGCACGAACCCGTATCGCCCTGTTCTACGCTGCGATCTTCGCAGCACCCGGCGTGACGCTGCCGTTCCTGCCGGTGTTCCTGGCAGCGCGGGGCTTTTCGCCCCAGGCGCTGGGGCTCGTGATGGGGGCGGCGCAGCTCGCCCGCCTCGTCGCCACCCCTCTCGGCGGGGCAGCCGCGGATGCGCTCGGCGACTGTCGGCTCGCCGCCGCAGCGTTCGGTCTCGGCGGGGTGGCCGGGTTCGCCGCAATGCTGGCGGAGGAGGGGCGGGGGCTTCTGGTCGCTGGCGTGGTTGCCATCGCGCTCGCCTCGGGCCCGCTGTTCCCCCTTGCTGATGCGATGGCCCTGAGGGTTGCGAGGCGAGAGGGGGCCGATTTCGGGCGAATCCGTGCCGCAGGCTCGCTGTCCTTCCTGCTCGCGACAATGCTCTCGGGCGTAACGGTGGGCCGCTTCGGGGCCGAGGCGGTGCCGCTGCTCGCCCTTGCTTGCAGCGCCGCCGCGTTCGTGTCCGCGCTCGCCCTGCCCAATCTCGGCCTCTCGCCGGCGCGCGGGCGGGGCGGGGTCCTCGCCGTGCTCCGCCTAAGGGGGTTCCTGCTCCTGCTTGCCGTTTCGGGCCTGATCCAGGGCAGCCACGCCCTCTACTACGCTTTCTCCGCCATCGATTGGAGGTTGGCGGGGCTCTCCGCCACGCTCGTTGCGCTGTTGTGGGTGGAGGCGGTGGCGGCAGAGATTCTGCTGCTCACATTTGGACAGCGGATCGTTGTTCGGCTTGGAACTCTTGGCCTTGTCGCCGCGGGCGGGGCGGCGGCCGTGCTGCGCTGGGTACTGATGGCAGCGACCGCGGAGCCGATCGCGCTCGCTCTCCTGCAGCCGCTGCACGGGGCCACCTTCGCGCTGACCATGCTCGGGGCGGCACAGCATATCGCGCGCGTAGTGCCAGCGGAGCGGGGAGCGACCGCACAGGCTCTGCACGCCTCGCTCGGCCCGGGTCTCGCGACCGTCCTGTTCACGTCGCTCTCCGGCGTGCTCTACGCCCGCCTGGGCCGCGGCGCCTATGGCGCGATGAGCCTCGCTGCCGTCCTTGCGCTCGTGCTTCTGCCGCCGTTCGCGGCGTGCGTCAGACGGAGAGATACTGCGCCTTAATCTCGGCGGCTCGATCGAGATCGGAGAACGCGCCCTGCCAGCGGATCACGCCCTTTTCGATGATCGCGGCCCGATCGGCCACGCGGGCGGCGAAGTGAAGGTTCTGTTCCGACAAGAGCACCGTCACCCCGGCGCGCTTCACGGCGAGGATGGCCTGCGCCATCTGTTCAACGATCACTGGCGCCAGACCCTCCGACGGCTCATCCAGCAAGAGCAGGGTCGGGTTACCCATCAACGTGCGCGCGATCGTCAGCATCTGCTGTTCGCCCCCGCTCATGCGCCCACCCAAGCGGTCCTTCATGCGCGCAAGGTTGGGGAAGAGGGCGAACAGGCGCTCCGCCGTCCAGGGCTCGCGACCGTCGCGCGGCGGCCGGCGCCCGACCTCGAGGTTTTCCATCACCGTCAGGTCGGTGAAGATGCGCCGCTCCTCCGGCACGTAGCCGATGCCACGGCGCGCGATCAGGTGCGGGGAAAGCCCCGCGATCTCCTCGCTGCCGAAGCGGACCGACGAACCGGCAGCGGGGCGGACGAGGCCGATGATCGCCTTCAGCGTCGTCGACTTGCCGGCACCGTTGCGGCCGAGCAGCACAAGCACTTCGCCGCGCGCGACGGAGAGTGCCACGTCGCGCAGGATGTGGGCGCGGCCATAGAAGGCATTCAGATGCGCGATCTCGAGCACGCGCCTCAGTGCCCGCTGAAGGCGGCGCCGGAGCCGAGATAGACTTCGCGCACGGCGGAGTCGGCGCGGACTGTCGCCGCATCGCCCTCGGCGATCAGCCGGCCGCGGTTCATCACCAAGATGCGGTCGGCATGGCCGAACACGACGTCCATGTCGTGTTCGGTGAACAGGCAAGCGATGCGCCGATCGCGAACCAGCCTCCGCGTGAGGTCCATCAGCGCCAGCCGCTCGGCCGGCGCCATTCCGGCTGTCGGTTCATCCATCAGCAACAGCTTCGGGTTGTTGGCGAGCGCGATCGCAAGTTCCACGCGCTTCAGGTCGCCGTAAGCCAGAACGCCGCATGGGCGATCGGCTTGTTCCAACATGCCGACCTGGGCCAGCAGGGTGTTGGCCTCGGCGACGAAGGCGCGGCGGGCGGCGCGCCAGAACCCCCAAATCCGGTGATGATGAGAGAGGAGCGCCACCTGAACGTTCTCGCGCACTGTCATCGAGGCGAAGGTGGCGGTGATCTGAAAGGTGCGGCCGACGCCGAGCCGCCAGATCGCGCGCGGCGGCAGCCCGGCGAGTGCGCGGCCGTCGAGCAAAATCTCCCCCCTGTCGGCGCGCAACTGACCGTTGAGCAGGTTGAAGCAGGTCGACTTGCCGGCACCGTTCGGGCCGATCAGGGCGAGCATCTCGCCCGCGCCGACCGCAAGCGAGACGTCGTCCACGGCGGTCACGCCGCCGAACCGCTTGACGAGGCCGCGCGCCTCGAGAACGGCGGCGCGGCCGCTCAAGATACGACCCCGAAACGGGCTTCCCAGCGCCTCTGCACAAAGCCGGCGATGCCTTCCGGGAAAGCGAGCACGAGCACGACGATGGCGGCGCCGAGCGCAGCCCGCCACCACTCCACCCACTGCAGGAGGGTGAGGAACAGGCCGTGGAAGGCGACCGCGCCGACGAGCGGGCCTGAAACGGTCTGTACCCCGCCGAGGAGGACCATGAGCAAAGCATCGACCGATTTCGGGATCGAGATGTAGGTCGGGAACACGCTGCCCTTGGCGTAGGCGTAGACCCCGCCAGCGATGCCGGCGGCCAAGGCGGCGAGGACGAAGGCGATGAGCCTAAGCCTTGCCGGATTGAGACCGATCGCCTCGGCGCGCAGCTCCGAATCCCTGGCCGCGCGCAGCCCGTACCCGAACGGGGAGTAGATCGTGCGGCGAAGCAGGAGCGCGGTGCCAAGGCAGAGCGCGAGCGCGAGCCACAGGAACGCTGCCTTGTCGCGTGCCCAGGCCGAGGGCCAGACGCCGAGAATGCCGTTGTCGCCGCCGGTGAGTTCCACCCACTGGAACGCCGCCGCCCAGACGATCTGCGCGAAGGCGAGGGTGAGCATGGCGAGATAGACGCCGGACAGTCGAACCACGAACCAGCCGAAAACGAGGCCGAACAGCCCGGCGAACAGGGGGGCAGCGACGAGCCCCGCTTCCATCGGCACGGCGAGAAAACGAACACCCAGGGCAGCGCCGTAGGCACCGAGGCCGAAATAGGCGGCATGCCCGAAACTCACCACCCCCCCGGGGCCCATCAGCAGATGCAGGCTGGCGGCAAACAACACGAAGACAGCGAGTTCGATCAGCACGGTCAGCCCATAAGGCCCGGCATAGAGCGGGGCAGCGGCGGCAAGGGCGAGGGCGACGAGACCAGCGAGTTTCAACACCGAGGGCGCAGGGCGAATGACCGGCGCGACCGAGCCAGTTGGCGCCCGCGCATGCGCTTGCGGCCGGCCAAGCAGGCCATAGGGGCGAAGCATCAGCGCCGCCGCCATGACGAGGAAGACGAGCACGAGGGTCGCTTTCGGGACGAGGACAATGCCGAAGGCCTGCACTTCAGCGATCAGCAGGGAGGCAAGGAAGGCGCCCGGTACGCTGCCCATCCCGCCAACAACGACGACGACGAAGGCCTCGGCGATAATGGCGAGGTCCATCTGCAGGGTGGCGTTCTGCGACGGCAGCACGATGGCGCCACCGAGCCCGGCAAGCGCCGAGCCGAGGAAGAACACACCGGTGAACAGCGCGCGCTGGTCGACCCCGAGTGCGGCGACCATCTCCCGGTCCTGGGTCGCCGCGCGCACCAGCACGCCAAAACGTGTGCGCTGGAACAGGAGCCAGAGCAGGGCAAGTACGACCGGGCCAACGAAAACGAGGATCAGGTCGTAGAGCGGGAAGCGCTCGCCCGCGACCTCGATGAAGGCGCGCAGCCAGCGCGGCCGCGGCAGCGGCAAATCCTCGGGCCCCCAAATCGCCAGCGTGACGTCCTGCACGACCAGCACCACACCGAAGGTGGCAAGGAGCTGAAACAGTTCGGGCGCTTGGTAGATGCGTCTGAGGAGCAGGATTTCCACCGCTGCACCGATAGCCCCAACGGCAAGAGCAGCGCACAGCATTCCGGCCACCAGCAGCCAGGGTTCCCGTCCACCCAAGTCCCAGAACGCGCGCACGATCGTCCAGGCGAGATAAGCGCCGAGCATATAGAATGAACCATGCGCGAAATTCACGACGCGGGTGACGCCAAAGATCACCGTCAAGCCCGATGAGATCAGGAACAGGGCGGAGGCGTTGGCGAGCCCTGTGAGGAACTGGACGAGGAGGAATTCCACGACGACAACCCGAGAGAGGGGCCGAAGCTCATCGCTTCGACCACGGAACGGAAACGACTGGCGGACGGGGTCAGGTGCCCTGCGGACGCATCCGGCGCACCTCGTCATCTAGCGGGAGGTAGTTCGCCCCGTCGGCGTAGCGCCACTCCACCATGGTGCCGCGCCCGCCGCGCAAAGCCGTTTTGCCAACAAAGGCGCCGAGGGTAGACTGATGGTCGATCGCGCGGAAGACGCAGCGCCCGAAGGGGGACTGGAATGGCAGGCCGCGCAGCGCCTCGACCAGCTTCTCGGTTTCGACCGAACCCGCGCGGCGGATCGCCTCCGCAATCGCGGTGATGGTGTCGTAGCCGACAACGCTGCCTAGGCGCGGATAGTCGTTGAAGCGGCGCCGGTAGGCGTCGCGAAACACTGTGTGTTCGGGCGTGTTCACCTGGTCCCACGGGTAGCCGGTGACAATCCAGCCTTCCGGCGTCTCGTCGCCCAGGGGGTCGAGGTATTCGGGTTCGCCCGTGAGCAGGCTCACCACGGTGCGGCGTTCGAACAGGCCGCGCGTGTTGCCCTGGCGGACGAAGTTGGTCAGATCGGCGCCGAAGGTGACGTTGTAGATCCCATCCGGTCGCGCCTGCGCGAGCGCCGTCACGGTCGCGCCAGCGTCGATCCGGCCGAGCGCGGGCCACTGTTCAGCGACGAACTCGACGTCCGGGCGGCGGGCGGAGAGCAGCTGCTTGAACCACTTCACCGCCGACTGGCCGTATTCGTAGTTCGGCGCCACCGTGACCCACCGTCGGGCAGGCAGCTTCGCTGCCTCCTCGACCAGCATTGCCGCCTGCATGTAGGTCGAGGGGCGGAGGCGGAAGGTGTAGCGGTTGCCCTTTTCCCAGACGAGGGCATCGGTCAGCGGCTCGGAAGCGACGAATAGCCGCCGCCTTTGCAGCGCGAAGTCAGAGACAGCAAGACCGATGTGCGAGAAGAACGTTCCTGCCAAGAGATCGACTTGCTCGGCGTCGAGGAGTTCGCCGGCGAGCCGCACCGCATCCTGCGGCCGGCCCGCATCGTCGCGCCAGACGACCTCGAGCGGGCGCCCGAGCACGCCGCCCGTGGCGTTGATCTCCTCGACCCTGAGCTGCCAGCCGTTGCGGTACGGCAGCGTGAAGGCTGGCAGGGTGGTGTAGGAGTTGATCTCGCCGATGCGGATCGGCCGCGTCCCCTGGGCGCGGATCAACGCTGGAGCAGCCAGGGTGCCAGCAGCGGCGAGGAACAGGCGTCGTGTTGTTTTCGCCATCGTCGGGGCCTCCTCTCCCAGTCGTGTGGACTCAACTCTAGCGCAGTCCGTCGCGGCCTTCGATCTGGTCGACCGTGAGCCCGCCGACACGCGGCAGGGGCCTGCCGCTGTCGGTCAGGGCGAGCGCGACCAGGATCTCGTCCCGCCGCGGCGCGTGCGGCAGGCGCACCTCCATCGCATCGAAATGGCTGCGCACATAGGCCGCATCCTTGTGGCCAAGCGGCACGTCGATCGCGCAGCCGACGCCGCCGCGCTTCTTCGCCGAGGGAATGAGGGCGGGCCCTTTTGCCAGGACTTCACGGACCAGTGCCCCGAATTTCGGGTGGAGGATCGCCGCCGCGTGCTCGAGCTCGCCGTCCTCGCCGACGATCGCCGCCTTGCCGAAGGAGTGGACCGAAGCACCTGGTATGCCGAGGGCGGCAACCGCCCGTTCGGCGAGCAGGCGGCCAAGCATCGCCCCGACCTCGACCAGTTCGGAAAGGTCCTCAACAAAGCGGCCAGCGAACGGGTTGCCGATTACCGCGATGGCTGCCGCCTTCCGTGTCGGCGGATGGATCGCCTGATCGGCCTCGCGGTGGGTCTCCTCGAGGATTACGCTGAGGGTGCGGAGGAGCGGGTCGGACACGGCAGGTCACCGTTCAGGCAGCGTGGACAAGCGGGGCCGGGCCGACGATACGCCTCTGCCCGCGCAGAAACAGGATGGCGGCCGCGATCAGGCCGCGCGAGCGGAAACGTTCGGCTTCGACAACCCCACGGTCAAGCGCGGCCGCGATCTCACCCGCCGCGAGCGGGCCGAGGCCGACTGTGACAGGGCACGAGCCGAGATCGCTATCGGGGTCGAGGGCGCAGGCTGGCACGCGGTGTACGGCCGGGTGGCCGGGGAGGTCGACGGCGTTGGCGACCAGGGTCGCCGCGACGTCGGCTGTTGCGGCGTCTTCGGCGAGCACCGTGACGGCATCGGCGATGCCAAGGGAGAAGGATCGACCGCCAGAGCCCTTCGTGGCGCGACCTGAGGTGGCAATGCCGCGGACGCGGTGCTCGGCGGCGATAGCGGCGATCGCATCGAGGCCGGGCGAAGCGAGATCGGAGACGATGCCACATCGGAACGAACGCCCGGGAGCGAGGTGGAGCGCGATGTCCCCGCCGTTGTTGACAAAGGCGCGCGCGAGCGGGGCCGCGGCGCGCATCTCGGCGAGGATATGGTCGGCGACCGCGCCGGCGACCGCGGCCATCGGGGTGACGAAGGCGCCGGCGCAGAAGGGCAGGGCGGCGTCGTGCATGCGCCGCGCGACCGGCCCGTGCGGGCGGGGGGCGGGCAGGGGGCGGCGAAGCAGCGTGAGGTCCGCGCACAGCCCTTCGAGCAGGCCAGAGAATGCGGCCCAGGCGGCGCGATACGCGCGCTCGATCGCATCGGCATCGCCCCAGGCGCGGGCGATGATATCGATCGGCCCATGCTGCAGGTGCAACCGATCCCCGGGCAGGAGGGCCGCGACCGCGCTCACGGCCGGGCCAAGTCCAACGGCCACGGATTGGCCTCGTTCCAGGCGATGGTGGTGGCGCGGCGTTCTCCCCGGACCGAGGCGAGCGGGCGGAGGCGATCCAGATGACCGCCCATGGCGCGGTAGTCCTCGAGCGGAAGGGAGAACTCGATCGGGGCGACGAGGGCCGGAGTCGGGACGGAGCCGAAACTGTTCTCCGGCATCGCCAGCACATCCACCATGAAGGTGATGCCTCCTCCTGGCCAGAGATAGGCCGGCGCCCCTCCTGAGGTAACGCGCGTGAGGCCCCGGTGCACGCTCCGCGTCAAGAGAACCGGGTTTTCCGTCACACCGGCGCGCAGCGACCCGCCGGCGCCCGCCATGAACAGAATCGAAACGAGAGCGGGTTCACAGTTCTCGCCGATGCGCGCCACCACGCGCGCGACCTCGGCCGGCATCGCCGCCGGACGCGGGAGGAGGCTCTCGTCGAGCACGTAGAAGGACGCATGTTCCCCTGTGGTCGAGACCATCAGCAGGCGAAGGCCGGGCCATGCCGCGCGCGGATCGATTCGTTCGACGATTTCGAGCGGGTCCCCGATGTCGGTCCCGCCCCAGCCTCGGCCCGGGTTGGCGACCTGGAAGTAGCGGCCCGGAGTGGAGCGCCGCCCGCGCACGCGGACTCCCGAGGGGCGCATGTCGAGGAAGCGGCCCGCCTGGTGTTCGGTGAGCACGCCGGTGATGTGGTCGTCCACCACGATCACCTCGTCCACGTGGCCGCACCACTGGCGGGCGAACATCCCGATCGCGGCCGAGCCGCAGCCGACGCGCATGCGCTCCTCGCGCACGCCGTCGATGATGGGTGCCGACCCGGCCTGCAGCACCACGCGCGCGCCACCGTCGATGCTGACCTCGACGGCCTGCTTGTTGGCAAGCTGGAGGAGGGCTTCGCAGGCCACCTGCCCCTCTCTCTTCGACCCGCCGGTGAGGTGCCGCACGCCGCCTAAGGAGAGCATTTGCGAACCGTATTCCGCGGTCGTGACGTGACCGATTTGTTCGCCATCGACTCGCACCGGCGCGCATTCGGGACCGAGGAAGCGGTCGGTGTCGATCTTAACCTTCAGCCCGCAGTAGCTGAAGATGCCCTCCGTCACCACCGTCACCATGTCCACGCCCTCCATCTCGGAGGCAACGATGAACGGGGCGGGCTTGTAGTCCGGGTAGGTCGTTCCCGCACCGACGCCTGTGACAAACGCGGTCGCCCCGGAGAGGATCGAGCCGTCCCACGGCGCACCAAGGAAGGGGACCATGCCGTCCTTGCCGGCGCGCGCGGCGATCACGAGCGGGTCGAGACGGGTCAGCTTGCCGTCGAGGTTTCCGTAGCGATCGCAGGCACCGGTACGACCCGGTCGGATCCGGCACAGCACCGGACACGCGTCGCAGACAACGATGCCGGAGGCAGGATCCTTCGCCTGGGCGAGGGCGTCGTCCGCGGGCGCGTCGGTCGACTGCTTCGTTTCCGTCATGCGCGACCGCCGGCGAGCAGTGCGGCACGAAGCCGGGCAGGTGTGGCGGGGATGCGCGTCACCCGCACGCCGGTTGCGTGTTCGATCCCGCCGAGGATAGCCGGTGCGGTCGCGATCAGCGCGGGTTCGCCCACCCCTTTCGCCCCGTAGGGCCCGAGCGGCTCGTCGTCCTCGATCAGGATCACCTCGATCGGCGGCACATCGCCAATCGTTGGAATCAGATAGTCGTGGAGGTTGTCGGTCCGCCCAGGCAGGTATTCCTCCATCAGCGCAAGCCCGATCCCCTGTGCGATGCCGCCGTGGATCTGACCTTCGACAAGGGTCGGGTTGACGGCGCGGCCGACGTCGTGGGCGGCGACGATACGCAGCACGCGGGTGGTGCCGAGCTCCGTATCGACCTCGACGAGCGCGATCTGGGCGCCGAAGGCATAAGTCGCGTAGGGGATGCCACGGCCGTCGGCGTCAAGCGCGGTGGTGGGGGGGTCGAACCGCCCGACGCCGACGAGCACGTCGCCATTGGCATCGGGAGGCAGGCGCGCGAGGTCGGGTCGGAGGATGCGATCCCCATCGCGGATCTCGATGCCGCCAGCGAGCGGCACAAGGCGCGCTCCCTCGCCCGCATTGGCGGCAGCGAGCAGGCGGCGACGCAGATCGAGGGCGGCGAGGCGCGCCGCGTTGCCGGAGACGAAGGTCTGGCGCGAGGCCGAGGTCTTGCCTGCGTCGCGCGTGCGTGCCGTATCGCCGGTGACGAGCCGGATCGCGCCGGCGGGCACGCCAAGGGCCTCGGCCGCGATTTGCACCATCACCGTATTCGAACCCTGGCCGATGTCGACCGCACCCGAGTAGAGCGTGATCGTGCCGTCGGCCGCGAGCCCAATCGCCATCTCGGAGGGGTTCGACATCGCGGTGTTGCCGATGCCGTACCAGAGACAGGCGATGCCAGCGCCAAAGCGCAAAGGACCGGCTTCAGAACGGTTCATTCGCTCGGCCTCTAGCCGCAACGCCTGCCACTGCGGCCGCAGCGCCTCCAGGCAGGCAACGAGCCCGACCGAGCGGTCGAGCACCTGGCCGGTTGCGGTCGCGTCGCCTCGGCGAAGGGCGTTGCGCAGGCGAAACTCAAGCCGGTCGATACCCGCCCGGTCGGCGAGCAAGTCCATCAGCGCCTCATGCGCGATCGCGGCCTGCGGCACGCCGAAGCCGCGGAATGCGCCGGCCGGCGTGTCGGTGGTGTGGATCGCGGTCGAGGTCGCGCGCACATTCGGCACGCGATAGGGCCCCATCGCGTGCACCGGCACGCGGGACGCTACCGTCGGCCCCCAGGAGGCGTAGGCGCCGGTGTTGAAGTCGCCGTGGCAGCGAAGACCGACCAGCAGGCCCGCTTCGTCGCACCCCGCCTCGGCAACGAGGCGCGCCGGATGCCGTTTCGTCGTCGTGCGCATGCTCTCAGGGCGGCTATAGACGCAGCGCACCGGTCGATCGAGCGTCCAGGCGGCGATTGCGAGCATCGGCTGCAGCGACAGGTCGAGCTTGCCGCCGAACCCGCCGCCGACGGCCGTGGGGATGACCCGCACCCGCTCTGGCGGCAGGCCGAGAATCAGCGCGATCTCGTCGCGGTCCATATAGGGCGTTTGGGTGCAGGCGACGATCACCATGCCCTCGCCGATTCGTTCCGCGTAGCCCGCTTCCGGCTCGATGTAGGCGTGTTCGACAAAACCGGTTTCAATTGCGATCGCGGCGCGGTGGGCGGCCGCCTCAAGCGCGGCATCCACATCGCCCGAGACCACTCGGCCGCGGCAGAGCACGTTGCCGGGAGCGTGCGCATGCAGGTCCGGCGCGGTGCCGGCCAGAGCGTCGTCGAAGGAGACGGGCGGAAGCGGGTCCCACCGGATCGGCACCTCTTCGTCGGCGATTGCGGCCACTGTTCCGGCGTCGCCGACAAGGGCGCAGACCGCCTCGCCCAGCATGCGGACATAGCCGTCGGCGAATACCGGCTGGTCCTTGCCGGTCGGATAGATGCCGAAGCGGTTGGATCCTGGCACGTCGCGCGCGGTCAGCACAGCGGCGAGGCCGGGGTGGCGACGGCGGAAGGCCTCGAGGTCGCCGAAACGAAACCTCGCATGCGGATAGGGGCTGCGCACCGCGCGCAGGCCGAGGCAGGGGCGCTCTGGCAAGACATCGGCACCGAAACGCTCCGCACCCGTGACTTTCTCGACACCGTCGACGCGCACCATGCGCGCCCCGACAGCTCCCTTCTCGCATGCCCCTTCGCCGCAGCCATCGTTGCAAGAGGCATCGAGCACCGCCTCGACGATCTTGCGGTAGCCCGTGCAGCGGCAAAGCACGCCGCCGAGAGCGTCGAGCACCTCGGCTTCTCTGGGGCGGGGGATGCGGCGCAGGAGATCAACTGCTGCCATCAGCATGCCCGGTGTGCAGATGCCGCACTGCGCGGCACCGTGGCGCAGGAAGGCCGCCTGCAGCCGATGCAAGGTGCCGTCGCGCGCAAGCCCTTCCACCGTCTCCACCCTCCGGCCGGCGACCTGCGCCACCGGCACGAGGCAGGCGCAGACCTGTGCACCGTCGACCAGCACGGTGCAGGCGCCGCAGTCGCCGCTATCGCAGCCGACCTTGGTGCCCTTGAGCCCGAGCACGTCGCGCAGGACCTCGCTCAATCGCAGCGCGGGTGGTGCGGCCGCCTCTACCTCGGCGCCGTTGAGGAGAAAACGGTGCGGCTGAGCAGGAGAGCGCATCAGGCGAGATCGGCGAGCGCGCGACGCACCAGGGTGAGCGCGGCGTCGTAGCGGTAGGCGGCGGGCGCGCGCACGTCGTCAATCGGCGAGAGGACGTCGAGATCGCCGGCGGCGACGAGCGACGGATCCGGCCGTCGGCCGAGGAGCCGCTGCTCCAAGGACGGCAAACGCCGGGCAGCGGCACTCGCCGCGCCGACCGCGACCCGCGCCCGGGCGACGGTTCCATCAGGGGCAAACTCGGCCACAGCGGCGACCATGACGATGGAAATGACGAGGTAGCGACGCGCGCCGAGCTTGTGGAACGTGCTGCGCGAGGGGTGGCGCGGGCGGGGGATGTGCACCGCGGCGAGGACTTCGTCCTCGAGACGGCTTGTCTTCCGGTTGCCGAGCACGAAGTCCGCCACTGGGAGCCGCCGGCTGCCACGGGCGGAAACCAACTCGACCTCTGCGTCGAGCGCGAGCCAGTTCGGTATCCCGTCTGCCGCAGGGCTTGCGTTGCAGAGATTGCCTCCGATCGTGCCGCGGTTCTGGATCTGCAGCCCGCCGACCTCGCGCGCCGCAGATTTCAGCCCGCGGAAGAGGGGCGGAAGTTCGGCGGCGATGATCTCGCTCCAGGTGGTCAGTGCGCCGAAGCGCCAGCCGGCATCTGTCGCAGCCATGCCGCGCAGTTCAGCGAGGCCGCTGATGTCGAGCAGGGGCTCGTCGCAAACCCGCCCAACCCGGGCGGGGAAGTAATCCGTCCCGCCGGCAAGGACGACCGCTGGGCGGGCGGCAAGGGCCGCCACCGCCTCACCCAGACAGGCAGGACGGAGATATCCCGCCAAGCAGCCCCCTTGTTCTTGGCCTGGGCCGGAGCCGATCCCCGGCCGACCTTTTGTTTGCACACAAACAATGGCGCGGCGCGCCTTATCACGTCAAGCCGGTTCGGACCAGGCGGGCGCAGGCGATGTCGCGCGCGGCGTCACCGTGCTGCCGGTCTTGACGGCGGGGCGGGCGCTGCCGAGAACCGCGGAGGTGTGAACGGGGCGCAGGGCGATCCAGAATGGCGCGCATCGGCTTCATCGGCCTCGGCAACATGGGGGCGCCGATGGCGCGCAACCTGCTCCGCGCCGGCCACGCCTTGCGCGTATTCGACCTCTTTCCGGAACGGATTGGTCGGCTGGTGGCCGAGGGCGCGACGGCGGCGGACAGTCCGGCGGAGGCCGTTTCTGATGCCGACGTGGCGATCACGATGCTGCCTTCGGGCCGCGAGGTTCGCGCGGTCTACAGCGGCCCAGGCGGACTGATCGAGACCGCGCCGCGCGGCCTGCTCCTCATCGACTGTTCCACCATCGATGTGGCGACCGCGCGCGAGATGGCCGCGCTCGCGCGCGAGGCGGGCCTGGGGATGATCGATGCGCCGGTCTCGGGCGGCGTCAGCGGGGCTGAGGCGGGCACGCTCACCTTCATGGTCGGAGGCGGGGTGGAGGAGGCGGAGCGGGCGCGCCCGATCCTTGCCGCGATGGGCAAGGCCGTGCTGCGGGCGGGCGAGGCCGGAGCGGGCCAAGCAGCGAAGATCTGCAACAACATGATCCTCGGCATCTCGATGATCGCGGTGTGCGAGGCCTTCGCGCTCGCCGAGCGGTTCGGGCTTGACCCTTGCGCCCTGTTCGAGATCGTTTCCAGGTCTTCGGGGCAATGCTGGAGCCTGACCAGCTACTGCCCGGTGCCAGGTCCGGTGCCGTCGAGCCCGGCGAACCGCGACTACGCCCCCGGGTTCACGGCGCAGATGATGCTGAAGGACCTTGAGCTTGCCGCCTCAGCCGCTCGGTCGGTCAGCGCGCGCGCAGAGCTCGGCGCGCACGCGGCCGACCTTTACCGCCGGTTCGTCGAAGGCGGCGGGGCGGCAACCGATTTCTCGGGCATCATTCGTATGATCCGCGGCGGCTGAAGCTGCCGGGCGGGTCGGCGCGGTCGTGGCGCAGCCGCGCGCCCGCGCCGCCGAGATCTCCGACGCCCCCAGCTCATGCGCGAGAGACTCCCGACCAGGTCGCCAGCAGCGACCATAACGAGGCGAGACGTGCCCTCGCGCTCCGGCATGTCCTGGCTCCGGTAAGCCGCGTAGCTTCGGCAGAGGCGTCCCGTTCGGCTCAGACGGTGAACTGTTCGGCGATGATCCGTTCGCTCAAGGAATGGTCGGGGTCGAAGAGCATTGTGAGCGAGACGGAGCGATCCTCCGCGACCGTCACGCGCGCCACATCCCGCACCTCCGTGTAGTCGGCGACTGCCGCCACAGGCCTCTTCTCAGCCTCGAGCACCTCGAAGGTCACGACCGAGCTCGCCGGCAAAAGCGCGCCTCGCCAGCGACGGGGGCGGAAAGCGGAAATCGGGGTGAGAGGAAGCAGATTGGCTGAGAGCGGCACGATCGGGCCGTGCGCGGAGAGATTGTAGGCGGTGGAGCCGGCAGGGGTGGCAACCAGGACGCCGTCGCAGACCAGCTCATCCAGCCGGACCCTGCCGTCAACCAGAATGCGGATCTTCGCCGCTTGCCGCTGTTCGCGCAGGAGGCTGACCTCGTTGATGGCCAACGCCTCCGCCACGCCGCCCTGCATCGTCTCGGCATGCATGCGCAAAGGGTGCAGGACGGCCGCCTGCGCGCGAGCGATGCGCTCTGACAGCCCATCCTCGCGGTAGTCGTTCATCAGGAAGCCGACGGAGCCGCGATTCATGCCGTAGACAGGACGGTTCTTGCCGAGGAAGCGGTGCTGCGTCTCGAGCATGAAGCCGTCGCCGCCCAGGACGACGATGGCATCCGCCTTCTCGGGCTCGGCATCCCCGTAGAGCGCGACGAGGCGGTCGCGAGCGACTTTCGCCGCCTCCGTGTCGGCGGCGAGGAAGGCGAGGCGCGTGGTGGTCACGCGAGCACGCGGTGGTCCATCAAGGGCATGTCGCGCCGCACGCGCGCCGTCACCGCGGGGTCAAGGCGGGCCGTGGCCCAGCCTTCGCCGTCGCTTGCCTTGGCAACGACATGGCCCCATGGGTCGGCGATCAAACTGTGGCCATAGGTGAAACGCGCTGCCCCGCGCTCCTCGTGCCGGCCCCAGGTCGCGGCGGCCGCGACCCAACACTGCGTTTCGATCGCGCGCGCGCGGAGCAGCACCTCCCAGTGGTCCTTGCCGGTCTGCAAGGTGAATGCGGCCGGCACCACAATCAATTCAGCTCCCGCCCGCCGCAGTGCAAGGAACAGCTCGGGAAAGCGCAGATCGTAGCAGATCGTGCAGCCGACGGTCGTATTGCCCGCGCGGTAGGTGACGATCGCTGACCCCCGCCCGAAGGTCGCGCTTTCACGATAACCTGTGCCGTCCGGGGCGACGATGTCGAACAGGTGGATTTTGCGGTAGCGCGCGCGCTCCTCGCCGTCGGGGCCGAACACCACCGTGGTGTTGAACAGGCAATCGCCGCCGTCTTCGGCGAGCGAGCCGCCGTGCAGCACGATCCGGTGCCGCCGCGCCAGCGTGCGCAGCAGGCGGTAGGCCTCTCCGCCCTCGTTCGCGCACCCAGGGTCGGGCAGGCGCTCGGCGGCGGCACGCTTCGCCTCGCTGTCGCCGCCGAGGCAGGTCCACATCTCAGGCAGCACCATGAGGTCCGGATGGTCCTCGGCCGCTGCAGTGACGAGACGTTCCGCGGCGGCCAGATTGGCCGCCTTGTCGGCGGACGGATTCATCTGCACGACGGTGAGACGCATGCGCTACTGCTGCAAGCACGCCGCCGGCGAGACACCCGTTGCGCCGACCCACCGACCGAGTCAGCCGCCGGTCAGGCTCATGTGCCTGGCCACGGCAGGTCGGTTGCGCCTGCGATCGATGACGAAGTCGTGGCCGCGGGGCTTGCGCGCGATCGCCTCGCGGATCGCAGCCTCGAGCACGGCGTCGTCGCGCGTGGCGCGCAAAGGCGTGCGCAGATCGGCAGCATCGTCCTGGCCGAGGCACATGTAGAGCGTGCCTGTGCAGGTGAGCCGAACGCGGTTGCAGCTCTCGCAGAAATTGTGCGTCATCGGTGTGATGAAACCGAGCCTTCGTCCCGTCTCCCTAACCATGACGTAGCGAGCAGGCCCGCCGGTGCGGTAGTCGGTTTCCTCCAGCGTCCAGGTCCGGGCAAGGCGCGCGCGCACGAGGGAGAGCGGGATATATTGGTCGGTGCGATCCTGGTCGATGTCGCCCATGGGCATCGTTTCGATCAGGCAGAGGTCGAAGCCGTGCTCCCCGCACCAGGCGATGAGGCGGTCGAACTCATCCTCGTTTGTCCCTTTCAACGCCACGGCGTTGATCTTGACCGCGAGCCCCGCCGCCTTGGCGGCGAAGATCCCCTCGAGCGTCTTTTCAATCCGGCCCCAGCGCGTGATTGCCGCAAAGCGGGCGGGGTCGAGGGTATCGAGGCTGACATTGATCCGACGCACGCCGGCGGCGAAAAGACCCTCGGCGAAGCGGGCGAGCTGGGTGCCGTTCGTGGTCAGGGTCAGTTCGGCGAGACCACCTGGCCCGATGCGGTTGCCAAGGGCGCGCACAAGGCTCATCACGTTGCGCCGAACCAACGGCTCTCCGCCAGTGAGCCGAATCTTGCGCACGCCGAGCCGGATAAAGGCCGCTGCCACCCGCTCCAGCTCCTCAAGCGTGAGGAGGTCAGCCTTGGGCAGGAAGGTCATCTCCTCCGCCATGCAGTAGACGCAGCGGAGATCGCAGCGGTCGGTGACGGACACCCTGAGGTAGGTGATCTCGCGGCCGAACGGATCGCGCATGTGTTCCCCCAACTCCTCCCGTCACGTTCGGAAGATAGGGGGGGCGGCGCAGCCTGTCCAATCCGGCGGTGCGCGGGCCCTAGACAGCGCAGGCTAGACAGCGCAGGCCGAGCGAGGAAAACATGCCACATTCGCGTCGTCTAGTCCCGCCGGCTATCGCCTCCGCCGGCGCCGCCGATGGTTGCGGCGAGCGGTCGATCACAGGAGACGAACGATTGGATGAACGAGCGCTTGACGAATTGCGCGCTGCCGCGTGCGTCGCGGGGTGAGGGCGCCTGTCGCGCCGGCTCGCAACAGTGAACGGGGAGCCCGCCGCCTGCCTCGCGCTGGCCGAGGCGATGGCGTCGCGGCTCGCGCACGATGTGAGTGGCTCGCTGCAGGCGCTGCTCGCCGCGATCGACCTGCTCGCCGCGGAGGACGCGGGCGTCCGGGCGGAGGCTACGGCCCTCGCCGCGGAGGCAGTGCGGCGATTGCGCGCGCGCCTGAGCCTGCTGCGGGCGGCTTGGGGGCGGCAGGGGCCTCCGCTCGGGCTCGAGGAGGTGGTTCGCGCTGTCGCCGAGGGTGTCGGCCCTCCGGCTGTGGCCGTCGACCTTGCCCGCCTGGCGGCTGGCGCCTGGGCGGTCGAGGGATACGACCGCGTGCTGCTCAACGCCCTGCTGGTCGCCGCCGAAAGCCTGCCTCGGGGCGGCACCATCCTGTGTGCCGGAGACACGGGCGGGGAGATCGCCCTCGGCATCCTAGGCGACGGGGCGGGCTGGCTGCCCGGTCTCGCTGCCGTTGTCGCGGGCGAGGCGCCGCCCGGCCCGATCGAACCGCGACGCCTTGCAGTCCCCATGCTCGCCCTCGTCGCCCGGAGACACAGGATCGCGCTGTCGCTGCTGCTCGGCGGCGGTCTTCCCCTTCTTCTTCTCCGCCCGGCTGCGGCCGAGTAAAGCCGATCGCACACGGCTGGCCCCGGCCGTGTGCGGGAAGATTCTGGCACGAAAGGCTTGCAGCGCTTTCCGCCGGTGGAGAAACCGCTCCCAGGGCTGCTGACCCGGAGCTCGGGGATTTACCTTTTTTTCGGGCTCGTCGCGCCACTCTGAGCCCTGCCCGAACAGGGAGGGGCGGAATGGACGATCTGCTCGCCGAATTCCTGACCGAGACGGCCGAAAGCCTGGCCGAACTCGATACCGCACTGATCCGGCTGGAGCGGCAGCCCGAAGACGGCTCCACACTGTCGCAGATCTTCCGTCTCGTGCACACGATCAAGGGAACCTGCGGCTTTCTCGGCCTGACCAGGCTTGAGCAGGTGGCGCACGCGGCTGAGAACGTTCTTGGCCGGTTCCGCGACAGGTCGCTCGCTCCCACCCCGGCGGCGATCACGGCCGTACTCGCTGCCATCGACCGAATCAAACTCATCCTGGCTGGACTGGAGGCGACCGAGTCCGAGCCCGCGGGTGATGACACCGCTCTGATCGCCGATCTCGCCGCAGTGATGGAGGGGCGCTGCCCGGCCGCCACCGAGAGTCCCGAGGTGGCGGCCGCCGTCGGGCCTGTGGGCGAGGCGCCGCCCGCGCCGGCAGAGCCTGTGCTCGCTGCCGCGGCGGAGCGGGCGGAGCAAGGCGAGCCTGTCGTCGCCGAAGGTCCCCAGCCGAGCGAAGCAGCGGCCAGCGCGGAGATCGCCCCGGTAGCGGAAAGTTCCGTCGCCGCGCAGACGATCCGCGTCTCGGTCGAGGTCCTCGAACACCTGATGACCTTGGTCTCGGAACTGGTGCTGGCGCGGAACCAGCTCCTGCAGCTCGTGCGCACGCAGGAGAACAGCCCGTTCGCGGTCCCGCTGCAAAGGCTTTCCCACATCACCTCCGACCTGCAGGAGGGCGTGATGAAGACGCGGATGCAGCCTATCGGCAACGCCTGGAACAAGTTGCCGCGGCTGGTGCGCGATCTCGCGCGCGAAACCGGCAAGAAGATTGAGCTGGTGATGCTGGGCGCCGATACGGAGCTGGATCGCCAGGTACTGGAATTCATCAAGGACCCACTCACCCACATGGTGCGCAACTCGGCCGACCACGGGCTGGAGAAGCCCGAGGAGCGGCGCGCCAGCGGCAAGCCTGAGACGGGGCGCATTACGCTCAACGCCTACCACGAGGGCGGCCATATCATCATTGAGGTCAGCGACGATGGGCGGGGGCTGAACACGCGGCGGATCGCGGAGAAGGCCGTTGCCCTCGGCCTCGCCTCGGAGGCGGAGATCGCCCAGGCTTCCGAACAGGCGATCCAGCAGTTTGTCTTCCGCCCCGGCTTCTCCACTGCGGCCCAGGTTACGGCCGTCTCCGGCCGAGGGGTCGGCATGGACGTGGTGAAGACGAACATCGAGAAGATAGGCGGCACCATCGACCTGCGCAGCCGCCAGGGCCAAGGCACAACCATCACCATCAAGATTCCGCTGACGCTCGCCATCGTCTCGGCACTGATCGTCGAGGCGGCGGGGGAACGCTTCGCCATCCCGCAGATCAGCGTGGTCGAGCTCGTGCGCGCCGGCGGCGGTTCGGAAACGCGGATCGAGCGCATCGATCGCACGCCCGTGCTTCGCCTGCGGGATCGACTGCTACCTCTGGTCCGTCTCTCCACCCTCCTTCATCTCGACAGCGGCCGGGAGAATCTCGACTCGGAAGCATTCGTGGTGGTCGCCAGGGTGGGCGCACGGAGTTTCGGCCTGATCGTGGACCGGGTGTTCGACACCGAGGAGATCGTGGTAAAGCCGGTCGCACCCATCCTGCGCGAGATCACGCTCTTCTCGGGCAACACCATTCTCGGCGACGGCAGCGTGATCATGATTCTCGACCCCAACGGCATTGCGCGTGCGGTCGGCGTGGCGGCCTCCACCGGCGGCGAAAGCGCCGCCGTGGCCGAGGTCTCTGCAGACGGCGGAGACGGGAGCGGGAAGACCACCTTGCTTCTGTTCCGCGCTGGCGGGACCGAGCCCAAGGCGGTTCCCCTCGGCCTTGTTGCGCGGCTGGAGGAGATCGAGCGCGGCCGGATCGAGCGCGCGGGTGATCGTGCCCTCGTGCAGTACCGCGGCCAATTGATGCCACTGGTGCCGCTCAGCGGCAGCCTCGATGGCGACGGAGGGGCTCGGTGCCCCGTGCTTGTCTTTAGCGATCGTGGCCGCAGCGTCGGCCTCGCCGTCGACGAGATTCTCGACGTGGTCGAGGATCGGCTCGATGTGCAACTGGTCTCGGATCGTCCAGGGGTCATCGGCAGTGCGGTGATCGCCGGTCGGGCGACGGAGGTGATCGACACCGCCTACTGGCTGCGTCGCGCCTTCGACGATTGGTTCCGCTACGCCGTGGCGACGGAGGCCGACCGCCGCGCGCGGCTGCTGGTGGTCGACGACAGCGCATTTTTCCGCCAGATGCTGGCGCCCGTGCTCGCCGCCGCGGGCTACGAGGTCAGCACGGTCGAGACAGCGGAAGCCGCGCTGCGTCTGCGCGACCAGGGGCGCATGTTCGATGCCGTGATCTCGGACATCGAGATGCCGGGGCTGGACGGGTTCGCCTTTGCCCGCGCCGTGCGTTCCGATCCGGCCTGGGCCGATTTGCCGCTGATCGCGCTGACCGGTCGGGTCTCGGAGGCCGACATCGCGCGCGGTCGCGACGCAGGGTTCACGGACTATATTGTTAAGTTCGACCGTGACGCGTTGGTCGCCGGCATCGCCCAAGCGCTCGCCGCGCGTCGGGTCGTGGAGGCACACTGAGATGGCGACCCTTGCGCTTGAGCGGCAGCAGGCCGCGGCAGCCGCCTCCGCTTCGCGATCCGCCACCGGAGCGGATCAGGCGCGCGACGTCTTCGTCACCCTCACGGTCGGCGGCCAGCTCTGCGGTATTCCCGTGCTGGTGGTGCGCGATGTGCTCGGCCCGCAGATGATCACGCGAATCCCGCTTGCGCCGCGCGAAGTCGCCGGCAGCCTCAACCTGCGCGGCCGCATCGTCACCGCGATCGACCTGCGCACGCGGCTTGGGCTGGAGCGGGCCGATCCGCGTCGTGCCATGAGCGTGGTGGTCGAGCATCAGGGCGAGCTCTACAGCCTTCTCGTCGATCAGGTCGGCGAGGTCCTCCACCTCGAACCGGCGACTCGCGAGGACAATCCGCCGACGCTGGATGCGACGTGGCGCGTCCTGTCGAAGGGCGTCTTTCGGCTTTCCGGCCAGCTCGTCGTCGAGTTGGACGTGGCAGCAGTCCTCGCGATCTGAGCAAAGAGGCGAGATCAGCGGGGGGGGGGGGGGAATGAAAACGGTTATGGTCGTCGACGACAGCCGAATCGTGCGCAAGGTGGCTCGGCGCATCCTGGAGGGGCTCGGCTTCGCTGTCGACGAGGCGGAAAACGGCGCCGAGGCCCTTGTCTTCTGTCGCGCCCGGCTTCCCGACGGCATCCTGCTCGACTGGAACATGCCGGTGATGAACGGGATCGAGTTCCTGCGCGCGCTTCGCGCAGAATTCGGTCTGGGCGAACCTCGCGTGGTCTTCTGCACCACGGAGAGCGAACTCGAATCGATCCAGCGCGCGATCGAGGACGGTGCGGATGAATATATCATGAAGCCGTTCGACGCCGAAATCATCGAATCAAAGTTCCACCAGGTCGGCCTGCTGTGACGATCTCGCCCGCAGACCGGGTGCTGGCGCGCGAGGACCTCGCGCGAAGCCGCGTCCTCGTCTGTGATGACAGCGCGGTGATCCGTGGTCTCCTGGTCCGTCTGCTCGAGGCCGATCCGTCGATCCACGTCGTTGGCACCGCGGCGAACGGCCAGGAGGCGATCGCGGCGCAGGCGAGATATCGACCGGATGTCGTCGTCCTCGACATCGAAATGCCGGTGATGGACGGACTCGCCGCCCTGCCCGAACTGCTGAAGGCGGACCCCAATGTCCAGGTGGTGATGGCCTCGACCCTGACGACGCGCGGGGCGGACATCACCCTGCGCGCCCTGCGACTTGGCGCGGCGGACTACGTTCCGAAGCCGACTGCGGTCGCTGGCATCGCCTCGGCCGAGGAGTTCCGCCGGGAACTGCTCATGAAGGTGAAGGCGCTCGGCGCTGCGAGGCGGCGAAGGACGCTTGGAGCCCGCGCGACACCCGTCCCGCCGTTCCGGGGGGCGGTTCGCCCAGCTGTTGCCGCTGCCCTGCGGCCGGAAATCGTCGCAATTGGGGCCTCCACTGGCGGACCAAAGGCGTTGTTCCGCTTGGTTTGCGATCTCGGCGGCGCGTTCCCGCTCCCGGTCTTGATCACACAACACATGCCGCCTGCTTTTCTCTCCATCCTGGCCGATCACATCACCAAACTGGGCGGCCTGCCGTGTCGGGAGGCGCGGGAGGGCGAGCGCATCGAACGGGGGCAAATCTATCTCGCGCCAGGGGACCGCCACCTCCAGGTCAAAGGCGAGCGCGCAGCGGCGAGGATTGCGCTGTCGGATGGGCCGCCGGAGAACTTCTGTCGGCCTGCGGTTGACCCGATGTTCCGCTCCGTTGCCGAGGTCTACGGCGGACGGGCGATCGCCGTAGTCCTCACCGGCATGGGCCATGACGGGCTTGCCGGTGCGCGCGAAATCGTCGCGCGCGGCGGTGTCGTGCTGGCGCAGGACGAAGCCACCTCGGTCGTCTGGGGCATGCCGGGCGCGGTCGCCCAGGCCGAGCTCGCCTCCGCGGTCCTGCCCGTCGACCGGATCGGTCCGAAACTCCTTGCCCTCTCGTCCGGCGCCGCGGGATCGGAATGAATGTGGCCTCGTTCAGCGCGCTCGCCGAGTTCCTGTACGCGCGCTCCGGTCTCGTGTTGACGCCGGATAAGATGTATCTCGTTGAAACCAGGCTCGCGCCGCTCATGCGCCGAGAAGGCTGCGCCGATTTGAACGCGCTCGTCGCCAAGGTGAAATCGGCTCTATCGGGGCCGGTCGCCGACGAAGTCGTCGAGCTGATGACGACCAATGAGACGCTGTTCTTCCGCGACGGCAAACCGTTCGATCATCTCCGCCAGCAGGTCCTGCCGAAGCTCGCCGCCTCGCGCGGGCCGGGCGGCCTGATCCGGGTCTGGTCGGCGGCCTGCAGCACCGGCCAGGAAGCCTACTCGGTGGCGATGACGGCGCTTGAGATTGCGCCGAGTTTGGGCGGGTGCCGCGTCGACATCCTGGGCACAGATCTCTCGCGCGACGTGCTGCGCCGGGCAGAAGCAGGCCGCTTCTCCCAGTTCGAGGTGCAGCGCGGCCTGCCGATCACCATGCTGATGAAGTACTTCCGCAAGGATGGCGGCGAGTGGGTGCTGAAAGACCAGCCGCGCTCGCTGGTCTCGTTCCGGGAATGGAACCTGCTCAAGCCGCCGCAGACACTCGGCCGGTTCGACGTCGTGCTGCTACGCAACGTCCTGATCTATTTCGACCAGCCGACGAAGACGCGGGTTCTCGACCACGTCGCCTCAGTTCTCGCCGAGGACGGCGTGCTCTACCTCGGCGGAGCTGAGACGGTGCTCGGCATCAGCACCCGTTTCCAGCCGCTGGACGGTACCCCCTCAGCCTACGTCCTGGCCTAATACCAAGTCTTTCTGAACGAGACTCACGAGAGGGATTCCCCGACGCGGGCGGGATCTGATTCAACGGGGCGAGCAATGGAGCCTCGCCATGGGTCAGCCGCTTCCCCTCCGCCCCGACT
>Ga0308417_1000284_pt1 | contig 37229 bp, 28 predicted proteins | sample HotsprSampleOS65_FD_203528 | JGI IMG/M metagenome (GOLD analysis project Ga0308417, IMG submission 203528) | Hot spring phototrophic mat microbial communities from Octopus Spring, Yellowstone National Park, Wyoming, United States - 20090730_OS65 ...
GCACCCCGTTGTGCAGCATCCGCAGCACCTTCGCGTTGGCCGTCTTCCTGCCGCCGGCGTCAAACCGCGGCGCCTGGAACCAGATGTGAAACGACTGCCACTGTCCGGCCGGCCGCGAGGCATTGACGCGCGGAGCAGTGCCGTCGATGAGCTTGGCGCCTTCCCAGCGGCGGTAGATGCCGCCACAGTCGGACATCCTCGGCGGCTCGGCGCCAAAGCTGTCCTTGATCTGGATTTCGTAAAGCCCGTGCAGCATCACGCCGGAGTTGTGCGTGGCGGGAATCATAAACTCCAGATACAGCTCGAAGTCGCCGAACCTCTCTTTCGTAATCAGGTTCGACACCCCGCCCCCGGGCCCGTTGACGATGCGGTCGCCGGCGCGCGGCGCGGCCAGCAACTGCTGCGGGTTGGCCGGATCCCAAAAGACCGCCGCCGTCGCCGTCCAGCCGCCTTTGGCCGGCTCCTTGAAGTACCAGCCGTCCAGGTCCTTCCCGTTGAGCAGAGGCTTCCAGCCATCCTCCAGCAGGTACGGCGGGTCGCCGTGGTGATGGCCGTCGTTTACGGCGGGCAACTGCTGGGCCATGCAGGCGCCCAGGACCATGGCCCAGACTCCGCCGCCGCACCAACCAAGGAAAGATCGCATAGTCATCGTGTTCCTCTCATGAACGGTCGGATGCACTCTGGGGTGGTGGAATCGGAACGACGCGCCGTTCCAGCGGTCTGCGCTTCCACCACGTCGCCAGGATCGAGCCGGAGACATTCATCCATGGCCCGAAGATCGCCGGTGCCAGGGCGGCCGGCGGCGCGAAGAATCTCATGGCCAGCGCCGAAGCCATCCCGCCGTTCTGCATGCCCACCTCAAACGAGACGGCGCGACAGGCCGCCTCATTGAGCCGGCAGGCCCGGGCCATCCAGTAACCCAGGAAGTATCCGACGGCATTGTGAATCATGACCGCCGCCAGCAGCAGAGGCCCGACGCTGAGCAGGTCCCTGCTGGAGCGCGCCGTGATGATGCCGATGATGTAGCAGATCGAAATCATCGAGACCACCGGCAGTGCCCGGTCCATCCACTTCTCGCCCAGTCGCAGCCACACGTCGACGATCAGCTTCGCCAGCGACACCACGCCGATCAGCAGCAGTCCCAGCACCAGCCCGTGCCTGGGCAGGACGGCATCGCCGATCCTGACCAGCGCCGTCGGGGCATACATGCCCACGAGAACGGCGGCGGCCATGCCCGCGATGGCGATCATCGCAAGCACAGCGGGGCTGCGGAACGTCCGTTGGCGACTGTAGAGGATGTGGTTGGCAATCAAGCCGGCCACGATGGGCACGATGATCATGTTGATGATTTCGAGCATCATCGGCATGAACGGCACCGGCAGGTACTGTCCTCCCAGCTTGCTCATCAGAAGCGGTGTCATCAGGGGCGATACCAGTGTCGTGCACGAAGTGACCGTTACTGACAGGGCGACATCCCCACGGCCCAGGTAGCACATCACGTTGGAGGCCACGCCGCTGGGACAGCAGCCGATGAGCACCACCCCCGCGGCGATCGTGGCCTCGAAGCCGAAGGTCCTGGCCAGAACCAGTCCCGTCAGCGGCATGATCAGAAACTGGGCCACCAGTCCGATGAAAACCGGCCAGGGCATCTTGAAGACCCGCGCGAAATCCGCCACGCTTAGCGTGGTTCCCATGCCAAACATGATCATCTGGATGAGCGGGACGATCAGGATCTTCAGGTCGAACTCGGGGATGCTCCAGCGACCGGCCTGCATGCCGCCCCAGGTCATGAACCACTGAGGATACACCATCGACGCCGCGACGAACGCAAACACCCAGATCGTGAAGGCATAATACCTCAGGGTCGGGTGCCCCATGCTGTACAGCCCCAGCGCGGCGAACAACCCGATCAGCGCCGGGCCGAAGACGATCCACTGGCCCGCGATGCCGCTGACCATCGCCGCCGCGAAACACGCCGCGGCAACCCCCAGCAGCGTGCGAGCCAACGCGATTCGAGCCTTCATGTCGCCATTCCTCCGCGGCTTGTCGAGTGGTGAGTCCTGAGTGCTGAGTGCTGAGTGCTGAGTGCTGAGTGCTGGGTATGGTCAGTGGTCCGTGGTCAGTTGTCCGTTGTCGGGTCAGTGGTCCGTTGGTCAGTTGTGTGGAACGTGAAAGGCGGTCAGGCCCGCGCGTTTTGTCGTTCGGGTTTCGTCATTCGTCATTCTTTCGGGCTTCGGATTTCGGACTTCGTCATTGTCCCCTCCGTCGCACCGTCGCTCTCGCACTTTGGTGCCTCCGTGCCTTCCTCATCTAACTCCACGTTCGATCATTCGACCGATCGGTATTCCACTGCTCCGTCGGCGCAAACAGTTCCTGCCCGCGTTCCAGGTGTTCCCTCACCGCCTCCAGGTTCAGCTCGATCCCAAGCCCCGGCGCCTCCGGCTCCCGCACGAATCCCTTGCTCACCAGCGGCTTGTCGATCCCGCTGACCAGGTCCTCCCACCACGGCACATCCACCGAATGATGCTCCAGCGCCAGCACGTTCTCGGTGGCGGCCGCGCAATGAACGTTAGCCATGAAAGACACCGGCGTGCCCGCGAAGTGCATGGCCATCGCCACGCCGTGCGCTTCGGCGTAATCCCCGATCTTCTTGGTCTCAAGAATGCCGCCGGCCGTCGCGAGGTCCGGGTGCACCATGTCCACCGCGTGCTGGTCGATCAGCGGCCGAAAACCATCCAGCAGATAGATGTCCTCGCCGGTGAGCAGGGGCACGTCGATCGCCTCCTTGATCTCCTTGAGCATGGCCGTGTACTCCCACGGCACCATGTCCTCCAGCCAGGCCGGGTTGTATGGCGCCAGCGCCTTGCCCAGCCTGATGCAACTGTTGACGCTGATGTGCCCGAAATGGTCGGAGGCGATGGGCACCTCCCAGCCCACGACCTGGCGCGCCTCGGCGAAGCGCTCGGCCATGAGCTGGGCCCCCTTGTCGGTGAGCTGAATGCCCGTGAAGGGGTGCTTGCCATTCCAGTCGGTTGCGGTCAGGGGATAGCTCAGCGCCCCCGGCACCTTGCGGATCAGGTTGATGCCCACGTCCATCTTGAGGAACGTGAAGCCCTGGTCCAGGCGCTTCTTCAGGCCGGCCACGCTCCCGTCGGGGGTGTCGGCATAGAGTCGCACCTGGTCGCGGTAGCGCCCGCCGAGCATCTGGTAGACCGGCACGCCGTAGGCTTTGCCGGCCAGGTCCCACAGCGCCATCTCCACGCCCGAGACTCCGCCGCCCAGGCGCCCGTGGCCGCCGAACTGGCGGATGCGCTTGAAAGCCAGCTCGACATTGCACGGATGGAGCCCCAGCAGCCGGCTCTTGAGCATGAGGGCATAGCGTTCGCTGGCGCCGTCGCGCACCTCGCCGAAACCGCTGATGCCCTGGTTGGTGTCGATGCGGATCAGGGGACAGCGGAAGGGCGCCCGCGTCACGACGGCCACGCGCAGGTCGGTGATGCGCAACTGCGACGGCCGCGAGTTGCGGTTGACGTTCTGCGCCGCGAAAGCCACCTGCTCGGCGATAGGCGCCCCGACCACAGCCGCCAGGCTCACGCCGGCCGCCCCCTTTCCCGCATTTCGCAGCAGCGACCGCCGCGTGATTGCGCTATTATCGACCTTGCGTACACGAGTATTGGCCATGCCGAGCCTCCGGAAGTTGCTGGTTAAGTCCTGAGTGCGGAGTCCTGAGTCCTGAGTGCTGAGTCCTGAGTGAGGAGTCAGTGGTCAGTTGTCCGTTGTCCGTTGTCGGGTCATTTGTCCGTTGGTCCGTTGCTCGGCGGTGCTCAGCCGGAGTGCTGAGTGAGTTGCCAGTGCAAGCTTCGGACTTCGTCATTCGCCATGCGTCATTGATTCGGGTTTCGAGCTTCCTCCGCGGCTTGCTCCCCTTCGTCGCTTCGTCGCTTCGTGGCTTGATCGCTCCTCTCATTGCGGCGGCGGCCGCCGCTAGTAAACCCTCTCCTTCGACTCCAGCATCTTCTCGATGACCTCCCTGGGCACCGGCAGCGTCGTGATGTTCTCCTTCAGCCACGCCCGGAAATCGTTTTGAATGGCCGGCGTCCATGCGCTGTCGATCTGGCCCGGCGTGTACTTGCCCTCGCGCAGGCGCTGGTGCCCGAACATGTCGCGCAGCGTGATGGCCTCGGACTCGACCACCACGCGCTCGGCCATGTGCGATGGAATGAAGATCATCCCCTCGCGTTTGGCCAGCACGATATCGCCGGGGCACACCACGGCCCGCCCGATGCGGATGGGCACGTTGATTCCGGTGAGCATCATTTCGCGGATGAAACTCGGATCGGCGCCTCGGTGCCACGCATTGAAGCCCTTGATTTCCTCGATCCCCTCCTGATCGCGCACGCCGGCGTCGAAGATCACGCCGTTGCCCGAGCGGGCGAAGATCGCGTTGGCCAGGTTGTCGCCGATCAGCGTGCCGTCGATCACCTTGGAATAGCCGTCGGCCACGTACACATCCCCCTTCTGGAGCATGTCGATGGGCCAGGAGTTGGGGCTGCCGATGCGCCCCTCGGCTTTGCCCTGGCGCAGGATGGCATCGTTGAGGTCCGGGTGCAGCGGCATGTACTGGGCCGTCAGCACGCGGCCAACGATCGCCTCGCCGGGGTGGATGACCACCCAGCCCGTCGCGTTCTCGAAGCAGTTGCGGTAGCCGGCGTTGGTCAGCACCGTCCAGGCCATGGTCACCGGCACGTTGCGCATGCGCTGGAGGATTTCGTCACTCACCATCGGCCGGCCGTCCTCCATGCGCGGTCCGGTCCACGCCGGCGTGCACTCGATGACCCGCTGTCTACTGGTGATGACATAGGTGCTGTCGGACCTGGGCCTGGGCGGGGGCTGAGCGGCAAAGGCGGTCGCCGCGACGATGCTGAGAGTAAGGGCCACGACTGTTGGGATCGATCTTGTGCGTTTCGACATGATGGTTCCTCGCTTCCCCCACCACGTCTTATACCGCGCCGGCGCGAATTCGATGAAGCCCTCCGCGGAGCCGAGCCGCAGTTCGACGCCATCCAGGACCAATGATGAACTGAATCCTCCCCCCCCCCCGCGCAACGCTCGGGCCGCTCTGCTATAACATTCCCCGTGTCATTGGATGGCCTGGCAAATGTTCTGCGCGACCTGCCGCGGACGGGCACGCTTGTCAGCGACGATCCCAACCGCCGGCTCTGGCGAATCGACGTCGCGGGCAGGCCCTACTATCTCCACTTCCTGCCCGCGCGCCTGTGGCGTCCCAGCGCCGCCCTGGCCGAGTTTCGACGCCTCCAGTGGCTCCAGCGCGCGGGCGTTCCCGCCGTGCGGCCGACGGCCACGTTCATGGGCCTGAACATTGACGGACGCAGGGGAGACGGTCTGCTGGTGACTGGCGTCGAGCCCTCCCGCACACTCGCCGACATCCTGACCGAAGCGCGTCTGGCGGGCCGCCAGCCGCCCGACCATCGCCAACTGGTCCTGGCCGTCGTACGGCTCCTGGCGGCGCTCAAGGCGTCGGGTCTGGCCGTGCCGAGGATCACGGCCGGGGACATTCTCGTGCACGACGCCCGCGCTCTGTTGCTGCATGCCCGGCGCGTGCGCCGCCGCCAGCCCCGGCTCGCCGAGCTTGAGGACTTGGCGGCCGATTGCGATCCGTTCCTGAGCCGCGCCGACGTACTGCGGGCATGGCGGGCGCTGGGGAGCCAGGCGCCTCCGCCGCCCGCGGCGCGGGCCATGTGGTGCCGGCGCCTGCACCAGGCCCGGCAGGGCATCGTCGCCCTGAAGGTCGGAGCGTGGAGCGGCCACTGTTACACAGGAACCGATCGTCCGCAACGCTGGTCGGCCGCCAGCCGGATGACCATCCCACGCCAGCAGTGGGAGCGCGCCTGGCCGCTGCTGCTGACCCAGATCGAGGCCGACCAGCTCGAAGTCCTCAAGCGGGACGATGGCGGCGATGTGCTGGGGGCATCCGTCGTGCTTGACGGCCGACCGCTGGATGTGATCGTCAAGCGCCCGCGGCGCAAGTTCTGGTATCGCTACCTCAACGAAATTGGCCGAGGCACGCGGGCATCGCGGGCCTGGGAGAAGGCCTGGCGGCTGGTGGCGCGCGGCATCCCCACCGCCTGGCCGCTGCTGCTGATGCAGCGCCGGCGCCTGGGGTACGCCGTCGACGCCGTGCTGGTGTGCGAAAGGATTCCGGGGGCCACGCTGAGCTGCATCGACTGGGCCGCCCTTGAGCCGGACGAGGCCCGGCGGCTGCTGTGGCGGTGCGGCCGGCTGCTGCGGCTTCTGGAGCAGCGCGGGCTGAGCCTCTACGACGCCAAGGCGACCAACTGGATGGTGCGCGACGATCCGGTCCAGGGTCTGACGCCTATGCTGATCGACGTCGACGGCATCCGACTCATCAACCGCGGCGGGGGGCTGGCCCGGCTCCTGCGCAGCCTGCGCCAGTCGCCGCATTTCAGCGACGACCTGGCCTGCCACCTGGCGCGCGGATATGCGCCATTCGCCGACCGGCAGCGCATCCACGAGCTGGCACAGGTGTCGCGGCCGCCACGCGACGAACAGGGCCATGTGCGGTGGTCGGCGGGCGAGGGGCGACCATGAACCGGATCGAGCTGCCCGCGCCCCCGCGGCGCATTCTCATCATCAAGCCCAGCTCGCTGGGCGATGTCACCCATGCTCTGCCCGTGCTGGGGTTGCTGAGGCGGCGCTGGCCCGATGCCCAGGTGAGCTGGGTGGTGGCGCCGATGTACGCCGGGCTGCTGGAAGGCCTGCGCGGGCTGGATGAGGTCATCCTCTTTGACCGCCGGCGCTTCGGCACGGCCTGGCGCGACCTGGGTGCGGGCGTCGACCTGGTCCGCTTCAAGCAGGAACTGCGGCGGCGGCGCTTCGATCTTGTCATCGATCTCCAGGGCCTGCTGCGCAGCGGCTGGCTGGCGTGGCTGACGCGCGCTCCCGTCCGCGTGGGTTTTGCCAACGCGCGCGAGCTGGCGTGGGCCTTCTACACCCATCGCGTACACGTCGGCACGATGCAGCAGCACGCGCTGCAGCGGTATCTGCGTGTGGCCGAGGCGCTGGGGTGCCCGACGTCGCCCATCGAGTTCCAGTTCCCCGTCACCGACGCCGACCGCCGCCATATCGATCGCGTCCTCGGCGACGTGCGACGCTTCGCCGTGCTCCTGCCCGCGGCCAACTGGCCCACCAAACGCTGGCCCATCGAGTATTTCGCTTCGCTGGCCGGGCCACTCCGGCAGCGGCTGGGGCTGGCCAGCGTGGTGGCCGGCGGACCGGACTCCGTGGAGCTGGCCCGGCGCATACCGGCCGCGCTGAATCTTGCCGGGAACACAACTCTTCCCCAGCTCGTGGCCCTCTTCGAGCGCGCCGACCTGGTCATCGCCAACGACTCAGGCCCGATGCACATCGCGGCGGCCCTCCATCGCCCGCTGGTGGCTCTCTTCGGCCCCACCAGCCCGCTGCGAACCGGCCCCTTCGGCCGCGAAGACAGCGTGCTGCGGCTGGACATGCCGTGCAGTCCCTGCTTTTCACGCCGCTGCAGCCACCAGAGCTGCCTGCGATGGCTCAACGTCGATGCGGTGCTGAGGCTGGCCGAAGCGCAGCTCGCCAAGTACTCTCTGAGAACCGCGGCGTCATCCGCCTGACCGCGCCGACCGCGGGCATTGAGCGTTGTGCGATGGCGGATGCCCGGCTGCCACCGCGGGTGTGCAGTGCGGCCGGCCTTGCTGTAACATGTGGGCGCGTGACAGCTTCTGCGTCGCGTGGGGGCTGTGCCACCAGTCCCGTTGGGCACGGGCGAGGACGCCCTTGCTACGGTTGGGGTCGCGACGTTGTTGGGCACGGGCGAGGACGCCCGTGCTACGTTGTGCGCCGGCGCCATTGCGGACCGCACGCCGCAGAAGGTGTCACGCCCCCGTAACATGTGCGTCGTCGCCTTCGGGTTGTTCCAGGCGGCTGGTCGTTTTCGTGTACAGACCTTGTTCAGCCTTGCCAACAAGCTCGCTTTCGTAACGGGCGGCGCATCGGGCATCGGCGAGTCGATCGCCCGAACCTTCGCCTCCGCGGGGGCCATGGTCTTCATCGCCGACGTGCGCGATGACTCCGGCGCGGCGGTGGCGCGCTCCATTGCCGAGGCCGGCGGCCGCGCCCGCTTCATCCACGCCGACGTGGGCGATGAACGGTCCGTCGCGCGTGCGGCGGCGCAGGTGCTCGCCGAGCACGGGCGGCTTGACGTGCTCGTCAACAACGCCGGCATCGGGCACGTCGGCACAGTGCTGAACACGCGCGAGGAGGATCTGGACCGGCTGTATCGTGTGAACGTCAAAGGTGTCCACTTCACAAGCCAGGCCTTCGTGCCCTCGATGGTGCAGCGGCAGAGCGGCTCGATCATCAATATGGCCTCCGTGGGGGGCATCGTTGCCATCCGCGAGCGTTACGCCTACTGCATGACCAAGTTTGCCGTCGTCGGTCTGACCAGGTCGATGGCGCTGGACCTGGCCGATCACAAAGTCCGCGTGAACTGCATCTGCCCCGGGCGCGTGGAAACTCCGTTCGTCCAGGCGCGTCTGCGGGAATACCCCGACCCCCGCAGGGCATATGAAGAGATGGCCTCGACCCAGCTCCTGAAGCGCATGGCCCGCCCGGATGAAATCGCCGCTGCCGCGCTGTATCTGGCGTCCGATGAGTCGGCGTTTGTGACGGGTTCGGCGCTGATCGTGGACGGCGGGTGGACGGCCGGAAAATGAACCCCAACCGCCGGGGCGCAACCGAACGCCGGGCGAGCGGACTTCAGCCCCCAATTCATGACAAATGCCGAAGCGCCAGTGGCGAAGCCCAATGAGGCCGCAAGCATTGGGCAACAGAGGCGTCCGGCGCCTTCCGCCGGCGGCTGCCCGGACACGCTGCCGGACGCCCCTGCTGCATTGAGGTCGCAACCGCTCGCGTGTGTCGCGGCGGCCGCATCAGGCGATGGTCACGCTCTTGTCCAGATACACATCCTGGATCGCGTTGAGCAGCTTCACGCCCTCGCTCATGGGGCGCTGGAAGGCCTTGCGGCCGCTGATCAGGCCCATGCCGCCGGCGCGCTTGTTGATCACGGCGGTGCGCACGGCCTCGGCCAGATCGCTGGCGCCCTTGCTTTCCCCGCCGCTGTTGATCAGTGGGCTGCGGCCCATGTAGCAGTTGGCAAGCTGATAGCGGGTCATCTCGATGGGATGATCGCCGGGGGTGAGCTTCTCGTAGACGTCCTTGTGGGTTTTGCCGAACTTCAGGGCGTTGTAGCCGCCGTTGCAGGTGGGCAGCTTCTGCTTGACGATGTCGGCCTCGATCGTCACACCGAGGTGGTTGGCCTGTCCGGTGAGGTCGGCCGCCAGGTGATAGTCGGGGCCTTCCTTGCCCTTGAAGGCACTGTTGCGGAGGTAGCACCAGAGGACGGTGACCAGACCCAGCTCGTGGGCGCGGGCGAAGACCTGGGAGACTTCGACGATCTGCCGCGAGGACTCCGGCGAACCGAAGTAGATGGTGGCGCCGACGGCGGCGGCGCCCATGTCAAACGCCTGCTTGACGCTGGCGAACATGATCTGATCGAACTTGTTGGGATAGGTCAGGAACTCGTTGTGATTGAGCTTGACCAGGAAGGGGATGCGATGAGCGTACTTGCGCGAGCAGGCGCCCAGGACCCCCAGCGTCGAGGCCACGGCGTTGCACCCGCCCTCGATGGCCAGCTTGACGATGTTCTCGGGGTCGAAGTAGGCGGGATTGGGGGCAAAGCTTGCTCCCGCCGAGTGTTCGATGCCCTGGTCCACGGGCAGGATCGAGACATATCCGGTGCCGGACAGGCGGCCGGTATTCAGGATCCACTGGAAGTTGCGCAGGACCATTGGGGGGCGGTCGGTCTGGGCCAGGACGCGATCGACGAAATCGGGCCCGGGCAACTGGAGAGACTCGCGCGGGAAGCCCCGTGCCTTGTAACTCAGCAGTGCCTCGGCTTCGGCGCCCAGCAGTTCAATGGTCTTTTTCTCTGTTGCACTCGACATGGCTATACCTTCTCCGGCGGCGGCGGGCGACCTGGTCGAATAGCCTCCGACCGGTCGATGGCGCGCCTGACAAACATTATGAATCGTCTGCCGTAGGCCGTTCTGACGGCCGGCAGGGCGGAACATCACCGCCCACAGGCAACACTCTAGCGGAAGACTTGCGGGCATTCAACAGAGGATGAAAGAGTCCTCTTATTGCGGCCGCTCGCCGGCCCCCTTGGCAGATCGGCGGATCAGCGTCCGCGCAGCCCCAGCATCCGCCCAAGTGCGTGCAGGACCCGCAGCATCCGGATGCGCGCGCCCAGTCGCGCCAGGGCCGCATCCCCCGGATCGATGCGCAGTCCGCGCCGTGTCCATGCCAGGGCGCGGCGAAATCGCCGCTGCTTCTCATAGGCCAGGGCAATGTTGTATGCCGTTTCCACCTGACGCGGACTGAGCCGCAGCGCCCGCCGTGCCGCACGCATTCCAGACCCGTATCGCCCGGCCTGGAAACAGGCAACCGCCAGGTTGTGCCACGCCGCCGCGCTGGAGGGCTCCAGCCGCACCAGACGCTGGAGGCAGCCGGCCGCCGCAAAATCCTGGCCGCTGTCCATTAGCAGCAGTCCCAGTTCCATGAGCAACCGGGGGTGATCGGGGACATTGCGCAGCTCAGCCCGCAGACTGCGGCGAGCGCGGGTGCGGTCGCCCTCGATGAGAAAGATGCGCCCCAGCAGCAGTCTGGCCCCGGGGCATCGGCGGTCCAGTGCCAGCGCCTGCTCCACCGCCGCCCTGGCCTGCTCGGTTCGTCCGCACGCCAGCAGCCAGCTCCCGTAGCTGACATGGGCGGCCGGCGCCTGCGGCGCCAGTTCGATCGCCTGGCGGAACTTCTCCCCCGCTTCCTCGGTCCGTCCCATCTCCAGCAGCAGCTCGCCCAGCTCCAGCAGAACGGCAACATTGCCCGCGTCCAGACGCAGCTCGTCGATGTAGTGCCGCCGGGCCGACTCGGCGTCGCCCTTCCTGCGCAGCGCCCGCGCCATCAGCACATGGACGCCGGGGCGCGACTCATCCAAATCCAGCGTCCGCTGCCAGCAGTACAGCGCCTTGTCGTAAAGCTGCCGCATCGCCAGGCTGCGGCCCATGTGGAAGTAGCACTCGGGGCACTCCTCCTTGAACTGACGGGCCAGGTAAAAGGCCTCCTCGGCGCGCTCGTGATCGGCCAGTTCGGTGTATGCCATCACCTGGCCGCAGTAGGCCGGTTCGAAGGCGGGCTGGAACTTCTCTACCTGCCGATAGGTTTCGACGGCCTGCTGATACTCTCCGAGCCGCACCAGGTCCGCGGCCAGCCGACACAGAGCCTCCGGATCATGCGGTTCCAGCTCCAGGCCCCGGCGATAGGCCGCCACCGCCTCCTGGAAACGTCCCATCTGGTCGAGGGTCAGGCCCAGATTGAAGTGCCAGGCGGGGTTGTGCGGATTGATGGCAATGGCGGCGCGCAGTTCCTCCATCGCCTCCTGCCATCGCTGCTGTGCGAAAAGCTCCTGGGCGCGTTCGACTCGCTGCTCGGCATCGTACCAGTCGTTCATGGCGCGGCTCGACGTGCGTACCCCTGCAATTAGACCGTGGATCCGGCCGCCCCGCAAGCCAAAAAGGGACAGCGCTTGCCTTCGGCTTCACCTGCGGCCATGCTTCTGACATGCCCATCGAGATCGAGCGCAAGTTCCTGCTCCGCTCGGACGCTTGGCGGGCGCTGGCCGACGCCGGCACGCGGTATCGGCAGGGCTATCTGGCGATCACCGATCGCGGCAATGTTCGCGTGCGCTGCTCCGGGCAGCGGGCCTTCCTCACCATCAAGGGCCGCGCGCAGGGAACCGGGCGGGCGGAGTTCGAGTACGAAATCCCGGTGGCCGATGCCGAGGAGATGCTCAGCAATCTTTGCATTCAGCCGATCATCGATAAGACGCGCTACCTGGTGCGCGTGGGCGAGCTGCTCTGGGAGATCGATGAGTTCCACGGCGAAAACGAGGGCCTGATCGTAGCCGAGGTCGAGCTGAAACGCCCCGATCAGCCGGTGGATCCGCCTCCGTGGATTGGCCGCGAGGTCACCGGCGAGAGCCGCTACTACAACGCAAGCCTCGTTGGCAACCCCTATCGCAACTGGAGATAGGCGCCGTCACGCCTGCCGATGGCCCGCCGGCTCGATGGTCCGCGCGCCTGATTCTTCAAAACTCCGCGTTCTTTGGCGTCCGCGGGAACGGGATCACATCGCGGATGTTCGCCATCCCCGTCGCGTAGATGATCGTCCGCTCGAAGCCCAGGCCGAATCCGGCATGTGGAACGGTGCCATAGCGCCGCAGGTCGCGGTACCACCAGTAGGAAGCGGGGTCCAGCCCCATCTCGGCCATGCGCGCATCGAGCACGTCCAGTCGCTCTTCGCGCTGCGAGCCGCCGATGATCTCGCCGATGCCGGGCGCCAGCACGTCCATGGCGGCGACCGTCTTCCCATCGTCATTGAGGCGCATGTAGAAGGCCTTGATCTGCCTGGGGTAGTTCATCACCACCACCGGGCGCTTCACGTGCTCCTCGGTCAGCCATCGCTCGTGTTCGCTCTGCAGGTCCATGCCCCATTTGACGGGAAATTCGAACTTCCTGCCGCCGGCCGCCGCCTTCTCCAGAGCGGCGATGGCGTCGCTGTAGTCCATGCGCTCGAAGGATGACTCGACGAACCGTTCCAGTCGCCCGATGCAGTCCCTGTCGATCCGCTCGGCGAAGAACTTCATGTCATCCGGCCGCTCCTCCAGCAGCGCCTTGAAGATGTACTTGAGAAACGCCTCGGCCAGGTCGGCGTCGGCCGCCAGATCGGCGAAGGCGACCTCCGGCTCGATCATCCAGAACTCCGCCAGGTGACGGGGCGTGAAAGACTGCTCGGCCCGGAAGGTGGGACCGAAGGTGTAGACCTTGCTCATGGCCAGGCAGTAGGCTTCGAGGTTGAGCTGGCCGGAGACTGTAAGATTGGTTGGTCTGCCGAAGAAGTCCTGGGAAAAATCGACCTTGCCATCCGGGGTGCGCGGGAGGTTGGCCAGGTCGAGCGTGGAGACCCTGAACATGGCGCCGGCGCCTTCGCAGTCGGAGGCGGTGATGATCGGCGTGTGAATCCAGAAGAACCCGCGCTCGTGGAAGAAGCGGTGGATGGCCATGCTCAGTGTGTGGCGCACGCGCGTGATGGCGCCGAAGGTGTTGGTGCGCGGGCGAAGGTGCGCAACTTCGCGCAGGTACTCGAAGGTGTGCTGCTTGGGCGAGATGGGGTAATGGTCCGGGTCATCGACCATGCCGACGACTTTCACTTCGCTGGCCTGAACTTCGACGGCCTGCCCCTTGCCCTGCGACCGTACGAGCGTGCCGGTCACGATCACCGAGCAGCCGGCCGTGAGGTGAAGGATCTCGCTGGCGTAGTTGGCCAGCGTGTTGGGGGCGACAACCTGGATCGCATCGAAGCATGAGCCGTCGTGGACGGCGATGAAGGAGAAGCCGGCCTTGGAGTCGCGGCGGGTGCGCACCCAGCCCTTGATGGTGACGATGGTGTCCAGAGCGAGTCGGCCGTGGACGGCGTCGGCGATGGCGATGTCGGGCATGACGGTTGGTCCTCGCGGGGCACTGGTTGTGGCTGGGATTATGCCCGCAGAAGCGCGGGGGGCAATGGGCAGCGAGTCGAAGCAGCGCATGTCAGGCGGGCGACGGGATTTGGACAATCTGCCCGGGTCGGACTTGGTTCACGGTGGTGGTGTGCCATTGGGCACGCGCGAGGACGCCCGTGCTACAGCGTGGCTGTGCGCTGTTGGGCACGGGCGAGGACGCCCGTGCTACTACCTGGCGGAGCTGCGGACGCTGATAGCACGGCGGCCGATTCTCAGGCATCGGGCTTCGATCCGGCGGCGGCATATTGTCTGAGCTGCCCCAGTCGCGCGCGGGCCCGCTCGATATAGCCCTCATACTCTTCGATGTCGTACTGCGCCTCGTCGATGCGGTTGGCCTGGCGGAACGCCTCGCGGATGGCCGCCCGCAGCACGGGATAGATCGCCGGATCAGCCTCCTGAATGTTGGACCGCTGGAAGGACCGACCCAGCCGCTCCTGGGTGATGCGGGGATAGATTTCGGCCGCCAGGTCGGCGTCGGTGAAGTACTTGAGGATGACGAGGTAATTGCGGTTGATGGCCTGCTCGTAGTGTGAGGCGGCGGCGGCAAGATGGCCGGCGACCTCTTCCCTCGCGGCTCCCGCCGACGCCGCAGCCATGGCCTGAAGATACTCGCGGTCGGCGGCGGCCAGGGCGATCATGGCGCGGACGTGGTCGCGGTCGCGGTAGTAGGTATCCGCGGTAAGGGCCCATTCGGGATTGGCCAGGTGGCGCGTGTATTCCGCGACGGCGTCATCACCCACCAGCACGGCCCGCCCGTAGGAAAACAGCGCCTCGCGGATGCGGCCCTCGGTCTGGGGGGATGCGTCGGGAAAACCGGCACCAGGGGGCACCGAGGCCGTGACCGCTTCCATTGCCCTCCGCTCATAGGGGGGGCGCTGGCCGAGGGCCTCGATCTCGCGGCGGCGGGCGATGGTCAGCTCCTCGCTCATCCAGCCCTTCAGCGCCACGCCGGTGCGGCTGGAGATGACTTTCTCGCTGAGCTGGATGGGCGTCTGGCCCGTCGTGCTGATGATGACCTGTGCCCGCTTGTAATAGTTGTAGGAGAGGGCAAAGGGCGAAACGCCGTAGGGAAATCCCCCCGCCTCGGCGTTGCTGTAGCGCTGCAGAAACTGAAGCTCGGCCCCGTTGTTTACGTAATCCGTCACCGTGCCACGCCCTGGCGGCATGCCCGGCCGCGGCGCCAGATATCGATCGAGGATGAATCCCCGCTCGTCCAGCAGCACATCGTGGCGGGTGCGCCGCTGCGGCGGACGCGACGGCAACGAACGATGCATGCTGTCGCGCCGCACCCGCTCGGCGTAATACCTGGCCTCGTCGGCCGTGCCGAACTTGTCGAAATAGATCCGCCCCGTCTCGGACAGCACGTTCACGTTGTCCGGCCGTTCCTGGAGCACGCGATGACCATAATCGATGGCATCCAGGATGATGGCGTACTTGTTCTGGAGGGTGGCCATCTGCACGCTGATGTTCCAGGCCTTGTTCCACATCTGGAACAGGTGCACCTGGTCGAACTCGGCCTGAAGCAGGCGGATCAGCTCGATCTTGGTGTCGATGTCCTCCAGATTGCGCGCGACTTTCTGGTTCTCGACGCTGGGCCAGAGGATCATCACCAGCGGTCCGCGCAGCCCGCCGAGGACCAGGCCGAGGCTGAAGCTGTCGAGCCCGCTGAGGCGGCTGGTGGTCTGGGGGGGAGGAATCAGCCGCCGGCGCTGGACCCGCGCCGCCGTCTGCATGGCGGCGGTGGCCAGCAGCGCCGCCACAAGCAGCAGGCCTATCACAGCGCGTCCGCGCATCACGGCGCCACCTCCTTGTACTTGAGGAAAACATAGGCGAGCACCAGCACCGGCGCCCCGAACAGCACCGTCACCCCCAGAGCCTCCAGCAGCGTCTGGCTGGAGACCGCCAGACCCGACTGGAGTTCGGCGATAGCCCCGAAACGCGAGATGTCGGGCATGAAACGGGCGGCGGTGGTCATCACCTCGCCGAGCCGGTCGATCGTCTCGCTGATGGCCCGCGCCTGAGCCCCGCTCTCGGCACCCAGGAAATCCGCCACGAAGCTGCGCCCCGTGTCGCTCACGTCGATCTGGTCGGTCGCCCAGCGCCCGATCAGCACCATCACCGTCAGCACTATGGCGATGGGCCAGCTCAGGAACGTGCTGGCGCACACTCCAATGATGGTGATGAGGATCGACAGCATCCACAGCACCGACAGGCTCTTGAGCAGATTGAACGCGAAGTTCTGGCTGGCCCGCACCAGCATCAGCGGCGGATATCCCCGCGTCCGCAGTCCCACGTAGCCGTCGGCGGCCATGCGCAGCCAGACGTCAAAGTCACCCCCCCGGACGACGCCGGCCGGCACCTGGATGAAGCTCGAGCGGTTGCTCTCCGGGTACAGCTCCACAGTGGCGGCCTGGTCATTGCTGCGGTTGACAATTTCCAGGACGATGCGGGTGGCGACCTCGGCATCCGGGTCGCTCTCGTCGCGCTCCGGTTCCAGGCCCACTCGCAGCTCGAAGGTCACCTGTTCAGCCTCCGCCGGGACCGGCTGATCGCGAAACTGAAACAGGGCCACGCCGGCCTCGCCGCCGCTGCCGCCCCGCAGTTGCTCGCCGAAACGGCCGGAGCGCCCTGCGTATCGCGGGGGGCCCACCGGCGCGATGCGCCGCCCGTCAACGATCAGGTGAAAGCCGCCGCGACCAAGCCCGTAGGCGTGCTGCGGCCCGCCGCCGATGAGGCTCACATAGACCGGTCGGGGGTTCTCGGCGCGGGGAAGCCATAGCTCCAGAAACTGCGGCTCGATGCGCCGACGCACAACACCCCCCACCTCGGGCAGCTCGATCGGCTGAGGCTGGCCCACCTGAAACATGTTCACAACCGCCATGTTCTGCTCATCCAGCAGCTCGAAACCCACGCGCGGCGGAGAAGGCAGCATCGCCGCAGGGCCGTCGGACGGCTGCGTGTCGGCCACCGGCGGCATGTAGATGCGTTTGGCCCTGACGTCGATCTCGACCTCCACCTGGGAGCCGGCGGGCACCTGATCGGCCGTGATCGCGAATTCGGCCACGATCAGGCCGTTGCCGCCCCCCGGCACCCACAGGTCGTCGGCGCCGCGGGGCCGATGCGCCAGCAGATCGATCCGCGCAGGGCGGCTCATCTGCCGCGCGTGCAGCAGGCCCGCCTGCTGGTAGTACTGCAGGGTCGAGCGGCTGATCTCATCGACGGCGCCCGCCTCCAGATCGGCGGCGATGGCCTGCCGCAGCCGCCATTCCCGCAGATTGAGAAACCCCAGCGTGAAGACGCCCATGATCAGCAGCATCCAGAACGACACGCACGCAAAACCGATCACCTTGCCCAGCACGATCTCCAGCCGCGTGGCCGGTTTCGTGGCCACCGTGTAGATGACGCGGTTTTCAATCTCCTTGGGCAGGTTGGTCGAGGCCAATACGATCATCACCAGCAGCACCAGCAGGCCCGAGGCGAAAAGGCAGGACGTGATCGTCTGACGGATGGCGTCCTGGGGATCGCCGCGCTGGAACTGTGAGACGATGATGACGCCGAGCATGACCAGCGGCGTGATCCACAGGACGCGGCGACGAATGGATTGCCGGAAGCAGACGCTGGCGATCGCCATGACCCGCTTGAGGCTGAAGCGGATCACGTCTGCGCCGCCCACTACCAGAAGACCGCCCACCACGATAGCCAGACACACGCTCCATTCGGCATTGAGGCCAAGGAACGCCAGGATTGCCGCGGCGGGTGAAACGAACATGTCGAACATCCTTCGATCGGGGCGGCCAATCCGCCCGCCGTCTTCAGGGATTCGCGGCCGCCGCAACCTCGGTCGACGCCGCCGGCGGCGCAGCGGCCGCCTTCGCGTGGTCCTTGACGACTCTCACAAACAAGTCCTCCAGTGTCGTCGTCGGATGGGTCACGGTGGTATCGGTCGCTCCCAGCCGCTGGAGGAATGCACGAAGCTCCTGCAACTGCCCGTCGCCCAGTCCCCTGGCCAGAACCTGCGTCACGTCCTTCACCTGAAGCAGGTCGCGCACCTCGCCGAGGGTCTGCATTCGTCCGGCGTAAAGGATGGTGATGCGATCGCACACATCCTGCACGTCGGCCAGCAGGTGGCTGCACAGGAGCACGGTCTTGCCCTGCTTCTTGAGCGAGAGGATCAGGTCCTTCATCTCACGGGTGCCGATGGGGTCCAGGCCCGTGGTCGGCTCGTCAAGCAGAATAAGGTCGGGGTTGTTGATCAGGGCCTGGGCCAGGCCGATGCGCCTTGCCATGCCCTTGGAGTACTCGCGCAGCTTGCGCTTGCGGGCCTTGGCATCGAGCCCCACCACGTCCAGCAGCTCGGGCACTCGCCGATTCAGCTCCTTGCGCGGAATCTTGAACAGCCGGCCGTAGAAGAACAGCGTTTCCTCGCCGTCAAGGAATCGGTAGAGGTAGGACTCTTCAGGAAGAAAGCCGACCCGCTCGTTGACGGTGGAATTACCGGCCGGCTCCCCAAGCACCGTGGCGGTGCCGCGGGTGGGGAAGATGAGTCCCAGGAGCAGTTTGATGGTCGTGCTCTTGCCGGATCCATTGGGCCCCAGCAGCCCGAAAACCTCGCCGCGGTGAATGCTCAGGTTCAGATCGTCCAGGGCCGTGACCTTGGGACGGCCCCAGAAGTCGCGGTACACCTTGGTGAGGTTTTGCGTGATGACCGCTTCGGAGTTCGCTGATGTCATGGGGAGCAGCTCGGCTAATGTCTGAACAGACTCTGCCAGCCGCCGGACCCGCCGATGGCCAAACTCGGCTGCTTCATGGCCACCAACGGCATGGTCCGCGGCGCGCCGGCACTATTGGGGCACCCTGGGCGGCCTGCGGCTGCGGCGGCGACGCTTCTCGCTGGGCTTTTCGTAGTACGCGATGCGCTTGATGTCCTTGGTCAGGCCTTCCTTCTCGCACATCTTCTTGAAACGCCGCAACATCTGTTCGGCCGTCTCATTGCCGCGCAGCTTCACTTTAATCATCTCGATTGAATCCTTCACAAGTTATGCAAAAAAACAGGCATTAGCGGTCGGGACGCTCTTGTGCCGCATTCGTCTAGTCTAGCCAAAGAGCGCCGTTCCGCAAGCCGTCAATTCCGACCTTTCGACCTTCCCGTTTCATTCCGCGGACCGCCAACACCCTCTCCCGGATGAATTGGCCAGGTCAGACAACACCGCCGGCGCAGCCGCATGTTCAACCCGGCACCCTATTATATGTCAGCCGTGCGGCCGGTGATTGCTCAATCCGCTGCGGCGATTTGTCGCCGGCGCGCCGCAGATATAATCCGCCCGATGGCTCTGGCCCGCGACCTGTGCATCTGTCTGCGCAAGATCGAGTACAGCGAAACGTCGCAGATCCTGCTGCTGATGGCCCGGCTGCATGGACCGATCCGAGTCATCGCCAAGGGTGCCCATCGCACTACCAAAGCCGGCGCCAGCAGGTTCGATGGCGGCATTGACCTGCTCGATTGCGGCCAGGCAGTCTTCACCGACCGTCCGGAAAGGGAGCTGGCTACTCTTACCGAGTGGAAGCTCATGGATGGGCATCCGCAACTGCGGACCAGCCTGCGCGGGCTTTATCTTGGGTTTTATGCGGCCGAGTTGACCGGGCAACTGGTCAGCGAGCACGACGCGCACCCGGAGCTGTTCGATGCACTGGCGGCGGTGCTCGAGTCGCTGGGCACCCCCCGCCGCGAGGAGGCGTTTCTGGCGTTCCAACTGGAGCTGCTGCGGCACACCGGCTACCTCCCGGAGCTGCGGCGATGCATTTCCTGCGGGCGGACCGACATGCTGCGGGGCTTCGATCTGACCGGCGGCGGCGTCGTCTGCCAAAGATGCGAATCGGGATACCCACAGCGGCTGCCAATAGACCCCCGCCTGCTGGGCATCCTCCAGTACGTTGAGCAAACCGGACGCACAGCCCCCTCGCGCCTTCCAGCGCTGACGCGACATCAGAGCGACCCGATCAATCGCCTGCTGGCGGCCCACGTGCAGCACACCCTGGGTCGGCGCCTGAGGATGCCCCCTTATGTGCTGGGGTAGACAACGGGCGGTCCATCCTCAACGGCCCGGCCTTCAGCGCGTATCAGCAGTCTAACAGCAGGAGCGCGATTTTATGCGGATGAGCGTTGTATCGACCATGATCGTTGCAGGAATGTTGCTGGCTCTGGGCGCGCCTCCGGCGCTTGCCGAGGCCAACTGGCCCGGTTGGCGCGGGCCCAACCGCGACGGCAAATCGCCGGACACGGGTCTGCTGCGGGAATGGCCCGAGACCGGCCCCAGACTCTTGTGGCAGGTGAAGGGGATCGGCGGCGGCTACTCCACCGTCGCCGTTGTCGACGGCGTTGTCTACACCAGCGGCGACATCGACGGAATGCTGCACGTTTTCGCCTTTGACATGGAGGGCAAGGAGCTGTGGAGAATCGAACAGGGTCCGGGCTATACGGTGGCCAGCAACCTTCCCGGCTCGCGATCCACCCCCGTCATCGACCAGGGCCGGCTTTACATCGAGTCGGGCGTCGGCCGGGTGGGCTGCTATGACGCCAAAACCGGACAGACCATCTGGACCCGCGACCTGCGCGAGTTCGGCGGCCGCCAGCCCAGTTGGGGCTATGCCGAATCGGTGCTGATTCATAAGAACCTGGCCATTGTCACGCCCGGCGGACGCACGAGCGTGGTGGCCCTGGACAAGCTCACCGGCAAGGAAGTCTGGCGAAGCAACTACAGCGCCGACGCCCACTACGGCTCGCCCCTGGCGGTGAGTTACCGGGGGGCCGAGCTGATCGTCGTCGGCACCGGCAGCGGGCTGGCCTGCATCAACCCCGCCGATGGTAAGCTGCTCTGGTCCAATAACTTCGCCGCCGGCAACGTTGCCAATTGCCCCACGCCGGCGTTTTCCGACGGCTACATATTCTGGGCCAATGGCTACGGCAAGGGCGGCATCTGCGTGAGGGCGAGCGTGAACAACGGCGTCTGGTCGTTCGAGCAGGCCTGGACGACGCGCGACATGGATTGCCATCACGGCGGCTATGTGATCGTCGACGGCTACATCTATGGCAACAACCGCGACGGCTGGACGTGCCTGGACCTCAAGACCGGCAAGCGCATGTGGAACAGCCGCGGCGTTGGCAAGGGATCGCTGTGCTGGGCCGACGGCATGCTCTTCCTGTTTGGCGAGAATAAGGGGCAGGTCGGCCTGGCGGTGGTTTCCCCCGAAAGCTTCGAGCTCAAGAGCCGCTTCAACGTGCAGGGGACCGGCCCCAGTTGGGCCCACCCCGTAGTCATCGGCGGCCGACTCTATCTGCGCTACGACCAGAACCTGTACTGCTTTGCGGTGAAGTAGCGCCAATCGAGGCGACGGGTCCTGCTCATCCGGGAGCCGGCAGCGGACCGCTGCCCAGGCCAGGCAGTTCCTCTTCAGGCTGGGTGCTCGCCTGGCTTGCGGCGGCTCGCCGTTGCTGCTGTTTTTCCAGCAGGTCGCTGACGGTCGGGCGCGTCAGCGACTGTCCGCGCATGATCTTCTCGATGTCCTCCCCGTCCAGCGTCTCGTACTTGAGCAGCGCCCTGGCCATCGCCTCGATCTTGTCGCGGTTGTTCTCCAGAATCCGCCGCGTCTCCTCATAGAGGGTGTCAATCAGCTTCTTCACTTCCTCGTCGATGATCCTGGCCGTTTCCTCGGAATACTCGCGCCCGCCGCCGATGCCCAGGTCGACCAGGCCCGGCCGCGAGTCATCGTCGCCATAGAAGATGAAACCCAGTCGCTCGCTCATGCCCCAGTCGCGGACCATGCGGCGTGCGATGGCGGTGGCCTGGCGGATGTCGGAGAAGGCGCCGGTGTTCACATCGCCGGTGAACATCTCCTCGGCGATACGGCCGCCGAACAGCGTCTTCATGGTGGCGATGCACCATCGTCGCGAGTAGTTGCTGCGGTCCTTTTCGGGAAGGGCCATCGTGGCCCCGCCCATCTGACCGCGCGGAATGATGGTCACCTTGTGGATCGGGTCGGCGTCCTTTTCCAGATACTGCACGACCGCGTGCCCCGCCTCATGATAGGCGGTGGCCAGTTTCTCCTTCTCGTCGATAACCCGGCTCTTGCGGGCACGGCCCCAGCGGACCTTGTCGCGGGCCTCCTCCAGGTCATCCATCTCGATGAAGTCTTTGCCGGCCAGCGTTGCGTGCAGGGCCGCCTCGTTGATGATGGCCGCCAGATCCGCGCCGCTGAAGCCGGGGGTGGCGCGGGCCAGTCGCATGAGATCGACGTTGGGCCCGAGTTTGACCTTGCGGCTGTGGACCTTGAGGATTTCCAGCCGGCCCTTGATGTCCGGAAGCGGCACATAAATCTGCCGGTCGAAGCGCCCCGGGCGCGTCAGCGCTGGATCGAGCACGTCGACGCGGTTGGTGGCCGCGCACACGATCACCTGGTCGTTGGTGTCGAAGCCATCCATCTCGACGAGGATGGCATTGAGGGTCTGCTCGCGCTCGTCGTGGCCGCCGCTGGAGAAACCGCTGCCGCGGCGACGGCCGACGGCGTCGATCTCGTCCAGGAAGATGATGCAGGGGCTGTTGTCCTTGGCCTGCTTGAAGAGGTCGCGCACGCGCGAGGCGCCGACGCCGACGAACATCTCCACGAAGTCGGAGCCGCTGATGGAGAAGAACGGCACCTCGGCCTCGCCGGCGATGGCCTTGGCCAGCAGCGTCTTGCCGGTACCCGGCTCGCCCACCAGCAGCACGCCGCGGGGGATGCGTCCGCCCAGGCGCTGGAACTTGCGGGGGTTCTTGAGGAACTCGACGATCTCCACCACCTCTTCCTTGGCCTCCTCGATGCCGGCCACATCGTCGAAGGTGACGTTGGTGTGTTCCTTGCTGGTGATGCGATGGCGGCTGCGGCCGAAGTTGCCCAGCATGCCGCCGGCGTTGGCGCTGTTGCGGAGCTGGCGGAAGACGAAGAACCAGATGAAGCCGAGGATGAGCAGCCACGGCAGCATCTGAATCAGGATGGTGAGAAACAGATTCTGGTTGTTCTCCGCGCGCAGCTCGGCGCCGTTGAGGTTCTCCAGGATGTACGTCAGCAGGTGGTTCGACAGCGCCGCCGGGGGCGCCTCGCAGTAGAAGCGTCTGCTGGGTTCCTGAGCGTTGGCGAAGGCCCGCTCCTGGTGCAGCTCCCCTTTGATGATGTCCTGCTCGATCAGGATGGTCTTGACGTTCTGGGCCTGAAGCTGGGTGATGAACTCGCTGAGGCTGATCTTCGTGTGCGTGTCCTTCCTCTGCTGAAGGAACACAAACATCAGAATGCACAGCGCCGCGAACAGAAACCACCCGAACAGACCGCGCCCCACGCGCATGCCCCCGGGCGGAGGCACGCCCCGTCCGTTTCTCCGATTCGGGCGATCAGGTCTCGGTTCAGACATAACTGGGCGTCTTTCGTTGCTGGCTGATCCGGCCGCGCGCGGCCTGCCGCCGCACGCCAGTCCAGACTCATCATACGGGCCGTCGCGCGGTCTTTTCCAACGGGCCTGCCTACCAGTCGGCCTGCAGCTCCTGCACGATCGCCATCGCCAGCCTCTCGATCGCCTGCTGCGAGCCGGCGAACTGGCCCTCGCCCAGGCTCGGGAAATACACCGCGTCCTGCTGGATCGACTTTCGCTCCACCAGAATGCGCCCGCTGCGCAGGTCCTTCCACAGCAGGTCTACGCTCAGCGTCATCCGCTGTTCACGCGGAAGGTTCGTCTGAAAATCGCGGTCCAGCGTGGCCGTCGTCACCGCCGTGAGCTGGCCCTCCAGAACGGTGTCGGCCCGCTCCAGGGGCACGACTTTGTAGGGGGCCTGCGCTTCGAGCTGGCGGATCACCGCCTGCGTGAGCCGCAGCTCCAGCCCGCGGTGGAACCCGACGTTGGTGAACACCGGCACCGCCACCGTCTGCACGTCCTCGCGGAACAGCGAGTTCCAGCGATAGCCTCCCTCCAGCGGATTATTGGCACCGCCCGACTGGTTGTACCCGCAGCCGCCGCCGCTCAGGGCCAGCAGCCCGCTCACCAGCACGAACATGGCGCTGCTTGCTTTCATCGGCTCTGTGGACCGGTGGATGAAGGAGTCGGCTGCGTTGTCGCGGCGCCGGCCATCCGCTTGCGAACCGCCTCGGGAAGCTCCAGCTCGCTCAGAGCCGACGGGGGCATCTCCGCCAGCCGCCGCTCGGCCTCGCGCGCCTGCGGATAGCCGGGAAACGTCCGCAGCAGCGTCCGGTAGTAGTACACCGCCCCGCGCGGCTTGCCCGTGCGCCGGTAGAAATCGCCCGTCACCAGCAGCTTGTCGGCCAGCGCCGCGTCGATGCGGTCGACCAGCGCCAGGACCTTCTCCTCGGCCGCCACATCCGGATAGGCGACGGCCAGGTCGATCAATTGCTGGCGGGCATCGATGATGTGGGTGGCGTCGAACTTCACGCCCCGAAACTGCGCCAGGGAACTGAACGCCTGCCGCAGCCGCACCCGCGGCAGATACGGGCTGCGCGGATAGCTGCGCACGTATGCCGCGTAGGCGTCGGCCGCCACGTCGTACTGCGCCGTCGCGTAGTAGTAATCGGCCGCGCGCAGCAGAGCTTTCTCGGCCAGCGGCGAGCCTGGGGCGCGCTGCTGGATGCGGTAAAGCATCTCCGTGGCCTCGGTGGTGGCGCTGATGATGGGCATGCCCAGGAAGCGCCGCTTGTAGCCGCTGAGGAACTCGTCGGCGATGTCGAACTGCCGCTGGAGCGCGGGATGGTAGTAGGCGCTGGCGGGGTACAGGTCCAGCAGCTCGTCGAAGTTGTAGAACGCCATGATCCGGCTGCCGAGCTGGAAGTTGGCCTGCCCAAGCAGGAACACCGCCCGGTCGCGGTTGGGCGCATCAGGCTGCCGCCTGATCCAGCTCACGACCATCTTCTTGGCGGCGGCGGCCTGGTTGTTCTGGAGCATCTGCTCGATACGGTCCAGGGTCTCGTCGGGAACGGGCGCGGTGGCCGGGGCCGCCGCCTGCTCCCATTGCCCGTCGCCGCGAAACTGCCACTGGGGCTGCTGGCCCACCGCCGCAGGCGGCAGCGCCAGAGCCAGACCAAGCAATAGAGGCCATCTGAGCATCGCTGAGGATTCTACTGGCATGTGGCGGCGCGGCAAAGGGCAGCTCTCAGATCCAGCGCACGAAGGCACATGGCTCAGAGCCCTCAGAACCCCAGCGTCTGCTGCGCCGAGCGGCTCCCGCGCCCTGGATCCAGCCCCTCGGGCCAGACGTTAAAGAAGATCGCCCGCTCGTCCTGAAACTGATCCACCCGGATGCTGATCTGCCCATAGAACCTGTCGAACTGTCGCGTCAGGCTCACGATCGACCGGTCGTTGCGCTGATGCGCCAGGTCGTAGCTGTTGGCTACCCCCAGCCGGTAGTCTGACGTGAGCTGATAGTCGGCCGAGAAGACGATCAGGTCCCGGTCCTCGAAGATGAAGGTGTTGCCGTTGACCACCTGTTCGAACTGGACGCCGATGTGGCGGTATCCCAGGTGGTAGGAGAGCCGCCGTTCCTGACGCGCGCGAAATCCGACGCCGGCTGTGGCCAGCTCAGCTTCGTCGGTGTTGAACTGGGCGTCGCCCACCAGGCGCACGGTGTCGCTGATGAGCCAGGCAGCGTCCATCTCGATGCCGCTGCGCGCCAGCGACGCCTCGGGCATGGATGCGAAATACAGTCCGCGGAAGTCCAGCGGCTCCAGCTCCCGATCGTCGGGGCGGTTGAAGAAGTAGTTGGCCGCCAGGTTCAGCGTGAACGCATCGACGCTGCGCCATCGTCCCGGCCCGCCGCGCTTGGTCTGCCAGCGCTGGTTGAATGCCAGTCGCACGGCGCCGACGTCGCTGACGGCGTCGATCGGCTCGTCGTAGATCAGCAGTTCGGAGCGGTCGGTGTTCTGGGCGCCGACATACAGCTCAAGCTGCGGCTCGATCACGTGCCGCAGCCGGTTCAGATCGAACAGCCGCGACTTGACCGTATCGTCCACCTTCCAGAACGCCGTGCTCATGCGCAGCCCGGCGCCCGCGTAGAGCCGGTCGACCGAGCCGCCATCCACCGACTCGGAATACGCGCTGTACCGCCCCACCACGTATGGCACGACGCGGAACGGCCCGGCCGAGAAGGGAAAGTCGATCTCCTGGCGGAAGTCTCCGCGCAGCGTGGTGTCATCGGGCGTGAGCGTCTGCCCGACCGACGGCAGCCCTGGCGATGCGAATCCCACCGGCGCCGGCCGGAAGCCCAATTCCCCCAGGTCATAGTCGCTGTTCTGGAAGCTCAGCGCCGAGACGGTGTTGGCGCTGAAGAACGTCGCCCCGTCGTTCCAGAAACTGTCGCCAATCCGGTAATAGCCCAGCTCCGGCAGGCGCTGGATTTCAAACTGCTCCTGATACATCTCGGCCACCGTCGCGAAGTCGTTGGGCTGGATGCTCAGCAGCAGCGTGAGGGCCTCGCTGCCGCGCTGACGTTTGGCGTAGAAGGACGTATCCAGCGGCCGGCCGGTGCGGAAGTCGCGCGTGAACCACTGCTCCAGGAAGGTCGGATCGGAGATGTAGCTGCCGGTGATCTGCACCTGCCAGTCGTCGGGGAAGAAGTGCTGGTGCTCCCAGGTGAGCCGGCCGCGGACGTCGCGCTGCGGATCGACGTCGACGCGCCGGCGGCCCAGGTCGTCCTCGCCGTGGTCGAACACCATGTAGCCGGTGAATTCGCCGGAGTACGACCACGGCTGGAGCGTCAACTGATCGACGAAGCCGCCGGTGTAGCGCCCGTCCAGCCCCACGGCCGGCCCGCGCTCGCTGAAATGGTCGAGCCGATACGACATGTCGGTGCCGCGCGGGGGTAGACGGCCGAGGGTCTCGAAAAAGCCCCACTCGCTGCTCACGCCCAGCCCGAATGGCCCGCTGCTGGCGATCTCGATGTCGCGCAGCACGTTGCGCTCGGTAATGCTGCCGGCGGCCGCCGGCGTGTAAAAAACCGGCACGTTCCAGAGGTCGAAGGTGGTATGTCGGGAGGAGAAGGTCGTGCGCGTTCCGGTGACGGGGTTGTCGAACTCGCTCATGCGCACGTAGACGCTCGATGCGCCGATGCTATAGGAGGGCGTGTGGAACGAGCTGGTGGAGATGCGGGCCTCCTCGGCGCCGTATTCCTCGATCTGGGGCGTTTTTGAGAGCTGCCGCAGGACGCGGGCGCGCACGATGATGGGTATGTGCCGGCGCGGGTCGGCCGTGTGCAGCACCACGTCGGTGAGCACCGCGCGGTCGGTGGTGAAGTCATAGAAGGCACGGTTGGCGATAAGCGTGCGCGTCGGCACCGTGGCGTCGGCGGGCGTGGAGGTGATGCGCACGTCGCCCTCCAGATAGGCCCCGGTGACGCGCTGGGCGATGGCCTGGCCCTGCGACGCCGGGTCGGCCGGCAGCTCGGTCAGACTCCTGTACGTGGTGAAGACGACGGCGCTTTCGGCCTGGAGGTCGAGCAGATCGCCCTTCTCCAGCCGCTGGCGCAGGTGGATGCCCCCGGACATGACGACCGCCACCAGGCCCTCGGGCGTCTGTTCCGTTGTCAGATGCGGGGCGGAGAAGGTCACCGGCCGCAGGAGTCGCGGCGCCGGCGCCGGTCGTGTCGCGGGAACGCGCGGCGGTTCGATTTCCTCCTCGAGCAACCAGCGCGGCGGAGGGGGCGCACCGATCGCCGCCGTGGCGCGCAGCGCCGCGGCGGCCACGTAGGTGTCCGATGCGCTGCGGTTGGCGCCGTCGCGGCGGGATGCCGACAGACGGATGTTGGGCCGGACGAGGAAATCCAGCCGGCAGGCCTTCTGAGTCTGACTGATGCCGTTGTTCTCCTCGATGCGCGCGTTACCAAGCAGGACCAATTCCACGCGGTACTGGTCGACGCGGGAGCCGCTCTGGCGCGTGAGCCAGACGACGGCGCGCTCGGCCGTGGCGCGCATGCGGTCGGTCTCGACGACCACGTTCTCTTCGAGCTGTACAACGGATACGCCGTCCTGGAGCCAGGTGGAGGCGGCTTGGGCCGACAGGGACAGGTAGTCGGCCGGACCCTGGAACTGGGCCCGCGCCGGCGGCGTCAGGGCGCACAGAAGGGCGATCTGCCACCAAACCCGGCGATGCTGCACGCGCTGTCTCCTTGCCTGAGCGCCGTTCCAACTGCGGGGGCATTATAAGAACACGCGGGAAGCGGTCAAAGCAGCGCATGTGCGGGCATGCTTGCGGTGCTTTCGGCTGCGTTCAGCGGCGTCTGTGACAGTCGGCAAAGCGCATCAGCTCTTGACCTGCATGGCCAGGATGCGGGCGATGGCTTCGCAGATTTCGGTGCGGTGCACGCCGTTGAGCGCCAGCGCAAGCTGCGTCTCCATCAGGCCATAGGGGATGCCCGTGTCGTAGCGCTGGCCCTGGACGTGGACCGCCCAGTATTTGTCCGTGTTCTGACGCATGTGTTCCTGGGCGGCGGTGAGCTGGAACTCGCCCTTTTCGCGCAGGTTGTTCTTGATGAGGTACTCCAGCGAATCGAAGATGCGCGGGCCGAAGACGTGCTGGCCAAAGTGGCAGAGGTAGTTGCCGGCGGGCAGGCCGGGCGTGACCAGTTGCTGGCGGGCCACCTCGATGCTGGGTTTCTCGATGATGAGTTCGGCCTTGTAAATGCCGCGGGCGGGATCGATGGGCTGGCCGCGGATCGTGCCAAACAGGTGCAGCAGGCGTTCGACGGTGGGCTGGACGCTGGTGGCGGCCTCGAGCATGTACTGCTCGAAGACGCGAATGAGCTGGCGGGCGCAACGGTCTTTGATGTCGGAGATGTACACGTGGTCGCCCAGCAGCAGCAGAAACGGTTCATCGCCAACGAACTTCCTGGCCTGATAGACGGCGTGGCCGAAGCCCTCAGGGCTGTGTTGCTCGGCGAAATGGAGGCGCTCGCCGAAGGCCGCCAGCTTCTCGGATTCCAGGATGGCCCAGTCCTTGCCGCGGAAGGCGCGGACCATGTTGTCGTCGAGGCGGCGGAAATACTCGCGGTAGATGCGCTCCTCGCCGGGCTGGGTGATGATGCAGATCTCTTCGATCCCCGACTCGATGGCCTCCTCGCCGATGATCTGGATCACGGGTTTGGTCAGACCGTCGCGATCGACGAGCGGGAACATCTCCTTCTGCACGGCGGTGGACGCGGGATACTGCCGCGTCCCGCGGCCGGCGGCGGTGATCACGGCTTTGCGGACTTTGGCCATATAACCTTGGCTCCTGGGAGCGGCCCTGGATGGGCGGTCGCCGGAGGGCGCATAGGATAAGCACCGGCGGCGCGGGGGCAAGCGCTCTGCCCCGCGTGCGGTTCCGGGGGGGCGCGTGACTTTCTGCGGCCGATGGGCCCGGATCGCGTCGGCGCGCAATGTGGCTCGGGCGGCTCGCGCGCAATGTCCGTGCTACCAAGGGCCCGGTGTCGCGCGGTGCGCGACCTACGGGGTGCACCGGTCCGCATATCAGGGGACGCTCAGGCCGAACTCCCTGCACAGGGCCTCGGCGCAGCGGTAAGTGGCCGATTGGGGATAACGAGCTTTGAGTTCCGCCGCGATCTTCACGATGGTCTGAGCCTCGGCGGCAAACTGCGGCGGGAGCTTGGGCGCACCAGGCTTGTTGCGCAGCTCGGGAACCGACTCATCCAGCTCGACCAGCTCGGCGCGGATGGTGTCGGCCAGCGCCCACAGCGGCTCGCCGAGCCTGATGGCCTGGCGGTCGCGCCGGACGGCCTCGGTCTGGTCCATCGCCCTGGCTTCGGCGGCCAGCGCCTCGCCGACACCGGACGGCTGGAACAGCGCCGCCAGGGCCGCCAACTGATCCGCCTGATAGGCCGGTTCGCCCTCGCAGTCGGCGATCTCCGCCCGGCGACGGGTCACGTAGGCGTCGCAGGCGTCGACGATGCGCCGGGCCTCCCCCGCGACAGTCTCATCGGCCCTGGCCAGATGCTTCTCGGCCTCGATCCGAGCCTGACCATACTGCTGCTTCTGAAGCATCGCCGCCACGTCGCTCAAATGCGCGATGGAGTCTGGGTGCAGGCCGGTGCGGGCTGCGAAGTCGCTGTAGGTGGAGCCCCTGGCGACGAAGACTACCAGCCAGCGGCCCTTGCTGGGCTTGGGGCTGGTATGGGCCCGGTCGCTGACGGTGCGGCCGCCGTACAGGTCGGCGAAGAAGCTCTCCATGCCGCGTTTGTAGTCGACGGTGAGCCAGGGATCGTGCCACATCTGGTTGAGCGTCTTCTGATAGCGGTAGCTGCCGGGGCGGACCATCATGGGCTGGAGCCACGCCTCGGTGCAGATGCATCCGCGTTTGCCGCCGGTGGCGTTGAGGAACCACATGCACAGCTCGACGCGGATGCCATCGGGCTGGGACTGCATCAGCTCAAACTCATAGTAGAGCGTCCCCTCCATGTAGTTGACGGGGGCGGTCAGGTCGCGGGGAAAGCCCCGCGGCACCGGATAGTTGTTGCTGCCCACGCCCCAGATTCGCGTGACGTCCAGAAGCGTCACCTGCTGGCCCAGGGCACAGGCCGTCAGCCAGAGCACCGCCATCGTCGCGAGATGTGTCTTGCGCATCGAGGTGTCCTTCCATCGAGAAATGGGTGGCCGACTGACTGCCGTTGCTTGATACCCTCGCGCGGGACATGCCCCGCTTCGGGCGGCTGGATCCCAGGACGGGCATGATCTGCGGCATCATCGTCGGCCCGCTGGTCAGCCGCCGCGAGGCCGGTTATCCCGAGCGCAACCCCGACAATCTGGGCACCAATTCCGATGAGTGTCATGCGTCGGCCGCCGGCGGCGACTGGGTTTACTGGTTCCACAACTCGACGCTCACCAACGCCATGGGCAAGAACGTGATGTACAACGTTCGGAAGCTCGAGGTGGTCTACGTGCTCTTCGATGAAAACCGCTTCGCGCGGGCGCCGCGTATTCCCGTCAGCGTCAGCGACAGCCGGGCCATGGCGACGGGGATGCGCTCGGGCTACAACGGCGCCAGCAACTACACGGGCGCCGCGGTCTGGCGCAACATGCTCTTCCGACAGACCGGAGGAAGAGTCGTGGCGTTGCGGGGGAAGGAGGTGGCAAGATGAGAACGGAAGCAGGAGCGACGAAGCGACGGAGCGACGAAGGGGTGGAAGGGTTCAGCGTTCAGGGTTCGGACGGAGGGCTCAGGGTTCAGGGTTCAGGGTTCAGTGGGGAGGAATGACGAAGGACGAAGCCCGAAGCCCGAAAGAATGACGAAGGACGAAGTCCGAATGACGGATTCCCTCAGCAATCAGGACTCAGCACTCCGGAGGCACGGAGGCACGGAGGCACGAAGGCACGAAGGCATGCGAAGGCACGGAGGCACGCGGGGACAACTGACCAACGGACCACTGACCCGACAACGGACAACTGACAACGGACCACTGACCATACTCAGGATTCAGCACTCAGCACCCATCGCCCTCCAATCGAAAATCGAAAATCGAAAATACCCGCGCTGGTGCTGGTGGCCCTCAGCCTGATCGCGTCCCATGCGATGGCTCAACCCGATCACACCTATCCCCCGACGTCCCAGCCCACCGCGGGGCTGGACATCCAGATTGTCGTCGACACGGAGGAATCCTGGCCGCGCATCACGCGCGAAATCCAGCTCGACGTGGGGCGGCACATCGGGCCCTTCCTCGGCGGCGTGGAGACGCACACCAGCCGTTACGAGGGTCCCGCCGATCTGGGCATGATCCGCCCCGTCGGCGCGGTCAATCCGCGGCCGGCCCCGGTCCGGCGCAACTGGGCGCGATCGCTGATGTCGTTCGCGTACGACGGCCCGGACGGCACTCCCCGCCAGATGCAGGTGATCGTCTCGCGGCTCACGCCGGCCATCCTCGTGCGCGCCGATAGCGACCTGGACCTGATGGCCGGGACCAAGTACCTGGGCCAGTACCTGCGGCGCGACGGGACGGCGGCGCCACGCTCCTCGCAGCGCCGAGCCGCCGGCAAGACCGTGCCCGCCTAAGCGGCCTTCGGCGCCGGCCAGCGCATCGTGCTCAGTCCCACCGCCACCCTTCGCGGGGCCATGCCCGAGGGCATCGAGCGGGGATGGATGCTGCTGTGGTATGGCTCCGGCAGCTTCTTCCGCGCCCTGACGGCCGCCGGCATCGACGTGGCCGGCAGCAACAACCGCATCTGGAGCCAGGCCGCCTACAAAGCCGACAGCCCGCTGCTGGTGCTGTTCGACTCGCCGGTGAGTTCGATCTCGATCGAGGATGACGCCCTCCGCGTGCGCTTCGTTTCCGGGCGCGGCAACGCCTTCATCGTGCCCATCTTCGGCGAGCTGCTGCCGCCGGCGGACGAGACGGAGAAATGGAAGAACGCCCTGCCGCGAGACGTGGTCCGGCGCTGCGACTGGTGGGCGCAGCACGGCGGGCGATTCCCGCTGGGCGTCAGCGAGAGCTACGGCTACGACGCGGACTCGGATACCGTCACCATCACACAGCGTTTCGAGTTCGCCGACTTCCGCGCCGATGGTTCATTCGCCGCGCCCGTCTCGCCGATCCTCGCCACCGCGAACCTCGAAGGCTTCCCGATGGAGTTCTCCGCCCAGGTGGAAGACCCCGGCGTCGTGACGGCGGCCGGCTCGTGGCTGGCCGTTCCCGGCGTTCAGTCGTACGACATTCGCCTGCGAGGACTGGGCAAGTATGCCGCCAGGCGCCCCATGCCGGCGGGTCCGCCTCCGCAGCATCTGATCGCCGAACTTCGCGATCAGGTTTCGCGGATACTGGCGGCCGGCCACCTGGCCCCCTGGTACCCCGGCGGCAAGAACGCCCCCGGTTGGAGCGGCGACTATCAGCGATACACGCAGGACCTGGTGCACGGCTATCCCGGCGAGGTGCTGGCCGCTCTGGCCGAGGCCCTGCCGTATTTGACGCCGCCGCTGCGCCAGCAGGCCATCCTGTACATGCAGCGCGAGCGCCGCGAGTATCCTCCTGAGACCATCGACCATCTGCTGGGCGGCCAGGGTGCTCGGCGCGAATCCTACGCGTTCACCTTCAGCGAGGAGTTTCTCGCCGACAATCCCCCCGCCGGCGCTGTCAACAACATCAACACCAGCCGCCGCGGCAACTTCTTCGTCCGCCACAAAATGCCGCACCCGCTGGCGATCTATCAACTGGCGGCCTACTACGACGCCGTGGGACGCAGCGATCTGCCCGAGAAACTGCCGGGCATTCTGGCGGTGCGCGACCCCTGGACGGCCCGGGCCGACTGGGCCACCGGCGGCACCTATCAGTGGCCGGGCCAGATCAGCGTCTACAGCTATCCCTGGGGCGGGACCACGGTGCTTAACACCAGTATCTGGCACGGTAACGGCGGGGTGATCGACGCCAACTACTTCCTCGCCGCGTCCATCGGACAAATCCGCCTGGCGCGCCTGGCCGGCGACGCCGCGGCCGAGCGGGAGGGCTGGGGCCTGCTGGCCAAATCCGCGGCGCGGCGTTACGCCCTCGGCCGCATGCGCCAGCACCTGTACGCCAGGGGCGCACTGACGCTGCCCCCTGACGGCCGCTGGCGCAGCCCCGACGAGGACGTGCGCGAGCCGTACATGCTGGATGAATACGGGATGACCTTCTCGCACGTGAGCCGCAACGCCGGCCATTCCGGCGGGCTGATCGCGCTGTACGGCGCGGTGCCGGAGACGCTCCTATTCGCCCGCGATTTCCTGAGCGAACAGACAGCGCGCTATTTCCGCACCTATGTGGAGGCGCTGCCCGACTGGCACGAGGCCTGGGGTGCCAGCTCCCTGCGCCGGGAATCAAGCCTGTGCTTCCCAACGGACAGTCTTCAGACGTTCCTGGCCAACGCCATTGTGATGGGCGCTTCGCCGCAGTGGCTGGAGCGGCACCTGGACGTCCCCTGGCAGCAGCGCGGCGATCTGTATTACATTCACAAGCTGGTGGAAACGATCCGCGCGCACCAGTCAGCGCCATAGCGCCGGGCGGCCCAGCGGCGCCTGCCGCGCACGCGGCGGCCGCACCGCGCGTAAACAGCGGCGGTTGGCGGTCCGGCTCGCAATGGTCCGGGGCTATTCCTTCGGCGCTTCGGCCGGGGTCTGCGAAGACTCGGCTGCCGCCTGGGTCTGCGGCTCGCCCTTGCGCTTCAGGACTTTGGCGGCGAACTCGTGGCGTCGTTCGTAGCGGCGCCGGCGGTGGCCGGCGCGGCGGCGGGGCGTGCCGGTGGGCTTGACCGACTCCGTGAGGAGCTGGAGGACCACCAGCGGGCCGCCGTCGCCCACGCGGCGATCGCTGAGCTTGATGATGCGGGTGTATCCGCCGTTGCGGTCGGCGAACCGCGGGGCGATCTCATCGAACAGCTTCTGGACGACGCTCTGGCCGGTGAACTCCTGGTCCTTGTCGACCAGGCGGCGGTCGTTCAGCATGGCGATCACGCGTCGGCGCGCGGTGAGGTTGTTGGCGCGCGCCAGCGTGATGATCTTCTCGGCGAAGGCCCGCACCTCCTTGGCCTTGGGAAGGGTCGTGCGGATCTTGCCGTGCTCCAGCAGACTCTGCACGAGGCTGCGGCGAAGGCTCTTGCGGTGTTCGGTGTCGCGGCTCAACTGGCGGCCGCGGATCATGTGACGCATGGTCTTGCTCCTGACGGTCAGGTGCCGCCGGCGTGGCGGCCGGGTCGCCGCCTTCAGGCGGTGACAGCGGGCGGTTCGACGCCGCCGGAGGTCGGCTGGGTCTCGCCGGCGGGGGCGGAGGCGGCGGAGGCCATCGCCAGGCGGTCCACATCCATGCCCAGGCTCAGCCCCAGGTCGGCCAGTTTCCGCTTCACCTCGCGCAGCGTCGTCTTGCCGAAGCTGCGCACCTTGAGCAGGTCGGCCTCGTTGTGTCTCACCAGATCGCGGACGGTCTGGATTTTGGCCGACTCCAGGCAGTTGTTGGCCCGCACCGAAAGCTCCAGCTCCTGGACGGGCTTGTTGAGCTTGGCTTGCAGCTCGGGATCGACGGTGGGGGCATTGGCATCGCGGATGGCCGCCAGGGCCTCCTCGCTGATCAGCTCCGAGCCCAGCTCGTAATACTGCACGAAGGGATTGAGGTGCTTGCGGAGGATTTTGGCGGCTTCGACGAGCGCCATTTCCGGTGAGATCGTGCCGTTGGTCCAGATCTCGAGGATGAGGCGGTCGTAGTCGGTCTTCTGGCCCACGCGGGCGTCCTCGGTTTCGTAACGGACGCGGGTGACCGGCGAATAGATGCTGTCGACGCTGATCAGTCCGATCTCCTGCTCCTCCTCGTCGGGGATGTTTTCGGCGGCGGTGACGTAACCGCGGCCCTTGTTCACGGTCAGCGTCATCTCGAAGGGAACGTCCTCGGTGAGCGTGGCGATCACCAGGTCCTTATTGATGATGGTGATGGCCGGATCCGCCTCGATCATGCCGGCGGTGACGGGGCCGGCCTTCTTCGCGACCAGGCGCATCTGCTTTTCCTCGTCGGCGTCGAGCTTCACGATCAGGGCCTTGACGTTGAGTATGATGTCGGTGACGTCTTCCATGACGCCGGTGAGGCTGGAGAATTCGTGCTCGGCGCCCTTGATCTTGACGCGCGTGACGGCCGCGCCCTCCAGGGACGACAGAAGGATCCGCCGCAGGCTGTTGCCAACGGTGGTGCCGAAGCCCCGCTCGAAGGGCTCGGCCGTAAACCTGCCGTAAGTCCTGGTTGAAACCTGTTCATCCCGCACCACCCGCGAAGGCAGCTCCAGGCCACGCCAGCGAACTCTCATGATCTTCTCCTTGCCGCCGTCCGGATTGCGGAAGTTTGCCGCCCCAACCGTCTGGGGCCATCTGTCTTCCACCTCGCCGGAGGAGGCGCTGTGGGTCTCGATTCTGGTTCTTGATTCTCGATTTTCGATTGCTGACCGGATCGCCGAACACCCTTGGCGGATCGCAGACCTCAAATCGAAGATCTCAGATCAAGAATCTCAGATCGCAAACCGCAAATCGCAAATCTCGAATCTCAAATCAAAAATCAAAAATCAAAAATCAAAAATCAAAAATCGAAAATCCCCTAGACTCTTCTCTTCTTCGGTGGCCGGCAGCCATTGTGGGGCAGCGGCGTCACGTCCTCGATCCCAGTGATCTTCAGTCCGGCGTGCTGGAGCTGCAGGATGGCCTGCTCGCGGCCGGCGCCGGGACCCTTGACCTTGACCTCGACCTCCAGCACGCCGTGCTTGCGGGCGGCCTGGGCTGCCGCCTCGGCGGCCCGTCCGGCGGCGAAGGGAGTGCTCTTGCGCGCACCCTTGAAGCCCACCGTTCCCGCCGACGCCCACGCCAGCGTTTCCCCATTGGTGTCCGTGATCGTCACCATCGTATTGTTGAACGTCGCCTTGATATGGGCGATGCCCCGGGTCACGCCCTTGCGGATACGCTTCTTGCCGGACGCCTTGGCGCCACCGGCGGCCTTGCCCGGGGTCTGCTGCGTCTGTGACTGTGTCTGTGTCTGCTGCTCGGCCATAAGACAACCTCACCTGCGGGTCATGCCTCAACAACGGCGGGATTACTTGCCCAGCTCCTTGACGCCCTTCTTGCCGGCGACGGTCTTGCGGGGGCCCTTGCGGGTCCGCGCATTGGAACGCGTGCGCTGACCGCGCACCGGCAGGCCGCGGCGGTGCCGCAGTCCCCGGTAGCAGCCGATGTCGCGCAACCGGTTCACGTTCTGCTGGATCTGCCGCCGCAACGCTCCTTCCACGAGGATGTTGCCGCGGTCGATGATGCCGATGATCTTCGCCAGCTCCTCCTCATTGAGGTCCTTGGCCCGTCTCTGCGGGTCGATGCCGGCCTCCTTGAGGATCTGGCGGCTGTTGGTCGGACCGATGCCGACAATGTACGTCAGACTCACCCAGATGGGCTTGTCGTTGGGAATGTCAACGCCTGAAATTCGGGGCATGGCCGCTCCAGTCTCCAGTGCAACCCGGATGCCGCATCCGGGCGGGGGCTGTCATTTCTGCCGCTGCTTGTGCTTGGGATTCGTGCAGATCACGCGCACGACGCCCTGGCGGCGAACCACCTTGCAGTTCTCGCAGATCCGTTTCACGCTCGTTCGAACCTTCATAATCCGCTCACCTTGCCGCACAATCGGCCTAAATGAACCGAAACATCAAGTATAGCACATTCAGTTCTCCCACTCAAGCCCGTCGCTGGACGGCGGCGGCGCCGGGCGCGTGACAGTTTCTGCCCGTGCTACGGCAGAGTCGCCGGGCGGCGGCGCCCGGCGCGTGACAGATACTGCGTCCGGCGTCTGGAATGGCGCCGGCGCGCGATGTAGCACGGGCGTCCTCGCCCAATGCCATCAACTTAAGATTGTTCGTAAGTCATTGTCACAGCGCGCTTTATGGCGCTAGCGCGAGCGAAGGCCTCCTGGCACAATGGTGTGATCTGAACAGC
>Ga0308417_1000285_pt1 | contig 37136 bp, 37 predicted proteins | sample HotsprSampleOS65_FD_203528 | JGI IMG/M metagenome (GOLD analysis project Ga0308417, IMG submission 203528) | Hot spring phototrophic mat microbial communities from Octopus Spring, Yellowstone National Park, Wyoming, United States - 20090730_OS65 ...
CGCCATGCCGGTAGAGGAACGATTGACACGCAATTGTCAAGCCGTTATGACAATGCGGTCTGTCCACGAAAATTGACAGACGGGTCCGTGATCGGCTTCGCCCGAATCCTGTTCCGGTGAGGGTCGATCGCGCCTTTGGCCGCGACTGCGAACGCCTCCCTCCATCCTGCCCTCCGGGGCCCGATGGCCAGGCTGGCAAGGGTTCGTGCGTCAGGGAGGAACGTCAAAGAGGAAGGAGAACAGAAACGATGGACGATCTCGACGATCCGAACAGGGTCTGGCCTACAGGGCTCACGATCAAGGAATCGGAAGCCTTGCATAAGCATGTGATCGACGGCTCGCGCGTGTTCTTCGTCATCGCGGTGTTTGCCCACATGCTCGCCTACATCTACTCGCCCTGGCTGAAGTAGGGGGAAGGGCGATGAACAACGGACGTATCTGGTGCGTGGTCAAGCCGACGGTGGGCCTGCCGCTCTTCCTCGGCGGGGTTGCGGTGATCTCGCTCACGGTGCATGCCGCCGTGATGACGCACACCACCTGGATGGCTGACTTCTGGCAGGGCAACAAGCCGCGTCGCGCCGACGTGCAGCAGCCGGCGACGAACCTCGCTCAGACAGACCAGCCCTTCGTGGTGAACGTCATGCCGGTCTCCGGCATGCCGGCGGATTCGGCTGCGTTCGTCGTGACGATCACGCCGCGCGGCGGGCAACCGCAGAGTGTGACTATGCTGCAGCGGCCCGGGGCGCCGCCCAGGGCGGCGGAGGCGGCGCCGACGCAATAGCGCGTCGCGCGCGGCCGGCGGGAGGGGCTTGGCGTGTTCGGGCCCGGCCGTTCCCGCCGGCTGACCGGGGAGGCCGCCGCGGCCTCGGCTGTTGCGCATGCCGACGCGCGGCCAGTGGGGCCGACCCCGATCCGGCAGCAGGGGGCGAGGCGATGAACCGGATAAGCCGTAAGGCGATGGCGCTCTGGATTCAGGCGGGGCCGCGTTTCCTGCCCTTTGCAGACGCCGCCTCTCCGGAGCTGCCGCTGTCGCGGCTCCTGCGCCTTGCGCTCGTGCAGGTGTCGGTCGGCATCGCGCTTGTGCTCCTGGTCGGCACGCTGAATCGGGTGATGATCGTCGAGCTCGGGATTGCCGCCTCACTCGTTGCGAGCATGATCGCTCTGCCGGTTCTGGTCGCGCCGTTTCGGGCGCTGATCGGCCACCGCTCCGACACCTATCGCTGCGTGCTCGGCTGGCGCCGCGTGCCCTTCCTGTTCCGCGGCTCAATGCTGCAGTTCGGCGGCCTCGCCGTCATGCCCTTCGCTCTGCTCGTGCTTGCGGGGGAGGGCGAGGCGTGGCGCGCGCCCGCCTGGATCGGCCAGGTCTCGGCTGCGATCGCCTTCCTCCTGGTCGGTGCCGGCGCGCACATGACCCAGACGATCGGGCTTGCGCTTGCGACAGACCTCGCGCGGCCGGAGCAGCGGCCGAACGTCGTCGGCCTGATGTATGTGATGCTGCTCCTCGGCATGATCGGCAGCGCCCTCGTCTTCGGCATCGCCCTTGAGCCGTTCAGTCCGGGGCGGCTGATCCAGGTGATCCAGGCCTCTGCCGTGGTCACGCTCGCGCTGAACGGTATCGCCCTCTGGAAGCAGGAGCCGCGGCGGCGCGGCATCGACACTGCCCCGAGCGACGACCCAAGCTTCCGGGAGGCGATCGCGCTCTATCTCTCGGGCAACCGCGCCGTGCCGCGTCTCGTCGCGATCGGCCTCGGGACGATGGCGTTTGGCATGCAGGACGTTCTGCTCGAGCCCTATGGTGCCGAGGTGCTCGGGATGTCGGTTGCCGAGACGACGCGGCTCACGGCGAGCCTCGCTGGCGGGAGCCTCGCAGGCTTCGCACTCGCCTCGCGCATGCTCAGCCGCGGCGCCGATCCGTTCCGGATGGCGATCGCTGGCGGGCTTGCGGGCGTGTTCGGCTTCGCCGCCGTGCTGGCTGCTGCGCCCTCAGGCTCGGCGGCGCTGTTCGTCGCGGGCGTGATGGCCGTGGGGTTCGGCGGCGGCCTGTTCGGACACGCAACGCTGACCGCGACGATGACACTCGCGCCGAAGGAGCAGGCCGGCCTCGCCCTCGGGGCTTGGGGCGCGGTGCAGGCGACCGCCGCCGGCGCGGGCGTCGCTCTCGGCGCGCCGATCCGCGACCTGGCCTTCGCGAGCCCGGGCCTCGTCGCCGCGCTCGGCCAGGCGGCGGGCTATTCGCTGGTCTTCGCTGTCGAGATCGCGCTTCTGCTTGCGGCGCTGGCCACGACGCTGCCCTTGCTGCCGCGCAGCGGGCGCAGAGGGTCGACGGCCGGCTACGCGCGAAACGTCTCTGTCTCCGGGTGAGGGTGGACGATCCATGACGACGATGATCTGCCGGCTCTATGTCAGCCGTCGCCGCGTTGAAGCCGCGGTCGGCGAACTGCGCAACGCGGGCTACCGGGACGTGCATCGCTTCGGTGCCGGCGACGGGGAGTCGCCGCCCGATCGGGCAGCGGAGGTCGAGGCGATGCGCGGCCTCGGCCTGACCCGCGCCCAGGCGGAGGCCTTCGGAGACAGGCTGGCCTCGGGACAGGTGCTGGTCGTGGTATTCGCGCCCTTCGGCAAGGCGCAGCGAGCGAGGCGTATCCTCGACTCCCACGAGCCGGTGGACGGCGGGATCGAGGCACAGGCGACCGCCGCCTCCATGGCGGGCGATCCCACACCGCTCTCGACCGCGCTCGGCCTGCCGGTTCTCGCAAAGACGCGGTTGCCCTTCGAGAGCACTTTCGGCATCCCCTCGCTCACCGGCCCGCGATGGTTCATGACCGGCAGCCTTGGCTTCGGCCGCGCGAACCCGGCGCCGTTCTCCTCCGCCCTCGGCTTGCCCCTTCTGTCGACGTCGCCAACGCCGCTCTCCTCTGCCCTCGGCCTCGCCACCCTCAGCAGCAACCCGACACCCTTGTCCTCGCTTTTCGGCCTGCCGACCCTCACCACCAGGCGCAAGACCGCCGCCTGACTCGGGGCCGCCGTTCCATCACGCGCGTCTGCGGCCTAGTCTCCGCTCGCCATCTCGAGAAAGGAGCACGGGTGATGGAGGGTGCCACCGTCGCGGTTCTCAATCTGCTGCTCGTAAAGGGGCCGATCCTTGCGATCGCGCTCTACCAGCTCTGGTGCTTGCGCTTCTATCCGAGGCCGCCCGAGCGCGAGACTTGCCTCGCCCCGCCACCTGCGCCTCGCGGCGATGACCGGAACGACTTGCCGCGGAAGCCACTGCCCGACTGCCTGATCCCGAGACCTGTTGCGCCTCAGGCACCGCAGAGATGCCGAGAGCCGGTGCGCGAACTCGTCTGACGGCGTGCTGGGCGGACGGCAGTCGGCACAGGGGCGAAACGAGTTGGCCCTCTGACAAGGAGAGCCCGCCTCAGGGCGGGCTCTCCCGTCCAGGGGTCTGTCGACCGTTGCGGCTGCCAGCGCGCCCTGAGGGGCAGTGCCGGCCATTGCCGCAGCGGCCGCGCCGGTCAGACGGAGTAGTACATCTCGAACTCGACCGGGTGCGGCGTGTGCTCGAACCGGTACACTTCGGTCCACTTCAGTTCGATGTACGACTGGATCTGGTCCATGTTGAACACGTCGCCCTTGAGCAGGAACTCGTGGTCGGCTTCGAGCGCGCAGAGCGCCTCGCGCAGGCTGCCGCAGACGGTCGGGATCCCCTTCAGCTCCTCCGGCGGCAGGTCGTAAAGATCCTTGTCCATGGCCTCGCCGGGATGGATCCGGTTCTGGATGCCGTCGAGCCCGGCCATGAGCATCGCCGCGAAGGCGAGGTAGGGGTTCGCCGAGGGGTCGGGGAAACGCACCTCGACCCGCTTGGCCTTCGGGCTGGTGGCGTAGGGGATGCGGCAGGAGGCGGAGCGGTTGCGCGCTGAGTAGGCGAGCAGCACCGGCGCCTCAAAGCCAGGGATCAGGCGCTTGTAGGAGTTGGTCGTTGGGTTGGTGAAGGCGTTCAGCGCCTTGGCGTGCTTGATGATACCGCCGATGTAATGGAGAGCGGTCTCTGAGAGGTCGGCATAGCCATTGCCGGCGAAGAGCGGCTTGCCCTTCTTCCAGATGGACTGGTGCACGTGCATGCCTGAGCCGTTGTCGCCGTAGATGGGCTTCGGCATGAACGTCGCGGTCTTGCCGTAGCTGTGCGCGACGTTGTGGATCACGTACTTGTAGATCTGCATCTGGTCGGCCATGCGCAGCAGCGTAGTGAACTTCATGCCGAGCTCGTGCTGGCTCTGCGCGACCTCGTGGTGATGCTTCTCGATGATCACCCCCATCTCGCCCATGGTCGAGAGCATCTCGGCGCGGAGATCGCTCTCGCTGTCGACCGGCGGGACCGGGAAGTAGCCGCCCTTCACCGCGGGGCGATGGCCCATGTTGCCCTCGGGATAGTCCTTCAGGCTCGCCTGCGGCCCCTCCATGCTGTCGAGCTGGTAGATCCCGTAGTTGCCCCCGGTGCCGAACTTCACGCTGTCGAACACGAAGAACTCTGCCTCGGGGCCGAAATAGGCCGCATCACCGATGCCTGTGGCGGCGAGATAGGCTTCCGCCTTCTTCGCCGTCGAGCGCGGGTCGCGCGTGTAGGCCTGGCCCGTCGAGGGCTCGATTATGTCGCAGAAGAGGATGAGCGAGGGCTTCGCTGCGAAAGGGTCCATCACCGCCGTGGCAGGGTCGGGCATCAGGATCATGTCGCTCTCGTTGATGGCCTTCCAGCCGGCGATCGAGGACCCGTCGAACATGATCCCGTCGGTGAACACGTCCTCGTCGATCGTCGAGACGTGCTGGGCGGTGTGCTGCCACTTGCCGCGCGGATCGGTGAAGCGGAGATCGACATACTCGACCGAGTGCTCCTTGAGCATGTCGAGCACCTTCTTCACTTCGGGCTTCGGAGCCATGGTTCCCCTTCCTTGAGTGGTTCTGGTCCAGTCGGAGCCGCGCCGAGGCGGCACGGCGGATGCTCGGCCTGTTTGGATCGCCGTCGGCCAGCCGGCCCGCCCTCCGCGCGCGTGCCGCGGCAGGCGGAGAAGCAAGCGCGCTCGAAGGTGCTAGATCGCGTCCTCCCCGCGCTCGCCTGTTCGTATCCGGATCGCCTCCTCGATGGTGGAGATGAAGATCTTGCCGTCGCCGATCCTGCCGGTGCGGGCTGCCGACAGGATCGCTTCCACCGCACGGTCGACGAGGGCATCGTCGCACACGACCTCGATCTTCACCTTGGGCAGGAAATCGACGACGTACTCGGCGCCGCGATAGAGCTCGGTGTGGCCCTTCTGCCGCCCGAACCCCTTCGCCTCGACGACGGTGATCCCTTGCAGCCCAATCTCATGCAGCGCCTCCTTCACCTCGTCGAGCTTGAACGGCTTGATGATGGCCTCGATCTTCTTCATGACGCGTGCGTTTTCCGGGACGTTTCCTCGCCAGACGCCGTGCCAAGAACGCCGCGAGCGCGGCCCCCGATTGCTTCGGCGCGCGGAACTTGCACGGCTTGTGCCACGCCTTCAAGCCCGCGCAGGTCGGCGCGGGCGACAAATCCGCGTCCAGCTGGAGCCAGCGAAGAGGGCATCTGCCGCTTTTTGCGGCAGCGCCGACCCGGGGAGCCGTTGCGCAACCGCGAGACCCTCCCCATAGTCGCGGCTCTACACAGGCCACTTGGGGGAGACGGTCCCGTCCATGAAGGCGCCGAACACGCTGCTCGCCAATACCGGCACGACGATCTTCACGGTCATGAGCGCGCTCGCGGCCGAGCACGGGGCGGTCAATCTCGGCCAGGGCTTCCCCGACGCTGAGGGGCCGGCAGACGTTGTGCGTGCGGCCGCAGACGCGCTGCTCGACCAGCGCAATCAGTACCCGCCGATGACCGGCCTGCCGGAGCTCCGCGAGGCCGTTGCCGCCGCCAACTGGCGGTTCTGGGGAATCGAGGTCGAGCCTGCGACCGAGGTCGTCGTGACCTCGGGCGCAACGGAGGCGATCACCGCCTCGCTTATGGCCCTGCTTGATCCGGGCGACGAGGTGGTGCTGATCGAGCCCCTCTACGACACCTATCTCCCTGTCGTGCGCATGCTCGGGGCGGTGCCGAGGCTTGTGCGCCTCGAGCCGCCGCGCTGGGAGCTGCCGCGGGCGGCTCTCGCCGCAGCTTTCGGCCCGCGCACCAAGGCGCTCCTGATGAACTCGCCGCAGAACCCATGCGCCAAGGTGTACACGGCAGCCGAGCTCGCCTTCATCGCCGACCTTCTCCAGAGGCACGACGCCTATGCCGTCTGCGACGAGGTCTACGAGCACATCACCTTCGACGGCTGGCGGCACATCCCACTGATGAGCCTTCCGGGGCTGCGCGAGCGCTGCCTGCGCATCGGCTCGGCGGGCAAGACGTTCTCGCTCACCGGCTGGAAGGTCGGCTATGTCACGGCGCCCGCGGTGCTTGCCTCGACCATCGCCAAGGCGCACCAGTTGCTCACCTTCACCACGCCACCGAACCTGCAGCGCGCGGTGGCGGTCGGGCTCGCCAAGCCAGACAGCTATTTCGAGGGTCTCGCGCGCGGGCTCGAGGCCAAGCGCGACCGTCTCTCGGCCGGGCTTGCGCGCCTGGGCTTCGGCGTTCTCGAGACACGCGGCAGCTACTTCATCTCGGCCGATTTCAGGCCCTTGGGCTTCGCCGGGGACGACGTCGCCTTCTGCCGCTGGCTGACGGAGACGGCGAAGGTGACGGCGATCCCCCTCTCGGCCTTCTACGCTGATGCGGCGACCGCCCCGCGACACTACGCCCGTTTCGCCTTCTGCAAGCACGACACGACGCTCGATCTTGCGCTCGCGCGCATGGAGGCGGCGTTCGCTGCCTGGCGGGGAGAGGGGCAGAGGGCAGGCGCGGCGCCGAGGGCGTTGACGGCATGAGCGGCTCGGGCGTATCCCCCGGCCCAGTGCGGCGGCCTTAGCTCAGTTGGTAGAGCGCCAGGTTGTGGTCCTGGATGTCACGGGTTCGAGTCCCGTAGGTCGCCCCACCCTCCCCGCGCGCCTGCCCGACGTCGGCGCCGGTCTCCGAGCCCGCTGCCGGCAGACGCAAGGCCACGCCCTCTCCGGCCTCACGCGACCTCCGGCCTCGTGCGACACGGGAGCAGCCGTCCACCCATTTATGGCCAGAAACACCCGAAGGAGATCCCGATCCATTGCGGCAATGGCCAGTAAGCCCGAAGCTCCGCGAACGCCTTCGTCTTCTCCGGGAGGGCTGACCCGGTGCTGACGGTTGCGATCGGCGGGCTTGGCACGATCGGGCTCAGCCTCGCGCGGGCGCTCGATGCCGGGGTGGAAGGCCTGCGGCTCGCTGCCGTCGCCTCGCGCGACGCCGCAAGAGCGCGCGCCGCCGTCGGGGGCTTCAAGGCGCCTCCGGTTGTGGCCCCCGTCAGCGATCTCGCAGGGCTTGCCGACGTGGTCGTCGAGGCAGCGCCGGCCGCCGCGTTCGAGGCGATCGTCGCTCCGGCGGTGCAAGCAGGGAAGATCGTCGTCGTCTCGTCGGCCGGGGCGCTCCTGCCCCGGATGCACCTCGTCGAGCGCGCCAAGGAGACGGGGGCGAGGATCATCGTGCCCACGGGCGCTCTCCTCGGCCTCGATGCCGTGCGCGCCGCCGCGGAGGGAGAGATCGAGAGCGTCACCCTGGTCACCCGCAAGCCGCCGCGCGGACTCGCGGGCGCTCCCTTTCTCGAGCGCAACGGCATCGACGTCACCACGATCACCACGCCCACCAGGGTGTTCGCCGGCACGGCGCGCGAGGGCGCGGAAGGGTTTCCGGCCAATGTCAACGTCGCGGCCGCGCTCGCTCTCGCCGGCATCGGGCCCGACCGCACCCGGCTCGAGATCTGGGCCGACCCGACGGTCGATCGCAACACCCACACAGTGAAGGTCGAGGCCGACACGGTACGGCTCTCGATGACGATCGAGAACGTTCCATCTGCGGAAAACCCCCGCACCGGGAGGATCACGCCGCTGTCGCTTCTCGCCTGCCTCCGCGGGCTGGCCGCGACGCTGAAGGTCGGAACGTGAGTCAGGCGAGCGCGATCAGCCGCCCGACATAGAGGACGTAGCCCGCGAGCATCGCCGCCGCAAGCGGCCGGCCGATTCGCCCGCTCACCATCGCGGGCAGAAGCGGCAGAGCCGCGGCGGCCATCACCCACATCTCCATGCGCGCGATCTCGGGCGGGATCGCGGTCGGCGCGATCAGGCTCGCGACGCCGAGGATGCCGAGGATGTTGTAGATGTTCGAGCCGAGGATGTTGCCGAGCGCGATCTCGGAGTGACGGCGGATCGCCGCCACAACGGAGGTGACGAGCTCCGGCAGCGAGGTGCCGACGGCAACCAGGGTGAGCCCGATCACCACCTCGGAAACCCCGAACGAACGTGCGATGCTCACCGCCGCGCCGATCATCAGCTCGCCGCCGATGACGAGCAGCCCGATGCCGCCCGCCACCATCATCGCTGCCAGCAGAGGGTTCAGCGGCACGGCCTGCACCTCCTCCGCCTCGGCCGCGTGAAGCGCGCCCGACGCCGTGCCGCCCTCGCGCTCCTGCAGGTAGGTGATCACGGCCGTGGCCGCGAGAAGCCCGAGGCACAGCACCCCATGCCACCAGGCGAGCCGGTCGGTGTCGAGCGCGATGGCGATGAACAGAGCCGTTGCCCCGAGGACGAACAGGCTGTCGCGGCGTATCGCCTCCGCCGGCACCGAGACCGGCGCGATCAGCGCCGCGACCGCGAGGATGAGCAGCATGTTGGCGATGTTCGAGCCGACGACATTGCCGACGGCGATGCCGGGAAGCCCCTTCAGCGCCGCCTCGAGCGAGACGACGAGTTCGGGCGTCGAGGTTCCCCAGGCGACGACGGTGACGCCGATGAGAAGCGGTGAGACGCCAAGGCGCCTCGCAAGCCCCACGCCGCCGCGTACGAGACTGTCCGCGCCAACAACCAGCAGGCCGAGGCCGGCCGCAAGCCAGACGAGATCCACGAACCCCTCCACGCAGGGCCAGCGAGGGTCCGACATCGCGGGAGAGGTCCCGCCAGAGGGGCCCGAACCCCGGGCCCACGGCAGGTGGCGGCGTGGGGCTGCGTTTTCAAGCGTGGTCCGCCCAAGCTGCGCATGCCACGCTTGGGAATGGTCGAAACCTTCCTCTACGCCCTCGTCGCCCTCCTCGTGATCTTCGACCCGCCCGGAACGGCGGCGATCTTCATCGCCATCACCCCGCGCGACACCGACAGAGAGCGAAGGGACCAGGCGGTGCGCGCCGTCGGAATCTCCTTCGCGGTGCTCACGGGCTTCGCGCTTGGCGGGGAGTGGCTGATGCGCGCCATGGGGGTGACGCTGCCGGCCTTCCAGGTGGCCGGGGGGATCCTGCTCTTCCTGCTCGCGACCGACATGGTGATGGTGCGCGACAGCGGCCTACGCCGGACCACCCAGCGCGAGACGGCGGAAGCCGAGGCGCAGGAGAGCGACATCACGGTCTTTCCGCTCGCCATCCCCCTCATCGCCGGCCCCGGCGCGATGACGACTATGGTTCTGCTGCGTGCGAGGGCGGGCGATGACCCGGCACTCCTCGCCGCAATCGGTGCCGCGCTCGCGGTGGCGCTCCTCCTCACGCTGGTCGCTCTGCTTGTGGCGAGGCGGCTGGTTGCGCTGCTCGGCGAGACGGGAACGAACGTGATCGGCCGCGTCCTCGGCGTCGTGGTTGCCGCCCTTGCGGCGCAGATCACGCTCGACGGCGTGCGCGCGATCCTGCTCTGAGTGAAGCGAGGCTCTTCAGCCGTCGCTGCGCGGCAGAAGCTGTTCCGCAAGCGTTGCGAACCAGGAGGCACCGACGGGCAGGATCTCGTCGTTGAAGTCGTATTTCGGATGGTGCACGGCTGCGTCGTCCTCGCCACGGCCCCCGCCGAGCATGAGATAGGCGCCTGGCTTCTTCTCGAGCATGAATGCGAAGTCCTCGCCGCCCATGGTCGGGCGCGGCATCTCGATCACCCGCTCCTCTCCCTGCACGGCAACCGCAGCCGCACGCGCCAAACCCGTGCTCTCTGGCTCGTTGACTGTGGGCGGATAGGCGCGGAGGAACGCGACCGAGGCGGTCGCGCCGAAGGCGCGGGCTATGTTCTCGGCCGTCTCGATCGTACGCCGCTCCAGGAGGTCCCCGACCTCAGGCGTGAGCCAGCGCGCGGTACCGCGAAGCCGCACCGTCTCGGGAATGACATTGTGCGCGAACCCGCCTTCGAGCCAGGTGATCGAGAGGACGCCGCTCTCCACCGGGTCGAGGTTGCGCGCAACAATGCCCTGGAGCGCTGTAATGATATGGGCCGCAACGAGCACCGGGTCGATGCCGAGATTCGGCATCGCCCCGTGCGCGCCTCTGCCCGTGACCGTGATGTCGATTGCCGAGACCGCCGCCATCACCGGGCCGGTGCGCCACAGGAACATTCCGGCCGGTGCCTTCGGCCAGTTGTGCAGGCCGAACACGCGGTCCACCGGGAAACGGTCGAACAGGCCCTCCCTGATCATCACCTCGGCGCCACCGCCCATTTCCTCAGCCGGCTGGAAGAACAGGTAGACGGTGCCGGAGAAGTTGCGCGTCTCGGCAAGGTACCGCGCCGCGCCGAGCAGCATCGCGGTGTGGCCGTCATGGCCGCAGGCATGCATCACGCCCGGCTTCGTGGAGGCGTAAGGCGCTCCTGTCTCCTCCTGGATCGGCAGCGCGTCCATGTCGGCGCGCAGCCCGATCGCCCCGCTGCCCGGGGCGGAGCCGCGGATCACGCCGACCACGCCCGTCCTGGCGATGCCGGTATGCACCTCGTCGACGCCGAACGACTTCAGCTTCTCGGCCACGATCCGGGCGGTGCGCACCTCCTCGAAGGCGAGTTCAGGGTGGGCGTGGAAATCGCGCCGCCACGCTGTCATCTCCTCGTGCAACGCGGCGATTCGGTTGTGGATAGGCATCGGCCTCTCCGTCTCTTTCCCTCAACGGCCGGTATCTAGGCCCGCGAAGGTCAGCGCAAGCCCGTCCTCGAGCGGCATCGGGTCGAAGCCGAGCAGGCGACGTGCCGGGCCGATGTCGAAGTCCTTATCCTCGGCCAGCCTCAGCACCTCGTCCTGCCCGACACGCGGCAGGCGAGGCAGAAGCGAGGCAAGGCCCGCGATCGCCCGCGCGGCGAGGAGCGGCACCGGCAGGATCAGCACCCGCCGCCCCGCGGCCTGTGCAACAGCGCGGACGAAATCGGCATAAGCCACGGGCCGCGGCCCCGCGAGCACGACCGGAGCCTCGGCAACCGCCCGGCGCAGCACTGCGGCTGCGACGGCGCGCGCGACATCCTCGGTGTGGACGGGCTGGATCAGGCTCCTCCCGCCGCCGGGCAGCGGCACGACCCCGAGCCGCGCGAGTGCCGCGATCCGGCGGACATTGTTCTCACCTTCCGCGCCATAGATCATGGTCGGGTAGAGGAGAACGCCCGCCGCGCCGGAGGCCGCGAAGGCCCGCTCCAGGGCGAGCACCGCCTGCCCACGCGCATTCGGGAAACGGCTGTAGCGCCTTGTCGAGCCGAGCAGCACGAGGTGCGGGAGCGGCTTCGGCAGGGCGGCGAGGAGAGCGGCACTCGCTTCTGCCGGGGCGCAGGAGACGACGGAACGGGCGCCAGCGCAGGCAAGCGCCTGCGCGGCGGGATCGGGCGCGACCACGACCTCCTCCACCCCGCGCGGCAGCGCCGCCTTGCTGCCTGCGCGTCGGACGAGCGCCCGCACCGGTATTCCTGCAGCGGCCAGAGCGCGGCAGATGACACGGCCGCTTCGTCCGGCGGCGCCGAGGACGGCGACGGGGGGGCTCATCCCCCGCCTCTGAGGAAGGCGAAATCCACGCCCTGGTCCGCCTGCAGCACCTCGCGATGCCACAGCTTGTCCCAGCCGCGCCGCGGCTCTGGCGGCGGCCGCCAGGCGGCGCGGCGGCGGGCAAGCTCCTCCTCGTCGACCAGGAGATCGATCCGCCTCTCCCGCACGGAGAGGCGTATCCTGTCGCCCGTCCGCACGAGCGCGAGCGGGCCGCCCTCTGCAGCCTCCGGCGTCACGTGCAGAACGATCGTGCCGAAGGCCGTGCCGGACATGCGCGCATCCGAGATTCGCACCATGTCCTGCACACCCGCACGGGCGAGCTTTCTCGGGATCGGCAGGTAGCCTGCCTCAGGCATCCCATACCCTCCCTTCGGCCCTGCATTCTGGAGCACGAGCATGTCATCGGGGGTGACGTCGAGGTCGTCGCGGTCGATCCGCTCTGCCAGATCGGGCAGGGAGGAGAACACGACCGCGCGTGCCTCCTTCTCGAACAGCGACGCATCCGCGGCCGAGCGCTTGAGGATCGCCCCCCGCGGTGCGAGCGAGCCGAACAGGGCGACCAGGCCGCCGACCGGCGAGACGGGGTTGTCGGCAGGGCGTATCACTGTCGGGTCGGCGAAGCTTCTCTCCTCTCGGTCGAGACGCTCGCGCAGAGTCTCGCCTGTGACCGTCGGGACGTCGAGATGAAGAAGGGGGCGGAGGGCGCGCAGCACCGCGCCCATCGCGCCTGCGGCGTGGAAATCCTCCATGTAGCCCTGGCCGGTCGGCTTGAGGTCGACAAGCACAGGTGTTTCGTCGGAGAGCCGGTTGAGGCGATGGAGGTCGAGCGCGATCCCCGCCCGGCCGGCGATCGCGGCGAGGTGGATGATCGCGTTGGTGGAGCCGCCGAGCGCGAGCAGGACGCGGAGCGCGTTCTCGACGCTTTCTCGCGTGACTAGGGCGCGCGGGCGGACGGCGCCCCGCTCCGTCGCGAGCCTGACGGCGAGCGCGCCCGAGGCCTCGGCAGCGCGCATCCTGTCGGCGTGCACTGCCGGGATGGCGGCGGTGCCCGGCAGGGTGAATCCGAGCGTCTCGGCGAGGCAGGCCATGGTCGAGGCCGTTCCCATCACGCCGCAGGTGCCGGCTGTGGTGGCGAGGTTGCCCTCGACCCGGGCGATCCGGGCGGCGTCCAGCTCGCCCGCGCGGAACCGCGCCCAGAAGCGACGGCAATCGGTGCAGGCGGAGAGGCGCTGGCCCTCGAAGCGTGTGGCCATCATCGGGCCTGCGACGACCAGCACGCAGGGGATGTCTGCTGAGACGGCGGCCATGAGCTGCGCCGGCACGGTCTTGTCGCAGCCGCCGAGGAGCACAACCGAGTCGAGCGGCTGGGCACGCAGCATCTCCTCCGTGTCGATGGCGGCGAGGTTCCGGTAGTACATCGAGCACGGCGAGAGCGAGGGCTCGCTGACGCTGATGGTCGGAAAGGGCAGGGGAAGCCCGCCTGCGGCGAGCACGCCGCGCTCGACGGCCCGCACGAGCTCGGGGAAGTGGCGATGGCAGTTGTTCAGCCCGGAGCCCGTGTCGCAGATGCCGACGGTCGGGCGCGAGAGCGCCTCGCGCGACCAGCCCATCGACAGCATAAAGGAGCGGCGTAGGTAGAGGGAGAAGTCGCGGTCTCCGTAGGTCGCGGTGTTTCGCGCAAGCCCGCGCGGGCCGGCTTCCTCGTCGTCGCTCATCCTGCCCCTCCCCGCTGCGAGCGGCGAGGCTAGAGCAGATCGCACACGGCTCGCATCAGCTCAGTGCGTGAAGATGCTCGCCTCACATGTCCCGAGCGGTTTCACCCGTCTGGGGGCTCGGGCAGGGGCCGTCAAGGCAACGGTGACCGGCTACCACAACCCCGAACGTCGCGAATTGCCTTGACCATCCGGCCCTCGCCCCCTAGTGATCCGCGCTCGCGGCGCCGGGAGAGGCCCGGCGCGACAGGACCGGAATGCGATGAAGACCGTCTCGATCAAGCCGGCAGAGGTGAAGAAGGACTGGTGGCTCATCGACGCGAGCGGCCTCGTGCTCGGCCGCCTCGCCTCGCTTGTCGCCAATCGTCTGCGCGGCAAGCACAAGCCCTCTTTCACCCCGCATGTCGACTGCGGCGACCACGTGGTGATCATCAATGCCGAGAAGGTGAAGGTCACCGGCAAGAAGGCCGACCAGGCGGTTTTCCACTGGCACACCGGCTATCCGGGCGGGGTGAAGAGCCGAACCCTCGGCCAGCGGCTTGCGAGCAGGCACCCGGAGCGGGTGATCGAGAAGGCCGTGGAGCGGATGATCACACGCGGCCCGCTCGGCAGGCGGCAGATGCGGAACCTGCACGTCTATGCCGGGCCTTCCCACCCGCATGCCGGGCAGTCGCCAAGGCCGCTCGACGTCGCCTCCATGAACCGCAAGAACAGGGTGGCGTGAGATGGCAGCCGAGACCGTCAAGTCGCTCGCCGACCTCAAGGAACTTGCGGGCGTTCCCGCAGCGGCCGCGGAGGCGCCGAAGCGCGAGCCGAAGCGCGACGCTCTGGGCCGCGCCTACGCCACCGGCCGCCGCAAGGATGCCGTGGCGCGCGTCTGGGTGAAGCCAGGCAAGGGCAGGATCGAGGTGAACGGCAAGCCAGCCGAACAGTATTTCGCAAGGCCTGTGCTGCGCATGCTCATCGCCCAGCCCTTCCTGGTGACGGATCGCTACAACCAGTTCGACGTCTACTGCACCGTCTCGGGTGGCGGCCTGTCCGGCCAGGCCGGAGCGCTGCGCCACGGCCTCTCTCGCGCCCTCGTCAACTACGATCCCGAACTGCGCCGGATCCTCAAGGCGGCCGGGTTCCTCACGCGCGACCCTCGGGTGGTCGAGCGGAAGAAGTACGGTCGCGCCAAGGCACGCCGCAGCTTCCAGTTCTCCAAGCGCTGATCGGGCCGCTCGGGGCTTTCCCTGCGCACTGGGCGCGGCGGGGTGCGCGGCAGGGGGGTGCGACAGGGGGGGGCACGACGGGGTGCGTCGCGGGGCATGGCCGCACGGCCCCGCCCCTTGCATCCGCTGGCCCTGCACGGGAAGGTGCCGCATGGCTGCGTGGCTGCGGCTGAGGAGGGTGCGATGGCCGTGCGGAAGGTGTTCATCGACGGCGAGGCGGGAACGACAGGCCTGCTCATCCGAGAGCGCCTCGAGGGCCGACGAGACATCTCCCTCGTCACCATCGCGCCGGAGCGCCGCAAGGACCCTGCCGCGCGCGCCGAGGCGCTGGCCGCGGCCGATCTCGCCGTGCTTTGCCTGCCCGACGATGCCGCGCGCGAGGCCGTGGCGATCGCCGATGCCCTCCCCGGCGGCGGGCCGCGGATCCTCGATGCCTCGACAGCGCATCGCGTCGCCCCGGGCTGGGTCTATGGTTTTCCGGAGCTCTCGTCTGACCAGGAGCAGGCGGTGCGCAGCGCCCGCCGTGTCTCCAATCCCGGCTGCTATCCGACCGGGGCGATCGCCCTGCTTCGCCCCCTGGTCGATGCCGGGCTCCTGCCTCCCGACCATCCGGTGACGATCAACGCCGTTTCTGGCTACTCGGGCGGCGGCAAGGCGATGATCTCGGCCTATGAGGGCGGCACCGCCCCTGCCTTCGAACTCTACGCGCTTGGCCTCGAGCACAAGCACCTGCCCGAGATCGTCGCCTATTCTGGGCTTGCGCGGCCGCCGATTTTCGTCCCCTCCGTTGGCAATTTCCGCCAGGGCATGCTCGTGTCGATCCCGCTGCATCTCGACCTGCTGCCCGGCGCGCCGAAGCCTGCCGATCTCGAGGCAGCACTTGCGGCGCGCTACGCTGGCAAGACCTGGGTGAGGGTCGTTCCGACGGCAGGGCAGGCGAGGCTCGAGCCTGAGGCGCTCAACGGAACCAACGTGCTCGAGCTTCGGGTATTCGGCAACGAGGCGAGGCGCCAGGCGGTGCTGGTCGCGCGGCTCGACAATCTCGGCAAGGGCGCCTCCGGCGCTGCGGTGCAGAACCTCGCGCTGATGCTCGGGCTGAGCGAGAGCGAGGCGGCGCTGGCGGCCTGAGCGGGCAGCGCTGCGCGACCGGAGCGGCCTGCATGCAAGGTCCCCTGTATCCCTTCCGCGGCAGGATGCCGAAGGTCCACCCGACGGCGTGGATCGCGCCGACGGCCGCGATCATCGGGGACGTGGAGATCGGCGAGGGCGCGAATATCTGGTTCCATGTGGTCATCCGTGGCGACGTCAATCACGTGCGAATCGGTGCGCGCAGCAACATCCAGGACGGCTCTATCCTGCACGTGAACCGCGCCACGCACCCGTGCATCATCGGCGACGACGTGACGGTCGGACACATGGCGCTCGTGCATGCCTGCACGGTGAAGGACCGGGGCTTCGTTGGCATGGGCGCGATCGTGCTGGACGGAGCGGTGATCGAGGAGGGCGGGATGCTGGCTGCCGGAGCGGTGCTGACGCCGAACAAGGTGATCGGCCCAGGCGAACTCTGGGCCGGGGCGCCAGCGACGCTGAAGCGCAGGCTCGGCGAGAAGGACGCGTTTCTCGCTCGCACCGCGCCGCACTATGCAGAGCTCGGGGCGGAGTATCGTGCCGAGTACGCCGCGCTTCGCGGGGCCGCGCTCCGCGGCGCTGCGGAGTGAGGCGGCGGGGCATCCTGCTCGCCGCGCTTGTGCTCGCAGCCTGCGACGGCGGCATGAGGATCGAGACCGTGGCTCTGCCGCCCGGCGCCCTGCACGGCGCGGCAGACCCGCTCTGGCAGGCAGCGGAGCTCGCCGCCTTCGCGCTCGCGATGCGCCCCGATCAGCTCGCCGGCAGGCCGGCGGATGCGGCTAGGGCGGTGATGTTCTACGAATTCGCTGCTGCCGAGGCGGGCAACGGCCGGCTCGCCGACCAGAACCCTGCGCGGCTCATGCGTGAGGGGCGGCCGCATCTCCGTGCCGCTGCCGGCATCGTCGGCGAGGCGGAACCGCAGGCGGTGATCGAGGCGCTCTGGGCGGTTGCCGAGGCGCTGCGGCGGGGCGACGAGCTGGCGGCGCGCGACGCCTTCTCCGCGCCAGTGTTCCGCCACCCCGCGGAGGTGCCGCGCCAGGCGCTCTCGCGGCTGGCCGTGCCGCCCCAGGCAGTGCGGGGCCTGCGCGCGCTCCGCACGTATCTCGAGCGCGACAGCGGGCCCAACCGCTGAGGCGCTTGCGTGACGCTTAGGCGCTCCTTAGGGTGCCTGGCTGCATGCCGGCCGCATCGGGGCGTAGCGCAGCCTGGTAGCGCGTCTGCCTTGGGCGCAGAAGGTCGTCGGTTCGAATCCGGCCGCCCCGACCAGGCCCGGCGGTTCGGCGGGAGGTTCGGATTGGGTGCAATGCGGGCGAGGATCCTGAGGCCTCCGAAATCGGCGACGCAGTCAGGCCGCGCGCGGACGAAGGAGTGGATCCTGATCTTCGAGCCCTCGGAGAGACGGAAGGCCGATCCGCTGATGGGCTGGATCGGCTCAGGCGACACGGTCTCGAGCCAGGTTCGCCTCCGTTTTCCCACGCGCGAGGCAGCGGAGGCCTATGCGAAGGTGCACGGCATAGTCTACGAGGTTGAGCCGGAGCACGGGCAGACGCTCAAGCCCAAGTCCTATGCCGACAATTTTCGCTATGGCCGCAGCGAGAACTGGACTCACTAGAGGCGCGCGTGCAGTGACGGAAGCGGCTTGGCGCGTTGCATGCACTGGTGGTCGCGCAGAATCCTCGTTCCGGCCAAATGCGATCCGCTCCGAGCCGCAAAGATGCGGCATGCCAGGGCGCCCTTAGCTCAGCTGGATAGAGCAACAGCCTTCTAAGCTGTGGGTCGGTGGTTCGAATCCACCAGGGCGCGCCATCTCGACGTCTCGCGGGCACACCGGGGGCACAAAGAATTGGTCGATGGAACCGGGGGCACGGCTCCGGCGCAGGCGAAATTGCGCTGTCCCGTGGGCGTGGCCCCTCGGCGCCTTGACGCAGGCAGGAAGCGCACCTGTCGCGCCTTCTGCGCCGCATGGAACACCGCCCCCACCGAACGCACAGCGCGTCCGGGTTCCGCGCGATTCCTCCGGCCAGGCGTATGCGAAGCAGCCTCAGTCACTGCCCTCGTCGGGGATGTTGAGCAGAGCACCGCAGGCCTTGCAGTGAACCGCAACCGGGTCGTGGCGCTTTAGCCCGCAGGAGGGGCAGGCGAAGCGCACCTTGCGAGGTCGGAACAAAGTCTGCGCAAGCCTGAGGAACAGCGTCACCCCGGCGATCATGATGACAACCGAGATGAGACGCCCCGTGGTGCCCGGAAGTGTGATGTCGCCGAAGCCGGTGGTCGTGAGCGCGGTGACGGTGAAGTAGAGCGCATCGGCGTAGTTGCGGATCTCCGGGTTCACGCCGTGCTGCGTCTCGTAGACCACCGCCGTCATGATGAAAAGGAAGACGCCGAGATGGACGGAGGCGAGGACGGCATCCTCGTTGCGGCGAAGGAACGCGAAGTCCTGGCGCAGCATTTCCGCCATCCGGTAGGAGTGCAAAAGCTTCAACGTACGCACAATCCGGAGGAACCCGAGGCCCTCACCTGCGAGCGGGGCGAGGAGGGAGCCGATCGCGACCATGTCGACGAGCGATGCCGGTGCGACCGCCTCGCGTGCTGGCCTGCGGCTTGCGGCAATGCGCGCCCCGAGCTCGCCAAGCAGCACGAGCCCGATGACGACATCGGCCGCCTCGATCGCCGCTGTCCTCTCCACGAAGGGGGTGGCGATCAAGAACAGGATCGTGACGAGGTCGAAGCAGAGGATCGCGTACCGGAAGCGGCGGGATCCGGCGGAGGCGCAGAGATAGAGATGACGCAGCCACCTGCGGAGACCCGCCTCGCGAGAGGAAGCGAGCCCTACCATCCTGCCTCGCATGGCTCTGTGCGCGGGTGGCGAGCCTAGCCGCGAACCGCGCTCTGCCGCAATCCGCACCGGGCAGTGTGCCTCCGCGCTGGCTCAGATGCCGCGAGAGAAACGCGCGACCACCGCGCCGTCCTCACCAACCAGGAGCAGCTCCGCACCTTCGATGCGGAACCGCCGCGCCGTGGCGAGGGCGGCGAACAGGCGTTGTTCCTGCTCCGTCGATGCGCCGGAGCAGGCCATGCGCGTCGCGGCGAGGGGCGAAAACGCGATCGTACCCTCGCCGAGCTCGGGCTTGCCGCGGTAGCGGTTGCAGCCGCCCGAGCCGCTCACTGTGCCGTCCTCTGCGATCACGAGCGTGGTCGTCACGCCTGGGGCAGAAGGCACGCCGGCGACTTCCGACGCCGTCCAGCCGCCGACAAAAGAGGGCGGGCGGGCTCGCGCACGCATGCGCCAAGGTCATCACCAGGACGCCCGCGGCGAGGATGTGCAGGCCGCGCCTCATCCCCACGCCTCTCGGTAGAGGGCGATGATCTCCTCCTTCGTCGGCACGCGCGGGTTGTTCGCGGGACTTCCGGAAGCGAGCGCCTGGTCAGCCATCAGCGGCAGGAGATCGTTCCATTTCCTCTCGTCGATGCCGTAGGCGCGCGGGCTCGGCACGGAGAGGTCGCGGTTGAGCGCAGCGAGTTCCTCGACGAGGCGCGCCGCGGCAACCTGGTCTCCTTCCTCGATGCTCGCGATCCCCATCGCGCGCGCTGCCTCGGCATAGCGGGGCAGGGCGGCGGGAAGCGAGAAGCGCGTCACGTGAGGCAGCAGCATGGCGTTGGAGAGGCCGTGCGCGACATGGAAATGCGCCCCGATCGGCCGACTCATGCCGTGCACGAGGGCTACAGAGCTGTTGGAGAAGGCAAGCCCTGCGAGAGTGGCGCCGAGCATCATCGCCTCGCGCGCCGCCTCGTTCTGGGGCTCGGCATAGGCGGTGCGCAGGTTGCGCGCGATCAGGCCCATCGCGCGCAGCGCCATCGTGTCGGAATAGGCGTTGGCGCGCCTCGAGACATAGGCTTCCAGCGCATGGGTGAGGCTGTCGATGCCGGTGTCGGCGGTGGTGCGCGGCGGCACGGAATAGGTGAGCGTATGGTCGACGATCGCTGCGGCCGGCAGCGCGGCGAGGCCCGCGATCAGCATCTTCTCGTTCTGTTCCGTATCAGTTATGACCGCGAAGCGCGTCACCTCGGATCCGGTACCGGCCGTGGTCGGAATGGCGACGATGGGCAGGGCCGCCATGTCCGCCGATGCCGGAACCTTCCAGTCGCGCATCGTGCCTCCGCCGGCGGCGAGGATCGCGATCGCCTTGGCAGTGTCCATGGGGCTGCCGCCGCCGAAGCCGATCAGGCAGTCGGCATCCGTGCGCTCAAGCACGGCCACCCCCGCCTCAACCACCGTGTCGGTTGGGTCGGGCACGGTGTCGCTGAACACGGGCGGGTCGATTCCCTTGTCGCGGAGGGGGCTCAGCACGCGCTCCACCAAGCCGGACGACACCATGAACGGATCCGTCACCACGAGTGGGCGGGAGAGGCGGAGCTTGGCCAGCACTTCAGCCACCTGACCGACCGCGTTGCCACCGAAGAGCAGAAGCCGCGGCGAAACGATGGTTGCGATCATGGCGTTCCTCCGAGCAATGGCCGAGTGACGCTAGCGCCGCTGACGCCTTGAGGCGAGAGGCGCCTCGCGGCGGCGAGCGCGAGGCGGCGCGAGACGGCGGCAGAGGGCGGGTGCGGTGACAGGCTCGGAATCTCCGGTACGGGGAGCTCCTCGGCGCGGTGGCAGGCCACGAGATGACCTTCCGCGATTGGCCTGAGCACCGGCCGCTCGTCTTGGCAGCGCGACATAGCGTGGGCGCAGCGGGTGGAGAAACGGCAGCCGGGCGGCGGGTTCACCGGGCTCGGCACGTCGCCGGCAAGCGCCGGAACGCTGCGCCGCCGCTGCGGGTCAGGAACGGGGATCGCCGCAAGCAGCGCTTGCGTGTAGGGGTGACGTGGCGTGGCGTAGAGGACGGACTTCGGCGCCGTCTCCACGATCTCGCCGAGATACATCACGGCGATGCGGTCGGAGACGTGCCGCACCACCGCGAGATCATGCGCGATGAAGAGATAGGAGAGGCCGAGCCTGTGCTGCAGGTCCTTCAACAGGTTCACCACCTGCGCCTGGATCGAGACGTCAAGCGCCGAGACCGGTTCGTCGCACACAACAAGGCGCGGGTTGACAGCGAGCGCGCGGGCGATGCCGATGCGCTGCCTTTGCCCGCCCGAGAACTCGTGCGGAAAGCGAGACGCATGGTAAGGCGCGAGGCCGACGAGCCCGAGCAGCTCCTCCACACGGGCGCGGCGCGAGGCCTCATCGCCGAGGCCGTGCACCTCCATCGGCTCGGCGATGATGCGCCCCACCGTCATGCGTGGGTTGAGCGAGGCATAGGGGTCCTGGAAGACCGGCTGCATCGCCCGGCGCACGGCGGCGAGGCCAGAGGGCCTCGTGCGCGTGATGTCCTCGCCGGCGAAACGGATCGTCCCCCCCGTCGGCTCGATGAGGCGCAGCACGAGCCGCGCGGTGGTGCTCTTGCCGCAACCCGATTCGCCGACCAGCGACAGCGTCTCCCCTTCCGCGAGGTCGAACGACACGCCTTCGACCGCGCGCACCGTGCCGACGACCCGGGAGAACAGGATCCCGCGCTCGACGGGGAAGTGCTTGGTGAGATCCCGCACGGAAAGGAGCGTCGCGCTCATGCGAAGCCTGCCTCGAGCGGGGCGTGCCAGCAGGCTGCACGATGGCCGGGGCCGAGCGCGCGAAGCGCCGGCGCTTCCGCCCGGCAGCGGTCGGAGGCGAAGCCGCAGCGCGGGTTGAAGCGGCAGCCCGGTGGCAGCGCAAAAGGCGGCGGCACCGTCCCCTCGATCGCGAGCAGTGACCGGCTGTCGCCGTCGAGCCGCGGCACGGAGCCGAACAGGCCGAGAGTGTAGGGATGCTGCGCGTCGCCGAACACGGCGCCGACCGGGCCGGTCTCGACGACGCGGCCGGCGTACATGACCGCCACCTCGTCCGCCATTTCCGCCACCACGCCGAGATCATGCGTGATCAGGATGATGGCCATGCCAGTCTCGCTCTGCAGCGTGCGGAGGAGGTCTAGGATCTGCGCCTGGATGGTGACGTCGAGCGCGGTCGTCGGCTCGTCGGCGATCAGCAGTTTCGGCTCGCAGGAGAGCGCCATCGCGATCATCACGCGCTGGCGCATCCCCCCCGAGAGCTGGTGCGGATACTCGTCAAACCGCTTCTCCGGAGCGGGGATGCGCACGCGGCGCAGGCTGTCGATCGCGAGGTCCCTCGCGGCGGCGGGCGAGAGGGCGCGATGCGCCCGGATCGCTTCTGTGATCTGCCGCCCCACCGTGTGCACCGGGTTGAGGCTCGTCATTGGCTCCTGGAAGATCATGCCGATCGACCCGCCGCGCAGGCTGCGCATCTCGGCCTCGGGAAGGGCGAGGAGGTCGCGCCCCTGGAAGCGGATCGATCCGCTGACGATCCGGCCCGGCCGGGGAACGAGCCGCATGATCGACAGAGACAGCACGCTCTTGCCGCAGCCGCTCTCCCCGACGATGCCGAGCGTGCGGCCGGCCTCGACCGAGACCGATACCCCGTCGACCGCCGGCAGGTCACCGGCGGAGGAGCGGAAGACGGTGCGGAGGTTCTCGATCGCGAGAAGCGGGGCGGCCCCGTCCGCCATTCGCGTCAGATCGTCAGGAAGGTTGGCGGGCTGATGGCCTCGAGCGGCCGGTGCGCCCAGTCACGCTCCGGCACGCCGGCGATCATGCGCTTCTGCGCCTCTTCGAGCTCGGCGGCGGCGGCCGCGTAGTCGATCGTGAGGCACTTGCCGTCGCGCACGACCTCCTGCCCGTCCACGACGACCGACCGGATCGCGCGGTCGCAAGCGGCGTAGATGAGGCTGCGCACCGGGTCGCGCGCCGGCCGCATGCCTGGGTACGTTATGTCGATCATCACGAGATCGGCGCGGCAGCCCGGCGCAAGCCTGCCGATGTCGTCGCGGCCGAGCGCGGCCGCCCCGTTCACCGTCGCTGCCTCGAACAGGTCGGACGAGGTGAGGGCGCGCGGCGTCTCCGCCATCAGCCGTGCGGCATAGGCCGCAAGCCGCATCTCCTCCAGCATGTTGTGCGGATAGGTGTCGGTGCCGAGGCCGACGTTCACGCCGCGGCGACGATAGCGGCCGAGGTCGCGCAGCATGATCCCACGCCGCGCGAATACTGTCGGGCAATGGGCGACGGTGGTTCCGCTGTCTGCGAGCAGGCCGAGATCGATGTCCGTCGACCAGCGCGTGCGGGGATGGTCGTCGAGGAAGATCCCGTGGCCGATGATCGTTCCGGGGCCGAGCGTGCCGAGCCTATCCAGCCACTGGATCGGCGTGAGCCCGTGGCGGCGGGTGATCTCGTGGAACTCGACGACGCTCTGCGCGGCGTGGATCTGCCAAGGGATGCCGCGGCGCCTCGCCTCGGCGTGGCTGTCCTTCAGGAGCTGCGGGGTGCAGGTGTCGATCTGCGCCGGCACCGCCATCCCGGACAGGCGACCGGAGGGGTGCTGCTCTGCGCGCTCGATCAGCGCGAAGGCCTCCTCCATCGCCTTCACCCCGGCCTTCTCGTCCCACTCGTACTCGACGAGGTGGCCGTTCCTTGTGAACCAGCGGGCGGAGCGGAACATCGGCGCGACCACGACCCGCATGCCGCTCTCGCCGAGCAGGTCGAGCCAGCCCGGATGCGCGATCGAGAGATCGGCCACCGTCGTCACGCCCGACAGCAGCAGCTCGGCCAGCGCGACGCGCACGCACGCCGTCACGCCCGAGAGGTCGCCGCGGAAAATCGGCAGATACTCGTAGAGCGAGGAGTTGTAGAGACCGGGCGAGCCGACCTCGTCGGTCAGTCCCTTGTTCATCGGCTCCGACGAGGGGTGGCAGTGGATGTTGACGAGGCCGGGAATCACCATCAGCCCAGCGCCGTCGATCACCCGGTCGGCAGGGCCGTCATAGCCGCGGCCGACGAAGGTGAGCACGCCGCCGCGCCAGGCGATGTCCGCCCCCGGCATGTAGGCGTGCTTCCGCGTCGTCGCGTCCCAGGCGATCACGAAGGCGGCGTTGCGGATGAGCGTGGTCGGCTCTGGCGTCAGCGGAGTGGTCATCGCCGCACCTTGCATCACTGTGTCAGTCGGATGTCGAGGCCCTTGTAAAGCGCCGCGGAGTAGACGCCGTGCGGGCGCGCGCCCTGCACGCGCCGGCCTGAGGCAAGCCAGAGCTGCGAGTGCGCGATCGGGAACCAGACATTCGCCTCCGTCAGCTGCCGCTGCACCTTCGCAACCGCCTCCTGACGTACGCGCTCGTCGAGCGCGGCGCGGGCCATGTTCAGCCATTCGTCTGTCTGCGGGTTCTTCCAATTCATGCGGTTCGGTGTCGGAGCGGCGGCGGAACGGAAATACAGGTTCAGCGCGTCCGTCGCCGACACGTAGGGGTAGGACATCATGAAGGCGTCGAATTCCTGGGTCGCGAGCCTTCCCCAGGCGACAGTCGCGTCGAAGAGCTGGATCCGCATCTCGATGCCAACGCGGCGGAGGTCGGCCTGCATCGCCTCGGTCATCTGCCGGTTCGCCTGGGTCGCGATGCCGTAGACGAGGAAGCTGGCACGCTGCCCGTCCTTGACGCGGATGCCGTCAGGGCCGGGGCGCCAGCCGGCCTCATCGAGGATCCGCCGCGCCTCCGCCTGGTCGAAGCCGACCTGCCGCGCCTTCGCCTCCGGGTCGAAGCCGGGGGCGGCGGGGTGGATGATCGAGCGCATAGGGTCGGCGGCGCCGAAAAATGTGGCCTGCACCATCGCGTCGCGGTCGATCGCGAGGTTCACCGCGCGGCGTATCACCGGGTCGCTCACCACCGGCTTGTCGACCTTGAAGCCCATGAAGAAGTCGACGAAGTAGTTCTCCTGGCGCGCCATGGTGATGCCTGGCGTGCGCCGCAGCGTCTCGACCGCGAACGGGGGGATGTACTGCGTCACGTCGCCCTGCCCGGTCTGCAGCGCCGCGATCCGCGTGTTCGGATCGGGAATGATCCGCCAGATCACGCGGTCGACCTGCGGGCGTGGGTTCTGGTAAATCGGCGGCCCCCAGGCGTAGGTCGGGTGCTTTTGCAGGACGAGCTCCTGCCGCGGCGTCCAGCTCACCCAGCAGAAGGGGCCGGTGCCGTTGAACCCTTGTGCGCCGAAATTGTCGCCAAGCCGCTCCACCGTGTTGCGGTCGATCACCCCCGCGAAGTAGAGGGTAAGCTGCAGCAGGAGCTCGGCGAAGGGCTCGTTCAGCTCGTACTCAACCGTGATCGCGTCCCTGGCGCGGATCTCCTTGACGTTGCCGGCGCGGGCGCGGACGGGGCTGCGCGTCGCTGGGTCGATCCAACGGTTCAGAGAGTAAACGACGTCTTCGGCGGTCATCCTGCGCCCGTCGCAGAACGTCACGTCGTCGCGCAGCTTGAAGGTGTAGAGCTTGCCGTCCTCACTCACTGTCCAGGAGGTCGCAAGGCCAGGGCGGATCGTCTTCTGGTCCCAGTCGAGCGACACGAGCGTGTCGGTCATCATGTAGATGACCTCGCCGGCAGCGAAGGCGGTCACCTTGTGCGGGTCGTAACGGTCGGCGTCGATCTCGCGCAGCACGACGAGGGTGTTGCGCGGCGCTGCCTGCGCCAAGGCAGAGTCGGCGGCAAGCAAGCCGAACGCGCCCGCCGCTGCCGCGAGCGTCGCCTTCATCGTCTGTCCAAGCATGGTCGTCGTCTCCCTTCTGTCGTTGCGTCGTCAGAGTCTTAGCCTCGGGTCGAGCGCGTCGCGCAAGGCATCGCCGAGCACGTTGAATGCGAGGACCACGAGGAAGATCAACACGGAGGGCACAACCGCGATGTGCGGCGCGAAGAAGAGGAAGTTCCGACCCTCCGCCGCCATCGCGCCGAGCTCGGGCGTGGGCGGCTGGGCGCCGAGCCCGAGGAAGGAGAGGGCCGAGCCGAGCAGGATCACCTGCCCGAAGCGGAGCGTGGCGTAGACGAAGATCGGGGAGAGGCAGTTCGGCGCGACGTGGCGCCAGATCAGCCGCGCGTCCGACATGCCGACTGCCCGCGCCGCCTCGATGTAGTCGAGCTGCATTACCACGAGCGCAGCGCCGCGCACGATCCGCGCCATCAGCGGCACGGTCGCGACCGAGAGCGCGATCACCACTGCGACGATGCCGGGGCCGAAGATGGCGGCGATCGCGAGCCCGAACAGGATCGCGGGGAAGGAGAGGAGCATGTCCATCAGCCGCATCAGGAGCCCGTCGATCCGCCTGTAGAACGCCGCGAGGAAGCCGATCAGGACCCCGAGCGAGCCGCCGAGGAGAAGCGAGGCGAGACCCATCGTGAGCGTCACGCGCAGCCCGTAGAGGCAGCGCACCACGAGGTCCCGCCCCTGCGCGTCGGTGCCGAGCAGATATTCGCCTCCCGGCGGGCGCAACGCCGCGCGGAGGTTGTTTTCGTAGGGGTCTGCGCCGGCAAGCCACGGCGCAAACAGCGCGGCAAGCACTGTTGCGGCGACGAAGCAGAGCGCGATCGCCGCTCCCGGCTCCGTGGCGAGCCGCCGGATGAGGGCCGCGCGCTGTGGTGCCAGGGGCGCGACGATCTCGCCGGCCGCAGCCGTCATGCCGCCCTCACGCGCGGATCGAGCACGGCGTAGAGCACGTCGACGACGAGATTGATGACGATGAAGCCGAGCGAGAGGACGATGATCGTTCCCTGCGCCATCGGCATGTCGGAGGAGAGTATGGCGCCGACTGCGAGCCGCCCCACCCCTGGCCAGGAGAAGATCGTCTCGGTCACCACAGCGCCGCCCAGCAGGAAGCCGATCTGCAGGCCGATCAGCGTCACCACCGGGATCAGCGCGTTGCGGAGCGCGTGATTCAGCACCACCGCGCGCTCGACCAGCCCCTTGGCGCGCGCCGTCCGCACATGGTCTGCTCCGAGCACATCAAGCACGGCGGTGCGTGTCATCCGTGCGACCGGGCCCACAAACACGCCCCCGAGCGTCAGTGCCGGCAGGGCGAGGGCGCGCAGGCCCTCGAGCGTCCAGATCGGGCCGGCGCGGCCGGTGAAAGGCAGGAGCTGCAACTTGAAGCCGACGAACCAGATCAGTACGAGGCCGACGAAGAACACGGGCACCGAGACGCCAGCCACAGCGAAGGCCATCACCGCTCGGTCGAGCAGCGAGCCGCGCCAGTATGCGGAGACGGTGCCAAGCAGGATGCCGAGCGGGATCGACCAGGCGAGCGACCCAGCCATTAGCTCGAGCGTCGGCCCGATCGTGTTGCCGAGCTCCTGCGCGACCGGGACGTTGTTGATGATTGAGACGCCGAGATCGCCCTCGGCGAGGCGGCGGAGATAGAGCAGGAACTGTATCCAGAGCGGCCGGTCGAGCCCGAGATCGCGCCGGATCGCCTCGATCACGTCAGGCGTCGCAAGCGGGCCGGCGCGGACCACAGCCGGATCGGTCGGCACAACCTGCAAGAGCACAAAGCCGATCAGCAGCACCCCGAACATCACAGGGATCGCGGTCAGCAGCCTTCGCGCGATATGGGCGAGCATGCGCGGTCAGTGCATGGGCGCGATTGCGCCGTGGCGGTCGTGGATCACCTCGCCGCCGCGCATCGTGAGATCGCAGGCGACGCTGCGCAGGCGGTCGGCAAGCGCCGCCGGCTCAAGCGCGAACAGGTCCTCCGAGAGCACCGCGATGTCGGCGTCCATGCCGGGGCTGAGCGTGCCGCGGCGCGACTCCGCGAACTGGCTGTAGGCGCCGGCCCAGGTGCAGCAGTGCAGCGCCTCGGCGAGCGTCAGAGTCTCCTCCGCTCCAAGCACTGTTCCCCGGTTCGTCCGCCGCGTGAGCATGGCGTAGAGGTTGACGAAGGGATCGACGGTCGAGACCGGGCAGTCGGAGGAGGCGGAGGGGGTGTGCCCCTCGGCAAGCCAGGTGCGCATCGGATAGGCAGCCTCGGCGCGCTGCAAGCCGAGATTCCTCACATAGAGATCGCCGAACTCGTAGATGAAGACGGGCTGCGGCACGGGCAGGATACCGCGGGCGAGCATCCGGCGCCGCTGTTCCTTCGTGACGAAGCCGCAATGCTCGATCCGGTGCCGCCGGCCGGCGAGCGGGTGCGACGGCTCGTCCGCCGACTCCATCCCGGACAGGACCTGCTCGATCGCGGCATCGCCGATCGCATGGATGGCGAGCTGCCATCCCTGGCGGTGGTAGTCGCCGAGCAGGCGATGCATCGTGTCGTCGGGGAAGCAGAGAACGCCTCTGCCGCCTCCTGCGCTGTCGAGATAGGGGTCGAAGAACGCGGCCGTGAGCCCTCCGGCCGAGCCGTCGGCGAAGACCTTCACCGCTCCCCAGCGGAGCATCTCGTCTCCCGCGTTCGGCCGCAGCCCCGCTTCCCAGGCAGCCCCGGCGATCCCCTCCGGATTGCCGGCAAGCACCTGCCACATGCGCTGCAGGAGCCGCCCTTCCGCCCGCGCGCGCTCGTAGGCCTCGATCTCCGCAAGGCGTGCCGACATCCCCACGTTCATATCGGTTGCGGAGGCGAAACCGAATCCGGCAAGCTCGCGGCCGGCCGCCTCGATCGCCTCGACCATCCGCGCGACATCCGGGGGCGGCACCGCGTCGAGCACGAACCGCATGGCGCGCTCCTGGAACAGCCCGGTCAGCCGCCCGCCCCGCCGCTCGATCACGCCGCCCTCCGGATCTGGCGTGTTGTGACCAACGCCCGCAAGCCGCATCGCCGCGGTGTTGGCAACCCCCATGTGGCCGCAGGTCCGGCGAATGAACACGGGGTTGTCGGGACAGACGCGGTCGAGCTCCTCCGCCGTCGGATGCCGGCAGACATCGAGCGCGCCATGGTCATAGCCGCGGCCGATCACCCACGCTCCCTTCGGCGCCCGTCTTGCCGCCTCGCCGATCCGCCGCAGCAGCTCGTCGAGCGTTGTTACTTCCTCGGCGCGAAGATTCACCTGAGCGAGCCCGAGCCCGTAGGGCAAGAGGTGCATATGCGCCTCGTTGAAGGCCGGAATCGCAAGACGGCCCGCGAGATCGACGCGCCGTGTCGACGGCCCGGCCAGAGCGAGGATCTCCTCGTCGTCGCCGACCGCGAGGATGGTCGGGCCGCGTATCGCGAGGGCGCGGGCGAAGGGAAGGCCGAGGCCGCGCCAGATCCGCCCACCCGTGAGGACGACGTCGGCGGAGCGCGCGTCGCGCGCACCATCCATCCGTCAGGGCTTCCGGTTTCTGCAGGCAAACAGGCGATCGCCTGTCGCGCGCAGCGGCACAAGCGTGGCGGTCATCGTCAGAACTCCCGGCGTCGGCGCGTCGAACGCACTGATGTTCGGGCGCGTGCCCTGGGGCGTCAAGCGGCCCGCTTTCGCTCGCGCGGATCGGTTGCTGCCGGAGCGAGCCGCCTCTGCAGCGCGGCGGTAGGGCGCATCGCTCCGGCTAGGCTCTCGCGCCGGCGCATGCGGCGGGCGGGTGCAGTTCAGTAGCCGCGGGCCGGGTCGTAACGGTTGAGCACCGTGCCATCCGCCTCGAAGGCCCTGATCGCCGCAGCGACGAACCGCGCCCGTGCCGCGCGGTCAGGGAGGGAGGCGACATGCGGCGTCACCAGCACCTTCGGATGCGTCCACAACGGACTGTCCTCTGGAAGCGGCTCGACATCGAACACGTCGAGAGTCGCCGCCTCGATGTGGCCGGAGTCGAGCGCGGCGAGGAGGTCCGTCACGACCACATGGCTGCCGCGGGCGGCGTTGATCACCGAGGCCCCGGCGGGGAGCATCGCGAGGCTGCGGGCGCAGATGATGCCTGCCGTCTCCGGCGTCGCCGCAAGCAGGCAAAGCAGGATCTCCGTGCCGCCGAGGAATGCCGGCAGCGAGTCGCGGCCAGAGAAGGTCTCGATTCCCTCGACCTCGCGGCCGGTGCGGCTCCATCCGCGCACGCGGAAGCCCACGTCGCGCAGAGCGAGCGCAGCCGGCAGGCCGAGCGTGCCGAGCCCCATCACACCGACGCTGCGCCGCGCTGCCTCGGTCGTCTCCTCCTCCCGCCAGATGCGGGCGCGCTGGTTGGCGACGAAACGGTGCAGCTTGCGGTGATGGAACAGAACCGTTGCGAGGGCGTATTCGCGCATCCGCGCGACCGCCTCCGGTGCGGCCATCTTGGCGATCGGCACGCAGGGCAGGGCGGGGTCGCCGACGATGTGGTCGACTCCTGCGCCAGAGGAGACGACGAGCCTCAGATTCGGATAGCGGGCGAGCCGCCCCGGCTCCGGCGCCCAGACGAAGGCATAGGCGACCTCCTCGGCGCGGACTTCAGGGTCGTTCCACCAGCGCACCTCGAGTTCGGGCAGAAGCGTGGCGAACAGCACCCGCCACTCGGGCAGCGACGACTCGCCGCCCGACTTGACGAGAAGGATCATGCGATTTCCCGGATCAGCTTGCGCCGCAGCGCGGCAGCGAAGTCGGCCCGCGTCAGCGCCATTTCGACGAAGGCGCCCGGGCCGCCGATCACGTCGCGCCCATACTGCGCGACCAGACCGCCGCGCCCCTCGACGATCGCAAGCGCGTTGACGACCACCCCCTTCGCGATCGCGGCGTCCCGCGCGACGGGAGCCGGGCGCAGGCTGCGCATGTCGCCCGCATCGCCCGAGACGTCGATCACGCGTCGCGTCGCCTCGTAAGGCGCGGCCTCGATCAGCGCCACGCAGTGATCGATCGCGTCCCCGATCGCGTTCCACGACTGCACCGAACGCGGCGCCGACATGAGCGCGGACGCGAAGGCAGCGGCGTCGGCGGCATCGGCGATGATACGCCAGGGCACAATCGTCGCCGCCCCGCCTGGCGTTCCCCATTCCACGTAGGCGACGGCGATCCGCCCAAGAGCGCCGGAGCGTATGCCCGCGAGAACGCGCTCATCCGCGAGCGCCTGCGCAATACCCTCCTTCTGCAGCTGGTATTCGAGGGCATCGATCGAGCTCGAGGCGTCGACGGCGAGAACGAGCGCGAGATCCACGGGTTCTGCCGCGCGCACGCCCGGGATCAGGGTTGCTGAGGCGAGCGCACCGAAGAGGGCGCGGCGCGGCGGGTTCATCCGCGGCCGACGAAGGGCATCTTCGTCGCCATGATGGTGAGGAAGGCGATGTTCGCCTCGAGCGGCAGGCTCGCCATGTGGGCGACGGCGCGCCCGACATGCGCCACATCCATCCGCGGCTCCACCGCGATTCGGCCGTCCGCCTGCTTCACGCCTGCGCTCATCCGCTCAGTCATCTCGGTCGCGGCATTGCCGATGTCGATCTGGCAGACGGCGATGTCGTACTTCCGGCCGTCCAGCGAGGCGGCCTTGGTCAGGCCGAGCACCGCGTGCTTGGTGGCGGTGTAGGGCGCGCTGTCAGGACGTGGCGCGTGCGCGCTGATCGAGCCGTTGTTGATGATTCGGCCACCGCGCGGCGTCTGGTTCTTCATCACCCGGAACGCCGCCTGCATGCAGAGGAACACCCCCGTCAGGTTGACATCGACCACTGCCTGCCACCTGTCGAGCGGGAGGTCCTCGAGCGGCACGCCGGGCGCGTTCAGCCCGGCGTTGTTGAACACGCAGTCGACGCGGCCGAAGGCCGTCACCGCCGCGTCGAACAGGGCGTTGACGGAATCGGCCCGGGAGACGTCGGTCGGCACCACCAGCGTGTTTGCCGTGCCCGCTGCGGCCGCGGTTGCCTCGAGCGGCTCGCGCCTGCGGCCGGCGAGCACCACCGACCAGCCGTCGGTCGCGAGCGCGAGCGCTGCCGCGCGGCCCACGCCTGATCCCGCACCCGTCACGATCGCCACGCGCTCGCCCATGCCGGCCTTTCCTTCTGCTCAGGGACGCTTCCGCCGCGCGGGCGCGCGGCCCAAGCCATTTGGCCCCGCGCCGGCGCTGCTGGCAACGCCATCGCGTTCGACCATGCGATGGTCTTCACCGTGCGTTAACGCGCCGGCTGCTAAAGGGCCAGGAGACAGCGAGGGAGGCCATGAACCGCCCGATCAGGCACCACGAAGAAGAGGCGCTGTCGGGCCTTCGCAGCGCGAAGGCACGCCGGATCCTGCACAGGAGGCAGGGCTTGCGCCGCCCAAGCGTCAGTGAGCCCGGGCCCAGGGCTTGCGCCACGATCACGTGGGGGTCGCCGGGCAAGGCGGCTCGAGGCGCGGTTTCAGCCAAGGCGCCTCGCTTGCTTGACCAGCCTCCCGATGTGCTCCGGGCACGGCTGGGCAAGAGGCCTGAAGGGCGCGTCGAGCCCTGCGAGGGGCGAAGGCCCGTAAGGATCGCTGCGCCTGTCTGCTGCGAAGGGCCGCTACCTGAGCTGCCCACATGAACGGCCGCTCCGCCACCCTCACGGTGCTCGGCGTCGCCCCCTCCGGCGCTGCCGCACGCGTGGCGGCGGCGCTTGGAGAGGGTGGAATGCCGCCGGTCGCGGCATGCCGGGCAGGTTCGATCGCGGGCTTCGCCGTGCCGGGTCGCGCCTGGCAGAATGCCCGTCCGGCCCTGCGCGCCGCGCTCGGGCGCGCCGCAGCGCTCTCCGCCTTCCTCCCGGCAGATCCGTGCCAGGCTCTCTGCGATGCGACTGCCTGGCCCAAGGTGATCGCCGGCTCGGCCGGCCCGCTCGGCGAGGCGCTGCTGCGCGAAGGCACTGCGCAGCAATGGGAGATCGGCATCACCCCAGAGGCGGATCAAGCCTCCGCGGCCGAGCTCGCCGGGCGGCTGCGTGCCGCGCTCGAGCCGCATGCTCTTGCTTTCCGGCTGCGGGGGCGGCGCTGCGGGCTGGTTCTGAAGGTCCTGATGCCGCGGTCCTCCGGACAGGTGGTGGCCGAGGCGGTGGCGATGGTCGCCCCGCGGCTCGCTCGATGCCTTGCGGTTGAGGGGCCTCTGCCGCCGCTTGCCTTCGCGGCGTTCCGGCTCGAGCGTGCCGAGATGGAGACGGTGTCGCGCGCCTGGGCGATGCTCGCGCTGCGCGAGGCGGCGGATCCGGCGGAGATCGCGCGCCGCTGGCGCGGTCTTGCCTTCGCGCTCGATCCTGCGCGTGGCGGCCGCAGGCTGCGCGAGCGGCCGCTCCGCGAGGCGCGGCAGGCCTATGGGCTGCTCAGAAGCCTCTCCGGCGGGCTCGGCGCACGCCGGTTCCAGCGCGACGAGCTGCTCGCCCTGTGCGGTAATACGGTCGCGGTTCCTGCCGTGCCGCACGCTTTCGCCGAGCGCTGCGCGATCGTGCCGTGATGACCTGCACGCCCGGGCCCTTCAGCCTCGCCGCGAAGCGCCGCCGCCATGCGGGCCGCCATGCGCCATGCGTCCAGCACGGGGTTTCGCCGCCTCGAGGATTGGGTGGGGCAGCGCGCGAGGCTTTCGGGTGCGGTCCCTCTCGCGGGCGAGACTGCGGTCTGAGCCGTCGCCGAACGCCCGCTCCCGGAACTCGACGACGACGGGCAAGCGTTGAGCGGCAGCCTCGAGGAGACGATCGGGCGGCTGCAAGCGGGCCCGGGAGCGATCGCTGCGCGCCGCCTCGCCTGAGCGCGGCCTCAGCGCCCGCCGCGCTGGAAACGCACCGCTTCCTCAGCGGCGCGGATCAGCGCGCGGGCCTTGTGCCGCGTCTCCTCGTACTCCGCCTTGGGGTCGCTGTCGGCGACGACGCCGGCGCCCGCCTGGACGTAGAGGACCCCGTCCTTCACCACGGCGGTGCGCAGCCCGATGCATGTGTCCATGTTGCCGCGCGCATCGAAATAGCCGATGCAGCCGGCATAGATGCCGCGCCGCTCCGGTTCGAGCTCCTCGATGATCTCCATCGCTCGCACCTTTGGCGCGCCGGAGAGCGTGCCGGCGGGGAACCCCGCGCAGAGCGCGTCGATCGCGTCAAGCCCCTCGCGCAGCCTGCCCTCCACAGTTGAGGAGATGTGCATCACGTGGCTGTAGCGCTCGACCACGAACTGCTCCGTCACCTTCACCGACCCGACCGCGGCGACGCGGCCGACATCGTTGCGCCCGAGATCGAGCAGCATCAGGTGCTCGGCCCGCTCCTTCGGGTCGGCGAGCAGCTCCTTCTCCAGACTCTCGTCCTCCTCGCGCGTCGCCCCGCGCGGGCGGGTGCCGGCGAGCGGCCGGATGGTGACCACCCCGTCGCGCAGACGCACCATGATCTCTGGGCTCGAGCCGACCACGGCGAAGCCGCCGAAGTCGAGAAAGAACAGGAACGGCGAGGGGTTGAGCCGGCGCAGCGAGCGGTAGAGCGCGAAGGGAGGCAGGGAGAACGGGACGCGGAAGCGCTGCGAGGCAACGATTTGGAACGCATCCCCGGCGCGGATATACGCCTTGGCCCGCTCGACAGCCGCGATGTAGTCGGCCTCCGTCATGTTGCTCTCGACCGGCCCGAGCGTCACGGCAGTGCGTGCTGCGGCTGGCGGCGGCGGTAGAGGGCGGGCAAGCGCCGAGGCAGCAGCGGCGAGCCGGGCCTCGGCGGCGGCGATCGCCGTCTCAGCGTCGAGCCCCGGTTCTGGGCGCAGCGTGGTCGCGAAGGTCAGCGTATCCGCGACCGTGTCGAACACCGCGACGATTGTCGGCCGCATCAGGATGCCGTCGGGAAGCCCGATCGGATCGGGCTTCGTCTCTGGGATTCGCTCGATCCGGCGCACGAAGTCGTAGGCGAGATAGCCGACAAGCCCCGCCGCCATCGGCGGCAGATGGGACGGCACCTCGACACGAGCCGACGCGACAAGCCCCCGCAGGCTCGCAAGCGCGCCTGTGGGCTCGGGCCGCCAGGCGGAAGGGTCGGTCAGGGCGAAGCGATTGATCTCGGCCCGGTCGCCGCGGCAGCGCCAGATCAGGTCCGGGTCGAGCGCGATGATCGAGTAACGGCCGCGCTTGGCGCCGCCCTCGACGCTCTCGAGCAGCACAGCGTTCGGCCTGCCGGCGGCAAGCTTGAGGAAGGCGGAGACGGGCGTCTCGAGGTCGCTGACCGTCGTCGTCCAAAGGAGCTGCGGCCTGCCTTCCGCATAGGCAGCGCGGATCGCCGCCGGGTCATGCGCCTCCGTCACGGGTCGGTGCCGACCATGAGCTCGATCGCCCGCCGGTTGATGGTCGCGCCAGCGCGCGCCTGCACCGCCTGGGCGAACTGTGCCTCGAGATCGTCGGCAATGGCGCTCAAAAGCGTGCGGCGCACCGGATCAAGCAGCGCGGGCGTCGGTTCGGGCCGCAAGACGGCGAGGAGGCCGACGACGATGAAGGCCTCGTTCGCCTCGACCATTGTGACCTCACCGGGCCTGAGGCCGAAGATCGCCTGCAGCACAGCAGGCGGCGGCGTGCCGGCGCCGCGCGCGGTGCGGTGGAAGGGCCCGATCCGTCGCGCCGTCCAGCCCTGTGCCGCTGCGGCTGCCTCGAACGCCATCCCGCCCTGGACGGCTGCGAGCAGCTGAGCGGCAGAGGCTTCCATGGCCCGTCGCCGCTCGGCGTTCTCCCAGGCGGTCTTCACCTCGGCAGCGACGGTGTCGAAGGGCCTGACCGCGGCCGGCGTCACCGACTCGACCTGGACGGCGAAGAAGCTCGCGTCGTCCGCTTCCACAAGCCGTGTCGGCGGGCCCGGCTGGGTCGCGAAGACCGTGTCGATCACCCGCCTCCCCCCCGGCGAGAGATCGACCGGCCTCGCTTCCGGCGTGCGTCCATCGCCGTCCATCGCCTCGACCGTGCGCAGCGTGAGGCCGTGGCGTCGGGCCACCTCGGCGAGCGGGATCCCCTCGGCGATGCTGTCCTCGACGCGGTTGACGATCGCGTAGATCCGCTCGGCCGCGAGCTCGCGCGCCACCTCCCGGGCGAGTTCCGCCCTTGCCTCCTCGAAACCTCCGGTCGAGGCGGGCGTGATCGAGACGATCCTCATCACGTGCCAGCCGAAGGGCGACCGGATCGGGTCGAGCACGGTGCCGGCCTCTGCCGCGAAGGCAGCGGAGGCGAGCGCTGGATCGGGGAGATCAGCGGCGGCGACCTCGCCGAGCGAGACGGCGGTGCCACCCAACTCGGCCGCGCGCGCCGCAAGACCGCTGAAGTCGAGCCCCTCGCGCCAGGCGCTTGCAAGCGCCCGGGCTGCCGCCTCGTCGGCCAAGACGGCCTGCTCGATCGCGCGCATCTCGGGCTTTGCGAACTCCGCGGCGCGCGCCTCATAGGCGGCGCGAAGCTGCGCCTCCGTCGGGGTAATGTCGCGGGCAACATCCTCGACCGTCAGCGCAAGCAGGGAGAAGCGCCGATACTCGGGCGCGGTGAAGCGTTCGGCGTTGTTCTCCCAGAAGCGGCGGAGCTGCTCCTCGGTCGGCTCTGGTGGCGCGGCGGCGGCGATGAACGGCATCTCCACAGCGATCGCCTCGCGCTGCTCCTGCTGGAAGGCGAGCACGAGGGCGGCGAGAGTCGCGGGGGCGACGGCGCCGGCGCGGACGGCGGAGAGCAGTTGCTGACGCTCGATATCGCCGCGCAACAGCTCGAGGAAGCGCGCCTCGGTGAGGCCTGCGTTGCGCAGGAACGCGTCGAACGCCACGCGGCTGAACCGGCCGTCGAGGCCACGGAAGGGCTCTGCGGAGAAGACCACCTCGCGCAGCGACTCGTCGGTGACGACGACGCCGCGCGCTCGAGCCTCCTCGGCGACAGCGGTCAGCGTGATCAGGCGGTTCACCGTGTCCTCGGCGATTCGCTGGCGAAGCCCAGCGACCGGCTGGAACTGCGGGCCATAGCTTCGCTCGAGCTCGGCGAGCTGGCGGCGATAGGCTTCCGTCGCCTCCGCGATCGGCACCTCACGTCCCCCGACGGTCGCGACAGAGGCGGGTGCGCCACGGCCGCTCACGAAGTCGCCGATGCCCCAGACAGCGAAGGAGAGGATGAGCAGGACGAAGAGCGCCTTGGCAACCCATGAGTTGAGCCAGCCGCGCATCGCGGTGAGCATCGAACGCGATTCCTCTCGCAGGCCGTGCCGAGGCCGGCGACCATAGGCGAGGGAGGGGGGCGGGGCAACAAAGCCCAATTCCCAAGGCGATCACAGGCCTGTAGGAAGCGCCGCCCAGCGGGCGGAGGACAGCATGGCCAGGGCGCTGATTGTCGGCAACTGGAAGATGAATGGCCTTCGCTCCTCGGCAGAGGCGCTGGCACTTGCGGTGCGGGACGGAGCCGCTGCGGTCTCTGACCGGGCCGAGCTTGTGCTCTGCCCCCCCGCCACCGTGCTCGCCCAGGTCGCGCGGCTGCTCG
>Ga0308417_1000286_pt1 | contig 37113 bp, 24 predicted proteins | sample HotsprSampleOS65_FD_203528 | JGI IMG/M metagenome (GOLD analysis project Ga0308417, IMG submission 203528) | Hot spring phototrophic mat microbial communities from Octopus Spring, Yellowstone National Park, Wyoming, United States - 20090730_OS65 ...
GAAAGGTGCCACCTCGGCGGCGTCATCCTTCCGCCCCCGGTCATCCGCACCCTCCTCTCGGCCAACCCGGAGGAGGTTCTCGCCCACGGTTGGGAGATACTCATGCGGGAAGGACCGTCCCGGCTCCAGGTCAAGCTGGTCGAGGAACTCGTCTCGGCCGCCCGTCGCAGCAACGAAGTTCTCGCCAAAGAGGACGTCGACGCCCTCGAAGACCGTTCCGCGATCGGCGACATGGGGCAATACGTCGCACTCCGGCAGATCCGCCAGATGACCGCCCGGATCGAGGCCCGCCTGCCGGCCCGACCCGTCAAACCGCTCGTGGGCCGCAAGGAAGTCCCGACCCGCGTCCTCGACGAAGACCAGTACCCGGTCGGCGGCTACACCTCGATCTCGACCCGGGGATCGATCGAGAGCCTGCTACACTCCCAGCTCGCCTACATGGAGGACGAAAGCCCCGACCTCTTCGACGTGAAGTTCGTCCGCGAGGAGCTCTTCTACTACTCGCGCGACGAGAACCAGTTCCTCCGCCGTCGCCGGGCCTTCGTCTTCGTCTTCTTTCCCGACCTTGTCGCGGCCCGCTTCAAGGACCCGGAACTGCCGCACCAACGGATCGTGATGCTGCAGTCCGCCGTGCTCGCACTCGTACACCGCCTCACCGACTGGCTCAGCACCGACGCGCTCCGCTTCGACTTCCTGTTCGTGCAAGACGCGGAGCGAAAGCCCCTGGCCGCCGAAGCCACCCTCACCGAGCTGCTCCTTCGCGCGGTCATCGAGCGCGGGGACGGGCTGGTCACCTGGGTTCGGGACGCCGACGCCGTTCGTAGTCACCTGGCCAAACTGGCCCGCCAATCGCAGGTCCATTGCCTGGCCTCGGCGACGGAACCGGTCGAGTTGGACCTCGACGATGTGGTCGTCACGGAACTCGTCGTCAGCGGTCCCCGCCCCGAGATCGGAAGCGGCGACGGCGTCGTGGCCGCCTTGGAAGGGGATGACGCCCTCGAGGTGTGGCAAGAAACGGTCCTGAGAGTGTTGCAATTATGGCTATGAGTCTGTGGCTGTGAGTCGCCGCCACGGGCGAGGGGCCGCTCCGCGGACCCGGTCCCACGTCCCGGCGGCCCGCTGAGGGCGTCCACCGTGCTCGACGAATACCTCGACCAGAAAGTGGTGATCGACCTCGTAAGCCCCTACGTCTGCCTCGGCAAGCTCGTCAGTTACGACGAACACTTTCTCGACATCCGCAATGCCGACCTGCACGACCTACGCGACACCGAGACGACGCGCGAGTTGTACGTCGCGGAGTCGGTGGCCACCGGTATCAAACGCAACCGCCGGCGTGTGCTCATCAGGCGTTCCGAGGTGGTGGCCGTCTCTCGACTCGAGGACGTGGTCGACGATTAACCGGCCGTCGCCCACCCCCGGCCGGGCGGCTGTCCCGGTCCTGCATGAGCTTCACAAGCCAACGCCGCAGCAGATCCGCCAGCGTCCGGGATTCTGAGGGGGTCAACGGCGGCAGGCAGTCGCGGGCGTCGGCGAAGCGGGTGGCGGTGGCGGCGTCGATCAGGCGTCGACCCCGGGCGGTCAACTCGATGACCACCAGACGCCGGTCATGCGGGTCGGCCCGTCGGACGATCAAACCGGCTTCGGCCAGCTTGTCCAGGCGGGCCGTCATCCCGCCGCTCGAAAGCATCACGCTCTGCAGCAACTCGCTCGGTGTTAGCCCGCCCTTCGGACCACGCCTCCGGAGCGTGCCGAGAATGTCGAACTGCCCGAGCGTCAGCCCGTGCCTTGCCAGCGCCCGGGAGACACTTTCCACAAGATGACTCGCGAGCACGATGACCCGGCCGACCAGTGCCAACGGGGCGGGGTCGAGGTCGGGGCGAACCCGCCTCCAGGCGGCCATCAACAGGTCGATCGTATCCGAGGATCGGTCTTGGGAATCATTCGTGTCCATATGCGAAAATTTAATTCCGAGTAACTTGTTGTCAAGATTCTTGACTCCGAGCGATCGCAAACCTACATTCACCCCTGCAAACCACCCCGCAAACGCCGTACCCCAGGACCGGTAACGGACCGGCCGGTCGAGCGAGTACGAGTCCTCCGCCTCCGAGGCCGCCATGAAAGAGATCCGCATCGGTGAGACCGTCGAGCTGTGTGTCGAACGTTCCGATTTCCCTCCTGACCGGGTCCGTGCCATCCTGAAAGACGAAACGATCGCCGTGTTGGGCTACGGCGTGCAGGGCCGCGGTCAGTCGTTGAACATGCGGGACAACGGCTTAAGAGTTATCGTCGGCCAGAGGAAAGGAGGCAAGGCTTACGACCTGTGCCTGGAGGACGGCTGGAAGCCGGGTGAGACCCTCTTCGACCTGGAGGAGGCCGCCGCCCGCGGGACGATCGTCCAGTACCTGCTGTCCGACGCCGGTCAGAAGGACATGTGGCCCCGGATCAAGCCGCACCTGACCGCGGGCAAGGCGCTTTACTTCTCGCACGGCTTCTCGATCGTCTTCAGCGATCAAACCGGGGTCGTTCCTCCCCCCGACATCGACGTGATCCTCGTGGCACCCAAAGGTTCCGGCACGACGGTCCGGAGTCTATTCCTCGAGGGTCGCGGCATCAACAGTTCCTTTGCCGTGCATCAGGACGCGACGGGACGGGCCCGGGAGCGGTGTCTGGCCTTAGGGATCGCGATCGGCTCGGGCTACCTCTTCGAGACGACATTCAAGAAGGAAGTCGTGTCCGACCTGACCGGCGAGCGGGGCGTGCTGATGGGTGCCATCTACGGCCTGTGGCTCGCCCAGTACGAAGTACTGCGGGCGCACGGCCACTCGCCGAGCGAGGCCTTCAACGAGACGGTGGAGGAAGCGACGCAGAGCCTCTACCCCCTCATCGCCGAGAGGGGGATGGATTGGATGTACGCCAACTGTTCGACGACCGCCCAACGGGGGGCCTTGGACTGGTACCGAGCCTTCCGCGATGCCACCAAGCCGGTATTCGAGAAGCTGTACCAGGCCGTGGAAAGCGGAGAAGAGACGCGGCGGGTGCTGGAGGCGAACAGCCGACCCGATTACCGCGAGCAACTGCAGAGGGAATTGAAGGAAATCGCCGACAGCGAGATGTGGCAGGCCGGTGCCCAGGTCCGGGCGTTACGCCCCGAGCGGCAGAAGTCCTAGCCCGGAATCTTGAGTTCATGTCGTGGTCGGGTGACAGAGCGTTGTCATGAGACATGACATCGCACTGTCACTGGTGAGCGGGGCGGTGAGCGACGACCGGGTGTCGATTCGCCTACGAAAACCAGGGACGGCAGAAGGTCTGCGACATACGAAACCCAGAATTGATCATCATCACGATATTTTTCGGCAATTTACTCGGGAATCAATCTCCGGCCGTTTTTGCCATTTTTTTTCGGCCTACATCCGCTACGGCGTCTGGACGTAACTGCTTACCCAATAGGGGTGTCCAAAAATCAACCGCGACGCTCCGAGGTGCGGGCGACCTTTCGCCAGGTGGCTGCACCTTGACACCGATTTCGATCGCCTTCTATGATGCCCTACGTCCAATCGGGAACCTACGCTCCCGACAGCACGTGAAGCTCTCTTGCTGAGTTTCACCGGGGTCAGCACGGGGTCATCACCGCTTCCGGTTCCTCGGTCCCCCCTTACCGACCGTCCGACCGTGGCTCGTCGCCGATCCGACTGACGCGGAGTCGGACCGTACCGAAGTTGATTTCGGCCCTCGGTTTAAAGCCGTTTCGGCCGACCCCTCGGAGGGTAAGCATGTCCCCTCTCACCCCGATCGCCGAATTCCGAACCGGGTGGCTCCCGCACGTCACGGACCAGGGCCTGTCGCGTCTGATCGACCTGTTGGAGAAGGCAAGCCCCCTGCTCATCCACGGTACTTTTACGACTGTCGGGCCGATGGGTTGTCTGGCATCGCACATCGCCTGGAATCATCCCCGGACGCGGCACCTCGATGACGAGGCCGGTGTCGTCTGGCTGACCAAGGTGGCCGGCCTGAACCCCGCGACCTCGGCCCTGATACTGGCCTGGGACGCACTGCACGGCGTGACCGATTTCGCCTTGCGAAACGAATTGCTCGCGGCTTGTCTGGAAGAGAGGAAAATCCGCGTGGCCCGGGCGGGCGTGAGCCAAACAACCGAGGCGTGCTAGGACTCCGCTCGTCAGGCCGGCTGAGGTTGCCTGTTGCCGACACCCCCTCCCGACCATCCATCCACATTACTCGTGTTTACACGTAGACCGATCGAGCTGCTCGCCTGGGCCGGTTACACCCTGGCATTCGCCCTCCGCGCGCTGCCCGCCACGATAGCCGCCTTACCCCGGCCGTCATGGTGGTTCACGCCATTCTACGGGGTGCTGATCGGTGCCCTACCCCTGGCCCTGGTCGCCGGGCTGTCGCTCGGTGTGGTCGTCTGGCTCCACACCCGCGACGTACTCGCTCAGACCTTTCCCCCGGCTGTGGCTTACCTGCCGACCTTCCTCTCCGCAGCCGTGCTTTTGGAGTTGGCACCGATCGCCGCCGGCCTGATCGTCGCCGCCCGGACCGGGGCGAGTCTCGGGGCCGAACTCGCTTCGATGACACTGACGGAGCAGATCGACGCCATGCAGTTGCTCGGTGTCTCGCCCCTGCGACGACTGGTCGGCCCGCGGGTTTTAGCCTGTGTGTTGGCGGTCCCACTGCTACACGTCTTGATCGCGGCAACGGCGATCGGGAGCGGGTATGGGGCCGAATTGCTGCTCGCGGGAGATCAGGCCAGCCTGCTGCGGTATGAAGAGGCGGTACTCCTGAGGTTGGACCTGGTTGACGTGATTCCGGCTGGTCTGAAGACGATGGTCTTCGGGCTGGTGGTGGGCATCGTCGGGTGTCATACCGGCTTATCGGCCGGGCACGGCTCCGAAGGAGTCGGCCGTGCCGCGACTGATGGCGTCGTCACCTGTGGGCTGTTGGTGTTGGCCGCGGACGTACTCCTGGTTATGTTGATCAAGGCCGTCACTCAGCTCCTGTGACGTTCTCGGTCACCTTGAGGGGGGTAGCGCGTGGGCGATCGCGCCACCCCCCACGACGCTCCATGGGCGAGGATGGAGCCTGATTCGGCGGAACCTGATGCCTGTCACGGAGCGATATGACGATGGCCAAACCAAGTCAAGACCGATTGTACAAAGCGGGCGACATTATCGCCCCGGTCGATCGCTGACAGTACTCTGAATGAACCGGTTAATTTGCACCACACACCAGGTATAACGTCGGCGGCCCGAGGAACCGGACATGACAATCGAACCTTTTGCGATCGGCGTGTGCAGTTGGTCCCTGCAGGTCACGAGCATCCCGGAGTTGAAGGGCTTTTTGGACCGACTCGGAGTGGATGTCGTCCAGATCGCCTGCGGGGATCCCCATCATGCGTCATGGGTCGAAGGCGAAGCGATGCCGGCCGCGGCCCGCGCCGCCGGGTTCCGCATGTGCGGTACGATGCTCGGCTTCCCTGGCGAGGATTACACCACACCCCAGACAATTGAAAAAACCGGAGGGTTCGGGGACCCGGCGACGCGGCCGGAACGGATCGAACGCTTCAAGTGGGGCTTGGCCCGCACCCGTGAACTGGGCCTGAGTGACATCATGCTGCACGCCGGCTTCATCCCCGAGCCGGGTGACCCGGCTCGTAAAGCGTTCCTTGACACGCTCGCCCACATCGCCACGTTGGCCCAAACGGCCGGCATCACGGTCGCGTTCGAGACGGGTCAGGAGTCGAGCGCTCTGCTACGTCTGACGCTTGATGAGTTGAAGTGCCCGAACCTCAAAGTCAATTTCGACCCAGCTAACATGCTGCTCTACGACAAGGACGACCCGCTCAAGGCCGTCGAGCTTCTCGCCCCGGACATCCGCAGTGTACACCTCAAGGACGCGAACCGGCCGACCGTCAAGGGTACATGGGGGACGGAGGTACCGCTCGGCACCGGCCAGACCAACACCCGTGAGTTCGTGCGGCTCTTAAAGAAGGTGGGCTATCAGGGGCCGTTGTGCATCGAGCGGGAGGTGGGCAACCAGCAGGAGCGGTTTCGAGACATCGAACACGGGGTCCGTTTTCTCCGAGAGTGTTTGGCGTCGCTCTAGGTTCGGCCGCTTGCGGCTGATCGGTAACGGGGCCGTCACCGACCGAGCGTGCCCGGGCCGAAGGGGGAGGTGTTTTCCCACTCCTCACGAACCTTCCTCAGGCCGATCGCACAGAGCTCGAACTCGTCGCTCAGTCGTCGGTACAGACTCGCCTCGGCGTCGTGATGCTCGGCCTCCTCGAGCCGGCTCGTGATGAGATAGCCTCGCTTGCCTTGTACGGTGTAGCTGATCAAGGCGTCCTTACTGACCCGCGAGCGTAGACGGTCGAGGTACTCGGGGTAGAAGCCGGTCCAGAATAGTGCGAAGTCGCCGATGTGCCGGTAGTACTCCCGTCGGGTGCGGCCTCCGACCGGTAGTTGTTCGGCCTCGATGATCATCTCCGTGAGTTCGGTGATCGGCTTGCCGGCCGCGTTCCGTAACCGGTAAACCGCGTCGAAGTGAATGAACCGGGTCATCAACCCCGACAGGTAGTCTGTCAGCAGCGGGTCGGCCACGCCCAGGTGAGAGAAGAAGGCGTGCTCTGCCAGGCCCGCGAACATCCGTCGCAGTGGGTGTTCTTCCGGTGCTTCCCACATGGCTGTCGTCCTCCGTTCAGTCGTCCGTGCGATCCGCACTCCTCGTCGGGGTGTCACTTCCGTGTAGTATCATTCCCGAAGTATCACTTCCGGGTAGTAACGTCAGTATGACGCATGGCCGCTATGAATTCAAATCGTCTTCGTCAAGGTGACTTTTTGGACAGTCCTGGAGATTCCGACCGTGGCCCTGCCGGAAAACCGACCGGACAACTGGGCTGAGGGCTTACCGGGCTACTGTGTGCCGGGCTAGCCGGGGTGGTCGGCTGGGCCACGAGCGTTACGCGGGGCTGTGCTACCGGAGTGTTATTTTCACCCGGCCAGACCGAAATCGGCAGCGGTTGGGCCGTCATTCTCGGCCGGGGTGACTGTGGTCTCTCGCTCGAAGTCGCCGACGGCTTCACTTGTAATAGTTCCGGCATCAAGTTCACTTGCAGTAGTTCGGGTATCGGCTCCTGACTCGGCTTCGTTGCGGCATCGCTTGAGCCGAAATCCCAGCAGTGGCCCGGCTGACCGAGCGCACGATAGAGCTGGAATTGGGCGCGGTTGTAATCCGCCACCGCCTCGAAAAAGTCACTCGCCGCCTGTCCGAATGCCTGGACCGCGGCGACCGCTTCTTGTGGTCGCACGACCAGAAGCAGCGAGTCGCCCACTCGCCGGGTCTGGCCTAGCCCCTCGACCGTCCGGTTCACCAGTTCCACGGCGTCGCGTAAGGCCGGCTCGGCCTCGTTGACACGCTCGGCGGTCGCACGGACCCGGGCGAAGGCACTGGCGACCTCGGCCGCGATGCGATCCTGCGTGCGGAAGAGTTCCAACGTGGCCATTTCGTATTCGGCACGTCGTTCCTTGACCCGGGCGCGGTTCCCAAACCCGAGTGCTTGAAATTCCCAGAACAACTGGACGTCGATGTCGAAGCGACCGGCGAAGTCGCGCAGGGTCCCGGCCCGCCCGCCGCCGAAGGCACCGTATCCGAGTAAGCCGCTCGGGTTCGTGGAGACGCTGCGGATCGCCAGGCTGGGCACGAGCGGTCGGATCTCCTCTTGCTTCAGGCGGGCGAGGGTAGCCTGAACGACCGCCTGGTGGCCGGCGAGTTCCGGGCGGTTCGTCAAACCGATCAGGATCAGGGTATCGAGGGTAGCGGTCGGGTCGATCAGGGTGATCGGCAGGGACGGCGGCTCCGCCGGTTCGAGTACGGCGGAAGGGGTCAGTCGCAACAAGCGTGCCAGTTCCGCGCTGGCCACCCGCCAACGCTCGCGGGCGGCGGCGGCGATCTGTTTGCGGCGAGCGAGTTCGGCCCGGGCACGATTCGCCTCGGCCGGCGGGGCTAACCCTTTGGCCAGCGCCTCGGCCTTGCGGGCGACCAGGTCGGCGTGTCTGACGGCCGTCAGCGCGGCCGCGAGTTCCCCCCGGGCCTGTTGAACCGAGAAGTAGGCCTCGGCTACGTCTAAAGCGGCGTCATTCCCTCGGGCCAGCCGCAGCGCCTGGCTGGCACGTACCTCCTGCCGGGCGGCCAGGGGGGCGTAGAGGCCCTCGGAGAAGGCGAACACCACGTTCGGGCCGAAACCGGCCATGAGGGTGTTGCGGTTCGACACGGGCAGCAGCCCCTCGAAGTTCTGCTGCGGTCCGGTGTGCAGGAAGTAGTCGACCCCGAGGACGATCGAGGGAAGCCACCAGAGCCGTGATTGATCATACCGGGCCATCGCCGCCTCGACCTGTTTCCCCGCGATCTGCACATCGAGTGGGCGTGCGTTGGCGAGTTTTAAGGCGGTGGCGAGGTTGATCGGCAGCGGGTGGTCACTCGGTTCGAGCGGAGGCGGCCCCTCATCCAACGGGCTGTGACCCTGACCGGAGGACAAGGAGGATGATGGAACCGGACCGACCGCGTGCCCCCGCGCTAAAGGTGGGTTTTCCCGTTCTTCCCACGGGGTCTGACAACCGAAAATCGTCATCCCGAAGAGGCACAGCGGCGACATCCAACGCGCTAACCCCATCCGACGCTCCCCCATCCGACGCTCCCCCGGTCGGACTACCCACTGCCGGACGGCGCTCGGGTCGCGGACACGGCGCGAGGCGTAGCACGGTCCGGGACGCAGGGCAACCCCAACCGCCGTGGGATGGCGGTTGGAGGGTGAAACTGTCGCCGTGCTGGAGTGAGGAGCAGTCATCGGGCCGGTGTGCGGACCTTTCTTCGCAGTCGGTCCGAAGCGGCGACTGCGGCTTTCTTCAGCGCCAGTGCCACGGGGCGGAGGAAGCGAAAACCTACGACATAAAGACCCAGAGTGCTGGCCCGCACGATCCAGGGGTGCGAAGCGAGGCGTGTTCGGGTCAGGCGGTCGAGCAGGGCGAAGAAGACCGGCGTCAGAACGATGCCGAAGACGGTGACTCCGAGCATGCCACCCAGGACGGCCACACCGATGGCTTGTCGCATTTCCCAGCCTGCCCCGCGGGCGACGGCGAGCGGCAAGACGCCCGACATGAATGCGATCGAGGTCATGATGATCGGACGATAGCGGAGCCGACAGGCCTCAACCACCGCGGACCGCACATCTGTGCCCGTGTCCCGGGCGACCTTGGCGAACTCGACGATCAGGATCGCGTTCTTGCAGGCCAATCCGATCAGGACCACAAAGCCGATCTGGGTGAAGACATTCACATCCTGCTTGGCGATCCCGAGCGAACTTATCCAGCGGTGCAGGGTCGTAATTGGCCCCGAGTCGAGCTGACGAGCGAACTCGACGGCCGAGCCGTTGAAGTGCATCCAGTTCGGGCCGTTGAGCGACGTGACCCAACGGTTCCACTCGATCAACGATTCGGCGGCCGAGAGCGGGTCGGTGACCCAGACCGCCGCCAGCGAGCACGCGACACAGACCGGCACGACCAGAATGACCGCGAGCGGGAGGACCCAACTCTCGTAGAGGGCTGCTAGGACCAGGAACACGAATACGACCGACAGCCCGAACACCCAGGCCGCGGTATCGCGGGACTGTTTCTCCAGAAACATCAGTTCCGTCCACTCATAGGAGAGTCGCGACGGTAGCTCCCGCTCGGCGAGCTTTTCGAGAAGGGCGATCCCGTCTCCGGTGCTGGTGCCCGGGCTGAAGTTCCCGTTCACGGCCGCCGCCGGGTACATGTTGTAACGGGTGATGACTAGAGGCCCCTTCTCCTCGCGCACGGCCAGGACCGCACCGAGCGGGACCATCTCTCCGGCCCGGTTACGGACCTTGAGCTTTTTCACGTCGTCCGGTCGGTCACGGAAGGGCATCTCCGCCTGCACGTTGACCTGCCAGGTGCGGCCGAAGTTGTTGAAGTCGTTGGCGTAGCGACTGCCCATGGTGGCCTGCAGGGTGGCGTAGACGTCGGCGAGTTCCAGCCCCCGGGCGACACAGGCCCCGCGATCCACGGCCAGGTAGATCTGAGGCGAATCGGTCTTGAAGACCGTGAACAGGCCGACCAGTTGGGGTTGCTGATTGGCGATGCTGATGAGGTTACGAGTTTGCGCCTCGAGGACCTCCGGCCCGACATCGCCCCGGTCCTCGATCATGATGCGGAAGCCGCCGGCACGGCCGAGTCGCGGGACCGCCGGCGCGCCGAAGACGTTGATCTCCGCCTCGGGGCACAGGGCAGCAAACCGGCCGCGAAGCTCGCCCGCCACGGCATCAGCACTGAGGCGAGGGTCACGGCGGTTCCGGAAATCGTCGAGGATGACGAACATCGAGCCGAAGTTCGAGCCGTAGGCACTCAGCACGAATGAATTGCCGGCGATGGCATTCACATGCTTGACCGGTCGGACACGTTTGACCCACCGGCCGCTCCCGTCGCCGTCCGCCACCCATTCGGCACCCGGCTCGCCCGGGTCGGCCGGCAAGTCCACCGTCAGGTCGAGGGCGATCCGACTGATTCGGGAAATGACTTCACGGGTCCGCTCGGCCGATGCGGCGTCCGGCAACTGGATGCTGCACACCAAGTAACCTTTGTCCTGCTGGGGGATGAAGCCGTTCGGAAGGCTTCGCAGTCCGAGGACACCGGCCGCGACGACGACCAGGTAGCCGCCCAGCACCAGGACCGGCACCCGGAGCGAGAAACCGACGATCTTGACATAGAGCCGACCGGACCGGTTGAAGAGCCGATCGAAACCACGACCCAGGAGCGAAAATGGGAGCAGCAGCCGGGAGAGCAGGCGGCCACATCTCGACCGGGGGCCTGCACCCCGTGGCCGCAGAAGCAAGGCACAGAGTGCCGGGCTGAGTGTGAGCGAGTTGAATGTCGAGATCACGGTCGAGGCCGCGATCGTCAAGGCGAACTGCTTGAAGAAGGCTCCGACAATGCCCGAGATGAAGACGCACGGGAAAAAGACGAACGACAACACAACCCCGACCGCGAAGATCGGCCCGGTGACCTCCTCCATCGCCCGGATCGTCGCCTCGCGGGGTGGGAGGCCCTTCTCGATCTGGTGCTGCACAGCCTCGACGACGACGATGGCGTCGTCGACCACGATGCCCACGGCCAGGATCAGCCCGAAGAGGGTGAGCAAGTTCAGGGAGAAGCCCACGGCCGCCATGGCCGCGAACGTGCCGATTATCGCCACCGGGACCGCGGCCAAGGGGATGACGGCCGCCCGCCAACTCTGCAGGAACAACCAGACGACTACCGACACCAGCACGACCGCGTCCCGGAGCGACCAGAAGACCTCGTCGATCGATTCGCGGATGAACGGGGTCGTGTCGTAGCCGATCTCGTAGGTGATCCCGGGCGGGATGTCCTTGGCCAGCCGCTCCATCGTCCTGACGACCGCGTCACGGGTTTCCAGGGCGTTGCAATCCGGCAAGACGAAGACCGCCAGCCCCACGGTCGGCCGGTCGTCGAACCGGTTGGCAATGTCCTGGGCTTTGGCCCCGAGTTCGACACGGCCCACGTCGCGGACCCGCACGAGTTGACCCCGGTCACCAGACTTGATGACGATCCGCGCGAACTCCTCCGGTTCGGTGAGACGGCCGACACCGCTGAGCGTCAACTGATGCGCTTGACCGGCGTTGATCGGGGGCTGGCCGATCCGGCCTGCGGGTAACGGCAAATTCTGATCACGGATGGCGTTGACCACATCCTGGGCGGTCAGGTTCAAGGCGGCGAGGCGGTCCGGGTCGAGCCAGACCCTCATCGCATAGTCACGCTGACCGAAGATCGTGATGTCGCTGATGCCCGGCAGACGTTGCAGCTCCTCCCGCAGCCGTAGCAGGGCGTAGTTACTCAGGTAAAGCTGATCGTAGCGTCCGTTCGGGAAGCCCGGCTCGGGGGTCGAGGTGATGCCGACCGTCATGAGCAACTCGGGCGAGCGTTTGCGGGTGGTCACACCGGTCGCTCGCACCACCTCGGGCAGCAGCGGCAGGGCCAGGTTTACCCGGTTCTGCACGCGGACCTGGGCCATGTCCAGATCGGCACCGCTGCGGAAGGTGATGGTGCAGGTGTAGCTGCCGTCGCTGGTGCATTGCGAGGTCATGTAAAGCATGTCCTCGACGCCGTTGACGAACTGCTCGATCGGGGCGGCGATCGACTGGGCGACGACCGCGGCACTCGCACCAGGATAGTTACAGTCGATCTGGATCGTCGGCGGGGCGATGTCGGGGTACTGAGCGACGGACAACGAGCGTAAGGAGACGACACCGGCCAGCGTGACGAGTAGGGACAGAACGGTGGCGAAGATCGGCCGGTCGATGAAGAAACGAGGGGTCATCGTTCGGGATCGGATTCACCAGAGCCGACTGTTGAGGGGCCAGTCACCGTCGCCGGCCGATCACTCCCCGACCGGGCGTGGGTCCGGGGCGACTTCGACCGGCTCCGGCACCGGCGGCGGGGGTAAGGCCGAGTAATCGGGCGGTCGCTTGTCGAACTCCGCCTTGACTTCCATCCTCGGCCGCACACGAAGGAGTCCCTCGGTCACGACCCGGTCTTCCACCGTCAGGCGCTGGTCCGGCCGCATGCGATCATTCTCGATCACGCGGTAGGGGCCGAATTGCTGTCCGACGACCACGTCGCGTCGCTCGATCCTCTGCTCGGCGTCCACGACGTAGAGGTACTTCTGGCCCTGGTCCACTCCGAGCGAACGCTCGGGGACGAGGAGGGCCGGACGCGGGTTGCCTATCGGAAGGCGGACGCGCACGAATTGGCCCGGCGAAACCATGTACCGCGGCTGACGCTCGATCTGAGGATTGTTGAAGAGGGCGCGGACGCGGAGGGTGCCCGTGTTCGCGTCGATCTGGTTGTCCCGGAAGACGATCCGACCCTGGAGCGGGAAGGCGTCGTCGCCGGCGAAGCCGATCTGCACGTAGCGGGCGGCCTCCCGCGAGGAGACCAATTCCTTACGGCGGATCAGTTCACGCAGGCGAATGACCGTTCGCTCGTCGATGTCGAAGGTGGCGTACATCGGGTCGAGGGCGACGATCGTCGTCAGCAACGTTTCGTCAGCCCGGACGAGGTTGCCGGGGTCGACCATGCGTCGGCTGAGACGGCCGGCGAACGGCGCGGCGATCCGGGTGAAGTCCAGGTTCGCCTCGGCCAACTCCAGGGCCGCGACCGCCGAGGCGACGTCGGCCTCGGCCTCATCGAGTTCGCCCTTGGCAGCGTCATAGGCCTCCTTACCGATGAGGTTCTTGCTGTAGCTGGCCTCGGCCCGACTGAAGTTCAACGACGCGGTCCTGTAGTGTCGCTCGGCCTTCAGCCGTGCCGCCCAGGCCCGGTCGAACTCGGCTTTATAGACCCGTTGGTCGATCTTGAACAGCGGTTCCCCCGAGACCACGTCGTCGCCGTCCGTGAAATAGACCTTGGCGAGGTAACCGGTGACGCGCGATTTCAACTCGACCATGCGGACCGGCTCCGTGCGGCCGGTAAAGTCCTCGTAATCGGTCACGGTCCACTGCAGCGGATGGGCGACGGTCACGACGGGGACTTTCGGCGGGATCGGCTCCGGGGTGCGTCGGGCACACCCCGCCAGCGTGGCCAAGGCACAGGCCAGGAATGAGCCAACCAGCGGTCGGGCAAACGCAGTCATGGCCGTCCCGTCAACGAGGTGTCTCCAGGGGGGGGCTAACGAGGATACACCGCGTCAGCCCCGGCCTAACGGGTTTTCGGGTCTTCGTGTCCTCGGTCGAGCGGGCGGGGGGCGGACTGGGCGAATCCGTCAGGGCGGGGTCGACGTCGTTCGCTAGGCGAGGATGTCCTTGACCACCTGACCGTGAACGTCGGTGAGACGGTAGTCACGCCCCTGGAAGCGAACGGTCAGCCGTTCGTGATCGATGCCGAGCAGGTGGAGCATGGTGGCGTGGAGGTCGTGGACGGTGAAGACCTTTTCCTCAGCGTTGTAGCCGAACTCGTCGGTCGCCCCGTAGGTCAGTCCGGGTTTGATTCCCCCGCCGACCAGCACCACGGAGAAGCCCTTCATGTGGTGGTCCCGTCCGGTTCCGCCCTGAGACATCGGGGTGCGGCCGAACTCCCCGGTCATCACGATCAGGGTTTCGTCCAACATACCGAGCCGCTTGAGGTCCTTGATGAGGGCGGTGAACGGTTGGTCGATCTCCTGGATTTTCTGGCGGATGCCCTCCTTCACCTCGCCGTGGTGGTCCCAGTCGCGGTTGTAAAGCTGGATGAAGCGCACGCCCCGTTGGGCGAGCCGACGGGCCAGGAGGCAGTTGGCGGCGAAGGAACCGTCCGCGCCCCGGGTGCCGTACATGTCGAGGACCCGCGTCGGCTCACCTCGGAGGTCCATGAGGGCCGGAATGCTCGTCTGCATCCTGAAGGCCATCTCGTACTGGGCGATCCGGGTCGCGATCTCGGGGTCGTCCACGACCGAGTTGTGGAACTGGTTCAGTCGCGTGACGGCGTCGATGACATCGCGCTGCTGGTCGGCCGAGACCCCGGCCGGGTTGGGCAGGTACAAGACCGGGTCACCCTGTCCGCGGAGGTGGACGCCCTGGAAGCGGCCGGGGAGAAAGCCGGCCGCCCACTGTCGGGAGGCGATCGGCTGCATCTGTCCGCCACGACTCGAGGTGAGCACGACGAAGCCGGGCAGGTCGTCGGCCTCGCAGCCGAGTCCGTAGAGGAGCCAACTGCCCATGCTGGGTCGGCCGCTGACCGTACTCCCGGTGTTCATGAACGTGTGAGCCGGGTCGTGATTGATCGCCTCGGTCTTGAGCGACCGGACCACGCACAGTTCGTCGGCCACCTGGGGCAGGTGTCGGAACAGTTCGTTCATCTCGATGCCGGCCCGGCCGTGCTTCCTGAAGCCCCACTGTGGCCCGAAGCAGGTCAGCTTGGCCCCCTGAAGTTGGGCGATCGGCTGCCCCTTGGTGATGCTCTCGGGCATCGGTTGGCCGTGACGCCGGGCGAGTTCCGGCTTGTAGTCCCACAGCTCGAGGTGACTGGCTCCCCCGGCCAGGACGATGAAGATGACCCGCTTGGCCCGCGGGGGGACATGGGGCGTGCGGATGACGCCCGGGGCGGCCGAGGCCCGGGGGGTGTTACTCCGAGCGAGCAAGGACGACAGGGCTATGGCACCGACCCCCCGACAGGCGTTGCCCAAGAACGAGCGACGCTGCTGGAGGCGGATGACGGCGGGATGCATGATTCGACTCCTGAGGCTGCCGGGTGGGTAGTCGGCCGGTCGCCGGCCGGTCGCCGGTCACGGTCGGGTGATCGTTTCGTGTAGGTTGAGGATCACGCGACAGACGCTGGTCCAGGCCGCGAGCTCCTCGGGCTTGATGTCCTTGTCCGCCGGGAAGGCACCGACCGAGAGCAGTCGCTTGGCCTCCTCCGGCTTCTGGGCGTACACGGCCCGGTGCTTCTGCAACACTTCGAGTAGTACCTGTGCCTCCTCTGGTCGCGGATACCGGCTCGTGGCCCGCTCGAAGGCCCAGCGGATCCGGTCCCGATCGTCGGAACCGCCGTCGTGTATCGTCCTCTGGGCGAAGACGCGGGCGGCTTCCACGAACTCCGGGTCGTTGAGCAGGACCAAGGCCTGTTGCGGGATGTTCGAGCGTGGCCGCTCGCAGGTGCATTCCTCCCGGCTCGGGGCATCGAAGGCGACCATCGCCGGGTGCGGGAAGGAGCGTTGCCAGTGGGTATACATGCCGCGGCGGTACAGTTTATCGCCGCTGTCGTTCTGCCACTCCCGGGGCGGGAAGTTGAGGGCGGACCAGTAGCCGGGAGGCTGATAGGGCTTCACGCTGGGGCCGCCGACCTGCCGGTTCAGAAGGCCGCTCACCGCCAGGGCCGTGTCGCGCACGAACTCGGCCGCGAGACGTTCGCGGTTCTGTCGGGAGAACAAGCGGTTGGCCGGGTCGGCGGAGCGGAGTTCCGGCGTTTCGATCGACGACCGCCGGTAGGTCGAGGACGTGACCATCAGCCGAACGAGGTGGCGAATGTCCCAGGGCTTGTGACTCTGCCCGTTCGCGACGGAAGGGCTGAGGAACTCGGAGGCCAGCCAGTCGAGCAATTCGGGGTGGGTCGGGATGTCGCCCTGGGTGCCGGACTCCTCCAGGGAGCGGGCGATGCCCCGGCCGAAGAAGAGTCGCCACAGGCGGTTCACGGTCACTCGGGGGGTCAACGGGTTGTCCGGCGAGACCGTCCACTTCGCCAGGTCCAGGCGGGTGTAACGGGCCTTGGGGTCGGCTTTCGGGGGCAGTGGCGGGAGGAAGGCCGGCGTGTTCGGCTCGACCACCGGCCCACTGGTATCGAGCCAATTGCCCCGGGGCAGGATGCGAACGACCCGGGGCGGCCCGCTGACGGTCATCAACACGCGGGGCAGCGTGTTTTCAAAATCCGTGCGGGCCTTGAGGGCGGCCTCCAGCGCACTCCGTGGCTCTTTCAGGTCCGGGGCGTGTGTTCGGGCCAGCATGACGAGCTTGGCGATCTCCTCCTCTTTTCGCTCCGCGGGCTTCTTGGCGAGGATGACCCTGAGTTCCGGGGTGAGTACGGCCGGAGTCGGACCTTGGGGCTTCGGTGCGGTCGGTGTCGGCCACTTCTCGACGTCCGAGAAGGCGTTGGCCCGGGCCACATAGTCTCGGGCCGCGGCCACGAGCCGGACCTCTGCGGCGCTGACCGCTTCGTTCAATTCCTTCAGACGCGCCTCTTGCTCGGGATTGATCGGCACCGGGACGCCGGGACCGCGACTGCCGACGGCTGGCTCCTGGATGTCGGCGAAGAATGCGGCCACGGAGTAAAAGTCGGTCATCGTGTAGGGGTCGAACTTGTGGTTGTGGCACTCGGCACACATGAGTGTGCCACCGAGCCAGACCTGACCGAAGTTCCGCACCCGATCGGCCGCGTACTTGGCTTCGTATTCCCGGGCCTGGGCACCCCCCTCCTCGGTGGTCTGGAGCAGGCGGTTATAGCTGGCCCCGATCTTCTGCTCGAGCGTCGGGTTCGGGAGCAGGTCGCCGGCCAGTTGCTCGATGGTGAATTGGTCGAACGGCTTGTTGGCCGAGAACGAGCGGATGACGTAGTCCCGGAACGGCGAGACGTTCATCGGGTTGTCGCTGTGGTAGCCGATGCTGTCGGCATACCGGACCAGGTCGAGCCACCAGACCGCGAGTCGTTCGGCGTGGTGCGGGGATGCGAGGAGCTTATCGACCCACTTTTCGTAGGCGTCGGGGGCGGGGTCATTGACGAACGCCCGCACGTCTTCGGGACTGGGGGGCAGACCCGTGAGGTCGAAGGACAGACGACGGATCAGGGTGATCTTGTCCGCTTCGGGAGCGGGCTTCACACCTTCCTGCTGGAGTCGGTAGAGGATGAAGCTGTCGATCGGGTTACGGATCGGGTAAGCCGGTCGGTCGATTTTCGGGACCGGCGGCCGGGTCAGTCTTGCGAACGACCAGTGTTCCGAATACCTCGCCCCCTCAACGATCCAGCGCCGGAGCAACTCCACCTGCTGGGGCGTGAGCGGCGGCTTTTTGGCCGAGGGGGGCGGCATTCTGAGCTGGGGGTCGGCCGAGACGACACGGCTGAGTATTTCGCTCGACTCGGGCTTACCCGGTACGAATGCCCCCGCGGCGATCGCCTCGTCGCGGTCATCGAGCCGGAGTTTCGCCTTACGGGTCTTTTCGTCCGGGCCGTGACACTTGAAACAGTTGTCCGCCAGCAGCGGGCGAATGTCCCGGTTGAAATCGACCGGCGCGGTGTCGGCGGCCCGGACCGGGGGTACGATGAGCCATGTACAGGCCAGAGACAGGTAGATCCGCATGACAGGACCCGATGGCAGGACCCGGACGGCAGTTCGCAGGTGAAGGTTTACCGGAGGGCTGGAGAGGAGTATATCCGACAGCTCGTGGGCTTGGAATCCCCTGCCCCGTGCGAATCCCCTCCCGAAACTCGAAGGACGACGGGGAACCGACCGCTAACCAGCCGGTCGTGACCAACAGCCGGTGGTGACCAAAAGCCGGTCGTGACCAGCAGCCGGTGGAATACAGCGCGCAACGGGAAGTCGGGACGGGGACTATTTTTGTGATCCCTCCGCATCAGCTTATCTGCATACTCGCGGCAGTCGGAGCTTTCGGGCTTGCGGTCTTTGCCGGCAGCGAGAGGATGGCCGACCCGCCGATGAACGAGGACAATGTTCGACACGTTCACGACGAACTGCGGGGCAAGATCGATCACAGCCGCTAAGGGTCTCGCCGGCCCCTCTTAACAGGGATGGTCGCGGTCGGGGCTAGGTGCGGCCCGGGTGCATCGTCAGCCGGAGACTTACCGGTAAAAAAGATCGCCAGGCCCGGTCGAGAGGTGATCGGTAGGGGTCAGTTACCCGGTTTCGGCCGAGGTATTTCGCGGCCCATCGTCCGCAGCAACAGTTTCATGTCTTCCCAGACTTCCCGCTTCAACCGACCCGATTCATCCCGGAGTAGTGCGGAGGGATGGTAGGTGCAGATGAGCGGTACGCCGCGGTAGCGATAGACGCTTCCACGGAGGCGGGTGATGCCGGTGGTCGTTCCCAACAAGCTCTTCGCCGCGGTCGCACCCAGAGCCACTAGATGTCTCGGCCGGACGAGATCGAACTGACGTTCGAGGAACGGGCGACAGTTGGCACACTCCCGGGCGGTAGGAGTCCGGTTACCGGGCGGCCGACACTTCAGGGTGTTGAAGATGTAAACTTCTTCCCGCTGGAAGCCGCAGCCGTTCAGGATTCGGGTGAGGTACTGCCCGGCTTTGCCGACGAAAGGCTCGCCAGTCCGGTCCTCGTCGGCCCCCGGTGCCTCCCCGACGAACGCGACTTCGGGATCGAGCGGACCGACGCCGAAGACGGTTTGGGTACGGGTCGCGTAGAGATCGCTACAGCGGTCGCAAGCCGCGACTTCCTGGGCCAACAAAGCCAGTTCATATCTCCTCATCGCCTCCGAGTTGCTCGCCGCCTGTCTTTTCTGCCCGGTGACGCTTGCCGGCGGGTCGAGCGGCAGCGGCCCGACGGGCTGGACCGGGCTCGTCGCCGCGGCGACCTCGGCCGTCGCCCCTGCGGTCTTCGCCTCGGTGTCGGGCGGCAAAGCGACCGGTTCAGTCGTCACTGCGAGGGTCTTCGACTCGGTGCCGGCGGACGACTCCGGCGATGGCGGTGCGCCCGAGGGGACATACAAAACGCCCGCCGCCTTCAGGGCATCCAAGTGCCAGCGAAGCTGCCGCTTGAGATCGATGACGTTGCCCGGTTCGTGCATGACGACCGCCTCGCCGTTCAGTCCGCGGCCAGTTGCTTGAGCCGGTCGAGTCCGACCCGGTTGCAGAAGTCGCCGAACGATTCGCCGGTCGCACGCTCGGCCTTGAAGGCGGTAAAGATCCGGGCCAACTTGGGCACGATCCGCTCGATCGGCACGGAGTCCTCCAGCTCGGCATTGAGCCGGCGTCCGAAGCTGTCGCCCCCGATGTAGAGCGTGTACTTCGTGCCGCCCCGGCCCACGATGCCGACCTCGCTTTGATAGGGCCGGGCACAGCCGTTCGGGCAACCGGTCATCCGCACGCTGATCGGTTGGTCCCCGAGCCCGAGTTCGTCCAGGACTTTTTCGAGTTGGTCGATGACCCCCGGCAAGGCCCGTTCGCTTTCCGTGATCGCCAAACCGCAGGTGGGTATGGCCGGGCAGGCCATGCTCCACCTCTGGGCCATCGACAAGGTTTCGGGGCGCGGGATGCCGTACTCATTCAGCAAGGAATCGACGGCCGCCCGGTCTGCGGTACGGATGCCACACAAGAGAACGTCTTGCTGCGTCGTCAGGCGGACCTGTGGACGGAACCTCTGGACAATAGCCCGCAGGCCCGAGCGGAGTCGCAGCGGACCTTCGTCCTTGATCCGCCCGTTCTCGACGCTCAGACCGAGGAACCACAGGCCGTCTCCCATGCCGTGCCAGCCGTGGTGCAAATCAAGCCCGGTGATCGCAACCCGGCGGGGTGGCCGCGGCGGGTGTGAGAAGTAGTCGCGATAGAAGACTTCGCGGAACCGCTCCACCCCCCAGTCGTTGACGACGTACTTGAGGCGGGCCCTCTTGCGATCGGTCCGGTTCCCGTGATCGCGGTAAAGACGGACCACGGCCCGCGCGGCCTCGACGACTTCAGACGGATCGATGAAACCGATCGGTTGCGCGAGCAGCGGATAGGTGTCGGCCCGGCTGTTGGTCTGTCCCTGTCCGCCACCGACATAGAGGTCGTAACCGACCGGCCTGCCGTTCTCCGTGACGGCCAGGAAGCCGAGGCACTGGGCCAGGATGTCGGTGCAGTTGTCCTCCGGGATCGAGAAGCCGACCTTAAACTTGCGGGGCAGGTACGTCTTACCGTAGAGCGGTTCGTCGTCGCCGTCGGGGTCCGTGAGCCTTTCACCATTGAGCCAGACCTCGTGATACGCGCGCCTAGCCGCCTGGGGCGTGAGTGCGGCGGCGACCGCCTCACACAACTCGGCGTTCAGACGACGGGTCGCGTCCGGCAGCGGGGCCGGACAGGTGACGACATTGCGGTTGATGTCCCCGCAAGCCCCGAGGGTCGTCACCAGGGCCTGATTGATCTCGGCAATCGTGGCCTTGAGGTCGGACTTCAGCACGCCGTGGAACTGGAAACTCTGCCGGGTGGTGACGCGGAGCGTGCCATTGGCATATCGGCCGGCAATGTCGTCCAGGGCCAGGTACTGGTCGGCCGTCAGCTTCCCGCCGGGAAGCTTGAGCCGGATCATGAACATGTACGCTTTCCCGACCCCCGTCTTGCTCCGCGACTTGCGGGCGTCACGGTCCTCCTGCTGGTAGCTGCCGTGGAACTTCAGCAGGTTCTTGTTGACCTCGTTGAGGTGATCAAGGCTGGGGTCAGCAAGTTCTTCGGCGAGAGTGCCACGCAGGTATCGGCTCTGCTCTTTCATCCCCTCGACCGGGGATCGCTCGCTCGGGGGCTTCGCTTCGGATGACATCGTTAGGTCCTGAAAAACGGTCGGCTGGCAACACTCCTGATCGGCACTGCCCTTGTATTCGTTCTAGCCCCTCGGCGACCCGGCGGAAGACCAGTTTCCCCGCGCCCGCAGGATTCCTGTCGATGGTCAGGTTTCCTCGACAAACCGACGGTCGTCTCGACAGGCCGACGGACGGTCCGATTTCGTGACGTTTGCCTCTTTGCCCTCGTACAGCCCGCAACACCTCGGCAAGCTGGGCAAGCAATCCCGACTGCCACCGGCTCGGAGCGGCCGGACCACCCTGCGGGGCGGAACCCGCTGAAGCACCGGAACCGCGCGATCCGATGCAGGGAGTGGCCTCGGACCGGTTCTCGCGGTCGGGGGTAGGCATTCGCTACTCGGGGATGTCATGTCGTGAGTCAAGCGGCACCGATCAGCGACCCGGTCACCCTCGGATTCCTGACGATCCTCCAGGAGCCTACGGGCTGGTTGGGCGGCTACCTGGTGACGAACAGTTGGAGTCGACCACTGGAATTCCGCCTCACGACGGCCGTGCAACCGAACCGCGTGCAGACGGCCCTCTATGGCCCGACCTTGTCCGAGTACCTGCACGCCGACCTCATCGGTAAGACACTCGTGGAGAGGACCGGCATGCGGCCGGACCTGGTCGTGACGGACGTGCCGGCGGCGCTGCCTCTGCGGAGCCGGATCGATCTACCGGTCGTGGCCCTGCGTCCCCGTGACAGCGTCCCGCTGCCGCCGAACCTGCTCGCCTTCCACCACCCCCGGTCGTCACGCGAGCTGCTCATCCTGAGTCGGTACGAGTCCGATCAGCGAGCGGCTTGTCGATTGCTCGACCGCACCGACCCGTCAGTGGACCTCGCCGAGCCGTTCACCCGTATCCGGGAGGCGGTTTCCGAACACCGCAAGCTCGGGGCGAACAACCGTGCCGCATGACGACGTGGTCAACGACTCGCGAATCGTCGGTTTGGACCTCACGGTGGAGGTGTACTCCGACCCTCGGTTCGAGCGTGCCCTCGAGCCGACCGTCCGCGAGGCCCGCCTGCTCACGGACGCCCCGTGGGTGCGCTCCTTAGGGCGGCTGGAGTTAGGCGTCGCCACGCGGGGATGGAACTTCCCCTCGCCCCCCGCGGAATTCTCCCTGCCGGCGCGCCCGGGGGGAGAGCGGGAGACCGGCGGGCCCCCCGCCGATCAACCCCACCCGGAGAACTCCGGACCGCCGAGCCGGCGCTCGATCCGGACCCGTCCCACGGCCGACACGGTGCTGTTTCACGATCGGCTGCTTTACTTATTGCAACCGCCGCTCGACACCCTGTTCAACGGTCGGCAACTGGAAGTCCCGTTCGAGCCGTTCCCCTATCAGCTCGAAGGGATCGCCTTCCTGTTACCCCGTCATCACGCCCTGCTCGCCGACGAAATGGGTCTGGGCAAGACGGCCCAAGCGATCCTGTCGTTGCGCCTGCTATTTCACCAAGGCGGCGTCCGACGGGTGCTGGTGGTGTGTCCGAAGCCGCTCGTCAACAACTGGGCCCGCGAACTGAAGTTGTGGGCACCCGACGTGCCGTTCGAGACGATCGAAGGGGACCCGGACAAGCGGCGGAGCTGCTGGTTGGTGTCGAACTGTCCGCTCAAGCTGGTGAATTACGAAACGCTCACCCGGGACGCCGCTTGGGTCTCCGAGGAGACGGTCGCCTTCGACCTGGTGGTACTCGACGAGGCGCAGCGGATCAAAAACCGCGACTCGAAGACGGCCCAAGTCGCCCGGAGTATCCGTAGGTCGCGTAGCTGGGCCTTGACGGGTACCCCGATCGAGAACCACCCCGACGACCTGGTGAGCATCTTCGCCTTCGTCGATCCCGACCGCATTCCCCCGAATACGCCGCCGAAACGGTTACCGAGCTACACCGCCGATTGCATCCTCCGTCGGACCAAGAGTGCCGTCCAATCCGACATGCCGCCCCGGATCGTGAGGGACCTCGATGTCGAACTCACCCCCGCTCAGCGGACCGCTTACGACCGGGCCGAAAAGGACGGCATCATTCACCTCAACGAACTCGGCGACACCCTGACCGTCCAACACGTATTCCAACTGGTCATGCGGCTCAAGCAGATCTGCAACTTCGACCCCTTGACCGGAGAAAGCGCCAAGCTCGAACAACTCGTCACCGACCTCGAGGAGGTCGCCGAGAGCGGCCAGAAGGCGATCATCTTCTCGCAGTGGGTCGAACCGTTGCGGATCCTGGCCCGGCAACTCGCCCGCTTCGGCACGCTCGAGTACCACGGCAGGATACCGCCGGCCGAACGGATCACGACCCTCGACCGCTTCAGAAATGACCCGGACTGCCACGTGCTATTGATGAGCTACGGCACCGGTAGCGTCGGACTCAACCTCCAGTTCGCGAATTACGTGTTCCTGTTCGACCGGTGGTGGAACCCCGCCGTCGAGGACCAGGCCATCAACCGCGTTCACCGCATCGGCCAGCAACAGCCGGTCACGGTCACCCGGTTTCATACCGTGGGAACCATTGAACAGCGGATCGCCAACATCCTGGAGGGGAAACGGAAGGTCTTCAACGACCTGCTGTCCGGTGCCGAAAAACCCCCCGCACTGGGGCTGAGCGAGGAAGAGATCTTCGGGCTTTTCGACATCAAGGCCCGCCCGCGACGTTAGACACCGCGGGTATGACGCTACAGAGTTCGACTGGGTTTACAGAACCGGTACAGTCTGCTCCGTCTGTTCCGTTTATCTCGTTATAGGGGGGGTTACAAGGGGGTGTCTTTTTTCAGCCAACATCCCCAACACGGTGCAGAATTTCGCCCTCGCCTCAAACGATTTCACTCCCCGATTAGAACCACCATAATCTTCGCACAGTTCGGTTGCCTCGGCACGATTTGTAAACTTTCCTTTAGCGTGGGCACTCTTACGAACAGTTCCCGCAACACGAGTTGACGAAGCGGTTGAAGAACCCGCTGTACGAATCACCCACGCTTATGACGCCTTCACGCCGTCTGATCCTGGCCGCGAACGACGCTCGCCACGCCTTGGCCCTCCAGTCGCAACTTCATCGGGCCATCCAACTGTCACCCACGATCGTTCGCACCGAGGAGGTGACCCAACTCCTTACCCCCGAGACCGACGGGGACATCGTACTGGTCGCGGCCGACCCGGCTGATGTCGCCCCGATCGAAGCCGTCGTACGAGAGACGCGGGTGCAACAGTTCCCGGTCGGTCTTTCACTCGTCGAGACCGAGCAGATTCGTGACCTGCGACTGCTGGACGGGGTCGCTCCCTACCTGACGGGTCGGTGGACGTGGCCGCACCAAATCCGTGAGTTTACCGTCTGGGCCCGTCGTGGGCTGGAGCAGGGCACTCCCTTCGCCGACCCGCAGGGCGAATCGCTCGCCCAGAGGATACGCCGTCGCCTCATCAACTACACCCCGTCGCTGACGACGCTGGTGGACCAGCTCTGCATCGCCTCACAACACGACGTGCCCGTCTTGATCGAGGGGGAAACCGGGACGGGAAAGACGTTCCTGGCCAAGCTCATCCATGACTGTTCGCCCCGCAAGCACCACCGCTTTCTCGTCGTGTCGTGCGGGACTCTGTCCGGGAATCTCCTAGCCAGTGAATTTTTCGGCCACGCCAGAGGGGCCGTCACCGGTGCCGACGTGGCCAAGGTCGGGAAATTCGCTGCCGCCGGCGAGGGCACCCTCTTACTCGATGAGATCGACACACTCGGCCTGGAACACCAGGCGAATCTCTTGCGGGTCATCGAGACGGGCGAATTCGAACCGGTCGGAAGCAACGAGACTCAGATCAGCCGGGCACGCATCATCGCCGCGACGAACTGGAGCCTGGCCGAGGCGGTCGAACGGGGGACGTTCCGACGTGACCTGTATTACCGGCTCCATGTCATCAGTTTCCACCTGCCGCCACTGCGACACCGACCCGAGGACATCGGCCCGCTCGTCCGTGGCATGGTGGCACGCTATGGCACGAAATACGGCAAGAAACTCTTCGCCGTCTCGCCGGAAGTGCTGCGTGCGCTCGAGGCCTTCCCGTGGCCGGGGAACATCCGTCAGCTCGAGAACGTGGTGCAGCAGGCCGTTCTCACCGCCAACGGCTACGAACTCAAACTGCACCACCTGCCGCCGCTCGTTTACTCCCAACTCGATAGTCCGCTGATCAATTCACCTTTTCCCGTGAGCGTCGGGGGGACGTTGAAGCAGAGCCGTGAATCGACGGAGCGGGCCAACATCCTGCGGGCCCTAGAAAAGGCCGGTCAGAGCCGGACACGGGCGGCCCAGATCCTGGGCGTGAGCCGGGTCACACTCTATAAGAAGATGAAGAAGTACGGGCTGTTCACACGACCCACAGCGCCGTTGTCTTCCGTGAGCAACCCCCTGACGCGCCCGGGGGGATGATCCCTAAGCCAACTTGCCTCCTCGTAACCGACCCCCGTCACGGGCGCCCGCCTGATCGCCAGAGCCGAACTAAGCCGCGGAATCGCTCTCCCGCCGCGCGACCACATCGCCCGGGCCACTTCGACTTCCCCTGACGGCCCCGCACCGACTAAGCTGCCGTCCTCTCTGCCACGGGAGGACTCCTCATGTGCGGGATCGTCGGATTCACGGGAAACCGGGAAGCCTCACCGATACTGCTCGAAGGGCTGCGGCGACTGGAGTATCGCGGCTACGACAGTGCTGGTCTGGTCACGGGGACCGGTCACCAGCTCCACGTCCGCAAGCGGGCGGGACGGTTGACGGAACTCGGCCGTCTCGTCTCAGAACACCCGGCCCCCGGTTGCTACGGGATCAGTCACACACGCTGGGCCACCCACGGCGGGGCCACCGACCGTAACGCCCACCCCCACCTGGACGCCACGGGCACGATCGCCGTCGTTCACAACGGAGTGATCGAGAACTTCGTGGTCCTTAAGGAACGGCTGATCTCCGAGGGGGTGGTGTTCCGTTCCGACACCGACTCCGAGGTCATCGCCCAACTCATCGGCCGGTATTACCAGGGCGACCTCGTCGCGGCCGTGCGTCAGGCCCTGTCGCTGATCAAGGGCACCTACGGCCTGGCCGTCGTGTCGAAGTACGAGCCCGGCCTGGTCGTCGGGGCACGCCTCGGTAGTCCGCTGGTGATCGGCGTCGGCAGTGACGGTACCTTCCTCGCCTCCGACGCGAACGCCCTGGCCGGCTACGCCGACCGGGTCGTCTACCTGGACGACCGACAACTCTGTGTACTCAACGGCACCGATTGGGAAGTCCGGGACCAGGACCTGTCACCGGTCGTGGCCCCCGCCCTGGAGATCGGCCGATTCCTGGGCGAAGGTGATGCCGACCTCGGGCCGTACCCGCACCACATGCTCAAGGAGATATACGAGCAACCCGACACGGTCACGAACGCCATGCGGGGTCGGCTCGACGAGGCCAACGCGACGGCCCACTTCGGCGGGCTGAACCTGGACGCCCGGCAACTCCGCCAGATCGACCGCATCATCATGACCGCCTGTGGCACCAGTTACCACGCCGGCCTGGTCGGCGAGTACCTGTTCGAGGAGTTGGCCCGCATACCGGTCGAGGTCGAGTACGCCAGCGAATTCCGTTACCGCAACCCGCCGATCGACCGCCACACGGTGGTGCTGGCGATCACGCAATCGGGGGAAACCGCGGACACCTTGGCCGCACTCCGCGAGTCGAAACGCATGGGACACACGACGCTCGCCATCTGCAACGTGGTCGGCAGCAGCATCGCCCGGGAGGCGTGCGGCGGCGTCTACCTCCACGCCGGCCCCGAGATCGGCGTGGCCAGCACCAAGGCCTTTACCGCGCAGTGTACGGTACTCGCCATGCTGGCTCTCTACCTCGGTCGCACCCGACACCTCTCCAGCATGCAGGGCCTTCGCATCATCGAGGAACTCCGCAGCCTCCCCGAGGCGATCCGACGAACGCTGGGCACCCACGACCGCGTCAGACGCATCGCCGCGAAATATGCCGGGGTCGAGAACGTCCTGTATCTCGGTCGACAGTATCTTTACCCGGTGGCACTCGAAGGGGCTTTGAAGCTCAAGGAGATCAGTTACATCCACGCCGAGGGTTACCCCGCCGCTGAGATGAAGCACGGTCCGATCGCGCTGGTCGACGAGAACACGCCGAGTGTGTTCCTGGTGCCGCGGGGGAACGTGTTCGACAAGGTGATGTCGAACATGCAGGAGATCAAGGCCCGTCGCGGTCCCGTGATCGCCGTGGCCAGCGAGGGCGACCGGGAGGTCGCGGCCGTGGCCGACGACGTCATCCCCGTCCCCGACGTACCGGAGTACCTGCAGCCGATCATCTGTGCGATCCCGCTCCAGTTGCTCGCCTACGAGATCGCCCTGTTGCGGGGCTGCGACGTGGACAAGCCCCGTAACCTGGCCAAGAGCGTGACCGTGGAATGACGGCAGGGCCGAAGGGCGAAGGCCCGGCCGAACGGTTGAGGCTCGTGACCGTACCGAGCGGATCACGAGCCTGAAGCAGCCGGGCGGACAAACGGGGGCGTCCGTCGTCAGTTACCCGGGTTCATCCGCGGCTCTGACGACTGGATCAGATACGGGTTCGCCGCGAGATTCACCCGCTCGTCGGAGATATCGATTTTCACCCGGTACCCCGTCATCGGGAAGAAGTCCTTGTAGCTCACCCGAGTCAGGCCGGTATCTAGGGCCGAGCGGATCGCCGTGTTCACGTCCCGGTTCAGGATGCTCTTGGCCTCGCCGTTGGCATCGAAAGCGCCCCGAACCGGCAGGGCACCTTGTACCAGGTAGCGGGTCTGGTTCGAGATCTGCCCCACCCATTTGCGCGTCTTCAGGTCGAAGTAGGCATCGATAGGCACGCCCATCCGGGTCAGGTCACGAACGACAGTCTCGATGTCGTCGGTGCCGTCGCCGTTGATGTCGAAGATGCCGATGAGTGCGATGTGGTCGGCCGTGCCCTTGCGCCAGATCGGGTTGTAGAGCAGGTCGCCGGGGGCCGCACCGTCGCGGATCGGGTCGTATTCCGAGGTGATCCGCGCCCGCGACAGGTGCGGGCCGACGACCTCGATCACCTCGATGTTGGCCTTCTCGACGAACCGCTCGACATTCTTGTACTCGCCGCGGCTGTCGGGTTGGCGGATGATGCGGACGCGGGACTGACGCCCCCGCTCGGGGAAGTCAGAGGGCAGGACCGTGAACGTCAACCCGAGCTTCACGAGATCGGCCGAGCCGATGTTGATCTCCACGATCCCTTCGGGCAGGCGACGCAGGATCTTGCCGTGCGGCTCGCCGAAGTTGATCGTGTCGCGCGACTTGTCCAGGTCCTTGATCCGGGCCGCTTGGGCGGCGACCTTCTCCGTCAGCGCGGCGATCTGACGACCCAGGATCGTCTTCTGCTGGTCGAGCGAGGTTATCTCGTCCTTGAGCCGGTCGAGTTCGTCGCGGGAGGCCTTCTCAGCCGCCGTGAACTGCTCCTTGCGGGCCTCGAACTTGTCCGCCAGGGCCTTCAATTTGGTCTCAAAGTCCTTGGGTAAGGCATCGGTGATGTTCTTGAAGTCCTGCTTGACCTTCTCGTAATCGGCAACCGCTTTCTTGATGTCGGCCAAGGCGGAGTTGTACAGGGCCAACGTCTTCGACTCGTTGGCCACGGCCGCGTCCCGCTCCTTGGCGATCTCGGCGATCAGGGCGACCGGGGAACGGTCCGGGATCGGACCGGGTAAGCCGTTCTCTTCCAGGTCCCAGAGGCTGATCTTCCCCTCTTCCCGGGTCTTCAACTCGGCCGGCAGCTTGGATTCGTCCCCGTCGGCAATGGCCTGCACCAGGACCAGCTTCATCTTCTTGATCGCCTCGGCGGCCTTGGTCTTTTCCTTGTCGCTCCAGCTGTTCACGGTCTTGCGGTCGTCATCGCTGGCGACACCGAAGAAGACGCGGGCGACCAGCGATTCGAGCTTGGCATCGGCCAACTCGCCCCGGGCCGCCGTCACGTCCTTCGCCTTGCTTTCGACCTCCGCTTTGTTCTTGTCTCGCTCCGCGAACTCCATGTACCACAACACGCCGAAGGCGATGGTGGTGAGGACGAAGAACACGGTTGCCAGGATGAGCGCGGTCCCGGCCTCTTTTACGGGCTTTTTCGGCATGGGTTCCTCGTCGTCTGTTCAAGGTGCCTCTTCGTCAGGTCTGATTCGCACGGACGGGCACAACGGAGAAGAGATCGTTGGACCTCATCTTTGAGCATAAACGGGTGGGCGGACGAGTCAACACGAAAGGCCGGTCCAAGACCGGCGGCAGCGGCTGGCGTGACAGTGATTCGGGTCGTGACGAATAGTCGTCGCGGACCGGGGCCGATCCGCACGACCCGGACCGGCCTCCGAGCCAACTCCACGCCGGCCCGTGGCCGGTGACGGCATCGTCGATCGGCAATCGGGGTGTACCGGCGAATTGACCGTTTTAACGATCACGCCGGACGTACCGTGGGGTATACTCGGTTCCATGCGATTCACGGACGAGCAACCGTTTCTGGACGCCATATTCCAGCGGTATCACGACGACACCCCGCGCTGGGTATACGCCGAGTATCTCGATCAGTGCGGCGACCCCGAGCGGGCCGAGTTGATTCGTTTGCAACTGACCCTGGCCCGCCTGCCGGACGACCACTCGGCCCGTCCCGAACTGACCGACCGGATCGCCGGCCTGCTTACGGAGCACTCGCGAGAGTGGACCGCCGAGTTGGGCGACCTCGTAGCCGGAGTCGAGTTTCGCCGGGGGATTGCCGACTCCTTTGCGGTCGAGGCGGAGCAGTTTCTCTGTCGGGGTGCCGAACTCCTCAAGCGTGTCCGCTTGCACCGGCTACGCCTCCTCGACGCCTCCGACCACCTGGCCGAACTGGCGAACTGCCCGCTGCTGGCACAGGTGAGCGAACTCGACCTGTGCTCGAACGACCTGACCCGCGGTGGGCTGAAACTCCTGCTCCGCTCCCCGTACTTGAAGCGACTGACGGCCCTGGACCTGGCCTTCACCGGGCTTGACGACGCGGGGGTCGCGGCCCTGGCCGCCTCCACGGCCCTGCCCCGCCTGACGACCCTGTCTCTCGGCGATAACGAAGGGGTATCCTCAGAGGGCATCGGATCGCTCGCCGACTCCCCCTTCCTGAGCGGTCTGCGGTCACTCGACTTGTCCGGTAACGACATCGACGAGAGGGGTATCCGGGCGTTGGTGGCCAGTCGAACCCTGTCACGCCTCGACACGCTCAGGCTGAACGGTAACCCCGTCGGCGACGGCGGGGTCCGGGAACTCGCTCGCTCATCCCTCTTGAACCGGCTACTGGCCCGGTCGGGTCGGCTCGAACTGCGCGAGGTCGCGACCGGGGCTAACGGGGCCGAGGCCCTGGCCGAATGCCCCGCTCTTACGGGCTGCAACTCCCTCGACCTGAGCGACAACCACCTCGGCGACCGCGGCTTTTCGGCCCTGCTCCGTTCACGGCACACGAGCCGGTTACGACACCTCCGCGTGGCCCGCAACCAGATCACCGACGCGGGCATCCTGACGGCACGCGACGTCCTGAGCCGCACCCTGCCCCGCCTCCACACCCTCGACCTCTCCGGCAATCGGCTGACCCGCTACGGGGTCGGGCTTCTCCTCGGCTGGAAGGGCGACTCCGCGGTCGTCGTGGACACCACGGGCAACGTCCAGACCCTCACGGACGCGGAAGCTCCGGTTACGGTCGGACAAGTGCTAAACAACGTTCTCCAGGAGGTAGCCGTGACGGCCGCACTCCGCCACCGGATCACCCACCCGGCGTGCCCTCGCCGCCCCTGCCCCCCGAACGCCAACGGTTGAGGAAGTAAGGCTGAGGAAGTAAATTCAGCCCGAAGATCCGTCGCCTCGGATCAAGGTCGGGCAGATGTCCCGGCCGGTGGTCGCGTAACCGCATGCTGCCATGAAAAACGCCTGCCCCGCGTGTGGTACCGTCTATGCCGTCACGGCCCGAGACATCGGCCGACGCTTCCGCTGCAAGAAGTGCTCGATCGCCCTGAGAGTCGACGCCACCGGTGTTGTGTTGGACGATACCACGACCGAGCCGGAGGCCGCGGCGACGGGGCCGGCCCAAGCGGTGACCCGATCGGCATGGCTGGCCCGGTTGAAGCAGTTCGTGGAAGTGGTCGGGGGGTCGGCGACGCTGCTTTTCGCCTGCGGCCTTTTCCTGGTCCTCTTCTTCTACTTTCAGGGCACACTCAAGAACGGTTCGCTGAACCGGGCCGATGCCGGCGTGCTGGAGGTCAAGCACCAGCGCGAGGTTCGGCTGCGAAGATATCACTACGAGCAGAACAGGCTCGAGGATGATCTGTCCGCCAAGGCGATCACACTCGAGGACTTTCAGAAGCGGTCGTCGGACATCGCACGGGAAAGGAAGCGAATCGACCGCGAATTCGAGCCGAAAATCGACGCGGCCAACGACGCCAAGACCGAGGTGGCGATCAGTGCCGGCCGCTGGGCCTGGTTCGACGCCTGCGGACTGATGTGGGGCTTCATCCTGCTGGCTTTCGGTAGCCTGGCCTTCGTGCGGAGCAGTTCACACCTTGTCGTGCGGGTCGTGGGCGGTACCCTGCTGGTGATGTTGATGATGACGGTCTTCGTGAGGTTCGCCGGCTGCCAGGGCACGGCCATCTCCGAGAACCTCTCGGCCGGTGAAAAGCGAAACTACTACCCCGTGTGATCGCATATGCCTGATACCGTCGATCCGTTGACCCCCAAGTACCGCCGCGTCTTGCTCAAGTTAAGCGGCGAGGCCCTCGGCCACGGTGGCAGGTCCGGGATCAGCCTGGACGAAGTCAAGGCGATCGCCGAGCAACTGGTCCGGGTCAAAAACCGCGGGGTCGAGCTAGCGATCGTCGTCGGCGGCGGGAACATCCTCCGTGGTGCCCAGTTCACCGCCGGTGGCGACACCATCCGCCGCGCCACCTCCGACTACATGGGGATGCTGGCGACCGTGATGAACGGCCTGGCGCTGCAGGACACGTTGGAGGCGATGGGGGTCGCGACCCGGCTACAGACCGCCCTGCGCATGGAAAGTGTCGCCGAGCCGTTCATCCGTCGCCGGGCACTGCGTCACCTGGAGAAAGGGCGGATCGTGATCCTCGCCGGCGGCACTGGCAACCCGTTCGTCACCACCGACACCGCCGCCGCCCTGCGTGGGACCGAGCTGGAGGTCGATGTCCTTCTCAAAGCCACACGCGTGGACGGCATCTTCGACTCCAACCCCGAGGTCAACCCTTACGCGGTGAAGTACGACCGGCTCTCATACGAGAAGGTGATCCGCGACGACCTGCGGGTGATGGACATCGCCGCCTTCGAGATGTGCCGGGAGGCCCGCCTGCCGATCATCGTATTCAATTACAAAAAGGAACACGCCATCGAGCGGGTCATCGCGGGGCACCCCCTGGGCACCATTGTGGGCGAGTGACGGCTTGTGTAGGCGAGTGACGGCCTGCGTCGGGTCGTGATCCGGGCCATTTTCGTGCGCTTGACGCCCCGACCGCCTGTCCTTCGCGCCCGAGTGGACCGATCGATCCCTTCGCCGCCGTGGGGGGATAACCCCATGAGTCTTCCACGACCCGGCGGGCGAACCGGGTCAAGCACGACCCATGACTGATCCTGGTGTCTTTTATCAATCCGAACGCCCGACCAGTTTGAATCGTCTGGAACCGTCCAAGTCCGGGAGGTTGCGCGATGCTGCGAACGGTCGCTCTCGCTGCCCTGATGGTGTCGGCCCCGGCCGCGCGAGGCGCCGATGAGCCCAAGCCGAACGTCGTTATCTTCTTGGCCGACGATCTGGGGTACGGAGACCTGGGCTGCTACGGTCACCCGCGGATCAAGACACCGAACCTTGATGCCTTCGCCCGGCAGGGGGCGCGACTGACCCAGTGCTACGCCGCCAGTGCGGTCTGCTCCCCGTCACGCTCGGCCCTGTTGACCGGGCGCACGCCCCACCGCAACGGCGTGTACACCTGGATCGCCGAGAACAGCGAAGTCCACCTTCGGCCCACGGAGATCACGCTGCCGAGGCTGCTCAAGGAGGCCGGCTACGCCACCTGTCACGTCGGCAAGTGGCACCTCAACGGTAAGTTCAACAGCCCCCAGCAACCGCAACCCCACGACCACGGCTACGACCACTGGATGGCCACGCAGAACAACGCCGCCCCGAGCCACAAGAACCCGACCAACTTCGTCCGCAACGGCCGACCGGTCGGCCAGCTCGAGGGTTACTCGGCCCCACTGATCGTGGACGAGGCGGTGGACTGGCTCAAAAACAAACGAGACCGGTCCAAACCGTTCCTCCTGGCCGTCTGGACCCACGAACCTCACCTGCCGATCGAAACCGACCCCGAGTTCCAGAAGCCCTACGCTGACCTCGCCGAGGACCTTCGCCAGCACCACGGGAACGTGACCCAGACGGACTTCGCTTTCGGCAAACTCATGAAGGCCTTGGACGAACTGAAGCTCACGGATTCGACCTTCGTCTTCTTCACCTCCGACAACGGCCCCGAAGGCGACGGACTCAAAGGCCGCACCAGAGGAAGCACGGGCGGACTTCGCGGCCGTAAGCGGGCCTTGTATGAGGGCGGCATCCGCGTGCCCGGCATCGCCCGTTGGCCCGGTCACATCCCGGCCGACTCGACGGTCGAGACGCCGATCATTGGCTCGGACCTCTTCCCGACCGTACTCGGCATCTGCGGCGTCAAACCACCCACCGATCGTGTCATCGACGGGGTCGATGTCCTGTCCGTTCTGACGGGTCGGACCAAGAGTGTGGAGCGTCCGCTGCCTCTATACTGGCGGCTGAACATGGCACCGGAGAACTTGCACCTGGCCCTACGCGACGGAGACTGGAAACTCCTGGCCTCGACCGATTTCACCAAGGTCGAGCTGTATAACCTGAAGACCGACCCAAGGGAGTCCACGGACTTAAGCGACAAGGAGCCCGACCGCCTCAAGACCATGCTCGGGCGGCTGCGCGAACTGAACAGCCAGATCGAGAAAGAAGGGCCGGACTGGTGGCGTCGCCTCAGCCCCAACGGCGGTCTGCCGCCCAAGAAGCCGTAGAAATCGGTCCAGACGGACACCCGTCGGGCCGGGTGGGGTGCTGGGCTTCGGCGGGAGATTTACCTTGACCGGCGTTCACGCACGATCACCCGCCCTGGCGGGGGCGGACGTCAGCAAGACCAGGACCGGCTCATCGCGTTCACATTCAGTATTCACTTACCCACGAGTCAGTTGCTCGTGAGTTCGAATTGCACCGTGTTGGACGACTCCTTAACCGTCACGCGCAACGGAGACAGGGTGGGGTCGGCGTATTTGGCGGGGAGCAGGCTCTGCGGCGCTTCCCCCTCGACTTCCGGCTTGCTGGTCTTGACCACGGTGACGACGTAATCCCCCACCGGGGCACCGTCGAACCGGGCGTAGGTCGTCATCTTGAAGCGGCCCAACTCGTCCGTCCGTCCCTCACACACCGCGGCGTACTTCTCGGTCTCCGTCACGAACGTGTGGAAGACCACGGTCGCCCCGCTCACGGCCTGGCCGTCGAGTGTCACCTTGCCCTCGACCGGGTGGGTCGGCTTCCGCCTCACGGGGAAACCCTTTTCCTCGGTGTCCGGCAGCTTAAGGTCCGCGGGCAGAATCCCCTCCAGAAGCACGTTGGCGATCAGCGGCGGCCCGTCCTTCTTCACCGTCACCCAGGCGATGTGGTCGAACTCGCCGTAGTCGACACCCCGCAGGCGGCTCCCACCGCCCGTGGTGGCGAGTTGGTAATAGGTGGTGCCGTTCCGCTCGAACGTCTGGTACCGGTGGACGTGCCCGCAGAAGACGGTGTATTTCCGGCCGGCCAAGGCCTGCTCGACCGCCGCCCAGCCGTTCTTTTGCAGGTCGCGAGCCGTCCAGATCGGCTTGTGCAAGAACACGAACGTCCAGCGCACGTCCTTGTTCGCCTCGAGGGTCTTTGCGACCCACTCCCGTTGCTCGGGGTCGATGGTGCCCATGTCGGGCGGGTTCTCGGAGCAGAGGCACAAGAACAACGTGTTCTTATAGGTGAAGTGGTAATAACGCCGGCCGTACCGCTCTCCCCACTTGGCGACCATGACCTTGTTAGTGAGGTCGTGGTTGCCCGGCACGTAGAAGAAAGGCATCTCAAACCGCTTCACATAGGAGTCGAACTCATCCCACTCGTTTTTGATCCGCTCCTCGTTCAGTGTGTAACCCTCGATCAAGTCCCCGACCGACATGACGAACTGGGGTTGGAGCAGATTGACCTGCAACACGGCACGGGAGAACACCTTCTCGCGGTGGCCGCCCGTCCGGTCGGTCACGACGGCGAATTGGAACTGGCTGGCATCCGTGTTGATCTTCAGCGACGTCCACGGGTTCCTATCCCCGGTCTCGATCTTGAGGTCGGTCGTCTCCGGACCATTCCGATGGCTCGCGGTCGATTCGGTCCGAGCAAGGGCGAGTATTCCGGCCAACGTCGCAGCGGTCACGATTCCGAGGAGGAAGTGCTTCATCTCTCGTGCTCCGGTAGGCGATCAAGAAGACCGACCATTTCGTCAGTCGTGATTACCTAACCAGACCGCTCACCACCGGACAACAGCGGATGATAGACTTAACCGAAAATTTGCGATAGTGTTACGTCTCGAATTCGGGTCACATTCTCACCTCCGGGCCTGACCGAGTATAGCGGCCGTCGGGGCTTCAGAGTTTCGGCACAAGCGGACGACTGACAACTGACGGCCCTGTTTTCCGATCCTTGGCCCCGACCTGCGTGGAAAGAACACGCGTGACGCTTAATCAGACCGGAGACCGGATACGTCTTCGCCGGGCCGGCCCGACCTTGCCGCCGTGCGGCCGGAGGATTATAGTGAGAAATACTCAGCACAGTAATCCGCGATAGCTCAATGGTAGAGCAGCCGGCTGTTAACCGGCGGGTTGAAGGTTCGAGTCCTTCTCGCGGAGCTTCACCCGTCCGCATCGAGCGGCGGGTACAAACGAGTTACCGCGAAACGCCGAGAGTGGCCCCTCTCGGCGTTTCGCGTTTCCCGCCTTTCCCGCAAGCACTTCCGCCAATCCCGCCGGCGACGCCGCGCTCTCCAGTTCGATAGAGAGCGGTCGGGGGGCGACGGGAACCTTGACGGTTCCCCTCGATCCCCGAAACTCTCCCGCCAAAACTCTCAGAGTCTCTGGTTACCACCCCTCTCAAAGTTACCAACCCGTTTCCCCTCGGCACCCCGATGCGTCACTTCGAGCGCGACCTGCAAAGGTCTATAGGTAGACGCCTCGGTCCCCTTCCCGCCAGACAGCCGGCCGGCCGCTCCGCGTAGGTCGCTGTGGGCCAATCTCGCAAGGAGATGTCCCATGCGACCCGAAACCGATCCCGCCCGCATGACTGCCGACGAACGGCTCCGCGAGGTCGCGGCCATCCTCGCCGCCGGCCTGTTTCGCCTCCGCGCTCGCTCTGCGCTCCCGACCAATCCGGGCCAGGTTCCCGGCCCGGAAAACTTACCGGAAACCGGCCCAGATTGCCTTGAGGTTCCGGCGGAAACCGTGCTCAGTGTCCACACTGGTTGACGATTTCCGAGACCCCGAGAAAGGAGCGCAGCATGCACCTGAACGTCGGAAAAGAGGTCGCCGCCTTGCAGCGGATGACCGTGAAAGAACTGCGGGCGAGGTACGCCGAGGTCTTTGGCGAAGAAACGCCCGCCCACAACAAGGCCTGGCTCGTCAAGCGAATCGCTTGGCGCATCCAGGCCCTGGCCGAGGGCGACCTGTCGGAGCGCGCCCGCCGTCGCGCCGCGGAGTTGGCCTGCGACGCCGACCTGCGAATGAACCCGCCGCTGGTCAAGACGGCCACAGATGCCGAGGAAGCGGCACCCACCCGCGTCCTCCGATTTCAACCGGACGAGCGCTTGCCCCCACCGGGCACGGTCATCACCCGCCGCTACAAGGGCGA
>Ga0308417_1000287_pt1 | contig 37080 bp, 38 predicted proteins | sample HotsprSampleOS65_FD_203528 | JGI IMG/M metagenome (GOLD analysis project Ga0308417, IMG submission 203528) | Hot spring phototrophic mat microbial communities from Octopus Spring, Yellowstone National Park, Wyoming, United States - 20090730_OS65 ...
CACCTGTGCTTCTGTCGCACATTACGGCCTGCTGGCTCGCTGAGCCGTCTTCTGACGGCCCGTTGTCATCGAAAGCTTCGGTCGATTCGTTACCTCCTCGGCCGTTCCGACTGCTACCGGGCGGAACCATCAACTTCCCGGGCGGGACTCACACCCGCTGGAGAACAGCGCCTTCTTCACGGCGCACAGTGCCTGACCGTTTCTGCGTAGGATGGAGCCGGGATGGCCGGGGCACACGGTGAAGCGCGGAGGCAAGCCAGCCGGCCGCCGCCCCGAGAGACTGTCACCCGTCCTTTTCTGAGCTTCTGAGACTTTGGAGCTCTGAGGGCTTTACTTTCTCGGACCATGTGTCATAATCCACACCTGCCGCGGCCGTGGGCGCTGCGGAGAGGTTCCGGCCCACACCCGGCGGTATTGAGAGGCGCGGCTGGCACGGGCCGGCGGTGACCGGCTGGCGGCCGCGCGGTGGATCTCTCCCTCGCACACGGAGGTGCCATATGGCCGCTCCCCTCAGGTTCTTCCCGTATTTGGCGGTGTTGCTGGCATTGGGTCTGGGTTCCGTTGCATTGGCCCAGGACCAGGTCGTGCCCCAGGTTCCCAACGCGCCCCAGCAGTTCGCCGGGGCGATCAACGCCAGCGCTGTGACGGTCCGCAGCGGGCCGGGGGAGAACTACTATCCGACCATGAAGCTGGAGAAGGGGGCGCAGGTGACGGTGGTGGGCATCAGCTTCGAGTGGCTGAAGATCGTGCCCCCTGAGGGCAGCTTCAGCGTCGTCGCCAAGACCTTCGTCACACCGGAAGCGGATGGCCGAACCGGACGGGTGAACGCGGACGTGAACGTGCGCGCCGGCAGCAGCCTCAACTCGCTGAAATACGCGGTGCAGGGCAAACTCAGCCGGGGCGAGACGGTGACGATCCTGGGCGAGCAGGATGAGTACTACAAGATCGCTCCGCCGCCCGGCGCGTTTCTCTATGTCCATCAGAGGTACGTGGACCCCGTGCGCAAGCTGAGTCCAGCCGAGATGCTGCCGCCGACACCCGCGGCGCCGCGTCCGACCGCGTCGGCCCCATCAGGCGTTGAGGCCGCGCCCGCCGAGCAGACTGCGGCCGCCGCTCCCACGGCCGAGCAGTTGGCCGAAGAGCAGGCGCTGGCCGAGTTCGACCGGCTGGAGCTGGCCGTGCGGGCGGCTTCCCAGCGCCCGCTGGAAGAGCAGCCGCTGGCTGACCTGCTGGGCAGCTACGACCGGCTGATCAAGGGCGGAAACCTGCCTCCCTCGGCGCGGCGCATGAGCGAACTGCGTGTGCGGAGCCTCAAGGCCAGGCTCTCGGCGCAGGAGCAGTTGCTGGCCACGCGCAGACAGCAGGAGGAGTCGGCGCGGAAGCTGGCGGCTTTGGAAGCCCAGCGCAGCGAGATCGAGTCGAGGCTGCTGCCGATGACGGTGTACACGGCCGTCGGCAAACTGCTGACGTCGACGGTGCAGTCGGGGGAGGGCACGCTCTATCGGCTGGTGGATCCGGCGACCGAGCGGACGATCTGTTACGTCCGCAGCACCGAGCCGAGGCACATCAGCTTCCTCGGTCAGTTCGTGGGCGTTAACGGCGAGCTGGGCAGCGACCCGGCGCTGAGCCTGCGCACGGTGCGGGCCAGCGAGGTGGTGCCGGTCGATTCGGCGCGGATCAACCGCGACGTGGCCGCGAAACTGGTGCCCCCCAGCCTGCTGAGCCAGCGGCAAGCAGGCGAGCCGGCGCAGACGCTCACTTCGGCGGAACAGTAGGCGGAGTCTGGCTTCAGCGCCGGCGGGGTCTGGCCGATGAATGATGCAGAGCCACCGCGCGCGGTGGCCGGCCGGCCATGACACAGATCAACCCATTCTTAGGGGCGGTGGCGCAGAGCACGCAGGTGCAGCAGCGACAGAGCGCCGAGAAGCAGCGGCAGATCCGGCGGCTTCAGAACCTGGGCAAGAACGCAGCGCTTCAGGGTGAGGAGCTGGAACACGAGGTGGAGAGCGCGGCCGTCAGCGGCAGAATCGACGGCCGGGAACAGGCGCCGGCGCACCGTTCCAGCGGCCGCCAGCGGTCCGGGGCCGGCCAGTCCGATAAGCAGGACGAGGGGCACATCGACCTGACGGCGTGAATCAGCGCCCGGCAACCTGCGTGAAGTGATAGAGCATCACCGCTGCCGCCACCGCTACGTTGAGCGAATCGGTGCCCAACTGCATGGGGATGGTGATCTTTCGCTGACAGAGGGCCAGGTGATCGGGGGCCAGGCCCGTGGTCTCGTTGCCCAGGAGGATGGCCAGCCGCCGCGGTCGGGCGGCGGCAGCCAGCGGCTGGGCGTCGGGGGCAACGACGGCGGCGGCCAGCTCCGTGGACAAGGAGTCGCGCAGGAGCATCAGGTCGCTCGTCAGGTTGACACAGCGGAGGATGGGCAGTCGGAACACAGCCCCCATGGAGACGCGGATGGCCTGGCGATAGAACGGGTCGCAGCACCGCTCGCCCAGCATCACCAGGGACACGCCAAAGCCGGCCGCGATTCGGATCAACGACCCAAGGTTGTCGGTCTTGGAGATTTCCGGAAGCACAAGGACAGTTCGCGGCTGGTCGGTCCAGTCGGCGGCCAGTTCGACCAGGGATGGCGAAGGGCGCCGTGCGCCGATGGCCAAGACGCCGGAGTGAAACTTGAATCCGACGATGCGGTTGACCAGGTCGGCAGGCGCAACATAGATGGGGGTCTGCGGCGGCGCCAGCGGCGCGATGGCCGCGGCGCGGCGGTCGGCCAGCAGCAGCGACCGGACGGGAAAAGGACTGGCCAGGAGTCGGCGGACGACCAGTTCGCCTTCGGCGATGAAGCATTCGCTCTCGCGGGCCAGGTCGCGGTCCTTCAGACGCGTGTAGGGGGCGATGCGCGGGTCGTCGAGGGACTGTATCGGAATGATCCAGGGCGTCGGCATGCTTCCGCTGGCTGTCGTATAATCCGACCATGGCGGTTGAACAAGAGGTGCTGGAGCAGGCCAGGCGCATGTCGCGGCCGGGGGCGCCGGCCCGCCCACGGCCGCGATTGACCTGATGACATCGTATGTCATAATGTGACGATGGCGCAGGTGCGTATCACCGCGGAGGCTCGAAACCAGTTTGCCGCCCTGCCCATCACGATCCAGGCACGTGTTCAGCGCATCCTGGCAGAACTTGCGGCATGGCCGCATGTCAGCGGAGTCAAGCCGATCCGGGGTGCGCTGAAAGGAGCGTATCGCAAGCGCACCGGAGACTGGCGGGTGTTGTTCACCGTCGATGGGGATGCGGATCAGGTGCTGGTCTTCCGCATCGCCAACCGGCGCGACGTTTACGAGGCCTGAACTGCGGCCGTCGACGATGGAGATTGGCCATGGGACCTGCAACCATAACGCGCAAGGGGCGGCGGTATGTGCTCGTGCCCATCGAGGACTATGAACGGATGGCGAAGATGGCCCCGTGGCCGCCGGTCGCCCCTGACGGCACGAGTGACGCGATCGAGTTTGCCCGCGCCAGCATCGCGCGCACGCTCCTGAGAGACCGGTCGGCGGCGGGTTTGTCGCAGCAGGCTCTGGCGGAACTGGCCGGGGTGCGGCAGGAGACGATATCGCGCATCGAGTCTGGGCGACATACCGCGAGCGTGCGCGTCATCGATAAGCTGAACAAGGCGATCCATGCCGCATTGAGACGACGGCGCCGACAATCCAAATAGAGCGCTGGGCAGCAGTTGGCTCGTGGCCGCGGCAAGGTGGGCGGCGGGGTGGGCCGGCCGGATGTGCGCGAACGCAGGGACGGGCGTAGGCCTGCGCACCGTGGGTTTGGTATAATGCGGCGATGGTGGTTGAACAAGAGGTGCTGGAGCAGGCCAGGCGCATGTCGCGGCCCGCCGTCGAGGCGGTCATCCGCAGCGTGTATCCGGCGGTGCATCGGATGGCCCACGGGCTGGCCGGGCGCGAGGATGTGGCGCGGGGGATCATCCGCTTCGTGGCGAGTCATGCGCCTCGGCAGATGCCGCGATGGAAAGACCCCGAGGCACCGGACCGCTGGTTCTACCATCATACCGTGCTGACGGCCCGGCGGGCGTCGCGGCACCGGCCCGAGCCGATGCGGGACCTGCTGCTGGGGCGGCACGGCGGCGATGCGCGGTATGTCGCCTTCATCCGGGCGCTGCGGGAACTGCCCATCCAGCAGCGGGAGGCATTCATCCTTCATTACGGCGAACAACTGGACATCCGCCGCATGGCCATCGCCATGGATTGCTCGACGCAGGCCGCCGAGCTGCATCTTCGCACGGGCGACGCGGCGCTGCGTGCCCTGGCAGGAAAGGAGTTCGCAGCGATGACAGCGCGGCTGCGCGAGGTGTATCGTGCCATGGCGCCGACGGAGGACGCGATGGGGCCGGCGGTGCGAATGATCGTGGCGCGGTCGCTGTGGGCGCGGCGGCTGTGGCGGCTGGTCAAATGGCTGCTGCTGGCGGGCCTGGCGGCGGGAGCAGGGTGGGGCGTGTGGGGGGGCTATATTCGGATTTTTCATTTTTGAATGTTGATTTTTGATTGACTTTCGATTGCGGCTTTCGTCGCTCTGCTGGTTCGTCATTCGCCCTTCGTCATTCGTCATTATTTCGGGCTTCGGGTTTCGGGCTTCGTCATTGATTCGCACTGAACCCTGAACCCCGAACCCTGAACCCTGGCCAGGTAGGCGCGGCGCGCCGCTGCTGCTATTGTTGCCCTCCGTATGACCCGCCCTCCTCCGTTGGAATACGCCACGCCCGCCCTGCGCCGACCTTCCTTCGGCTACGTCCAGGAACTGGGCCTGGTCATCGTCGTGCTCTTCCTGGGCGCGATCCTCAGCATCTTCGGCCAGGGGTTCCTGAGCTGGGACAACCTGCTCAACGGCGTGGCCACCAACATGTCCATCTTCGCCATCATGGCCGTGGGGGTGACGATAGTCATCATCGCCGGCGGCATCGACATCTCCGTCGGATCGATCTACGGCCTGTCGGCGATTCTCACGGCCTGGGCCATCCGCGTTCCCCGCGGCGACGCCGACCAGTACGGCGCCCTGGGCGTTCTGCCGCTGGCCATCGGACTGCCGATGCTGATCGGGCTGGGGTGCGGCCTGCTCAACGGCGCTCTGGTTGTGCTTCTGCGCCTGCACCCGTTCATCGTCACGCTCGGCACCATGAGCGTCTTCCGCGGCCTGGCCAACGTGGTCGCGCCGGCCAAGACTCTGCCGGGGCAGGGCATGGTGATCCCCGGCGCCTTCACCGAGCGTTTCATGGCTCTGGACTACGGGGGCGATCTGCGGCTCTCGCCGATGCTGGTGATGATGCTGTGCGGTCTGGCCGGATGGGTCTACCTTCACCTGATGGTTGCCGGGCGCGTGACATATGCCATCGGCGGCAACGAGGAGGCCGCCCGCTTTAGCGGACTGAGCGTGGGCTGGGGCAAGCTGCGGGCTTACGCCTTGTCGGGGCTGGCGGCGGGGATCGCCGGTATGGTTTCACTCGGACGCTTTCAGTCTGCGTCAACCAATACCGGCATGGGCTCGGAGCTGGTCGTGATCGCCGCCGCGGTTGTGGGCGGGGCGAGCCTCAGCGGCGGCCGCGGCAGCGCTGCCGGCGCCCTTCTGGGGGCACTGGTCATCCAACTCATCGAGAACGGCATTTTCGTGCTGGGCCTCGACCAGGAGTACCGCAGCATCATCATCGGCTCGGCCATCATCGTTGCCGTGGCAATCGACCGGCTCAGCGAGTATCTTAGACAGCGTCGGCTCGTCAGCGCGCGGGCCCCCTGATCGTCGTTTCCCAATACCTGTGCGGAGGATGCAATGAAACTGATCTGCCAATGCAGCGCGATCGCGGTCCTGGCCGGTTGCCTCCTGTTGTTCGCCGGCTGCAAGCGCGAGCAGCAGAGCGGCCGAACCATCACTCTGGGCATGGTGGCCAAGAGCCAGTCCAACGACGTCTTTCAGGCGGCCTACGCAGGGGCGCGCGACGCGGCGCGCGAACTGGGCGCCAAGTACGGTGTCAAGGTGGTCATCGACTGGCAGACGCCCACCGACGAGGATGCAGCTCGACAGGCCGAGGCCATCGAGGCCCTCACGCGCCGCGGCGTCGATGGCATCCTGGTCTCCTGTTCCGAGGCGGGCACGCTCACGCCTGCCATCAACCGCGCCGCCGCCCGCGGCATCGCCGTCATGACGTTCGACTCCGACGCGCCTGAATCCAATCGCCTCTACTACTATGGCACCGACGATACCACCTGCGGACGGCTCATCATGCAGGAACTGGCCAAGGTGATGGGCGAGAAGGGAACCATCGCCATTCTCGCCGGGAATCAGTCGGCGCCGAACCTTCAGGCGCGAGTGGCCGCCGTCCGCGAGGAGTTGAAGAAGTATCCCAATATGCGCGAACTGCGGGTGTTCTATCACGTGGAGACGCCCGAAGCCGCCGCTCAGGCCGTGCAGGATGCCCAGCGGGCCAACAGCGAGATCGAAGGCTGGGCCATGGTGGGCGGCTGGCCGCTGTTCACCGCCAACGCCCTGCGCTGGGAGCCCGGTACGGTCAAGGTCGTCGCCGTCGACGCCCTCCCCCAGCAGCTTCCGTATCTGGAGAGCGGCCACGTCCAGGTGCTGCTGGCCCAGGACTGCTACGGCTGGGGATACAAGTCCGTCGAGATGCTGCTGGAGAAGATCATCAACGGCCGCGACCCCGAGGGCCTTGATTCGACCAGCAAGGATCCGGCCAAGCGCCGGCGCATCGACCCGCTGACGCGCGTCACGAAGGAAAACGCCGCCGAGTACGCGAAGAACTGGGAGAAGTGGCTGGGTCGGTAAGTCATGGACAACTCTGACGCCAGCCGTCAGCTCGTGAGGCAAGAGCCGCGGCGGCTGACACGTTGGCTCGCCCGCCGCCGGAGCGGACCGCGCCGGCGGTATGCCCTGGCGCGGCCGCTCGACGGTCTTGCGCGATGCCATGGGGTGACGATGCGAGGACGCCTGCTATTACCGCTTCTCATTCTCAACGGACTTCTGCTTCCGCTTGGATGCTTGCCCGTTCTCTTCGCCGTAAACATGCTCAACCCGATGACGACGGCGTTCGTCACCGACATTCATGTGACCAACGGATTGCAGGAACCGATCACCGTCACGCCGGTTGGCACGGTGGGAGCCGAGGGGCGTCGCGCTCCGCTGCCGGTCTACTGCTCACGCTTCCCGGCGATCCCATCGCGTCGGGCGGGCGGTTTCGCGGTCGAGCCGGGGCAGACGCGGACAATTCTGTATGACTGGGACGACATCAACCTTTCCGAGATTGTCATAGGACTCGCGGACGGCACCTCGCGACAATTACCTGTCGATCCCGAGCCAACGAAGAACCAGCACCGTCAGCCGACGACGAACAGGTTTGTCATCGACAGCATGACGGAGCTGGAGGTTGTGCCGGCAAACGTGGCCCTGGCGGCAGCGCAAGCTCAGCAGCCGGGGCGCACGTGGCTCATCTTGCTCCCCTTGTTGCTTCCCTGGTTGCCGTTCTACGGCCTGCTCAAAGCATACCGGCGGTCCCAGGCGACATCGGCCTCGGCAAACGCCCGGCACCCGCCTGAGGACTCCCCTTAACCTCCCGCCCCGTTTCCCATACGATCCACGCATGCCGCCGGGCGATGCCGATTACATCCGATTCACCTCCATCACCAAGCGCTTCGCGGGTGTCACCGCCCTCGATGACGTCACGCTGTCGATCGCCCGCGGCGAATGCCACGGGCTGATGGGCGAGAACGGCGCCGGCAAGTCGACGCTGGGCAAGGTCCTGGCCGGCATCCACCGGCCGGATGCGGGGTGGATCACCATCGACGGACAGGACCGCGCCTTTCATTCCCCGCGCGACGCGGCCCGCGCCGGCATCGGCATGGTCCACCAGGAGCTGGCCTTCTGTCCCGACCTCTCGGTGGCCGAGAACCTGTGCATGGGGCAGTATCCGCGGCGGCTGGGTTGCTTTCTGGACCGGCGGGCGATGTACCGCAGGGCATCGGCGCTGCTGGCGGAGATCGGGGTGGACCTGGACGTGCGCCGCAACATGCGCGCCCTTTCGACGGCGCAGGAACAACTCGTGCAGATCGCCTCGGCCGTGGGCACGGGGGCCAATGTGCTGGTGTTCGACGAGCCGACCAGCTCCCTGTCGGAGGCCGAGGCGCAACGGCTGTTCTCCCTCATCGACGCGCTGCGCCGCCGCGGCGTGACGATGATCTACGTCACGCACCGCCTCCCTGAGGTCTTCCGCCTCTGTGACCGCATCAGCGTCCTGCGCGACGGCAGGCACGTCGGCACGCTGCAGCGGAGCCAGGCCACCGAGGACCGGCTGGTGCAGATGATGATCGGCCGCCCCATTGAGCAGTATTTTCCGCAACATCTGTCGCGTCCGCAGGGCCCGGTGCTGCTGCGCGTGCGCAGCCTCAGTGCCCCGCCGCGGTTTCGCGACATTTCATTCGAGGTCCGCGCCGGCGAGATCGTGGGACTGGCCGGACTGGTCGGATCCGGCCGCAGCGAAGTGGCCCGCGCCATCTTCGGGCTGGACGCCGCCAGCGGAATCGTCGAGGTCGACGGCCAGTCGTTGCCTCGCAGCGTGCGCCGGGCCATGCGCAGCGGGATCGGCCTGGTGCCCGAGGACCGCAAGCGCCAGGGGCTGGTGCTGATGATGTCCTGCCGGCGGAACTTCTCGCTGGCCATGCTCGACCGCCTCAGCGCCCTGGGATTCCTGCGCCAGTCGCGGGAACGGCAACTGGCCGCCGACTATTTCCGACGCCTCAACGTCAAGGCACCCTCGATGGAGACCCCCGCCGCCGCCCTCTCCGGCGGCAATCAGCAGAAGATCGTGCTGGCCAAGTGGCTGGCCCGCGGAGCGAAGGTTCTGATCGTCGATGAGCCGACGCGCGGAGTCGACGTGGGCGCCAAGGCGGCCATTCACGCCCTGATCGACGATCTGGCGCAGAGCGGCGTGGCCATCCTGCTGATCTCCTCGGAGCTGCCCGAGATCATCAACCTTTCGACGCGCATCCTGGTGATGCGCGAGGGCCGCCTCGTCGGTGAGATCGCGCGCCAGGATGCGACGCAGGAGCGCCTGCTGCGGATGATGGCGGGAGTGGCGGCCGGGCAGGAGCATCGGAGCCAGCCATGAAGGTCTCACTGCTGGGCGCGGCCGGGGGCGACGTGACCGGCTCGGCCTATCTTGTGCAGAGCGAGCGCGCCCGCGTGCTGGTGGACTTCGGGCTGTTCCAGGGGGCGGCGCTCGCCGAAGACCGCAACCGCATTCCCCGCGCCCTTCAGGTGCGTCAGCTCGATGCCGTCCTGCTCACCCATGCCCATCTGGACCACACCGGCCGCCTGCCCCTGCTGGCGCGGGCCGGCTACCACCGCTACATCCACGCCACCGAGGCAACCATCGAGCTGACCGGGCTGATCCTGCGCGACGCGGCCCACATTCAGGAGGGCGACGCCGAACGCATCAACCGCAAGCGCCTGCGCGCCGGCCAGGAGCCGATCGAGCCGCTGTTCCGCTTTGAGGACGTCGAGCGCCTCATGCCGCTGTGGCGGTCCGTCGACTACGACCGCCCCACCGAAGTCGCCCCCGGCGTCATGGCACGCTGGGTCGAGGCCGGCCACATGCTCGGCTCGGCGGCCATCGAGCTGACCGTCGATGAGAACGGCCGGCGCTCCGTGCTGGTCTTCTCGGGCGACCTGGGACCGCGCGGTGCGCCGATCCTGCGCGACCCGGCCGCGCTGGACCACGCCCAACTCGTCTTCCTGGAAGCCACCTACGGCGATCGCGATCACCGCCCCCTGGCCGACACCCTGGTCGAGGCCCGGCGCATCATCCTCCAGGCCGTCGCACGCAAGGGCCGCATTCTCGTGCCCACCTTCGCGGTCGGCCGCGCCCAGCAGATCCTCTACCATCTGGCCGCCCTCTTCCGCGAAGGCGCAGTCCCTCCGTTTCCCGTGTTCCTCGACAGCCCGATGGCCGCCGAGGCCTCCGCCATCTACGCGCGGCACGTGGAACTCTACGACGAGGAGGCGGCCGACCTGGCCCGCCGCAATTCGCTGGAGCATGACCTTCGGACGCTGCGGATCTGCACGACCACGGAGCAATCGCGGGCGATCAATGACGTGCCCGGGCCGCTGCTGGTGATGGCCGGCGCGGGCATGTGCAACGCCGGGCGCATTCTGCACCACCTCAAGCATGGCCTGTGGCGGCCGGAAACGGACGTGCTGTTCGTCGGATATCAGGCGCCCGGATCGCTGGGGCGGGCGCTGATCGACGGGAAGCAGACGGTGTCGATCTTCGGCGAGCGAATCAGGGTCGAGGCCCGCATCCACACGCTGGGCGGCTTCAGCTCCCACGCCGGCCAGAGCGACCTGATCCGCTGGCTGGGCCATCTGGCGCCCGCGCGGCCGCGCGTGATCCTGACGCACGGCGAGGACCGCGGCCGCAAACCCCTGGCGCGGCTGATCCGGGAGAAGTTTGGCATTGATGCGGAGCTGTCGCAGCGGGACCAGGTGGTCGAGGCATGACGCCGAGGTGCGTGGCTGGAACGAGCCACGGGCCGAATTCGGGGTTCCCGCACGCCAGGAGTGTGCCGCGCTGCTGGGCCCGTGACACCGGCCGCGGAAACTGTCACGCGCCGATCCCATGATCACACTGCGCCCCCTGGCGGCCTGCCGGAAGGTTGCCGCCAGTCCCACGCGCGTCTATACTCATACGGTCGGAGACACTGACGCCGCGCCCACGCCTTCGGCGGCGGTTGGCGGCTGATCCGGCGAGTTTGTGGAATGCGCCATGCCCCAGGCTACCCCACACAATCCCTCCGGCAGCAAGGTCGCCCCCGTGCGCCAGCGCGTCCAGGATGTCATCGACATGATCCGTCCGGCCGTGCAGGCCGACGGCGGCGACATCGAGCTGGTCGACGTGTCGGCCACGGGTGTGGTACAAATCCGCTTTCACGGCGCCTGCCACGGCTGTCCCAGCAGCACGATGACGCTGCAGCACGGCATCGCCCGCAACCTGCGCGAGAAGGTGCCCGAAGTCACCTCCGTCGTGCCCGTCGTCTGATGCCGTACCCGGCCCAACAACTCCCCCACAAGCTGATGTTTGCCGAACAGTGGATGCTCCAGGCTCTGGCCCTTGCCGAGGAGGCGGCCGCCGCCGGTGAGGTGCCGGTGGGCTGCATCATCGTCCACGAGCCAACAGGGCGCATCGTGGGCCGCGGCTTCAATCGCCGGGAGAGCGAGCGGGATCCGACCGCCCACGCCGAGATCGTGGCCATGCGCCAGGCAGGCTCGGCGCTGGGGCAGTGGCGCCTGGAGCAATGCACGCTGGTCGTGACGCTCGAGCCTTGCCCCATGTGCGCCGGCGCCATGGTCAACGCCCGTATCCCGCGCCTGATCTACGGGTGCGACGATCCCAAGGCCGGGGCCGTATCAACGCTGTATCGGCTCTGCGAGGATCCGCGGCTGAATCACCGCGTGCAGGTGGTGCCGCACGTGCTGGCCGACCGCTGCGCCGAAGTGCTGCGCGGTTTTTTTGCGACCCAGCGTGCGGCCGGCAAGAAGTGACGGGGGGGATCATCGCCGAAGGTGCCTCGGCATCGGGCGAGTCGGTTTATTTCGCGATCTGGCGGGGGGCGGTTTTGGGGCAAGCCGCTTCATCTTGATGGCCGTCTGAATCGCCGCGTTGGGCGAGCGGCTGCAAGCGGTCCAAAAAAAGAGAGAAAGAGGACCTTGACATCCTGATTTGGCCCGGTATATTAACTGAGACTGAGTCTCAGTTGCGTTTGTGTCGCCGGCCAGGCAACCACCCTCGCCGGCAGTCCAAGGCCCTCTTGCATCGGAGTCCCCATGTCCGCCTTCTCGTTCAATAGATCGTCGCAGCCGTCCCCGCGAGCCGCCTTCACCCTCGTCGAGCTGCTCGTCGTCATCGCCATCATCGCCCTGCTCATCAGCGTCCTGCTTCCAGCGCTGAACGTCGCCCGCGCCAGCGCCGCCGCCACCGTCAGCCTCAGCAACCTCCGCCAGTTGGGACTGGGCCTGATGATGTACTGCAACGACCACGGTGGCGCCTATCCCAAGCACTCCTCGCCCACCTTCCAGGTGCCCCGCATGCGCTGGATCGACTACATCTACCCCTACATGCAGGACACCAAGGTCTACCGCAGTCCGCTGCTGCCCGAGGGCGATGAGCCGCGCATGAACAAGCCCTTCGCGCACACCGTCGATCAGAACACCGGCCAGCCCATCCCCGGCGTCACCCAGTACTTTGGCGGCTACGGCTACAACTACCAGTACCTGGGCAACTCGCGCACGCCCGGCGGCGTGGCGCCCTTTCATGCCCGCACCACGCAAATCCTCGTTCCCTCGCTGACCGTCGCCGTCGCCGACACCAACGGCTCGCGCAACGGCACCAGCGCCTTCACCGCCGAGGGCGTCTACGTCGTTGACCCGCCCCTCATGTCCCTCGAACTGGGCTCCCGCGGCAGCCGCCGAAGCAGCGCCATTCCCGGCCCCGGCCAGTATGGTTACACCGGCGGCGACGACGGCGATCCCGCTCATCGCGCCACCCCCGCCCCACGCAACCGCGGCCGTGTCAATGTTCTGTTCTGCGACGGCCACGCTGAGTCCATGAGCCTCAAGGAGCTGGACGATTTCGACGGCGACGGCCAGGTCGATAACGGCTACTGGAACGGCCTGGGCGATGCGCGTGTGAGGTAGCGGGGCGGGCACGAAGGCGCGAAGAAGGAAGCGACGGAGCGACGAAGCGACGGAGCGACGAAGGGAGGAAGGCACGGAGGCACGATGCCGCCGGCGCCGACGACCCGCGCCTCAGGCTCTCCGGGCGGTTCCGCATCCCTCCTCCGGCAACAGACACCGGGGGAGGGCGGAGGGCGGTGGGGCCGTCCGGGGCAGCCGCGCCCTCATCAGCCGATCCAAGCCCTCCAGTAGTGCCGCGTGAACCAGACGACGGCGCCGAGCGCCGCCAGCCAGAAAACGATTCTTCGCACGCGAGCGGCGGTGAAGCTCTTGCCGCAGCGAGGGCAGCAGTAAGAGTCCATGGAGACCACGTTCTTGCAGCTTGGGCACTTCCTGAGAACCATGGCGTTCATCGGGGCAGAGCATTGGCGATGTCGGCCAGGCCCACACCCAGGACCGAGCGGGCGATGGTGTCCAGCGCCTGCTGCTCGCCCTGGAAATGAATCGTGCGGTGCAGGTGCTCGATGCTGGCGCCGGGCGCCAGGGCGGCCGCGGGGGAGGAGCTTTCCAGCTCGTAAAACGGCCCGATGGGTTTGGCGCCGGGGGAGGCCGGGCCGTCGTTGTAGCTGTTCACGACGTCGCCGTTGTAGGGATCGTCGTGGATCTTCCACATCGAGTTGACGTAGTCGCTGCGGCCGGGGGGCAGCGTGAAGTGAACAAGCGTGAGGACGTTGTTGGCCGCGTCGTAGCTGCCCATGACGGGTTTGGCGCGGCGGGGGCCGATGCCGATCTTGCTGCGGTACAGACCGTCGCCCCTGAAGTAGACCACGTTGTTGCGGACGGTGAGGCGCTCCGGCGGCACGGCGCCGAAATAGTCGGAGTTGACGGCCGGTCCGAGCTGGCCCTCATCGCCGCCGACGATGGGGATGACGACGGTGGTCTGGGGTGAGGGATTGAACATGCCGAGGATCCAGATGGAGAGCAGGCCGGCTTCGGGGGTCCAGGGGTGCTCGCCCGCGTTGGTCAGTGTGTTGGAGGATTCGCAGGCGACCATGCGCACGCCGGCCACGGGTGGGATGCCCAGAGCCTGCCAGACGGCCGCCGGGTGCATCAGGCGGACGATGCGGTCGACCTGGACATCGAAGCGAGTGCCGGCGTAGTTGACGAGCTGGAAGCGCTTGGAGAAGGCGACGCGGTCCTGGCGGCGGGAGGCGACGGTCCATGGTTCACTGTCGATGGGGGCGGGGGTCTGCCAGTGTTCCAGGTCGAAGGGGGCGCCGGCGGGAAAGAAGATCGAGAACTGGCCGCCCTCCGGGCCAAGCCAGAATCGATCTTCGCCGCCGAAAGCGTTGATATGGGGCTGGAGCTGGCGCGAGGCGATCAGTTCGCGGTTGATCCAGCCATGGCTGGTCCAGTCGGGCGCGCCGGCGGTGCTGGTGAGGACGCGGCCCTGCATCGATGGCGAGGCGACGACCTGCGCACCGGTGGCGGGATCCCAGAGCACAATCACGTCGGTGTGCTGTCGGAGGAAGGCCACGTCATCGGCGAAGGGGCCGGCGGCCGGTGGCGTGGCAGAGCAACCGACAACGACGCAGACGATAAGAACGGCACAAACCAGGCGCGTCATGGCGTGTTTCTCCTCGTGTGTTGGAAATCGTGACGGCTCTCGGTTCAATGACAGATGCGACCACGAAAGCTTCGAAGCGCAGCCAGAAGCCTTCGCTGACGAGGCCGCCGGATTGTAACGCGCGCCGGGCGGGATGTAAGGGCGCTCGGACCGCTCGGACTCCTGGTGCGCCTATCTGTGGTCCCAGCCCGGTGCGCCGTGTCGGTGCTGCTCAGGGCCGGCGGCGCGGCAGGCTCGCTCTGAATCGAACAGGCCCTCTGGTACTCCGGAAGGCCAGGTTGGGGGTTCGTTCGTCAACTCGCGATGGATCGTGGCCGCCCACGCCTCCGTGAAGGGGCTTGATTGATTCAACCCTCCAGCACGTCGCGCAGTCTTCCGCCGCAGCGATCCAGCGCCTCCTGCGCCTGCTGGAGCGTCATCCCGCGCATGCACATGACGATGGCCAACTTCACGTGTCCGCCGGCGCGCCCAAGCCAGTCGGCGGCCTGCTCGCGGCTCACGCCGGTGACGGCGGCCACGATGCGCTCCGCGCGGTCGCGCAGTTTCTGATTGCTGGCGCGCAGGTCCACCATCAGGTTGCCGTAGACCTTGCCCAGACGCACCATGGCGATGGTGCTGATGGCGTTGAGCACGAGCTTGGTGGCAGTTCCCGCCTTCAGGCGCGTCGAGCCGGTGATGATCTCCGGTCCCACCAGCGGCCGGATGACCACATCCACCTCCGGCTCGCCGGCGGTCTTCTGAACGCAGCAGAGGAAGATCGTCCGGGCGCCGAGCGCGCGGGCTCGCTCCAAAGCCCCGCGCACGAAGGGCGTTGTCCCTCCGGCCGCGATGCCCATAACCACATCGCGCGCATTCACGCTCCTCTCGTCCATGGCGGCCGCTCCGGCCTCGGCCGAGTCCTCGGCGCCCTCCTGCGCCTGGAACATGGCCTGCTTGCCGCCGGCGATGATTCCCTGGACCATTTGCGGATCGCTGCGGAAGGTGGGCGGACACTCGGCGGCATCGAGCACGCCCAGGCGTCCGCTGGTGCCGGCGCCCACGTAGATAAGGCGACCGCCGCCCGCCAGACGGTCGACCACCACCTCGATAGCGCGCACGATGGCGTCGCGCTGCCGGCCCACCGCCGCCACGGCGAGCTGGTCCTGCTGGTGCAGAAGCTCGACGGCCTGTTCAATCGAAAGCCGATCGAGTTGCGCCGATTCGGGCAGGGGCTGTTCGGTGAGCAGGTGCGAGCGATCGAGCATGATCGACAGATGTACCCGCCGGGCGCCGCCATGCAAGCGTCTGCGGCCGTCGGTGGACGCCACAAGGGCGCTTCGTTACGCTGAGTCGTCCATGGCCGCGCACGGCTCCAACTCGCCCGGCAACGCCCTGGTCAGCGGCGCATCCAGCGGCATCGGCCGCGAACTGGCGCTGCTGCTGGCGGCCGACGGGCATCGCCTCGTGCTGCTGGCGCGCAATGAGCAGCGGCTGCGGGAGCTGGCCGAGGAATGTCGCCAGCGATTCGGCACCGAGTCGCTTGTAATCGCGGCCGACCTGGCCGACCCCGCCACCCCGCCGCGTGTGTTTCAGGCGGCCGGCGCCCTTGGGCCGCTCGACATCCTGATCAACAACGCGGGATTCGGCAACCATGGGGCTTTTGCCCAGATCGACGTCAGGGGTGAGCTGGAGCTGCTGCAGGTGAACGTGCTTTCGCTCACGCACCTGAGCCGGCTGTTCCTGCCGGGAATGATCCAGCGCGGGCACGGCCGGATCATGAATGTGGCCTCCACGGCCGCGTTCGTGCCCGGTCCCTGGATGAGCACCTATTACGCCAGTAAGGCGTATGTGCTGTCGCACACGCTGAGCCTGGCGCGGGAGCTGAGGGGGACGGGCGTCACGGTGACGGCGCTGTGTCCCGGGCCGACGCGCACGGAGTTCCACAGGCGAGCGGGCATCGTCGAAGCTCCGCTGCTGCGCGCGGGCGTCATGTCGGCCCAGGCCGTGGCCCGCGCCGGCTACAGGGGCATGATGCGCGGCCGACCGCTGGTCGTTCCCGGTCTGTTGAACAAGATGGTGGTGTTGGCCTCGCGCCTGCTGCCGCGGAGTGTTCTGGCGGCGGCCGCGGGGCTTCTCAACGGGCGCAGAAAGGCAGTGGAGAGATGCACATGAGATGGTGGCTGGCAGTTCTGTTGCTCATTGCTTCAACGCTGACCGCCGAGGCGCAGAATCGGCAACTGGCCGTCCGCGCCGGGGGCGATCGGAAGATCGCCCCGGGGACCGCGGCACAGCTCGAGGCGACCGTCGAGGGCGCGCCGCCGCAGGGACTGCGCGCGTTCTGGTTCAAGCTCAGCGGTCCCGGCGAGGCGCGCTTCGCCAGCGCCCAGTTTTCCGACAGCTTCGAGACCGGCGATGTCTCGCAGTGGCTCGAGGGCGGTGGGGGCAACCACACCGGTTCGTCGTACGTCAGCGAGGAAAAGCCGCGCTCCGGCAAGTACAGTTGGAAGGCGCACAACCTCCCCGGCCGCGGGATCGACGCCAAGCTCCTGCGCTGGCGCTTTGACTACCGCGAGGCCTACTTCTCGGCGTGGTACTTCTGACCGGAAGACTATCTGGTCAACGGCAACGACGGCCAGTATGTGAACATCTTTCAGTGGAAGGAGCGGGCCGATCCGTGGGACCCGACGTACATCGTGGCCGTCAAGGAGGCAATCGGCGACAGGAGCAGGGACGCGATTGTGGTACACGACTATCACGGCAGGCGGATCGTGCGGTCGCCGCAGAACGTTGAACTGCCCAAGGGGCGGTGGTTCAACCTCACGGCATATATGAAGGCGGGGCGCAGCGATGGCGAGCTGATCGTGTGGCTCGACGGGCGTCGCGTCTACGCGCTCAAGGGGATCAACATGCTCGGCAGCGACTCCAACCCGGCCTTCCTGATGTGGGGTGTCGGCAACTACGGCGGCGCCGGCGCCGGCAAGTTCATCTATGTGGACGATGTGTCGGTGACCCGCGCGGATCAGAACCTGCTGAAGACCTCGGTCACGTTCTCGGCACCGGGCGTCTACGTGCTTGGGGTGACCGTGGACGACGGCGAGTCGACGGCCAGCGATGAAATAACGGTGACGGTGGTCGGGGACAACTGAGGCCACAGGCCGCGCGGGACCCGCAGGCGAGATGCCGCCTCCCAACCCGCACATAGACGGCCCGCGTGGACGAGTCTTGCCTGAGCTGCGTTGCCGCTATACAGTCCGCCCGTACCCGGAGCGGCGCTCCGGCTCGCAGGACGAACCCAACCATGAGCATTCTCGTCAGCAAGCGCACCAGGGTGATCTGCCAGGGAATCACCGGCTCGGCCGGGGCCTTTCACACCAAAGGCTGTCTGGACTACGGAACCCGCATTGTGGGCGGAACCACCCCCGGCAAGGGCGGCCAGAAGGACGCCAACGGGCTGCCGATCTTCGACACCGTTCAGCAGGCGGTGGAGGCCACCGGCGCCACGGCCACCATGATTTTCGTCCCTGCGCCTTTCGCCGCCGACGCCATCATGGAGGCGGCCGACGCCGGGCTGAAGGTGATCGTGGCCATTACCGAGGGCATTCCCGTGCTGGACATGGTGAAGGTCAAGGCCTTCCTGCGCGACAAGCCCAAGAGCGTGCTGATCGGCCCCAACTGCCCGGGCATCATCACCCCGGGCGAGTGCAAGATCGGCATCATGCCCGGCTACATTCACCTGCCGGCGCGGCAGGCGCCAACCGGGAAGAAGATCGGCCTCATCTCGCGCAGCGGAACCCTCACCTACGAAGCAGTGTGGCAGTGTACGACGCGAGGCATCGGTCAGACGACCTGCGTCGGGATTGGCGGCGACCCGGTGAAGGGGCTGAACTTCATCGACCTGCTGGATCTTTTCAACCGCGACGCGGAGACCGATGCGATCATCCTGATCGGCGAGATCGGCGGCTCCGACGAGGAGAAGGCGGCCGAGTTCATCAGGCAGTACGTCAAGAAGCCCGTGGTGGCCTTCATCGCCGGGCGCACGGCGCCGCCCGGGCGGCGCATGGGCCATGCCGGAGCGATCATCTCCGGCGGCGAAGGCTCGGCGGAAACCAAGATCGCGGCCCTGCGCGACGCCGGCATCGCCGTCGCCGAAAGCCCCGCCGCGATCGGCCAGACGGTGGCCCAGGTGCTGGGGGTCGACGCGGCGTGAAGGCGGGGCTCAGGGATTTGCACGGAACAGGCCGCGAAAATCGCGGCGGCCGTGGATGACGCCAGCCACAGATTGATGGGTCTGCTCCGGACGGTTACGCCTCGCCACCGACATTGTACGCGCCGATGTCTGCGCTTTCACGGGATCATGCCTTGCCCGGTCCCAGCTCCACGATGGTCATAGGCTCGAAGGGGAACTCCCGCATCAGGTCGCGCAGCGACTGGGGCGTGATGGCGCGCAGGGTGGCCATGTCCTGCTCCAGGGAGCGGTACTCGCGGTTGTAGAGCCACTGGCCGCCGATGGCCCGCATGCGTCCCAGCGGTATTTCGCCCTGAAGGACGATGCTGGAGGCGATCTTGTTCTTGGCCCGCTCGACCTCGTCGTCGTTCAGGTCGCTCTTGACCTTTTCCAGTTCGCTCAGGGCGATCTGCATCGCCTCATGGGCGCGATCCGGATCGGTGGTCAGCGAGAGGTAGTAGCTGCCGCAGCGGTCGTGGGGGTAGAATCCGAAGTCGGCATCCTCGGCGATCGCCTTGTCCACCAGCGCCCAGTAAAAGCGGCTGCCCTCGGAGTCGCCGATGACGTCCGACAGTACCCGCGCCGCGAAGCGCCGTTCGTCCTGGGCACTGGGACCGGGGGTGAAGCCCATGATGTAGTGCCGGTTGAGCTTCGGATCGCTCAGCGACTTGCGGCGCGGCGCGTAGGCCGGCTGGGGATACCGCCGCGGCGCATCCACGCGCGGCCACCGGCCGCAGTACCGCTCCACCAGCTCCACGAATGCGGGAAAATCGACGCGACCGGTGGCCACCACCGCCATGTTGCCCGGTCCGTAGCGGCGCGCGAAATACTCCTGCATCTGCTGGCGGGTCAGCTCGCGTATGCGCTGGGCCGCTCCCAGCACGCTCTGGCTGAGCGGGTGCTCGCCGAAATGTTCGGCCATGGCCTGCTCGTAGACGCGGTGGCCGGGATCGTCCAGGTACATGGCGATTTCTTCGAGGATGACCTTCTTCTCGGTGTCGAAGTCCTCCTGGCGTATGGCCGGGCGCAGCAGGTGGGCCAGGTGTTCCGTGGCCCGCTGGGTGAACTCGGGAAGCACGTTGGCGTAGTAGGCGGTCATCTCCTGGGAGGTGAAGGCGTTGTAGCGCGCCCCCATCTCGTCGAAGATGCGGTTGACGTCCTGCCAGGTGTATTTTTCCGAGCCTTTGAACATCATGTGTTCAAGGAAATGCGAGACGCCGTTGATGGCCGGCTCCTCGTCGCGCGAGCCGGTGTTGACGAACATGCCGATGGCGATGGAATGCGCATCGGCGTTGGCCTCGGCGATCACGTCCAGGCCGTTGGCAAGCTGCTGATGTTGAAAAGTCAGGGGCATGGGGTGGCAGAGATGAAAACGCAAGTCGGTGATCCTGGATTTCAGGTCGCAAATCGCAGATCGAGTATTACCCTCCCATCCTCAACGGAGTCGGCCCGACGGTCACGATGGTCATCTCGCCCGGGCGGTTGCGCCGCAGGTAATCGTTGACCTGATCCAGGCTTACCGCGTCGATGGCGTTCTTGATCTCGTCGAGGGTGCGGATTCGCCCGCGCATGAAAAAGTCGTGGGCGATGGCTCCGGCGCGGGCGCTGGTGGACTCGCCCTGCATGATCGTGCTGGCCTTGAGCCCGATGCGGGCGCGCTCCAGCTCATCGGCCGCGATGCCCTCGGCGAGCCGGTGCAGTTCCACGATGAACGTGTCGAGCGTCGCCTGGGCCCGGTCGTTGCTCGTGCCGGCGTATCCCATGATGCTGCCGTAGCCCTTGAGGCTGCTGTAGCCGGCCCAGACGTTGTATACCAGGGCCCGTTTCTCGCGGATTTCTGTGAACAGGCGGGCGCTCATGCCGCCGCCCAGGGCCTCCACCGCCAGCCGCATGGCATAGTAGTCGGCGTGCGTCTCCTCGATGCTCGGATACGCCAGGCCGATGTGCGTCTGTTCGCTGGCGTGCTGCTCGTGATGGAAGCGGCCTGGGGGCGGTCGCAGCTCCAGCGCCGCAGGCTCCTGCCCCGTCCAGTCGCCAAAATGCCGCTCCACCTCGTCGCGCAGGCGCGCAAAGTCGATGTTCCCCGCCACCGCCAGAATGGTCCCCCGCGGCTGGAACATCCGGCCGAAGTGTGCGCGACAGCATTCGAGCGTGAGATTCTCCAGTTCCTGTTTCCTGCCCATGGTGTTGCGGCCCAGCGGCCAGGGAAAATGCCGCTCGCGCAGCAGCACCATCACCTTCTGACGCGGCTCATCCTCCAGTCCCGCCAGCGCCGCCAGTGCCAGCTCGCGGGCCGCCCGAAAGCCATCCTCGGGCAGGTGCGGGCGGCGCACCACGTCGGCGTACGCACCCAGGGCCTCGACCACCTTGTCGGCCACGGCCGCACAACTGAAGCGCATGTGATGCACGCCGACGTTGCTGGAGCGTTGAAGCCCCAGGCTGTCCAGGTAATCGGTAAGCTGACGGCTGTCGCGCGGACCGGCGCCGCGGAAGAGCAGGTCACTGAGCACGGCCCCGGCGCCGCTGGCCTCCGGCGGATCACTGGCCGCGCCCGCGGGCACCAGCAGCGTCATGGCCGCCGACTGCATGCCGGGCATCTTCTCCCCCAGGAGTGTCAGACCGTTGGAGTAGGAGTGCTGAAAGTATCGCTCGGACAATGCGGCTCCTCGGCAAAACTGGGCCTTGGGGCCAATTATAGGCTCTGCCCCACAGACTGTCAGTGGTTCGGTTTATCGCCTCATGGTGAGCACGGACAACCCGACCGCCACTTTGCCCATGGCGGGCGGGCCGCTAGGATGCTGCGCATGAGTCTCAGGCCCCTGCTGCTTGCGATGATCTTTCTCGTGTCGGGCTGCGGCCTGCCGCAGCGAACCTACCAGGTTCAGGTCATCAATGCCACCGACCAGCCGCTCAGCGCCGGTCTGATCAAGAGCGGACCGCCGCTGGAGGATGGCTGGCAGGCGCCGGCGGACATCGCCCTGCATGCGCCGCCCCTGGCCGACCGCCAGTGGGGCAGGCTCGTCGCGCCGCGATCGACGGTGGTGATCGGCCCGCAGACCGGGCGTTTCGCCGATCAGGTTCATGCGGTTCTGCGCGTCTACGCGGGCAACCCGACGATTGAGGAACTGCTGGCGTATCGGCGCGACGATCCCGATCGCGTGGATGTGTATCTGTGGCCCGGCCCCAGCTCCTATCGCATCGAAAGGCGCCAGGGCCGACTGGTGGCCGTGCGGCAGGAGCCGGCGCCGGCCAGCGCAGGCCCCTGAGCATCCGACGACCGCCATGGCCCACGAGCAACACAAGCAGGCCGCGGCCCAAATCAAGGCGCGCTGCGCCGTGGTGACGCTGAGCGACTCGCGCACCGAGGCCACCGACCGCAGCGGCGCCCGCATTCGGGAACTGCTCGTGGCGGCCGGGCATTCGGTCGCCGTCTACGGTCTGATCCCCGACGATCCGGGCGCGCTGGATGCGCTGCTCAACGACCTGGAAGGCGACACGGCCGTGGATGCGATCCTGACCAATGGCGGCACGGGCATCTCCAAGCGCGATCAGACGATGTCCGTCGTCATGAGGCACATCCAGACGCACCTGAGCGGCTTCGGCGAGCTGTTCCGCATGCTCAGCTTCGCCCAGATCGGCCCCGGCGCCATGATGTCCCGCGCCGAAGCCGGCATCGCCGGCGGCAAGCCCCTTTTCGCCATGCCCGGCTCGACGGCGGCCGTGGAGCTGGCCATGACCAGGCTGATCCTGCCCGAGCTGGGGCATCTGCTGTACGAGCTGCGCAAGTAGGCGCCGCGGCTTCAGCGGTTATCGAGGTGCGCGATGCCCATTATCCACTGGTTCCGGCGCGACTTTCGCCTCTACGACAACACGGCGCTGTGGCATGCGGCCGGCGATGCCCCCGACGGGATCATTCCCGTATTCATCTTCGACGATGACATCCTGCGCCACCCCGACACCGGCGGGCCCATCGTCCAGTTCATGCTTGAGTGCCTCGCGGAACTGCGCGACAGTCTGCGCAGAGCCGGCGGCGATCTGATCCTGCGCCACGGCCGGCCTGACGAGGAGCTGCTGGAGCTGGCTCGTGCGGGCCATGCCTCGGCGGTGTATTTCAACAAGGACTACGCGCCCGGCGCGATCGAGCGCGACGCCCGCGTCCAGCGCCTGCTGGAGAGTGAGGGCATCGCCGTCCGCGCGTTCAAGGACCAGGTGATCTTCGAGGAGCGCGAGGTACTCGCCGAGTCCTCCGGTCGGCCCTTCATCGTTTTCGGCCCCTACCGCCGGGCGTGGCAGAAGCGCTTCGACGAGATCGCCGCCGACGGCGGACCGCGCGTGGCGCCGCGGCCGCGACTGCGCTTTCCGGCCGCGCTCAGGACGCTGCGCAGCATCGACCTGCCCCATGCCGCGGACCTGGGCTTCAACGTCGCTCAGACATTCGAGATCGCCGCTGGCGAACAGGCGGCGCGGAGGATGCTGCGGCAGTTCTGCGCCGGACCGATCCGGCGATACGCACAGATGCGCAACCTGCCGGCGATCGTCGATGGCACCAGCCGCCTGAGCCCCCACCTGCGGCACGGCACCATTTCGCCCCGACAGTGTATCGCGGCCGCGTTGGAGGCACGGCGCGAAGGGGGCGCGGCGTTTCGCGAAGGGGTGGACGGCTGGCTGGCGGAGCTGATCTGGCGCGAGTTCTTCCAGCAGATCCTGTTCAACTTCCCTCGCGTCGAGCACGAGCCCTTCAGGGCTAACTGGCATCGGCTGAAGTTCCCCAGCGACGAGCGGGCGTTCGAGAGATGGTGGCGGGGCACCAGCGGTGTCCCCATCGTCGACGCCGCCATGCGCCAGCTCAACGCCACCGGCTGGATGCACAACCGGCTGCGCATGATCGTGGCCATGTTCCTCACCAAGGACCTGCTGCTGGACTACCGGCTCGGTGAGCGTTATTTCATGCGGAATCTCATCGACGGCGAGACGGCGCAGAACAACGGAAACTGGCAATGGTCGGCCGGCTGCGGCACGGATGCCCAGCCGTGGTTTCGCATCTTCAATCCCGTGGCGCAGGCGCGGCGGTTCGACCCGGACGGCGCGTTCGTGAGGCGATGGTGTCCGGAGCTGGCGCGGGTGCCGGTTGAGTTCATCCACGAGCCGCACCTGATGAGCGCAGATGCCCAGCGGACAGCGCGGTGCCGCATCCCGGGGGACTACCCGGCGCCGATGGTGGACCATGGCCAGGCGCGTCGCCGGGCGCTAGAGTTCTTCGGCAGTCTGCGCCGCAGCGCGCAGTCGCAGCGACCTCCGGAGTCAACCGATGGGTTACGATGAAGATCAACACGACTCGCGGCAGTCGCAACCGAAAACCGAGACCGACGAGCGCTTTCCCTCCGGACCGTGGGTCGGGTTCTGGCTCCAGCGGCCGCTGGTGGGCCGCCAGTGGATGCGCGACCTGTGGCTGCGGTTTGCCCAGGGCGGGGTGAACGGGGGCGGGGTTGACTGCGTCGGCGAGTTCCGCTTCGACGGACGCTATGACCTGAAGACGGGTCGGGTCATGCTCATCAAACAGTATCTGGGCGCGCACGCGGTGCAGTACGACGGCCGTAACGAGAACGACGGCCAGTGGATCTGGGGCGTGTGGCGCATGCGCGAAATCGGTCAGAGCGGGGGCTTCCACATGTGGCCGAAGGGCGTGGCCGATCCCACGCAGCGGAGGCTGGCCGAGGAAGTCGACGCGCCGACGGAGGAGAAGGCGGAGGCGGCGGTGGGCGCGGGGCGCGACTGAGCACTCAGAGCACGTTCAGTTCGGGCGCCTTCGCCTGGAGGTTGCGCAGGCTGACCTGCGCGGCCAGGTTCTGGACGATCCGCTGGAGCGACTCGGCCAGCTTGGGGCTGCCCTCGAAGTTGGCCAGGGGCTTGCCGGCGTCGCTGTTGGCGCGAAGCTCGGGGAACATGGGGATGTCGCCCAGGTAGGGCACGCCCAGTTCCTGGGCGAGCTTCTGAGCGCCGCCGCGGCCGAAGATGTCATGCTCGGTGCCGTCGGGCGCCACGAAGTAGCTCATGTTTTCGATGATGCCGAGCACCGGGGCGTTGAGCTGCTGGAACATGCGCACGGCGCGGATGGCATCGTCCAGCGCCACCTGCTGCGGCGTGGCGACGACGACGGCGCCCGTGAGCGGCAGGAGCTGGCAGAGGGTCAGCGGCACGTCGCCCGTTCCCGGCGGCAGGTCGACGATGAGGTAGTCCAGCTCCGGCCATTTGGTATTGTCGGCGAAGAGCTGCTTGAAGGCGCTGTGGGCCATGGGGCCGCGCCAGATGAGCGGCTTGTCCTCCTCGACGAGGCAGCCGATGGTGACGGCGTGGATGCCGTGGACGAAGAAGGGAATGATGCGCGACCCCTCGACGCGCGGCACCATGCCTTTGATGCCGAGCATGGTGGGCATCGACGGGCCGTAGATGTCGCCGTCCATGAGACCCACGGCGGCCCCGTGGTGCGCCAGGCCGACAGCGAGATTGACGGCGACGGTGGACTTGCCGACGCCGCCCTTGCCGGCACCCACCGCGATGACATTGCGCACCTGCGGGAGCAGGTCGCCGCGAGGCTGTGCCGGCCCGCGCGTCTGGGCGGAAAGCTCGATCTGGACGTCGGCGGCGCCGGCCGCGCGCAGCGCGTTTTCCACGTCGCGGCGGATGGTCTCTTTCAGCGGGCAGGCCGGCGTGGTCAGCTCGACGTTGACGAAGACGCGTCCATCGTCGACGCGCACCTCCTTGACCATGTTCAGGGCCACGATGTCGCGGTGCAGCTCAGGGTCGATGACCCTGCGCAGGGCATCCAGGGCCTTCTCACGGGTGAACGGCATTGCACTCCTTTCGGGACATTGAGCCTCGCATTATAGGGCGCAAGGCGGCCTGGAACACTCACCAGGCGCTCTGGTAAATCGCCAGCAGCTCGTCAATGCCCACCTTTCGCGGATTGAACGTCGCCGTCCACTGCCGCGCGGCCTGCTCGGCCAGTTCGCCCAGCGCATCGCGGTCGATCTGGAGCTGCCGCAGTCGCCGCGGCAGTTGGGCCGTGTCCAGAAACTGCTCCAGGCGCTCGGCCAGCTCCTCGGCATCAGGCAGCAGCTCGGAATAGGGCTGCATTCCGCCGGCCCCATTGAAGCGCACGACGTGGGGCAGCATAAGGCCCACCGCGACGCCGTGGGTAATGCCGTATCGCGCGGTGAGGGGGTTGGCCGTGGCGTGGGCGGCGCCGAGCATGGAGTTTTCGATGGCGCAGCCGGCCAGATGGGCACCCAGCAGCATGTTCTGCCGGGCGGAGGCGTCCTGGGGGTCGTGCAGCGCCGCGGCGAAGCTGCCGGAGAGCAGTCGCCAGGCTTCCGCCGACAGCCGCAGCGACTGTGCCGTCCGCCGCGTGCAGCCGGCGGTCTCCACGGCGTGTGCGATGGCGTCGATGCCGGTGGCGGCGGCCACGTTGCGCGGCTGGGTGGCGGTCAGGTCCGGGTCCAGCACCGCCAGCGCCGGCAGAGCCTTGCGGTCGCCGCAGGCCATCTTCACGTGAGTCTGGGCGTCGGAGATCAGCGCATAAGACTGCGCTTCCGAACCCGTGCCGGCCGTGGTCGGGATGGCGATCATCGGCAGCATCGGCCGCGCCGCCTTGTCGGTGCCCCAGTAGTCCTGCATGCGTCCGCCGTTGGTGTAGAGGAAGTTGACGCCTTTGGCGGTGTCCAGCGATGAGCCACCACCCAGCCCGATGATGATGTCAGGGTTGAACTGCCGCGCCAGGCGCAGAGCCTGCTCGACGTGTTCGGTGGTGGGGTTCTCATGAACGTCGTCGAAGATGCGGACGACGATGCCGCGGCCGTGGCGCGCATCGTGAGTGTCCGCCGCACGCGCGCGCACGCGGTAAAGGGAGCGCACCGCACGCTCGGCGTGCCCGGCGGCACGGATGCCCGGGTCGGTCACCAGCAGCACGCGGCTTCGTCCCATGGCCAGAACCTGCTCCCCCACGAGGTCGATGCTGCCGCTGCCGAACAGCACGGGTACGGCCGAGCCGGGGATGCGGATGGGGTGGGGCGAGGGACGGATGTCGAGTCGAGATGGATCCATCAGCGTTGCGAACTCCTGCGCTGATACCGCCTCCGGGCGAAGTGGTTGACTATAGGCTGGGAGAAGGCGGCCGGTGAGGCGCGCCGGCGCGGCAGGATGTCGCGATCCTGGCAGGTGATCGGCAGCGGCCAGCGCTGCGTCGAGTCGTGTGTCGGTGGTCAGTTGTCCGTGGTCCGTGGTTGGGTCATTGGTCCGGTGGTCAGTTGTTGGCTCATCTCCCCGCACATCAGCATCGCATCGATCTTGCGTTTGATCGTTTCCTCGCACCCGTCGACCGCCAGCACGTCGCACTCGCTGCCGAGGATAAAGGGGTGGCCCGCCTCGCGCATGCGCTGGACGAGTTCGTCCGAGAGCTGGCGGACCTGCTCGACGGTGATGGCCTGGTCGGAATAGAACTTCTTGGTTGGCAGGTTGCCGAAGAGGACGATTGTTTTGGGGACGAGCGGCGCCACTTCCCACAGCTTGCGCGAGCTGCCGAGGCTGAGAATGGCCGGCTCCAGGGTGCAGATGCGGCGGATCATGTGGTCGGTCAGCTCGCCGCAGCAGTGGTAGAACAGGTCGGCGCCGAACTGATCCAGCAGGGCCTTGAGACTTCGGTTGGGGGCGATGACGCAGCGATCAAAAATATCGGAGCCGGCGTCGAGCTGGTTGGGCGAGATGTAGGCCGCACTGCCCGCCGGCTCGGCCACGAGGATGGCCTTGGCGCCCGCCCGGAGCTGGGCTTCCATGGAGTGCTTCACCACACGGAGGGACAGTTCGAGCACCTCCTCGACCAGTTGCACCTCGGGGTCGTCGGCGGCAGTGGCTCCGGCGCCGGCCATGTACACGGGCGTGATCGGGTCGGCTATGAGTTTGGTCATGAGGGAGAAGGGACCGATGGTCATGCCGACGGGGAACAGATCGGTCTGTTGGGCGATGTAGGCGACGGCACCCACGGTGGCCGCCAGGCGCGCGGGCGGCGGCCGGTGCAGCGCTGCTTCCCATGCGGCAAATGCATCCGGACCGGGTGGGGAGCAGAAGTGATACGTAGCCACCTGATCCGGCGAAATGCCAATTGCACCCAGCAGGGTGGCCTTCTCGAGCATGAGGTCCATGAGCCCGATGGCCAGCGGCGTGCGAAAGCGGCGGGCGGTCTCCTCGACGACCTGGCCGAGGCGGCGGCCATCGAGCAGTATGGCCTGGCGATCGGGCTTTTCGTGCAGGATCAAGTCCGTGCCAATGGGCATGCGAAGGCCCTTTTCGGCGAGGTTGAAGTAAGAAGAGCGATGCATAAGGAGATGTCAGTTGTCAGTGGTCCGTTGTCAGTTGTTGGGGTATTGGTCCGATGGTTAGTTGTACGACCCGCTCGTCTCCATGCCTCCGTGCCTCCGTCCATTCCGCTAATACCGACACTCCCGCGCCGCCCGCGCCATTGCCTTCAGATTCTCCACCGGCGCGTGGAAGAAGTGATCGCTGGTGGAACAGATATATCCTCCGTTGCGCCCAAACGTCTGGAAGCAGGCCTTCACTTCGCGCTCCACTTCCTGCGGCGTGCCCTCGGTCAACAGCCGCCCCTGGTCGATGCCGCCGATGAGGGCGACTCTGCTGCCCAGCTTCTCGCGGACGGTGTCGCGGTCTTCGGGTCTGATGTCGCCGCCGACGCCCGGCGGGCTGAGCGTTTCGCTGGCGTCGCAGCCGTTGCGCCAGATCAGGTCAAGGATCGCCATCATACCGCCACAGGTGTGATAGGTAACCTTGAAACCGACCTCATGCAGCGCGGCGTGGATGCGCGTGTCGTAGGGAAGGCAGAACTCCTCGAACATGGCCGGGCTGATGACCGTGGAGCTGGCCGCTCCGCCGCCGGTTTCGATCAGGTCGAAGGCGGCCCCGGGCATGGCGCGGTGGATGTACTCGATACGCTGTCGTGTCAGGCCGTCCAGGAAATGGTGCACGAACGCGGGGTTGTCGATAGCCCAGAAGATGGCCTCCTGCGTGCCCGCGATGGCGCAGAAGTCCTGCCACGGCCCGCCCTGGGCAAAGCCGGCCACGCCACCGCGGAGGATGCCATCATCGCCGGTCATGTCGTGCCATTCGGTGACCAGCCTCTTGTCGAGAGTGCAGCGCGGGAGGTACTTGAGGAACAGCTCGGCGTCGCGCTCGGTCTTGATCAGCGGCTCGGCGATATAGCTGGTCGTCTCGTTGGCGGCCGTCATCCACGTGATCTCGCCTTCGGGCGTGACGGCGCGGTGGCGCGTGTAGGTTTCGCCGTCCCTGAGACCAAGGTCTTCGGAAGTCTGGACCCAGTTGGGCGATGGCTCGCGCTCAACACCCTGCCAGAGGGTGATCGACGCATCCATGCCGACGTGCTTGAAGGCCTGGAACTGGGTCATGCCGTTCATGAACTTGTTGCGATGATACGGCTGCCACTGGTGGACCGTGATGGGCAGGCGGTCGGGGACGCCGCGGGCCAGTGCAGTCAGCATTCGTTCTCGGCTGGTCATGGTGTGAGTCCGTTGTATGTTGTCCGTTGTCAGTGGTTGGGTCATTGGTCCGCTGGTCAGTTGCCTCCATGCCTCCGAGCCTTCGTGCCTCCATGCCTTCGCGCCCTCCTCCGTCGCTCACATCGCCGCCTCCCCCATCGGCTTCAGGTTTATTCCTTTTCCCCAGCGTTCTCTCACGCACCGCAGGTAGTGCATGTAATTGGCCAGCGGCACATCCGGCGGGACGCGGTGGTCGCAGAAGCCGATGTAGCCGCCTTCCTCGACCAGCGGCGTGAGGCGGTCGACTTCCTTTTCGATGTCGCGCCTGCCGCGCGCCAGGATGCGCTTGTCGAAGCCGCCCATCATCAGAAGCTGTTTTCCGTACTGTTTTCGATACCTGACGGGATCGCCACCCCAGGTGCCCACCTCGACGGGAAACATGCAGTTGACCCCGCCTTCCAGCCACAGGGGAATCAGGGCGTCGATGCAGCCGTCGCAATCCACCCACGCCACGTCCACGCCATACCTGCGGGTCAGACCGGTGATCCTCTGATACTGCGGCAGGAGAAACCGCCTGAAGTGTTCCGGACTGATCAGCGGCCCGGCGTTGTAGCACATGTCCTCCCAGAAGCTGATCGCGTCGATCACGCCGCCCTTCTCAAACGCGCGGCCCAGCACGGTAACGACGCAGTCGGCAATGGTCGTGACCATCTCCTCAAACCACGCCGGGTCGTCGTAAATGACCATGGCGACGTTCTCCAGCCCCATCCAGTCGCGAATCCAGCCGAAGAGGCTGCCGCCGTTGAACACTACGGGGTGCGGGCGCTTCGTATCCTTCCACACGGCCAGGACTTTCTCCCAGTCTGTGGGATAGCGATCGGGATTGTCCGGATCCAGGCGCGGCTTGTAATACTTCCGCCAGCTCTCGCGGTCGGTGAGCAGGTGCGACACGTGATGCGGGATGCTGCTCATGTACTTCTTGCGCAGCACGCGCACGCCGTCGGCCTGCTGGATGATCTCGTGATCGCCGCGGTCCTCGATGACCTTCACCTCGAAGGGCGGACGGAGCATGACCGAGACGCCCGGACCGCCACTGTAGGCGTCCATGCCGAAGAAAGCGTCGGTGTGGATGGCGTTGTAGTCGCGCTCGAACGTCACGTTGCGGGGCAGGCCCTGCTTGTGCCATTCGACGATGGTTTCCGGCCAGAAGCCGAAGTCGCAGATGGGTGCGCGGTCCCGCGGCTGGTAGTGCATGGTGGCGACGAAGCGTTCGCGGTCGGTCATCATCATGATTCAGGATTCCTTCCAGCCGACCTGCTCGAGCAGGCGACGCGCTTCATCCTCGGTCCCGGCCTCGGTTGTGATGAACAGTCCCTCCGGCCCGACGGCATCGATGAGCGGCAGGACCTCGTGCGGCGCGACCTCGATCGCCTGCACGCCCTTGCCGGCGCGCCGGATCTGCCGATACAGATCATACCACGTCGGATCGCCGCCGCGCGGGATACCCGCCTGGGGCGTCCACTCGATGGCCTGGAGGCCTTCGATGGACAGCAGGTTGGGCAACTGCGGCAGCGCCTGAGTGCCGTCCAGGTGAAACATCGCGAAGTCCAGCCACTGGCACTGTTCGGCCAGAGGCGGCAGGACAAACTCGCGGAACATCTCGGGCGAGATCATGCAGCAGAAGTCGCACTGGACCTTGGCCGTCTTTCCCGGGCCCCAGAGGTTGAAGGCGCAGAAGCCGCTGCCGCCCACGGGGTCGCCAAGGCGCGGCCAGAGCAGGTCGTAGACCTCGAAGAACGCGCGATTGATCTCGGCGAGCTTCTGCTTCACCCAGTCGGGACGCTCGATCAGGTCCATCAGCGTCTGCTGCGGGCCGCGCAGTTGTGCCAGCGTGTCGAGATTCTCGATCAGGTCCGGATAGCCCACGAGCCACCGCCCCCGGGCCTCGCGCAGGCCGGCGTCGATGATGGCCAGATGGCGCTGCCACCAGATGTTGGCCGGGTCGAATCGCAGGGGCGGATACGTGTCGGGATCGTCGATGCAGGGGTGATACCAGATGGTGCTCTCGGCCAGCTCGCCGTGGGCGCCGAGAAAAAGCCCCAGGCTTCCCGGCCCGGTGTTGGTCTTGTACATCGGAAAGGCCACGCCGCCGAAGAAGGTGCGGGAATGGCGGGCGGCCTCGCGCTGCACGCGATAGGCCGGATCGAGCCACCTCGTCGCCAGATCTGCGTTTGGGTCCGGTTCAGGAATATCCTCCCATGGACGATCCTTCGGCGCCGTCACCCACAGGGCCAGGCCCCTGCCGTCCCACCAGTCGGCCATCGCCCGCCGGGCCTGATGCCAGTCCGGTTTCCACGCCAGCCTGTAACCATCGTCGGCCATCGCTCACCCGTAGCGCCCGTAGCGGTCCAGAAGGAATGATGGCGGAGGATGCGGTCCTGCGCCCGCCGCTCGAACATCCGATTGACGCGTTCCTGTCCGTCCACGTAGGCTCACACGTTCATCAGCTTGCGAACGGCCACCACTGCGCTGGCAGCGTCGGGGGCGTAACCGTCGGCGCCGATCTGGCTGGCGTACTCGGCTGTGATGGGAGCGCCGCCAACGATCACCTTCACGTGCTTAAGGCCCGCCTCCTTGATGGCCTGCACCGTCGATTTCATCGCCGGCATCGTCGTCGTCAGCAGGGCCGAGAGCCCCACGAGAGAGGCGCCGTGTTCCCGGGCGGCGGCCACGAACTTCTCCGGCGGCACATTGGTCCCCAGCTCGACCACGCCGAAGTTGGCCCCCTTCCACATCATGGCCACCAGGTTCTTGCCGATGTCGTGCAGGTCGCCCTGGACGGTGCCGATGACGGCCGTAAACGCCGGCTTGATCCCGGCCTTGACCAGCGCCGGTTCGAGGATGGCCATGCTCTCCTTCATGGCCCGCGAGGCGATGAGCATCTCGGGGACGAAGACCTGGTTGCACTGGAACTTGTGCCCCACCTCGTCCATGGCGGCCACCATGGCGTCGAGGATCACTCGCGGCTCCACGCCCTCCTCCATGGCCTGCCGCGTCAACCGCGTGGCCTCGGTCCGGTTCCCCTTCACAATTGCGCTGCTCAGGCTCTTCAGGTCGGCCATTGGCTTTCACCATGCGTGTAAGACAGCCCCACTTCGCGCAAACAGGATAAGTTCATCCCATGCGGGCGTCAAAACCGCTGGCGTGGGCGCTGGACAGTCGATGGATTTTTGATTTTCGATTCTCGATTTGCGATTGAGCATCGGGCGATGGAGTCAAACGGCGTTCGGATTTCGTCATTCGCCATTCTTTCGGGCTTCGGGTTTCGTCATTCGGCATTGCCCATCGCCCCCCTTCGTCGCCTCTTCGCTCAGCCATTCACCACCTTCATCATGTTCTCCGGATACCGCATGCCGGCCGCCGCGCCTTTGGGGAACGCCGCCTCAAGTTCCCCGATCTCCTCGTCCGTGAGCGTCAGATCGATGGCCCCGACGTTCTCCTGGAGATACTTGCGGCGTTTGGTGCCAGGGATGGCCACGATGTCTTGCCCGCGCGACAGCACCCACGCCAGCGCGAGCTGCGCCGCCGTGCACCCGCGCCGCCGCGCCACGCGCTGCACCGCCTCCGCCAATGCCAGGTTCTTCTGCAGGTTTTCCGGCGCGAAGCGCGGATTGATCCGGCGATAGTCGTCCGGCTCCAGGTCCTCGACGCTCCTGATCCGGCCGGTGAGAAACCCGCGGCCCAATGGGCTATAGGCGACAAATCCGATGCCCAGCTCGCGGCAGGCCGCCAGCACGCCATCCTCCGGATCGCGCGTCCACAGCGAATACTCCGTCTGAAGTGCCGTGATGGGGTGCACCGCCATGGCCCGCCGCAGAGTGGCCGCTCCCGCCTCCGACAAACCCAGGTACCTGACCTTGCCGGCCCGCACCAGCTCCGCCATCGCGCCCACCGTCTCCTCAATGGGCGTGGCCGGATCCACGCGGTGCTGATAGTACAGGTCGATCGTCTCCACGCCCAGACGGCGCAGGCTCGCCTCGCACGCCGAGCGCACGTACTGGGGCCGGCCGTCGAAGCCCCGCGCCCCCGGCGCTGCGCCGCGGATCAGCCCGAACTTGGTGGCAAGAATCACGCGATCGCGGCGCCCGCGGATGGCCCGGCCGACCAGCTCCTCGTTGGTGAACGGGCCGTAGAAGTCGGACGTGTCCAGCAGGTTGATGCCCAGATCCAGGGCGAGGTGGATCGTGGCGATGGCCTCGGCCTCATCGTCGTGCCGGCCGTAGAAGTCGGACATGCCCATGCACCCCAGTCCCAGGGCCGAGACGCGGGGCCCCGCTGCGCCGAGCTGGCGATACTGCATCATGGGTGGCTCCTGCGCCGCGACGGCGGCGCTTGGGATTACAGGTCGCGTGGCCGCGCCGCCTCGATCTCCTCCTCGGTCAGCTCGCGCATGCGGATAAAGCGCACGGCGCCGGCGGTCTGCCAGGTCGCGATGCCCAGGGGCTGGCTGGGGATCACCTCCCAGCGGACCGAGATGGCGCGGTTGGTGATGACAGCGTCGATCAGCTCTTCTTCGTCCAGCCACGCCTGGATGCGGTGCGGTGTCACCCGCAGACGCACCAGGTACCACCTGCCGTTCTCGAACTGCCTCGTGCACGTGGTTTCATTCTGCGAGGCATCGCGCCCGTCGAGGCAGGAGATGCCGCAGAGGCTGCCGCCCCAGCCGCCCAGGATCAGCGAGGCGCAACTCTCGTTCACCGGGAAGGTCAAGCCGCAGAAGAAGTCGCTGCCGCTGACCCGCTGCGCCTCCAGCTCGATCTCGTAGTTCATCCGCGGCAGCGGGCCGGTCCACGTCACGCCCGTCAGGTCGTTGCCCGGGGGGAGGATGAGCATGCCGTCCCGCACCATCGGCAGCGTGTCGCCCCCGAAATCGCTGGGAGCCCACTGCCCCAGACTCTTGCCGTCGAAAAGGCTCCGCCACTGCGTCGGCTTCGCCGGAGCATCCGACCCGGCCGCCGGGGCCGTCGTCGGCGCCTTCCTGTTGCATCGGCACCCCGCCAGCGCCAGCGCGCAAACGCAGATACCTACTGCAACAACGATGCTTCGTGTATGCCGTCTCATGATCCGTCCTTCTCCTCGCTGTGCCGGATGCGCACGCTCGCCGCATGACCGTCCAGGTGCTCGGCCTCGGCCAGCGCCTCAATGGCCGCCGCATCGCGTTTCAGCCCCTCGGCGCTGTAGCGGACGACGCTGCTGCGCTTGAGAAACTCCCAGACGCTGATGCCGCTGGCGAATCGCGCGGTTGTGTTGGTCGGCAGACAGTGGCTGGGCCCGGCCACGTAATCGCCCGCCGCCACCGGCGAGTAGGCGCCGATGAACACGGCCCCGGCGTGTTTCAGTTTGGTCAACACCGCCTCCTCGTCGGCCACCTGAAGGCTCACGTGTTCGGCCGCGAAGCGGTTGGCCAGCTCGATCAGCTCCTCCATGGAGGCGCCGACGATGATGGCGCTGTGCTCGCGCAGGGCCGGCTCGATCGCCTCCTGCCGCCGTCGCGCCGTAAGCTGCACGCCGATCTCCCGCGCCACCGCCTCCGCCAGCTTCGGCGAATCGGTCAGCAGGAAACAGCTCCCCGGATCGTGCTCGGCCTGGGCGATCAGGTCGGCCGCCACGAACGCGGGCTCGGCGCTCTGGTCGGCCAGCACCACGATCTCGCTGGGACCCAGATAACCGTCAATGCCCACGACGCCGGCCACCAGCCGCTTGGCAAGCTGCGTGACCGTGTGCCCCGGTCCGACGATCTTGTCCACGGCCGCGATGGTTTCGGTGCCGAAGGCCATCGCCGCGATGGCCGCGATGCCGTTGAGCTGATACAGCTCGGCGATCCCCAGTTCGTGCGCCGCCGCCAGCACCAGGTCGCTGCGCCCGTAGCGGCTGGGGGTGGTGCAGGCGATGATTCGCCCCACGCCCGCCACCTGCGCCGGCACGGCCAGCATGATGAGGCTCGAGGGATAAGCCGCTTTCCCCCCGGGAAAATACAGACCGGCCGAATCCAGCGGAGTGAACCGCATCCCCAGCTCCACGCTCCCCCGGTGCAGCGGCCGCGGATCCGCCGGCAGCATATGCTTCTGATATTCCCGCACCTGGGCGATGGCGTGGCGAATCGCGCTGCGCTGTTCGGATGGAATCCGTCCGGCCGCCTCGCGCATCGCCTCTGGCGCCACGCGGATGCTCTGCGCGGTGTAGTCCGGATCGTCAAACCGCCGCGACGCCTCCACAATCGCCTCGTCGCCGCGCTGGGCCACGTCCGCCACAATCGCCTGCACGCTGGCCATGTATTCCCCCAGTTTGCCCCGGGACAGGGCCACCTCGGCCGGGTCCAGGCGCAGGGCTTTGAGCAGCGCCTCCACGCGCTTTTGTTCGGAGGGATTGTCCAACCGCAGAATGGGGATCATGTCCGCCGAATGCCTCAGGTGAAGTCGTAGACCTGCACGCGCTTCCAGATGGGCTTGTGCCTGGCGATGAACTGCTTGTGCAGCGCGTGCTCCTGATACACGTCGTGGCCGACCGCGTTATCGAACACCACGCACAGGCCGATGTCGTAGGAGTTGTCCACGACTTCGCGCGGCGTCATGGCCGGCCGGCCGGCCCACAAGCCTCGCACGGTGGGGATTCGCCCCAGCAGGGCGCTGCAGTCAGCCAGCAGCTCCTGCCGCTGCTGGGCCGTGGCGGCCCCGTCAAGCCAGAAGAAGACGTTGTGGACGAACATGCGCGGCTGTCTCCCAGGGTGTCAGGGGTCCGCCGCGGCGGCTGCGTCCCGCGCGATCGAAGCCGGGATCGGCCGCGGCCGCCCATCGGCCTGCGCAGGATTGTGCGGCCGACCCCCGCCGCATGTCAACCTGGCGGGCCGCCACGCGACCCCCTGACGGCGCGTGACAGTTTCTGCGTTGGCCGTGGCGGAGCCTCGTTCGGCACGGGCGAGGACGCCCGTGCTACTACCAGCCGGCGGGCTTTCCGTAGCACGGGCATCTTGCCCGTGCCCTGGAGTCTGGCATTTTCATAGTGTGCAGACTCTCCCCCGATGGCCAGCACGGGCGAGAACGGCCGTGCTACGTCGTGCGCCAGCGCGATCTCGGACCGCCGGCCGCAGAAACGCTCACGCGCCCGCCCCCTGATCCGTCGGAACGAGGCGCCCAATCCCCGACCGGACGTGCCGCGGCCGTGGTCCGACACAGCCGGGCTGTCGTGCGCTCAGATCAGACACCCGCTTCATGACGCGCCGGCGGGTGCCAGTGATTCGGCCGGAGCAGGGGCGATCGCGGTCACACGGTCCAGCGGCAGTGCCTGGCCGTTGTCCAGCTCCAGGATGATCCCTTCCTTGGAGACGCGCACGGCCGTGACAACGCCGCTGACCGGCTCGTTGGCGGCGTCCAGTCCCTCGACGAGTTTGCCGATCAGGTTGCCGGCCGAGCTGATCTGGTTCTGGATCGCGAAGGCCTTGAGCGTTTCCTGCAACTGCGTCGACGACTGGAGCTGACCGATCTGGTTCATCTGCGCCATCAGCTCCTGGTTCTTGGCCGGCTCCAGCGGGTCCTGGTGCTGAAGCTGGGTGAGCATCATCTTGATGAAGTCCTCGGCCTTCAGTTCGCCCCGGCTCGACTTGATCTGATTGGGGGCGGTGGTTGAGACGGGTTGCGTGGTCATGATTGTGTCGTCGGCGCGGCGGCCGCAATCTGTTGAGCAATCCAACCAGGCAAGAGAATTGCCCGCGAATCCTGCGCCCCGAAGCGCGGACTCTGCGTGGCGGATGGGGGGCACGACTTCGTTGGGCACGGGCGAGGACGCCCAATGCCATCAACTTAGCGTGCCGGGTCATATGATACCTTGGTGGCGTGGACGACTCAGTTGGTCCCTCGGTCCGTTGAGTTGCGGATACCGGTGTCGGCCTC
>Ga0308417_1000288_pt1 | contig 37034 bp, 32 predicted proteins | sample HotsprSampleOS65_FD_203528 | JGI IMG/M metagenome (GOLD analysis project Ga0308417, IMG submission 203528) | Hot spring phototrophic mat microbial communities from Octopus Spring, Yellowstone National Park, Wyoming, United States - 20090730_OS65 ...
CGATCTCATGCTTCACTAACCGCAAGAGCGTCGACAGGATGCTGTATGCAATTCTTACATACCAAAACCGAAAGTGGGATGACGCCTACCGACCAAAGCAATTTACACACAATCCTTGACGTTACCTTTGTTAAGAAATGTTTGACGGAAACGCCATTGCAGGCTATAATAAAAGTGTAAAAACTTCGGTTTCATAGCGATATGGGGGCGACCGGAGTCGACAGGGAATCAGCAGCATAGGTGGCAGGTCGAGGACGCCGCTGGCCTCGTAAAAAGCGGCAAAGCCATAAACGGCACAACCAACTACGCACTCGCTGCCTAAGAACTGAGCAGCGCGTCCGCCTGACCCATGCCGGCTGGGTTAGAGTTTGGGCGTGACCAAAGCCGGATCACCCTTGGAACCCTGCTCGGGGAGTCTGAGGGGACATTAAGCGAGCTGGCGCTGAGGTATCCCGTCCGCGGGAGACCAAAGCGTGAGAATCCAAAACGCGGACTAAACCTGTAGAAGCCTGTGTGGGCTGTTCTTTGGACCGGGGTTCGAGTCCCCGCGCCTCCACCAATGTAACTTAAACAAGGATTCTCTCTACTGAAAGCGCCGGTGATGTATGATCCGGCGCTTTCGGCGTTTCGGGCGTGGACTCCGTGCTCAGTGGAGATGTATCCGCCATCGCCGACTACCCCATGCTTTAGACTGGCTTCCCGGCCGGAAACGCACATCGAGGCCCCGTTTTCTCTCTTTGCCGCCTTTTTCTCTTTCCCCTTTGGACTTTTGCATTTAAGTCCAAAGGAGGTTTTGATCTCAGGTTTGGTACATTTCGCAGCAATAGCTGGCTCGCTCGGTTGGAGTGGCGGGTGTTACCCACGAATAAGCGCTTGGTAACGCGCCACGATTCGGCCAGCTAGGTTGCAACACGCTCTATTGGAGCAACTGCAACGCATCTAGAACAAAACAAGTAAGTATTTCGCCTACCAATCCATATTACCCCTTGACAAGCCTCGTTCCCTAGTGATATACTGCTGTCGTTGGGCTAGTTTCAGTATGGTATGCCCATTACCTACGGCAAAATACCAAGCGGTTTGTGATCTATGACAACAACGATATCCAATATAGCCGAAGTCCAGATCGGATACCAGCCAAAAGGGAGTGTTCAGCCAAACCCTAACGGAACACACCGGCTTATCCAGGTGAAGGATATTCGCGACGATAGAACCCTGAACGCAATCGACATTTACCGGATAATGCCGGAGCGCGAACCCGATAGGTATCTGGTGACGCGCGGCGACGTATTGTTTCTCGCTCGTGGCTGGAGAAACTACGCAGTTGCCATCCAAGACGAGTTGCAAAACACGCTTGCGGCCGGAACATTTTACATAGCCAGGATAAAGACAGTCAATCTCTTGCCGGAATACCTTGCGTGGTATATAAACCAGCCGCGCACTCAGGCAATCCTCAAACCCAGAACTCAGGCGACGAACATCCCTCTGGTCACAAAATCCGTGTTTGAAACCCTGGAGATCGATATTCCCCCGCTTTCCGTTCAGCGCGCCATTGTTGAACTGGACAACCTGGCCAAAAAAGAACAAGCACTGCTTGCCAGGCTTTCGGATAAGCGAAGGCAACTGGTCGCCGCTATCTGTATGAATGCAATAAAGAGGACTAAGGAGTAGCCGAAAGAAAATGAGCACCGCGATTAATAAGAGCGAAATCAACAGCATCGTTTGGCGGGCTTGCGACACGTTTCGAGGCGCGATAGACCCCGAGAACTACAAGAACTACATCCTTACGATGCTGTTTCTAAAATACATAAGCGACTTGCATAAAGACAAAAAAGAAGAGCTGGAGAGCAAGTACGGCGGGGACAACGAGCGCATCGAGCGGGTTTTGCGCCGCGAGAGGTTTGTCATCCCGCCTGAGAGCGATTTCTACTATCTCTACGAAAACCGTGAAGCTCCCAATATCGGCGAGCTGATCAACATAGCGTTGGAGAAGATCGAGGACGAAAACAAGGAAAAGCTCGAAAACGTCTTTCTGGGCATCGATTTCAACAGCGAACCGATTCTCGGCCAGACCAGCGACCGAAACAGGCGGCTTAGGAATCTGCTGGAGGACTTCGCAGATGAAAGGCTGGATTTCCGACCTTCCCATCTTGACGGCAACGACATCATCGGCGACGTTTATGAGTACCTCATCAACAACTTTGCATCCGGCGCGGGCAAGAAAGGCGGAGAGTTCTATACGCCCAGAACCGTATCGGTCCTTCTAGCCAAGCTGCTCGATCCGAAGTCGGGAGACAGGATTTGCGATCCGGCTTGCGGCTCCGGCTCGCTTCTGATCCGCGTTGCCCAGCAAATCCCAGATCGCAACTTCGCTCTCTTCGGTCAGGAGAGCAACGGCAGCACCTGGGCGCTTTGCAAGATGAACATGTTTCTTCACGGCATGGACTCCGCAAGGATAGAGCGCGGCGACACGCTGAACGCTCCCAGGCTGATAGAAGACGACCGGCTTATGAAGTTCAACATCGTGGTGGCCAATCCGCCTTTCTCGCTCGATAAGTGGGGCGCGGAGAACGCGGCTTCGGATCGCTTCCGCAGGTTTTGGCGCGGGATTCCGCCTAAGAGCCGGGGGGATTATGCGTTCATCTGTCATATGGTGGAAACCGCGCTGGAGGACGAAGGCAAGGTGGGCGTCATTGTTCCGCACGGAGTCTTGTTCCGAGGAGGCTCGGAGGGCGTCATTCGGCGGAAGCTCATTGAAGAAGGTATCCTTCACGCGGTAATCGGCCTGCCCGCTAACCTCTTCTTCGGCACAGGTATCCCCGCGGCGATTCTAATCTTCGACAAGAGCCGGCCACGCCGAGGTCTGACGGACGTTCTCTTCATAGACGCCAGCCGCGAATACGGCGAGGGCAAGAACCAGAACTACCTGCGCGATGAGGATATCGAAAAGATTGTCTCCACGTTCCGGGCTTACGAGGCCGTGGAGAAGTATGCCTACCGCGCGACGTTTGAAGAGATAGCCGAAGCGGATTTCAACCTCAACATTCCGCGCTACGTAGACACGTTCGAGGAAGAAGAGGATATCGATATCGCCGCCGTTCAAAAGGAGATTGCCGAGATCGAAACCGAGCTTGCGGCGACAAGGGCGAAAATGGACGAGTATCTTCGCGAGCTGGGGTTTGCGTGTGAAGGCGGTAGCGAAGCTCTTCAAACGAATGTAGGTTCAATCACATAATGGGAGGTGACAGAAGATGAGCGCAAAGAGTACTGCGCCGGTCTTAACCAACGATCAGATTCGCGGTATGATGCTCCAGTACTTCTACGACCGCAATAAGAACGCTACCAGCACAACGGGCAAGCGGGGGTCAGCGGTCAAAATAAGCGATATTAAATCAGAGCTCAAGACCATGCACGGCCTGACGCAGCAGCAGGTTCAGAGCAACCTGACCTATCTGATCAGCCAGGGCTGGGTGGAAGAGAAGTCCGAGGAAAAGCAAGTCACGGCCAGAGGCGGCACGGTAATTCCTTCCGTTACGAAGTATTACCAGATAACCGCTGCCGGAATCGACAAGATCGAGGGGCCCAGCGAATACACGATGCCCCGGTTCCACGGCATCAATATCAACGCCACCGGTCAGAACATCATAACGCTGGGCGACGGCAACCAGGTCAATGCCCAATTTGGCGATTTGGGCAGCGCGCTTGTGGAGTTGCGCGAAGCCGTTACGCGGTCGGACGCCGATGAATCGCAGAAGCTTCAGATTGTTGCGGACATCGACACTATACAATCTCAGCTCGCGAAGCCTGAGCCAAATAGGTCGATCATCTCCGCAGCTTGGGAGACTGTAAAAGCCGCAGCGGCCCTAAACGACTGCGCGGCGCTAGTTGATAAGGCAACGGGATTGATCAGCAGATTTCTATGAAGGCCGTGCAGCGGCGAGTTTGTTGTAAACATCAGGTGAGGACGGAGGTTATCGAGGCGCTTATGAATAGGAAGACAGTTCACCGCCTAGTTGCGAGAGACGGCGGAGGCAGATCATGATTCCAGACGGGTGGACATTCCAGCAACTGAAGCACCACGTGGATCTTATTTCCGGTCAGCACGTTCCTGCACGTCTTTGTGGCGAGCATGGTATGGTTCCATACTTGACGGGTCCAGCGGATTTCTATTCCGGAGTAATCACTGTGACGAAGTACACCTGCGATCCTCGCGTATTGTGTAGAAGAGGGGACATACTAATAACTGCAAAAGGATCGGGAACCGGAACGATTGTTGTAGCAGACCAGACCTATTGCATAAGTCGCCAATTGATGGCTCTCAGACCCCGAAATCTAATGCCTTCGTTTGCGTACTACGCCGTCTTGTCCAGGTCGAGAAGGTATAGGTTGGCCGCCGTTGGCTTGATACCGGGAATCAGCCGCCGAGACATTCTGAACACGCGAATTGCAGTCCCTCCTCTTCCTGAGCAGCGGGCGATTGTGGAGGTGCTTTCGACGTGGGACCGGGCTATCGAGCTCACCTCCAGACTCATCGACGCAAAGAAAAATCTCAAAAAAGGACTCATGCAACAACTACTTACCGGAAAAACAAGGTTCCCGGAGTTCCAAGGACAGGAGTGGCGGCGATGTCGCATAGGCGAGATTCTTAAGGAGGAAAACCGCTGGGTCGATTGGGATGAGGATGCCCTATACCGTCTAGCGAGTGTGAGGCGCTGGAATGGTGGCCTTTTTTTCAGAGGACAACTTAGGGGCAGAGAGATCAAAGTGAAGAAGCTGAAAACGATACACACCGGAGACTTTTTGATATCTCACATACAGGGTGCATACGGTGCGATGGCATTGGTCTCAGACGAATTCAACGACATGAAAGTGTCCGATCTTTACTCTGTACTAATTCCGAGGACCGATGTTTCTTTTGATATCCGCTTATTTAGCTACCTCTCGCAGATGCCGCGAATGCGTAGGCAAGTCTACACGGCCTGTAACGGATTCTTCGCTGAACGATTGCGGCTTAACTTCTCGCCTCACGACTTCCTGAGTCAGATGATCAGGGTTCCGGGGCAATCTGACGAACAGCGCCGAATTGCCGACGTTCTGGACACGATCACGAGCGAGATCAACTTGCTGGAGCGCAACCTGGAGGCTCTGAAGCGCCAGAAAAAGGGACTGATGCAAAAGCTCCTCACAGGCCAAGTGCGCGTCAAAGTCGAACCGCGCCACCACCAGCCGACCGAGGAAGAACGATCGAGGTGATAACAATGCCCGAAATACCGCTTATGAAAGAAGACCACATATCGCAAGTCCCTGCCCTGCAGCTCCTGCAGAACCTCGGGTATACCTACCTCACGCCCGAAGAGGCTCTTCGTCTTCGCGGCGGCAGAACCGGCGGCGTTATCCTCGACGGCGTACTAGAAGAGCAGCTCCGCAGAATAAACCGCATCACCTACAGGGGCAACGAATATCCTTTCAGCGAGGGCAACATCCTGAGCGCCATCCAAACGCTCAAGGACGTCACCTATGACGGCCTTGTCCGAACGAACGAGCGCTTGTATGACCTACTTTGCCTCGGAAAAAGCCTGCAGCAGTCCATCAGCGGAGACGTGAAAAGCTTCACGCTCAACTACATAGATTGGGAGCGCCCCGAAAACAACGTCTACCACGTCACAGAGGAGTTCAGCGTCGAACGCGCCGGATCGAGGCAGTGTTACACCCCGGACATAGTATTGTTTGTGAACGGCATTCCGTTCGTGGTAATCGAGTGTAAGCGGCCGGACGCCGGAAGCCCGAACAACCCGCCCATAGACCAGGCCATATCCCAGCAGATCCGCAACCAGAAAGAGGACGGCATCCCGCACCTGTTCTTCTACTCCCAATTGCTGCTGGCCATATCCAAGAACGAGGCGAAATACGCCACCACGGGGACGGCGGCGAAGTTCTGGGCGGTCTGGAAAGAAGACAACATCGACGCCGATGTGCTAAGGCTGATCAATATTCCTCTGACCCAGGAGAAGAAGAACAAGCTGTTTGCAAACAGGTTCCGTTATGTTCGCGACTACTTCGACGCTCTTGAAGCCGAAGGCGGACGCGAGATAACGGCGCAGGACCGCGCTATCTATGCCCTGTGCCGACCTGACAGACTGTTGGAGCTTACCTACCGTTTCATTGTCTACGATGCAGGCGAAAAGAAGATCGCGCGCTATCAGCAATACTTCACAGTGAAGAGCATAATGCGGCGCATCACTTCCGTTGATGAGACCGGCAGGCGCAAAGGCGGTGTCGTTTGGCACACTCAGGGCAGCGGCAAATCGCTTACTATGGTAATGCTTGCGAAGTCCATTGCCCTGGAACCGAGCATCGGCAATTATAAGATCGTGCTCGTCACCGACCGCGTGGACCTCGACGACCAAATCTACACCACATTCCGCCATTGCGGCAAGGACGTTGAGCAAGCGCGCACCGGAAGGCACCTGGTGCAGCTTCTGAAAAGCCCTAGGCAGCGCATCATTACGACGGTCATCGACAAGTTTGAAGCCGCGGTATCCGCCAAGGACGTGCGCATCGACGATCCCAACATATTCGTCCTTGTAGACGAGAGCCACCGCGGGCAATACGGCCCCATGAACGCCAAAATGCAAAAGACGATGCCGCAAGCCTGCTATATCGGGTTCACCGGCACACCGATTATGCAAAAGCACAAGAACACGGTAGAAAAGTTCGGAGGCATCATTCCTCCTGCCTATACGATGCGGGACGCCGTGGAGGACAAGGCTGTCGTGCCGCTCCTGTATGAAGGCCGACACGTGCACCAGATGGTGTTCAAGGAGCCGATTGACACCTGGTTTGACAAGATAACCGCATCACTCTCGAAAGAACAGGTCGCCGACCTCAAACGCAAGTATTCCACGACCGACCAGTTGAACAAGGCGGAGCAAAAGGTTATGAGGATCGCATGGGACGTGAGCGAACACTTCCGCGACAACTGGAAGGGCACGGGTTTCAAGGGGCAATTGGTGACTCCGGACAAGCCCACCGCCCTGCTCTATAAGAAATATCTCGACGAGTTCGGAATGGTTACCAGCGAGGTGCTTATATCGGGGCCGAACGAACAAGAAGGGGAAACCAACATCTACGATGAGAACACTGACGAGGTCAAACGCTTCTGGAAAGCTATGATGGAGCGGTACGGAAGCGAGAAGGACTACAACCGCCAAGTCATCAACGCCTTCAAGTTCGATGAGAACCCGGAAATCATCATAGTCGTAAGCAAGCTGCTCACCGGTTTCGACGCGCCGAAGAACACCGTCCTTTACCTGGCAAAGAGAATGGAGGGGCATACGTTGCTTCAAGCCATCGCCAGAGTCAACCGCCTGCACGACGGGAAGGATTTCGGATACATACTTGACTACTGGGGCGTGCTCGAGGATCTTGACCAGGCGCTTAGCTTTTATGACAAGCTGTCTGAGTACGATGGGGAGGACCTGCAAACGCTTGTCGTCAGCAACATCGAGACGGAAGTTGAGAAGCTGCCGCAGAGACACTCCGACGTGTGGGATCTGTTCAAGGAGATCAAGAACAGCAGAGATGAGGAACAATACGAGCTACTGCTGGCAAGTGAAGACCTCCGCGCCAAGTTCTACCAGCGATTTTCCGAGTTCGCGCGCACGCTTGCAATTGCGCTTTCGACGGTGAAGTTTGTCTCAGAAACGCCTGAAGAGAAGATCGAACTCTATAAGAACGACCGGGATTTCTTTGCCAAGCTGCGGGTTAGTGTCCAGCGGCGCTATGCCGAGGTGGTGGATTTCCGAGATTATCAACCCCAGATCAAGAAGCTGATAGACACCTATGTGGGCACGGGCGAGATCGAGAAACTCAACGAACCTGTTAACATATTCGACACCGAGGCTTTTGAGGAGGAAGTCGCAAGACAGACGGGCGACGCTTCCAAAGCTGATCTCATAGCGCACAACACAAGCCGTTTCATCAGCGAGCGGATGCAGGAAGACCCCGTGTTTTATAAGAGGTTCTCGCAGCTTCTGGAGGAAACAATTCGGGCGTTCCACCAAGAACGGCTTATTCAGGCCAGCGAATACTTGAAACGTGTAAGAGAAATAATGAACTTCGTAGTCACGCGGACGGGCGACGATGTGCCCGATGTATTACGCGATAGAGACGTTGCCAAGGCGTTCTTCGGCTGTATTAAGGAAGTGATGGAGAAGAAACAGGTCACTGGCGACCAATCGCACGAGCTATGGGCTGAAGCGGCTACCGGCATAGAAGACATAATCCATAACTTGAAGATCGTGAATTGGGAGACCAACACCGACGTGCAAAACCAGATGCGCAACGCCATAGATGACTATCTCCTTGATCTGAAAGACAAACACGGATTGGACATTTCGTTCGACGAAGTGGATGTCATCATGGAGCAGTGTTTGGAGATTGCAAAGCTGAGGATACGTTAGATGGCTGACGGCGACACTATAGGGTTAATACATAGCATTGTATTCGGGCGGGAACGCATAGACTTCACTGTGAACTTCAGCCGGCGGAAGCGATTGACCATCGGCGTGCACCCAGACCTTTCCGTAACTGTAAGCGCGCCTGATGACAAGCCAATTGACGAGGTAATAGAGCGTGTAAAGCGTCGGGCAGCATGGATTGTGCGCCAGCGTGATTTCTTCGCAAGGTTCAAACCCGAACAGCCTGCGCGTAGGTACGTTTCCGGGGAGACGCACATCTACCTAGGCCGACAATATCGGCTAAAGCTGATCGAGGGCGATGTGGAAAACGTCAAGCTGACCCACGGCTACTTTATGGTCAGTGTTCGCAATCCGCGCGATTCAGCGAGAGTGAAGAGGCTTCTTGACGAATGGTACAATGAACACAGTAGGGCCGTGATCCTATCCCGACTGGAACGCTGTTATGATAACTTACGAAAGTTCGACGTTCCCTATCCGACGTATGTCAAGTTCCGCAAGATGGCCAAGCGGTGGGGTAGTTGCGGCAAGAGCGGAAACATAGTGCTCAACCCGGACTTGGCGAAAGCCTCGATCTACTGCATAGACTACGTCATTACTCACGAACTTTGCCATCTGAAGCACCCTAACCACAGCAAGTATTTCTACCGTCTTCTTGAGATCAGTATGCCTGACTGGGAACGAAGAAAAACGAGGCTGGAGTCAACGGCGCGTTAAGCTTACATCTGCCGTATCGCAGCCGATCCCAAGTTCCCGGCGTTGCTCTTCCCACGTCATCGGGAGTTGCTTCGTCAGCATTGTCAGGGACAGCCCGCTCGGCTCTTCTCCCACCAATATCGCTTCGACTATGTCCGGGGCAAGCAGCGTGAGCCTCAAGAGCCGAGCGGCGAAGGAAACATCCAGCCCTATCTCTCGCGCCAGGTCCGAGACCGACTTGAACTTGCCTTCGTCGAGCAGCTTCTGCCACCTGTGCGCCCGGGCAATCGCTATGACGAGTGCTTCCTGACGCGAAGGACGCATGGGGCTTTCGGACGCAAACGCCTGGGGCAGGACCACTTCTTTCCTGCCCCCTCGCTTCTTCAATGTGAGCGGCACATTGACCACTATGCCATGATCTTCGTTTCGCTGTGTCGCGCTCGTCATACTGCGCACCCCCTATCCTCGTGTTTGTCTGTCGTGTCCTTGAGTTCGCTTACGAGCGAGTGCAGACCGTTGCCCCGGATTCGGATGTTCATGCCGTCAACGTTTACGGTGACGCGCGCGACGAGCAACTGGACTATGCGCGACTGCTCCAGAGGGAAGAGTTCGTCCCAGATCGGGTCGAGCCTGCGCAGGGATTCCGCGACATCGCGCTCGCTCACCAGTTGTGCCTCCATCTCCAGCTTTCCCGCGCCCAGACCCTCAAGTTCTTCCGCTTCAAGCAGACGTGTCGCCCGATAGGTCTGCGCTATCATCTCAGGTGACTTGAATATCGCACGAAGCTGCTGAATCACGGCACCCTCAATGTCTCCCGCAGGCACGGACCTGACCGGGCAGTTGCTGTGCCCCGTCTTGGACGCCCTGCCGCACGTGTAGTAGCGGTAGTTCTTGTGAGCCGTGCCGGTCGATACCGGGCTCATAGCCCTGTCACACGCTCCGCATCGAATGATGCCTTTGAGGAGCGCGGGAGCTTTGGCACGGACGTGCTGGGAGCGATGGCGCTTGTTGTTCTCAATAACTGCGTGCGCTCGTTGCCAAAGCTCTCTGGTGACAATCGCTTCATGCTCGCCGGGGTAGGTTTTGTCTTTGTGGATTACCTCACCGAGGTAGGTCCGGTTATACAGCACCCGGTAGATGTGCGTCTTGTTCCAGGGTTTGCCCTCTCGGAACGTGCCGTTCTTGGTCATCCAGGCTTTGGTGGTCATTCCCTTCTTGTTGAGCTCGTCGGCAACTGTCAGAGGTGATCCTATCTCCGCGAACCGCTTGAAGATGTGGCGCACCAGTCGCGCTTCGTCCGGATTGACCACAAGGCGCGTCTTCTCCGGGTCGACGTCATAGCCCAACGGTGGGGTGCCCCCGGTGAACTTGCCTTTACGTTTGGCGGCGGCGACCTTGTCACGAATGCGTTCCCCGATGATCTCCCGCTCGAACTGGGCGAACGAGAGAAGCACGTTTAGGATGAGACGTCCCATTGATGTGCTGGTATTGAACTGCTGAGTGACGCTAACGAATGAAACGCCATTGCGATCGAACACCTCAATTATCTTGGCAAAATCAAGGAGCGACCGGGAGAGCCTGTCGACCTTGTAGACCACTACGCAATCGACTCGGTGGTTCTCTACGTCCTGGAGCAACCGCTCAAGGGCCGGACGATCCATCGTTCCGCCCGAGAAGCCTCCGTCATCGTAGCGTTGCGGCACAACGGTCCAGCCCTCGTGCCGTTGACTTGCAATGAACGCTTCGGCGGCCTCGCGTTGGGCGTCGAGGCTATTGAACTCCTGCTCCAAACCCTCCTCGGTGCTCTTTCGGGTGTATATGGCGCAGCGAATGCGCGGAGTAGTAGTCGTGCTTGATGGCTTGCTCATACGTCACCCCTGCTTCTTTTCTCATGCGACTTCTTCAGTCCAAAGAACGCGCGCCCGTTCCAGTGAGTGCCGGTAATCGCTGTAGCGATGGCGGTGAGTGACCTGTAACGTCGTCCTTCATACTCGAACCCGCCGTGGACCACGGTTACCTCATACGTGCGTCCGTTCCACTCTCGCACTAGCCTTGTCCCAACGACCGGCACACCCATCTTGCGCTTTCTCTCGGTGCGCCGTCCATCGACACTGCCACCGTTCTCATCGAACCCGCGCGAGTCCAGAATGTCGTCCATCATCTTTCGCGACTTATCGCTCAATCCTCCGTAAGCGATCTCCTGTATCCGGTAGGCCAGCCGTTTGACGAGATACGGCCGGTTGGATGCCGTCGGCTCCTTGCCGTAGAGCGTGCGCCAGAGCTGCTGTAGTTGGGCATGCGACAGGTTCTGCAGGTCCGCGATCTGCTTCAGAACCGAATCGCCGGTTCCATCGGTTGTCTTCATTCATCACCCCCAGATTACGCCTCCGAATGGGAGCTAAGGCTTGCCTTTGGCGGCCGCGCGCATCTGCGCAAGCGTCTTGCCCTTGGTCCACTGGACGTGCGGGCGATCCGTGAACTTCTTCCAGTCGCCGCCCCATTCCAGGCCGCACTGCCGCGCTATCTTTCCGAACAGAGGCCACGGACCGTTCCAGGTAACCTTGCCGTCGATGACAAAGGCATAGTCGGCGGCGAGGCCGAAGTTGTGCCAGGAGTATCCGCCGCGCGCGTTGGTCACGATGCTTCCCGGAGCGGTGCGGCCTTTGGCATATAGCTGGTTCTGGCTCTCGATGGACCTATAGCCCCAGGTCAGGACGACTTTTATGCCGCTGTCGGCAAGCTTCTTCTCGAAGAGATCTAGCTTCTTTGCGAACTCTGGGTCGAGACCGACTCTCGACGCGCTCATCGGCTCTCCCCCTTCGGAAGCGGTTTGTTGTTGCAATGAACGCTCTTTTCCGCGAAAACATCAAGTCCATTGTCTGCAAGCGTGCGGGCTTTCCTCGTCTGGCTCATCTCGCGTCGCGCCTTGCGCAGTATTCCGGCGGCCAGAATCCGCGCCACCTCGTTCATTCGGTCATCAAAGGTCATCCAATTCGGATGGGAGTTTGTGGTCATCGGCAACCTCCTGGAACTTCGCTAAGAGTTTCAAGCAGCCTCCAGTTGATATTTACTGGCGGACATTTGAGTGTGCCGGGAATCTACACATACTCGTCCAGTCCGTGTTCCAAGAACAGGAAAGCGATCCGGCGCCTGAGCTCGTCGATCTTGTGCCTGGAAACTCCGTCCTCGCGGGCTATGTCCACAATCGTGCGCTTCTGCAGCCCCGCGCACAGGGTCTGTAAATCAGCGGGGAGAAGAGATGCCGCGCATTGCACATCGATGCGCATCTCCACTCCGTCAAGCGCCTTTCGGTTCAAGCGGCCTGTGACCATCAGATACTCTTCGGAGTCGATGGCCTCCCCTCGCGACACTCTGTCACCCGTCTCGGTCTCGATTGTTTCGTCGAGGGAGAAGTCGTGCTGTCGGAAGTCGAACTGACTCGTTGTCCTCGCGGCAACCATCGTCCGAATCTTGTTGTCGAGCACGGTGTTGATGAATGTCTTCAATGTTCCCTTGCGTGGGTTATACTTGGGAAGCTGCTGGCGAAGGTGAAGCGATAGGTCCTGCTCGATGTCTTCCTTGTCGCTTCTTGTGTAGCCCGCCTGCCCTATCAATCGGCGTGTTTTGTAGCGGATGAGGTTGACGGCATAGTCGTCGAGTCCCTCAAATGGATTGGTATCAAACATTGTCTCCTCCTGGGCCGGGAGGAGATCGTGGGGGTGCCGTCTACCAAGGCGTCACATCTGATGACAACAGGCGGAGGCATTGCAATGCCGCTTTCGGTAAGCGACACCCACAACAACCTCCGCCTGGCGGTCAGTCATTCTCGGTGTATGAGTATTCGTTTGTCTGGATCAGATAAGCGCTTTGCGCTTGATGGTCATCTTGAACGGGAGACCATCGCGCACGTGAAGGCACTCGACGGTGCCGTTGCCCAGAGTGCGGAATCGCTCAAAGAGCGTCCGAACCTGGGGTCTTCTCGCATAGTCCTGTTCTGAGAGCACCTCCTTTGTCGGCTCAGTGCCCGAGAGCTTGAACTCGATGCTAACGCTGGTGTTGCTGTCGAGCACTGGTTGCCCTGCGACGAGCTTGATATTGGATATGCAGCCGAACTGCGTCTGGCGAATCAGCCGGACCAGTTCGCGCTCGGGGTTTGTCATGGACATGATGTTCTATCCCTCCAGAGAATCTGGGAACGGATAGTTGGCCAACACATCGTTCTGGTGAGTATATGGTAGCCTGTGCGGAATATGCCGAAGGTGCAATCCGGGTGCATTTCGGGTGCAATTGGGATGCAAGAACAGACCAAAACAAAACTAGCCCGGTACCGCGTGGGTACTGGGCTAGCTGTGCGAGTAATGCCGGGCTGAAATCAGATGTTGAGTCGGTAGTAGCCGGGCTTGGTGGAAGCTATCAAGACGGATCGCGAGTCTCCACTCCGAAATATCTGGCTCATCTTGGCCGGTGGCTCAAAACCCTTCTCGTCGCCGTGCAGATCCGCGATCTCGCAGGATATGACAGCACAGTGCACGTCGGGCTGTCCGCGTAGATGGGCTTGATGAAGTATGTTGGCTACGTCGGCCTGCAGGGGAGTAAGGTGCGGAAGCTGCTTGCCACGCAAGATGATGGTGCGATAGTTGTTGCTCGGCTCGAACACAGATTCGCAGTGCGCGTCGCGAACAGCCTGTGCCATTATCAGTCCACGGACCTTGCCACCAAAATCCGTCACGAGTTGGGCAAGCCTCTTATCAACTTGGATCCTGCCATTGTCGACCGTGAACAGATCGGCAAGGCAGATCATCAGGCGCGAGTCGCGATACCACGGGTTCGGCGGGTCGATGTAGAGCTCAAAAGGACTTGGCGTGAACAGGATGAACGGATCGTACGAGCCGATAAGCAGATGAAGAAAGCTCTCGCGATTGAGGCATCCGCAGCCGGTCATAGCGAAGTACGCCGGGGTAAGAGTGCCTCCGGTATCAAGGTTCGCAAAATGGACTGGCTCGTGGATGTCGACACGGAGCGGCTCGATAAGCGCGAGCCCAGCGGCCCGCGCGATTCCGCCGAGTATCTTTGCATGATCCATTTCATAGACGGTCAGATCGTCTCTGGTGACAGGGATGGGATCGCACTCTCCATCGTCGCACGTGCAGATCGCCACCATACTGCCATCCTTGTGAATTACCACCTCATGCGAGCAAGCACACCAGTGTTCGTGGGTGCAGGGATAGCTCAGAGACGCCTTGTCGGTTGGCACAATAAGCCTTCTCGCGGCCGCAAGCACATCGGCATCGCGGATCTCTTTCTCCCATTCCCTAATCACAGCGGCTGAGGCGAGCTTCTCACATGCCCACCAGAAACTCTTCAGACTCTTGGCCATGATCTGCTTCCTCATTTCTTACGAAGCTTCGCTTGCGCAACCACGTCTCAACGAGAGTGGCATCCGTGTCCCTGCACAGATCCAGCTTGTTCGGCGGGGTAATCGTGACTGTCCGCGGCTTGTCTTCGCCTGTGAACTTCACTCTGAACTTCGCTCTGGTGATCGTTTCATTGGGACGAAGCTCAAGATACTCATCCCTGAGCGCGAGGAACACATCTGGGGCCGTATAGGTCGTGAGCATCTTGTAGTGGGCCTTGTGTTTTGCGACACGGATTTCGGTGAGCGTGATCCAGTCTATGCCGTCGATATCGCGCGTGACCACGCATCTCTCGCCGTCGCGGATGATGGGGCCAAGATCATACTTGTCCACGCCGGGGAAGAATGAGGATTCACCGGTGACCAGCTTACCTATCTCGCGGCGATACAAATCCTGCTCGCCCTTGTTCTTGGTATGGACCCTCAGCTCACCCAGCGACGGGGTATAGCATGCGACATCGAATGCCTCCGGGCGGTAGAAGATGCCTTTGGATTTGTAGCCATCCACGGCGCTCTCCCGTTTGTATGCATCGCCGTGTCGGATAAGAAACCATACCTCGTCCTCGCCGGGATAGATAAACACCCGGGTATTGGCCCCGCGCTTGTGATTCTCAAACCAGGCATCCAGTGCAGCTTCCATCTCCTCGATGCGCTTGTCATCCGGTTCGAGAAACGGCGCTGGGGTATCCGCCTGGTAGTGCTCGAATGTACGAGAGCGATAGATGTGCTGTTCGGAGTGCGCTTTCTCCAGAGCCTGGTTATCGCAACTCCAGATATGCATGGCGACATCCATGGGGGTGGACTCGGGTGCAATGTCCAGCCCAAGCTTGGCGGCCAGCTCCAACAGCTTGTTCATGGTCCGATCTGTGCCCATCTCGTGGACGAAGAAGAGAGCATCGATGAGTGATTCGGGCATGTGCTCATCGGGCTTCATCAGAATCGAGGTGAGCATAAGGTAATCGAAGTCGGAGATCGCGGTGTCGCACTGGGGCAGGTCGAACCCTTTCGAAGCTATATAATCCGCGTGTGGCTTCAGAAACTCCAGCAGCACCCACGGCGAGACCGACTGCAACACTTTAGGATTGGCGAATCTTCTTAGACTGTAACTTGGCAAAACTGTTCCTCCCCCTGACCGCCAGCGGTCGATGACTGTGCTCCGCATGCCGCTCAAGCGGACGACTGTTCGAGGCCACGAGCGAAAGAAAGGCCCCTGGATGCAAGTGGCAGGGGAGCTTGCAACAATTATATCTAACCGAACACTTGTTTGCAAACACGCGTTTTGGCCCACCTCCAGAAATTCCCGGCAACTGCTCCAAACCGCCAGTAAATATCAACTGTGGACGGACTGGCCGAGTCCAGTTCAGTCCCAAGGCGCGCTTCATACGTTTACTGGAGGACATAGTGACACGAACGGTTTATAAGTTCACCTTCGACGACAGCGTTGCGATGGATGATGTGGAGCGGATACTCGCATTATCCACCATTCCCGTGGAGTCGATTCATGGTGAATCCGCGATGCTGGTCGACGGCAGGTTTGCCGTGAACAAGAGGCGCCGCCCCTGCCTTATAGATGCTGACTCCCAGCTTGGAAACGACCTCGCGAGAATGTTCACTGGGTTCTTGAACGTTAACTCCAGTGGTTGCTTTCGAGTCGATTTCGCGGAGACCGGAGAGCGGCTGGGCGATCTGCTCGATCTGTATGGAGCGTTCGTCTGATGGAACGCCTGCTTACCACCTATTCGTTCTGGAACGCCTTCCGCAACTGCCGCAAAGCCTGCGAGTGGAGGTATCTGAAAGAGCTGGTCCCCATCGGTCGAGATCAGGCCCTCTCCTTCGGGACGCTCATTCACACGTGCCTTGAGGTGTGGCACGGCGGAAGCGGGCTGGACGCAGTGCTCGACTTCATCGACAGGTCCATGCCAAACAGGACTCAGGATGATTTGCAAAAGTCTGACTGGCATTTGGCCACAGCAATGATGAAAGGCTATGCCGCTCGCTACCCGGCTGAGGACTTCGAGATCGTCGCCCTTGAGAAAACGTTCGAAGGCAAGATCATCAATCCCGCGACCGGCGCGTGCTCCCGGAACTTGACCATTGCAGGCAAGGTCGACGGCATAGTTCGCCGTGGCCGGGAGCACTATATCCTGGAGCACAAGACGGCATCTCAGGTCGACGCCGATTATCTTGAGAAGCTCTGGACCGACCTGCAGATCACGCTGTATGCGCACTACATCGAGCAAACACTCGGCATCAAGATCGCCGGCGTCATCTACAACGTGCTCGTGAAAGCCAAGCTGCAGCAAGGCAATGGCGAGACGGAAGCAGAGTTTGAGACCCGGCGAGCCGAGCTTTTGGCGAAGTCGAAGACCGGCAAGTCGTCCGCCACGCGAAAGCTGCCTGAATCGGACGAAGCATTCCAGGCCAGGCTTGCGGCCAAGTATGCGGAGCCTGAAATGTTCCATCGTGAGGCGCTCTACATCTCGCGCGACCAGTTCGACGCAATGACGAGCGACCTTTGGGAACTTACCCAGCAGTTCCTGGATTGCAGGCGTCGAGACGCATTCTACCGGAACATATCCTACTGCTTCGCCAACCATCGTACGTGCGCCTACTTCCCGCTGTGCCGCTCAAACGGCAGCGAGAATGTCATCGCCAACTTCTACAAGACAAAGCCGCCGCACGAGGAGCTGAGAGAAAAACGCATTATCGACAACTATACGGCGGATTCTGGCGAGAAGGTTGAGTGGTGAGACGTGCGATTGACTACCCTGTAGGATACAGAGTTCACGACTTGACGATCATAGGGCCGCGTATCCGCCGATATCGAGGCACTCATGGAAGATACTATTACCCCTGCCAATGCGTCTGCGGCAAGCAAATCGAGGTAGCGGCGTATCACATTCCAAGGCAAAAGACCTGTGGATGCTCGCGAAAGAGGGCCAAGACACACGGGCGTCGTTGGTCACCGCTCTACAAGACATGGCTCAACATAAAACAGCGCTGTTTCAACCCAAAAGCCGACAAGGGCAAAGGGTATTTCGCCAGGGGCATATCCGTGTGCGCAGAATGGCGTACGGACTTCGTGGCTTTTGAGAACTGGGCAACAAACAATGGCTGGGAACCCGGTCTTCAGTTGGATCGGATTGACAATGACGGCCACTACGAACCTGCTAATTGCCGGTGGGTCAGCAATCAGCAAAACAGTTGCAATCGTCGCGACAGCACGAGGATTACGGCGTTTGGTATAACCCAGACTGCTTCCGAGTGGGAGCTAGACCCACGCTGCGTTGTCACTCGGAAAGCCCTTGTATACAGGATATTCAAACGTGCGTGGGACATAGAGAGTGCAATCACAACACCCGCAACCCCTGGAATCAAGAGAGGAGGATACAACCATGCTCCCAGTGAGCAAGACACCGCCGAAATGCGCGCTTAGCGACTTGACCATACTGGTATACGGCGCTACGAAGATTGGAAAGAGCAGTATGTGCTCAAAAGCGGAGGAAGCCATTTTCCTGGCTACGGAGCCGGGCCTAAACAGCTTGGAAGTATACCAGATAACCATCAATTCATGGGACGACCTGCTGAACGCTGCGGCCGAGCTCGCGGAAGGCAATCACGGGTTCAAAACCATTGTCATAGACACCGTCGACAATGCTTTCAAGCTCTGCGAAGAATACATATGCCGAAAACTGAACATCGCACATCAGGCGGATGCGCCCTATGGAAAAGCGTGGGCCATGGTGGCAGGGGAGTTTCAGCGAGTCATAACGAAGCTGGCGTTCTTGCCCTACGGGTTATACCTCATCTCCCATTCGCAAGACGTGGAGATAGAGACCCGCACCGGCAAGTATACGAAGACCGTGCCCACGCTGCCGGAGAAGGCCAGAAAGATTGTCCTCGGCCTCGTTGACATGGTTCTCTACTGCGACATCGAAACGGCGGCAGGGCCAGACGGCAAGATCGCTGCTCGCCGGGTCATGCGCACCAAGCCCAGCCTGAACTACGAGGCGGGCGACCGCACAGGCAGGCTTCCCGAAGTGATCGACCTTGACTACGCCAAGTTCGTCGAGGCGTTCAACGCCGGAAGAGACTCCGAGAGAACTGACTACACCAAACCCACCAAGGAGACAACCCGATGACCCAGGACTACGACACCTCAGGAATGAGCGATCTCGACCTCGCCCAGTTCGACGATGACTTCTCTGAAGCTCCGGTCGAGGAGCGGGAGTTCGAGGAGATACCCGACGGCAAGTATCAGGTGAACGTCGAGAAGGTCGAGCTTACACGCGCTCAGTCCTCCGGCAATCCGATGCTGAAGTGGACCTTGAAGATTCTCGGCCCTCGGTTCGCCGGGCGTCTGCTCTGGCGCAACAGCGTGATGGCTTCCAAAGAAAACCTGAAATGGCTGAAGACCGACCTGCACACCTGCGGGCTGGATGTCGAGAAGCTCTCCGAACTGCCATCGAGACTGGGCGATCTGCTTGACGTGAAGCTTGAGGTCACCAAGCGCACCAAGGGCGAGAGCGAGAACATCTACTTCAACCGCAGGATAGTAGTTGAGGACCTGGCGGGCATTGAAGATGATTCGCTCGCGCCGTTCTAGATAGTTTTTCGTCGCCGTACCAGGGTTCTGTTGTCAGGGGCCCTGGTACAGTGCTTCCACCTGCGGTCCAAGTGAGGATAACTCCAGCGATGTCACGATTCGATTTGGACGAATGGGTGCGCCGAGAGCAGGGCAAGCACCTGTGCCAGTGCGGCTGCGGGCGGTACATCCTGGTGAAGAGGCATCACCACGCCAGGGGCGTCCCCCGCTACATCAATGGCCATTACTCAAGGGCACATAATCCGATGCGCGGTATGTGTGGCGCAATGAATCCAAACTACCGAGGAGGCTGCTATATCGACAGCCAGGGCTACGTTGTGGTCCTGAATCCCGAGCGTAGCAGCAAAGCTGACAGGTACGCCTACGAGCACAGACTTGTGATGGAGCGTCATCTCGGCCGCAGACTTGCGCCAAACGAGCAGGTTCACCATAGGAATGGAAGCAAGACGGACAACCGGATTGAGAACCTGGTAGTCCTCAGTGTTAGCGACCATACAGCGTTGCATGACCAGGACCTCCGCACGCGACTTGGCAACAGACTGTATCTGAAAGCCAAGCGCCGCATCTGTCGCGGACAGCCATATCGGGAGTTGATGGTTTGTTCCGCATAGTCGTCGACACCCGTGAGCAGCAGGAATATGCGTTCCGCAGTCCTACTGTTCGGCGAAAGCTGGACGTCGGTGACTATTCGGTCGACACTTTGGAAGACCGTGTCACCGTCGAGCGGAAGACGGCCGAGGACTTCGTCCATACTGTCATCCGCGACAGAGACCGTTTTCGCAAGGAGCTTCTGAAGCTAGCCGAATACGACCGCGCATGTGTAGTGGTGGAAGCCGGGCTGGATGATCTCCTCAGTGGAGCCTATCGTTCCGGCGCTCATCCAAGTTCCGTCGTGGGGGCCGCGCTCTCGATCATCGTCGACCACGGCATCCCAGTCTACTTCTGCTCCGACCGGCAGTGCGCGCGCCGTAAGGAAGACGTTTCTGTCGTTGCTGTTGGAGGGAAGCGCTGCATGAACAACATTCCCGAAGAACTCAAGACGCTTCGGCAGTGGGTCTGCTACCGCGTCGAAGAGCGCAATGGCGTTCCCACCAAGATACCTTACCGAACGGATAAAGCCGGACGCGGCAACGCCAAGACCAACGACCCCGCGACCTGGCACACGTTCGAAGATGTTGTTGAGGCGGCATCCAAGCCGAGAAACAGGTTCGACGGTATAGGGTGCGTGTTGTCCGAGTCCGACCCGTATGTGTTCATAGACCTCGATCATGTCGTGGCTGACGGCGAGATCGAGCCCTGGGCACGGGAGATAATCGGCCGTGTGGACTCATACACCGAGCTTAGCCAGTCGGGAACAGGTGTCCACATCATCGCGAAAGCAAGTAAGCCGGGTCCTCGGTGCCGGACGCACGGCAGACCCGATTTCGAGATATACGACAATGTCAGGCTCGTGGTGTTCACAGGCAAGCTGTGGCCGGATGCTCCCGTCGAGATCAATGACGCCCAACAGGCCATAAATGAAATCTACTTCGAGGTCTTCGGCGAGAACCCTCGGAACGTCCCGCCCAAGGAGACCGCAAAGAATGCCCGGCCCGTCGGGATGAGCGATCCGGTGCTCATTGAGAAAGCTCTCAGCGCATCTAACGGCGAGAAGTTCTCCAGGCTCTGGCACGGCAACATTGGTGACTACAACGGTGACGCCAGCGCGGCCGACATGGCGCTCTGCTGCATGCTGGCCTATTGGACGGACAAGGACCCCGTGCGGATCGACAGGCTGTTTCGCGAGTCTGGCTTGATGAGGGACAAATGGGATGAGCGCCGGGGAGAGCAAACATACGGGCAGATCACGATTGACACCGCCATAGGTTCGACCAGCAAGACCTATGCGGGTCAAGCGGACAAACGCCGTGCTAGAGGGCAGTCACGCGGCCACGGAGCTTCCTCCGACGCTGATGCACCCCACGGCCCGGATGGCGAGCCTATGAACGATCTCGGCAATGCCCGGCGACTGGTCAAGAAACACGGCGACGCCATTCGGTTCTGCCACGACGCGGGCAAATGGTATTGCTGGGATGGTCGCCGATGGGCCAAGGACGAGACCGGCGAGATTGTGCGAAAGGCCAAGTGCGTCGTCGATGATATGCTCAGGCAAGCCGTCGCACTATGTAAGGCAGCGAAGTCCAAGTCCGACGACGATGCCCTCGAAGCGGCGAAGTCCTTTGAACGCCATGCCGTATCATCCGGCAACCACACGCGCATCAAGGCGATGATCGCCCAGGCGGAATCGGAGCCGAGCATTGCAATCCTCGCGGCCGATCTCGACGCCGATCATTGGGCGTTCAACTGCGCCAATGGCACCATAGACCTTCGAACCGGCAAACTGCGACAGCATAATCGAGCGGACCTGATCTCAAAGATAAGTGAGGTCAACTACGACCCGGATGCACGATGCCCTATGTGGGAGAAGTTCATCGGCGAGGTATTCGTAAGCGACGATGAGCTTGTCCGCTTCGTTCATCAGGCGTGCGGCTACACGCTCACCGGAGATACCCGCGAGCAGGTGTTTTTTATCCTGCACGGTTGCGGATCCAACGGCAAGTCCACGTTTATCACGGTTCTGCGTGACATACTGGGTGACTACGAGACCAAGACAACCACCGACACGCTTGTGGAGAAGAACAACTCCAGCAACACCAACGATGTAGCGGCATTGCGTGGCGCGCGGCTGGTCAGCGCGATAGAGACCAGCGCCGGAAAACGGCTCGCCGAAGCCCTGGTCAAGGAGCTGACCGGCCAGGACGCAGTGACCGCCCGATTCCTCTACCAGGAGTTTTTTACGTTCGTGCCGGTCTTCAAGCTCTGGCTTGCCTGTAACCACGTGCCCGTTATCCAAGGGCAAGAGGAGGCTATCTGGCGGCGGATAAAGCTGATTCCATTTACTGTTCAGTTCCGGGATGCGGATCATCCCACGGGCCCATACAAGGACAAAGCGTTATCTGAAAAGCTGAAATCCGAACACGAGGGGATTCTGGCGTGGCTTGTTCGCGGATGTTTGGACTGGCAGAATGGCGGTCTGCCCACGGCAAAGGCAGTGCAGGCCGCTACGGGCAAATTGCAGCAGGATATGGACGTGCTGGGCGGATTCCTCGATGAGTGCTGTGTATTCACTAGGAACGCGCAGACACCAGCCAAGGATTTGTATTTGGCTTATTGCCAGTGGGCCGAGCGCAACGGTGAAAAACCACTTTCGCAGCGATGGTTCAGCTTGAGACTATCTGAACGCGGCACTTGCGAAAACTATCGAACGAGGAGTGCCAGGTATTGGCACGGCATAGGTCTCCGGACTGATCAGACGGACGAGACATCGGAACCAGAGTCGGAACCGGTGACGCTTGTGACGGATGTGACGCTATTTCCTAAGGAGTCTCATGCGCGCGCGCATGCGCGCGCACGCGCACGTGAAGGGACTTATATAGAACACGTGTCACAAGCGTCACATGCGTCACAGGACCCGAAAACCGAGACTCGCACGGACGGCACTGAATGCGCCGTCCCCAATAGCGATGGCCTCGACTGGTCGAATGGGGTGGCGTTTTGATGGGATATCTCGACACTCTCAATCGTCGTGGAATCAGGGCAAGCATTCGCAAGGGCAACTTGATCTGGCTTGACCCGCAGTATCTGGTGCCCCCGGATATCGCGGAGGCTGTGCGTTTGCACAAAGACGATATCCTGGCAGAGATTCGTGGCTGCGCTGCGGACGCGTCAGACCATCTACCAGAGATCGTCCCGGACTATCAGTTTCTCATGGTCGCGACCGACCTTGATTCCTGGGAAGCGGACGATCCTCGGTTCGGCTACGAGGTGATGCTCGACGTCTGCTACCGGCAGCTCGACGCGCCATACTATGCGTGGCTACGCCACCGGATGGAGAACGCCCGGAAGTCTCACGATGCCGGCCGGCTCGATGCGGAAGCATACGATCTTCTGCGCGAGCGGTTCAACATCATCCACTCCTGGGCAGTCCGGCACATCGGCGAGGAGGCTCTTCGTAGGGCAATCAGGACAACGAACGTGAAGTCCTATGTCCCGCCATCGGAGCAGACGTTTGCCGCCTACCGGAAGACCTGGGACGACGCCTGGGACGCACATCAGCAACGCCTCGCTGCGCATAGTCAAACCGCGCAACCGTCCGACCAGGCAGCCCGACTCCAGCATCTGCTCGATACCCAGGGATATGAGGGCATCCGGTCGTCCATCATCGATGACATCGTGGTCTTCGTCCGTGATGACTCGGTCGTGGTCCCTTCCAAGTGGTCCAGCAAGGTGACCTTCACCATGGACGAACTGGCACTGATGATTGGCTCGTCTCCCGAGGCCGTGAAACAGATTCATGAAGTCAAGCGCGTGTTCGGCGGAAAGGTCGTGCCTGCGGGCGATGATCCGTTTGCGGGCACTGTCCCAGCGGCAAGGCCGACGCCGGTATCGGTTGGCCAGCAGTCCTTGCCGATGGCTGCCGTATCCAATAGCGCAAAATGAGGCGCGAAACGCCTCCCGCGCCCATCTCCGGCTAGCCGGGTCAAACGAGAGGACAACAATGACGCGACCAAAGAACAGACCAAAGATCGGATACCGAGACGCCGAGGAGCTTGAGCGTTGGCGTCGGAACTCGGGTTCCTCGTGCGGTCCCGATGCGCCGCGTGGCAATACCAACAACCTACAACACGGCGTCTATGCGAACCGGTTCCTGACCGAGGAAGAGAAGCCGCTCTTCGACGCGATCATCGAGCAGCTTCACCAGGACTTCGTGTTCAACAAGAGCTCGGACTTCATGCAGGTGGAGTTGGTGGCGGTCTACTTCCTCAAGCTCGGACGAGCCCAGGAAGCGGGCGACTGGGATGCGGCGGAACGACTCGACCGGATGATCCGCTGCCACCTCAAAGACCTCAAGGCAACCAAGATCGCCCGCGAAGGTGAGGAGCCGAAAGGCCCGGAGACTACCCCGGCGGAGTGGGCAACGGCGCTGCTCGAGAAGTTGGCCGAGGCCGAGAAGAACGGTCGGGGCAAGTCGGAGACGGAGAAAACGCGGGAATGAGTTCGGATAACACCGGAGCGGCGGTTACCAGTCGGCTGGATTCACGCGTGGAATGCAGCGAGCCGCACTCGGCAATGTCAGAGAACACCTACTTATCCTCACTTGATCAATGCCTCACATGGCACGCCGAAACAATGGCTGCAGAAACAGAGGCTGGGAAAGGATTGGTGAGTGTTCCCGTTCCCAGCAACGAGGCAGGATCAGATCCGTTCGAGCGCTTCCTCCAGTCGCTCGTCCGCGAGGTGTGTATATATTTCGGTCGTGGATATGTCTCGGTGGCCGAGGGCGCGCTTGACCAGGAGCAGATCAGAGGTGGATGCGTAGAGGTGCGTGGCGAATGTGTGCCGCAAACCGTGCGGCGTGATACTCTTCGCTATCCCGGCTCTACTAAGCCAATACGCCAGTCGCTGAGCGATCTGCCTTGCGCAGATCCGGGTTCCGCGAGAAGAAACGAACAGCGCAGTGACGCCAGGGTTTGCCAGGTTACGGCGTTCCTTGAGGTAGCCACGCAGAAGCGTGCGCAGCGAAGACTTGATGAACTTGACCTGCGGAATGCCGCCCTTACCCTCGATGCGGATGTGCTTGCCGTCGAGGTCAATGTCGTCTATGTCCAGGTTCACCAGTTCCGCGAGCCGAATGCCGGTGCCGAGGAACATCTCGAAGATGACCCGGTCCCGGCGTGCCAGCGGATTGGCGCGGTCGTGCAGTTCCTTGAGCAGCCTGCGCTTCTCGGCTTCGGTAAGGAACTCCGGAGGCGTTCTCGCCAGTCGCTTCGTGGTGACATGCTTGGCTGGGTTGGTATCGGTGAGGCCGCGCTCGGTGGTCCACGTGAAGAACGAGCGGACGGCGGCTTTCAGCCGATGCATTGTCGCGGCGGATTTAGGAACGCCATCGTCGGAACACGCGAGCGCTGGGTCGGTGAGAGCCGCGTCGATCATCGCGGGCGTGATGTCTCGGACGTCGACCGCGGGCAGCGCTCGAACGAAATAACGTAGGTCGCGCAAATACGCGGAGATGGTGTGCTCCGAGCGACCCTGCGCCCGGAGCCTTGCCGCGAAGCTGTCTATGGCTTGTTCGAGGTTACTGGTCGGTTGCATCAGCCGGATCGGATTCGGCATTGGTCACCTCCGTCGTGGTCTTTGCGCTGCGGCCAAGCGAAACGTCTTGCGGTAGAGGAAGCTTGTCGATGTAGCCTTGCTCTTTGGCCCAGATCAGGAAGGTGCGAAAGACGCGGACGGTCTTCCTGACCGTGATCTCGGAGCGATCTTTGTCGCCGTGCATTTTAAGGAGCGCGTCCGACTTGAGAAACCCCGCGACGTGTGGGATAAGGATCGCCGAGAGCTTCTTGTCGGGGCCGAAGAACGCTTCGACCTGTTCGAGGTCCTTGCGGTAAGTGTAGAGCGTGCGCTCACTCTTGCCCTGGCTCTTGAGATACTCAAGGTGCTCAAGGACAGCTTCGTGTAGCGTCTTGCCTGTCATTTCACTACCTCCTCGGGAGTTTGTGTGATTCACATTCACGCTCCAATGTGCCTTACAAGTCAAGGCGAATGTAGGTGGAAAGAAGAGGATGTCTGAGTTGGAAGTATCAAGCGAAGAAGTGAAGCTGGGACTGTCGCTTCGGGACCCGGCATTGTGGGGTCAGAGCTATCTTCGGAACCGCGACGGCTCCCCGCGCGTCTACTGGCCCCACCAGGTGGAGGACCTGCGCAGCGAAGAGCGCAATATCATCCACCTGGACGGAAGGGGCGCCGGCAAGTCGATATCGCTCACGACCGACGCTCTGCACTTCGCCTTCACCACTCGCGGTGGTCAGGGACTCGTCGCCGCTCCGCACCAGGGGCATCTGGACACGCTCATCGAGGAGATAGAGTTCCAGCTTGACTCCAATCCCGACCTGATGAAAAGCATCGCTATCACCAAATACGGCAAGCCGAAGATCTACCGCAAGCCCTACTTCCGACTGGAGTTCACCAACGGCGCAATCCTCTACTTTCGGCCCGCCGGGGCCTACGGCGATGCGTTTCGGTCTCTGCACGTCGAGCGGGTCTGGGTCGATGAGGGCGCCTGGCTTTCCGAGAAGGCGTGGAAGGCGCTCCGCCAATGCCTCAAGGCTGGTGGGACGCTGCGCATATACTCCACTCCTAACGGCCTGAGGGACACGACTTACTATCGGCTGACAAGCTCCTCGCAGTTCAAAGTGTTCCGCTGGCCGTCGTGGCTCAATCCGAGCTGGAATGATGAGCGCGAACGGCAGCTGCTTGAGTTCTACGGCGGCAGGGACACGGCAGGCTGGCAGCACGAGGTCGCGGGCGAACACGGCAAGCCCTCGTACGGTGCGTTCAATGTGGAGTATCTGAACCTCTGCAGGCAGGAGATGCTGGAGTATCGTAGGATCGCGATCACCGGCGAGGACTTGAGTTCGTGCGAAACCGAGGAGGAATCCTACGACCGGCTTGAGATGCTCCTGAACCTGATGCCTCAAACCGGCGTGTTCTGGATCGGCGGCGACCTGGGCTATACGAACGATCCCACGGAGATCGTCGTGTTCCGGGAGACGGAATCCGGCGAGCGTTCGGTGCTTACTCTCGTTGTGCGCATACACATGGAGCACGTCTCCTACCCGCACATCGCTCAGGTCATATCACTCCTGGAGCGCTACTACACGCCGGTCGGTATCGGCGTGGACAACGGCGGCAACGGGCTGGCGGTCGTCCAGGAACTGCTCACTCTCGACAAGTACCGCCCCTTGCAGCTCGAGGGACGCTTGCGCGGATACGACTTCGGCGGGATGACGGCGCTTGCCGTCCGCGATGGGCGCGAGGTTCGCAAGCGCACCAAAGAGCTGATGACCACGCTAATAAACGGCGCGCTGCAAAAGCGGCAGATGATACTGCCCGCGGACGACTCGGAGATAGAGGACCAGTTCACGACGCACACCTACACGCTCTCCAACGGCAACATCATCTACTCCAAGGGCAACGACCATATCGTGGACGCCGTCCGCTGCGCGATACTGGCCCACGAGCAGGCGACCCTTAATACGCTGAGCGAGGAGACGGTCTCGGTTATGCCGGTCCTCACGAATCCGGTGTTCATCTAGGAAAGACGATGGCGAGATCAGCGGTTCGGAGAATCAATATAGGCTCGAAGGTCGTCGCGGAGCGCGTATCTACGAGAGCGGCGAGATGGGTTGGAGACGACTATCCAACCCTGACTGACCCATTCGGACAGGGACACACGTGCCATACGTTCGGAGAGACCGAGTGCGACAGCGACATCGGCGGATGTGATCTCTTCCTGCCGAGAGAACAGCGCAAGCACGGTCTTGGCGCGGTAGTCGAGCCTGCGCAGCTCCTCCGGCTCCGGAGCGGCAGTCGCACCGGCGAACTTCATCGCTTCTTGCTTCGCAGCATCAAACACGGTCGAGAGCGTGCTCGTGAAGTATTCGATCCAGCCGGTAACGTCGGCGTCGGCGCGGCCCATGTAGTAGTTGTGGTGTCCGCCAACGTCAAGAGCTTGGTAGTACGCGGCAATGTCCCTGGAGTGATACTCCTCAAGCGAGAATATCCCACCGAGACCATAGCCACCTCTGTGGAGTATGAACGTGGCAAGGAGACGGGCAGTTCTGCCGTTGCCGTCGTAATAGGGATGGATGGTCACGAACTGGTAGTGCGCCAGCGCGGCCACAAGAACGACCGGCACCCTGTCAGCCTCTGTCCGATGAATCCATCCAACCATTTCGGCCATGAGTCGGGGAACGTCGGAGGCTTCGGGAGGCACATACACGATGCGCCCAGTCGCGGAATCACGGATAACGTTCTGGCCATCTCTATAGGCGGCGGGACCGCTACGCTTACCGTTGATGACTATTCCCGCAATGCGCTTGACGAGGTCTTCGCTGACGGGCCGTTTCTTGGCCGCCCACTCTTCGACGCGAGTAAGCGCATCCCAGTAGTTGCGTACCTCGGCGACATCGCGCTCACGTCCGTGGAACGCTCTGCGGCGTCCGGCAATGACCTCTTCCGCTTCCTCAAGGGTGAGTCTGTTCCCCTCAATGCGGGTGGAGTAGTGAGTGGCTCGAATCCGCGCCTTGCGGGAAAGCTCGGCAATCGCGGCGGGAGGCAGACCGGCGGTCTCGACCGCGACGCGAGCCGCCTCAATCCGCGTCAGGTCGCTCGCTATCCTGTTGGTGATTTCATACTTTGGTTTCCAGATGTTTGGGGCTGCCATGCGCTCACCAGAATTGCCGATAATGGCGCGAATAATTGCCGTTGTATTGCCGATAAAAGTTTACCACGCCAGGCGCGGGATTTCAAGGCGCCCTTGCTCTGCAGGCTCATCTATCGCGCCTGTGGGCTCTTGCGCCACGTTGCGCGACCTGGCGCGAACAAAGGCTAAGTAAGACGGGAGGTCTTGATTGGATAATATCAACTCCGAAGCTCAAGGGTTTTCTGACGAGAACTCTGCATACGGAATCACGGTCCCCGCGCTGGCAACCGCCGCCGCGCTCGATTCATCCGCATTCAGCGGCATCAATGCCAATGACGCGATCCCCACGACCTGGGAAGACCGGGCCCGCAAAGCGTGGGAGTACTACGTCGAGGAGCCGCTCGTCAAGAACTGTGTGAACTCCTGGCGCACCTTCGCCGTGGGAGACGAGATCAAGATCACGAGCGACGATGACGCCGTGAAGCAAGAAGCCAACGACCTCGCCGACAGACTCGGCATATCCGAGTTCGTCAAGGACATGATCCTCCAGCTTCTTGTGAAGGGCGACGCGGTCGGGTTCAAGCGATACACCAAAGACGGCAGGGACATCGAGGAAGTCACCTGCGTCAACCCGGTCTCGGTCAAGGTGAAATACGCGCAAGGGCAGCTTGTGGACATCGAGCAGTTTCCGGAGGACACCCCGACCGCAGGCCACGGGCTGAGACTGCCGGTCGAACAGACCCTGCACCTGAAGTGGGATGCTCCTGAGTTTTCGCCGCGTGGCAACTCGCTCGTGCTGCCGGCGTTTCAGTCAATCGAGCTTCTTCGGGACTACCGGCGAGCGGAGCAGGCCATTGCCAAACGCTGGGCCACTCCGTTCCGGCTGCTCAAGGTCGGCGGCGCGTTCGGCCAGAAGATGGTGATGCCCGACCAGAAGATGCTCGAGCAGGTCCGCGACATGGTCAACAAGATGGACCTCAAGAGCGGTCTGGTCGTCCCCTTCTACGTCACGGTCGAAACCCACGGCACCGAAGGGCAGGTTCTCAACGTCGAGGACAAAGTCAAGGAGGTCAAGGAAGACATAGTCGTCGCGCTTGGGCTGTCGCGCTCGCTTGTCGCGGGCGACGGACCCAACTTCGCGACGGCGTCGGTCTCGATGCAGAAGATGCTCATCATGATCCGTGAGATCAAGCACGCCGCGCGCACTATCCTCGAATGGATATTCGACGACTGGCTCGAGCTTTCAGGGCATGCGGGCAAGAGCATCCAGTTCCTCTTCAACGATCTAGACCCGACGGACGCGGTCGACTTCAAGAAGCTCCTCATCGAGCTATACGACCGTAAGCTCATAAGCCGGTCGTCCCTGCAGCTCAAGATGGACCTCGACCCGGATATCGAGGAGGCCAATCGGCAGAGCGAGGGCAAGTCGGTCGACCTGCTTGATGAAAAGCAAGTAAAGCCCATCGTCGATATGGTCGTGGCCGGAATCATGAGCGTCGAGACCGTACAGGAGATGCTCGGTCTCGACCCTGACAAGAACAGACCCGGGGGCGAGTCCCAGGCATCGGCATATGCCGGTGAGATCTGCGACTCGTGCGGCTTCTTCGATGCCGAGAAGAACAGGTGCAAAGTTACCCATGCCGCGGTTACATTCGACTCCCAGGCGTGCAGGCACATCATTCGCAGGGGGTCAATCGGCAGTTGAAAACCATCCATTTACCGATGTGCGCTCTGGCCGACGTGTCCCAGGTCCAGAGGATCAGGGCCGCCACGGACAGAAGCTTGATGGCCCGCGACCTCTACGCCGAGCAGGTGGTCTATCAGCTTACGCAGTCGCTCAAGTCGGCTGAAAAGCTAGTGCGTTCGGCTCTTGCTGAATATCTAAGCCTTGGCTCTCTGCCGGACAACAAGCTCGCGGCGCTAAGGGGTCTGGAGAAGCTGGACGCTGAGATCGCGGACGCGATGAAGGCGCTTAGAAGGGACCAAACCCTCATGTTCCGGCAGGCATCTCGGGCGGCGTTTCGCTCCGGCGTGTATCGAGGGATTGAAGAGTTCTCTGCCGCCCAGATGCCGTTCTACAAGGGCCTCACGCCCGAGGGCATCGACAGGCTCACTACCTCCGTCTTCACCCTTATCGACACGGACGCGCTCGACTTCATGGCCAACTACAACCTCGTGCTCGCGGGCGACGTGCATCGCGAACTTGCCGACGGCATCAAGCGCACGATCCTCTCAGGCGTCGCCACGGGCAGGGGCGCGGATGATATAGCCCGTGACCTCGGATCGGTGATCGAGGACAAGGAGTCCTTCCGGCACGCCGGGTCAAAGGTGTTCACCAAGGCGCAATACCGGATGGAGATGATAGCACGTACCGAAGTGCTGCGCGCTCACAACCAAGGCCGCATCAAGTTCCATCAGCAGGTCGGCGTGCGGAAGCTCGAATGGATGACCATGGAGGACGAGCGCACATGCCCGGTCTGCGGCGGCCTCGAAGGCGAGGTCTTCGATACGGATCGTTTCCCCAACCAGCCCGCTCATCCGAACTGCCGGTGCACGAGCATGGTGGCGTGGCCGCTCGTGATATGCGGCGGGGAGTTGGGCGTGACCGCAGCGTCCAGTCAGGCCGCGTGCGTACTACCTCCGCAGGCAATACACGACCTGGCAAAGCAACAGGCCGAGGAAGAGAAGAAGCTCAAGGGCGCGTTCGAGTCAGGCGAGGTCGCCGATCTGTCGGCACTCACAGTCAAGCAGCTTCAGACACTGGCCAAGGGAAACGGCATATCGGTCGCGCGAACGAAGAGCGACTTTATCAAGCTCTTGGACCAGGTAGAGCCGGGAGTCAATCACGGCGACCTCTCCGGCGCGGCGCTGCAGGCGAAGATAAAGCAATACAACATCGCGGCGCTGCGGAGTAAGGACGACCTCGCAAAGCTGCTCGCATCGAAGCAGGCCGCAATCAAGCAGGCGAAGGCGCTGGAAGAGGCCGCAAAGAACGCAGCCCCTCCGACCGACCTTTCGGGTCTCACCATGGTCCAACTCAAGGATATGGCCAAGCAGCATGGCGTCTCCTTGAACCTCACCAAGTCCGAAGTCATCGAGATGCACGACGTGCTGGAACCGGGGGTGGATCACTCCGGCCTGGCCGGGAAAGCCCTGATCGACGCGAAAGCCAAACATGGCATTCCTCCGCTCGAGAACAAGCAGCAGCTTGTTAAGGCGCTGGAAAAGGCGGCCGGTGAGGAACTGGCGGAAAAGGCCAAGAAGGAACGGCCTAATATTTCAGAAGCCTGATTCGATTATTCTTGGCCTTGTATTTTTCAATAATTCCCTGCTCCTCCAGTGCATTAAGACAGCGCATCACTCGGCGTTCAAAAGTTTTGCGAGGTTTACCGCGTGTCAATACCCCTACTTCCTTAAGTATGCGAGACGTCATGGAATGCAGTGTACATGAAAGATTCGGGCACTTCGCTAATGCTGAACGGATAGCTTTTTGTATTTCCTCGCTAGTTATTTCCTCCACTCGGCGTCCTGATGGACTGAAGTCGTTATCGGAATCGCCGGATAAGATTTCTCCATCGTCGAAATCGTTTATGTCATCGTCAGCAGTATCGCTGTCGAACCCACTGAGATCATCATCTTTCAAATCGTCTTCAGAATGCGTATTCCTTTGCCGTGATGCTGAAAAGATGTCCCTTTCCTCCAAAGCTTGCCACAGCCTTTCCAACGCTTTTTCTTTATTTGCGTAGAAAGCCGATTCTCTCACGCGAAAGAATTCCCATCCGCAACGTTCAAGTTGCCGTTGGCGTTGCATGTCCGCTTCGTAGCGGTCTGCGCCATGCCAATTGTCCCCATCGCACTCGACCGCGAGACGCGATTGACCGCCCTCGACCACGAGATCAATCCGTTTACTTGCGACTTCATACTGGGGAATCACGGTGAAATCCCTGCGAAGAAGTTCTAAGGCAACGTCAACCTCGAACCAACTTTCGAATGGCGCGGGAGGACTCACAACATGCCGGTTGTCCAGCGCCGCCCGCTGCTCTAGCTCGTCTTGCTCGATCCCGGCGATCTGTGGCGGCTTCGTATTCTCGAAGAAGTCGAGCAACCGCCGTCGAAGGTCAGAATCGCTCAGATCGCCACACGTGACGGAGTGAAAAAGAATCATTTGGTCGCGGGCCCGGCTAGCCGCGACGTTGAAGCGCCGCTCGTCAGCCGCCTTTGTGAAGGGACCGATTCGTTCGTTAGTGGCCGCGACAAGCGACAATAACATGATGTCCCGCTCGTCGCCCTGAAAGCTGTAGGGATTGCCGCAGACCAAGCGTCGCCGTTCCATCTCCTCTGCTCCCAATTTTTCGAGCAACTGACTTTCGATCAAAGCCGCTTGCGCTTCGCCTTGAAGAACTACTACGCCCATCGTCTTGCCATCGTATCGGTTGTCGCGGCACATCTCGACAATCCTTTGGACGATGGCTTCGGCTTCCGGTCGATTGATGACCTGGTTGTTTGAACCTTCTCGATACCCGCCGTTCACAAAAACATGTTCTATCGGCGGCAACCGGTTAGGCCCATACTGCCTCAATGGAATGAGCGGCGTATCCCTATAGCAAAGATCGTTGCTGAAGCGAATGATCTCCGGCATACAGCGGAAGTGCTCGCGTAGCGTAATCTGACTCGTTCCGTACCGCAGTTTCCCATGGTCGAACAAGCTGCTTTCAACATCGAACGAAGACCTGAATTGGAAATCGTGAAGGAACTCTTTCATCAAACGATGCACCGATTCGCGGTCCAAACCTACCGCATCCGGGCTAATCTGCTTGTCGTCACCCACAATGAGTATTTTTTTTGCGAGATACAACAACGGAAACGCTTCAAAACCACATTGCGAAGCCTCGTCAACGATAACTACATCAAATATGCCAGGTGCGGGATCTACAGTGTCCCAAACGCGGTGTAGCGGCATGACCCACGCCGGAACTGCCTCACGGCATTTATTGAGGTGTTCTTGAGCATCACGCCGGTGGCGCGGCGCGTGCTTCCCCGTTCCCTTACCAAGCTTGCGCATGGACTGCTGCCAAGCTTCCATGTGTCGGCGATGGTCTTCCTTGAGCCGTGAGAAACAGAAAGACCAGGCATGAAGTGAAGCTAGTTTTCCAGTGATATCATTAATCTCATTCTCGATTTGTTTGGCCCGATTGGCAAGTGCCGGAACATCCTCCTTTCGGATGTAATCCTCGATCCAGTACCTCGCCTGCGCCCAATGCCAGGCCTTGTCAATGCGCTGGACTCGTTCCTCCCAATAGGACTCGTTGCAGGATTGTTCCAAGGACTTCGTGAGCTGCGGAAGCAAACGGCGCAGTTTCGAGAGATATTCGTCCACCTTCTGAAGGCGCTGACGTTGTTGTTCCAAATCTTGAATCGTATTCGCGCATAGAGCGAACCTATCCATGTCACGGCTGCGAATGGCACTCAGCAGATCGTTTGTCACTGGGTGCGCACCACCCTTGGCGGCCATCTGAGAAATTGGATCCTCAACACCTTGGATTTCCTCACTGGCAAGCCGCTTGCGGACACGGGCCAATGCAAGGCGGCATGAGGAGACAATCCTTTCAATTTGGGATTCGTCAGCCCATACAGGCTCGCCCATGCCTGGGCATTGGCCTATCGCTTCCCGGCATTTGGCAATGAGTTGTTCTAATGACAAGGCGTTTTCGAGCGAATCGCACAACGACTTGAGGGCCGTCAGTTGCAGAACGTACGGCCCTTCAACCTTTTCACTTCGCTCTTTCCAGAAGCCCCAAGCCTTTTCAAGTTCAATACGGACGTGCAGCGCATCGGCAAGAGTAGAGAAATGTTCGACAGTAGAGCATGGGCGTCCGCCAATCTTCACTGTCTTGATAACGTATAATCGCTCTTTCACCGGTTTGGGCCGAAACGGTCCCCAACCCAGTTTCCCGCCATTCTCCATGTGCTCTTTCAGTTTTCGGGCGTCTTCATGCAATGACCTGATATCCGTAGTGTCTGGAAACTCGACTCGGATCTCGTCGGCGGTCGCAACGAGTTCTTCAATAGACGCAATAACATCTCGCGTGACACGCAGGAGTTCATGCCACAGGGATGAGTTGCCGCCCAGAACGTCGCGCAAGGCATCATTCATCCATGAATGCGACGCTCCGAGAAGTCTTCTGCGAGTGTCCCGGAAAGTTGAGAAAGCGTTGCAAATCGCTTCAATACCCGAAGGATTGTTTCTTGCCAACAGATCGGCAAACCGTTCATCGGCTCCATGTGCCGCATTTTGCTCTTCTTGGGTCGCGCTTGCCTCGTTTTTCACGAGATTGGCAAAGCGTTCAGAAGACGGCATCGCTTCGGGCCATGCAAGGCCAAGTTCCCAGCGTTTCTCTGGCGTGAATTGGCGCAACGCTGCAAGCACGCTTCGCAAATCGTTGGTGGAAACCTGACACGTCTTGTCCAGAGGAACGGAATCCGTGAACCATTCGTAGTCAGCTCGATCCCGATTCACCGCTTCGGCGATTCTCGCCGCCGTCCCTCGATAGGCTCCCTCCGCGATGGACTGGGTATGCGTTTCGGACTCCCGGATGGCACTGAGCCGCCGGTTGACCTCCTCCTTCTCCTCCCGGGGTTTCCGCAAGCGTTCCTCAAGTTCCGTGCGCTCTTGCTTGGCGCGATCTTCGTTCCACTCCTCATTCTTGCGGAGAATACCGCCCACGCTGGATTCGAGAGAGCGGCGTTCCTCAAGTCCGCTGCCAAGAAGATTGATACATAGTGGCCGCAACTCATCAGGTATAAGTCCTTCAAGAACCTGAAGGGCACGCGGCGTTTTCGCCGTGATGAGCGTTCGCTGTCCCGTGGCAAGCAGATGGCAAATCAGATTGGCAATGGTATGTGATTTTCCAGTGCCAGGCGGCCCTTGCACAAGCACACCTCTTGCCGTTCGAATCTTGTCAACAATGCGGCGTTGTTCATCGTTTGAGGGCTTGGGGAAGAAAACCTCACCATCAAAAACAGCGTCTGACTCTTCCAGCTCATCGCCCGTATTGCGTTCATCCTTCGTTTGAATTTCCGCAAGGTCCGCGAATTCGCCGGGGATGGCTACGCCGCCTTCAAGCTGTTCCCTGATTCGTTTCAGGGTTTCGGTGAGGCCCTTGGTCGAACGCTTGCGCAGGATCAAGGCGGGAGCATATTCCACGATGGGTTTCGCAGATGGCGTGATGTTTTTTGCTTCCAACGAGTCGCAATATTCGCCCTGCGGACTGATCGAATGGACCAGGGTCTGAAGAACGCCTTCGACACAACCCTTATCCCACGGATCGTCTCCGGCCGCAGCCAGTGACTCCTTTGCGATTTTCTCAGCGTGCTCCGGTTGATCCTTTATGTCCAGCATATCCAGTTCGGGGCGCAGCCTGGCACCCTCTGGGTGGGGACGGACGGTGAATTTCCCCAAGCGGGCCTCAAACTCCAGAATGGCATCGGCTACAACCAAATGACGCCGGACGCGCTGCCCGGTGGGCGTCTGCCAAGTCAACAGGCCCAACCCAAGCATAAGTTCATATTCTTCACCAAGCCGGAGTTGTTCTTGATGGATGGCAAAGAGAGAGGAATAGACCTTGTGGACCTTTTGCCACGTGTTGTGCTCTTCCGTCCACGGCAACCATTTGTTTTCGACATAGCGATCCCATGCCTGCTGAATATCGGGATGATCCTCACGCCGTTCGGTATGCGGGATAGTTTTCGGCTGATCCGATCCCTCGCACCAGTCGGGGTTCGGGATTTCCCGGGTAATCTCCGGACGGAGTTCAGGCAGGTCGTTCTTGTTTCGGAGCGATGGAGGGTCCACCCAATCCTTGCACCGAGCTGGAACCTCAGGCAATTCTGGCTCCCGCCGATGCTGTACTTCCAGCCATTCGTCCAGATCATGCTCCTCATCTCGCCCCCATGCCTGCGTGAAGCAACCTCGCTCACGGGGAACATCCGATAACCACAGCACTTTCTCGTATTCGTCAACGTCGCGGATCAACTTCGTGCGCAATGACGCCAATTGAAGCAGATAATCGACCAATCGAACGGCTTTTTCATTCGAGCCTTGAGTCGAGGAGGGACTCATTCTTTTCCTCCGGTTGGCTCCTTATCCGCCGCTGGCCTCTGACTCTTCATCCACTGGTCGATTTCCTCTCGGTCGAAGCGCCATTGATTGCCGACCTTGCAGGCCGGGATGTACCCTTCCTGGGCCATGCGGTAAAGCTTGGTTCGGCCCATCTTCAGGTATTCGGCCAGTTCCTCTATGGTCAACCACTTTATCCGATCCATTGAAAGCCTCTTCTCGGGGTGCGAGCCTCCGCCGCGCAACGATAAGTTATGATAACGTATGGCAATATCTGTGTCAAACCAAAAGTCAGGCCAGGTAACGTCAAGGATTGTGTGTAAATTGCTTTGGTCGGTAGGCGTCATCCCACTTTCGGTTTTGGTATGTAAGAATTGCATACAGCATCCTGTCGACGCTCTTGCGGTTAGTGAAGCATGAGATCG
>Ga0308417_1000290_pt1 | contig 37008 bp, 34 predicted proteins | sample HotsprSampleOS65_FD_203528 | JGI IMG/M metagenome (GOLD analysis project Ga0308417, IMG submission 203528) | Hot spring phototrophic mat microbial communities from Octopus Spring, Yellowstone National Park, Wyoming, United States - 20090730_OS65 ...
GTTCCGCGAGAAGTTCGAGTCGCTACTGGCGGAGTTGCGGGAAGGCGACGAGACGGTGTTGCTCGTCAAGCCGCTCACCTTCATGAACCTGAGCGGCCGGGCCGTGCGGGCCGTCCTCGACTTCTACAGGCTGACGGTCGAGCAGTTACTCGTCGTCTGCGACGACTTCAACCTGCCGCTGGGGAAGATCCGGCTGCGGGCCAAGGGCAGCCACGGCGGGCAGAACGGCTTGCGGAACGTGCAGGACTGTCTGGGGACCGACGCCTATTCCCGCCTGCGGGTCGGGGTCGGTCGACCGGAACACGGCGAGGCAGTGGACTTCGTCCTGTCGCGGTTCAGGCCCGGCGAGCGGCCCGTGGTCGAGGAAGCGGTCGCCACCGCCGCCCAGGCCGCCCTCGTATGGGTGCGGCACGGCATCGAGGCGGCCATGAACCGCTTCAACGGCACCGAACGGCCGCACACCCCCCGGCGGAAAAATTCCCGGGACGGGGCGTCCGACGGCTCGGGTACGGCAGGATAGATAACTGCCGGGTTGCTCCCCGCACGGTGGGCGTGCGGGGTCACCGGGCGGCATGCCCGGTTCGATCCGAGGTAACCACCCCCCGCGGCCGCGGGGGTACTCACGAGGTTCCGATGCCGGTTGTGACTTACGAATCACTGATCTTGCTCGACCCGACCAAGGTGTCGTCGGACGCCGAGGGCGTGAAGAACCAGATCCACCACATCCTGGAGCGGCACGGCGCGGTCATCCTGGTCAGCCGGCCCTGGGATTACAACCACAAACTGGCCTACCCGATCGCCAAACAGAAGAAGGGTGCCTTCCACATCGTCTACTACACGCTGGACAGCAGCAAGCAGAAGGAAGTCGAGCGGGACTTCGCCCTGCAGGAAGGCCTGATCCTCCGCCAACTGACTCTCAAGGTGAACCCGAAGTGGCAGGACATCATCCTGGGCGTGGCCCGCGAGGACACGGCCAACGGGTTCGCCGTCCGGGGCATGCGGGACGAGGTGGCCGTCAGCTCCGACCCGCTATCGGTCGGCAGCTATGGCGAGGGAATGCCAGCCGGCCTGGACGACGCCGCGCCACCGCGCGAACGGGAGGGCCGGTCGTCCCGCGGCCGCCGCGGCGAGGCCGCCGACAAGCCCGAGTGACCGGCCAGCCGGCGACCCGGCCACCCGCAACACGGCCACCCGCAACACGGCCACCGGAGACGTAACCACCTGCAACGCGGCTACCGACCTTGCAAGCCGGCCCAGCCGTGGTTTAACCTCCCGGCACGGACACCCGCCCAGACCGGACCCTAAGCTCGAACCACAACCCTTACGGGGCGGGGCCGAACGGAGGTCGCACCATGGCGACACTGAACAAGGTGATGTTGATCGGCCGGCTCACGGACAACCCGGAGGCCCCCCGCACCCTGCCCAGCGGCGGCACGGTCGTCAAGTTCCGCTTCGCGGTCGGCCGCAGCCGCAAGAACCCCACCACCGGACAATGGGAGAACGACCCCAACCCGCTCTACATCGACTGTGAGGCGTACAGCCGACCCGACACCCGGCGGAACCTGCCCGAGCTGATCAGTCAGTACACCAAGAAGGGCGACCCGCTCTACGTCGAGGGCCGGCTCGTCCTCGACCAGTGGGAGGACAAGAACGGGGGCGGCAAACGGTCGAAGCACAAGGTCGTCGTGGAGACCATCGAGTTCCTGGGCGGAAGGAACAGCGAAGGCGAGATCGCGGGCGGCTCCGCGACCGGCCCCATGACCGGCGGGGCCACGCGATCGAGCGGCGGCGGACGCACCGACACGGGCCGCAACACCGGTCCTTTGCCGAGCGACGACGACTACAACGGGGAGGGAGAAGGCGAAGACCCCATCCCCTTCTGACCACGGGGTCATTGGTGATCCCGTGACACCGCCACCGCATCCGCCGGGCGGTCGCCCCACGGCCGCCCGGACGCTTTATTTCAACCATCACGGGATGCTGACCCATGGCCAAGACCACAAAAAAGCCCGAACCCGCGGCGCAGAAGACGACCCCCGCCAAGAAGCTGCCCACCAAAAAAGTTAAAAAACGCCAACAGGTCAAGAAGGGCAAGCACGGCGGCATGCTCGTCGTTCTGGTCAACGACGTCGAACACCTCGGCAAGCAAGGCGACATGGTGGAAGTCAAACCCGGCTACGCCCGCAACTACCTGCTGCCTTACGGCCTGGCCGTCATCCCCACCGACGAGAACCTCCGCACCCTGGAGCAGTACAAGATCAAGGTCCAGAAGGCGCGCGAGGCCAAGATCGCCGACCTCAAGGTTCTCGCCGAACAACTCTCCCGCCTGCCGGCCGTCACCATCGAGGCCAACGCCACCGAAGAGGGCCACCTGTACGGCTCGATCGGCCCTCAGGAGATCAGCAAGACCCTGAAGGGCAAGAACCTGATGGTCGAACCCGACATGGTCCGGCTCGAACAGCACATCAAGGAAGCCAACACGCTGACCGAAGTCCCGCTCGCCCTGGGCTACGGCATCGAAGCCAAGATCCAGGTACTCGTCGTCGCACTCTCCCCCGGTGGCAGGCGGTAACCGGGCCGCCCCCCAAGAAGTCCCCCGACGCTCGGACCCTGGCCCGCCCGCAAGGCCCGTGCCGGGGCACCGGCGGTGCGTGGCCAAGTGACGACTTGCCGATCACGCCTCGCGGAACCCCACCCCCGACCTGAGAATTTTTTCCGCCACGGTACTTTTTTCGGGAATATCCTCAGCCGCTCGGTATCTAGACGGTCGTGGGTGGATTCGGCGGATTTTCGCGACCGTGAAACACCCCCCAACAGCAGGTCCGGGGACGGCAAGTGACCGGCCCTTTCGAGCGACGAACGGACCTCGCTGTTAACCGACCCCATAACCCACGTTACAGGAGTTAACCATGAAGAAGATCGCGCTCGCCCTGGTGTTCGCCCTGAGCCTCGTCGGCGTCGTCGGCTGCGGCAGCGGCAGCCCGACCGGTGGTGGCACCAAGACCACCGCCAAGTGAGCAATCGCCTTCGAGACCTCCACAACCTGATTCACAACCTGACCTGAACTGACGGGGGTCGGCGTCCGCCGCGATCGCGGGGCGGGCTGCCGGCCCCTACGTCTTTCCGTACACCACTTCAACACCGCTTTGCTCCACTTCCCGACGACCGACCGTCCATCGACCGACCCTACCCGAGCGAGGTGTTGCCGTGCGACGAACCCGTTGGTGGTTAGTACCCCTTCTGCTGGTAGGCCTGGCCTCTCTCCCCGGCTGCGGGGGGTGCGGAGGATACGAACGCGGCAAGAACAACGACTTCGACCGGCCCCGGCCGCCGACCGACCGCACGGTCGAGAAAAAGCCCGGTTGAACCAGACTGGTTAAAGCAGGGCCGGTTGAACCCGACTCGGGACGGCTCGCGTGGCCTGCACTGCCCCGTGGCCTTTCCCCTGCCTGGTCTTCGGCTCCTGCTAGTCTCTGGCACGCCATGCACATCGGCACACCATGTTCATCGACCTGAATGCGGACCTGGGCGAGGGGACGGGCTTCGACGCCGAGTTGCTGCCGCTCGTCACTTCCGCCAACGTCTGTTGCGGCCTTCACGCCGGAGGCCCCGCTGAGATCGCCCACACCCTCCGGCTCGCTCACGAGTACGGCGTGACGGTCGGAGCGCACCCCGGCTATGCCGACCGCGAGAACTTCGGCCGCCGCGAGCAGTACCTGGCCGACCCGGAACTGCTGGCCCTGTGTCTTTACCAACTCGGGGCCCTCGACGCCGTGGCCACCGCCTGCGGGTTGAGAGTCGCCTACGTCAAGCCCCACGGGGCACTGTACAACCAGGCGTGTCGCGACCGCCGCGTCGCCGAACTCGTCGTCCGCGCCGCCGCCACGTTCAACTGGCCGGTCGTCGGCCTGCCCGGCTCCGCCCTCGAGGCCGCCTGCCGCGACCGCCTGCCGTTCGTCCCCGAGGGCTTCGCCGACCGCCGCTACCGCTCCGACGGCTCGCTCGTTCCCCGCTCCGAACCCGACGCCATCCTCAACGATCCCGAGTCGGCCGTCCGGCAAGTCGAGTGGTTGATCCGCCACCGGGGCGTCCGCACGATCTGCGTCCACGGCGACAACCCGGAAGCGGTCCACTTCGCCCGGGCGATCCGCGACGCCCTGTCGGCTCAAGGATTCATCCTGAAGGCGTTCGCGTGAGTCTGCGTGTTCGCCAGCCCGGCTCATACAGCCTGCCGGTCGATCTGGGACGCACCGGTTACCGCCACCTGGGCGTACCGCTCGGCGGCGCGGCCGACCGGGCCGCCTTCGTGCTGGGCAACGCCCTGGTCGGCAACCCGCCCACGGCCGTGGCACTGGAAATCGCCCTCCTCGGTCCGGTCCTCGAGGCTCTGGACCCGACCGCCCTCGTCGTCTTCGGTGCCCCCTTCGCCTGTACCGTGAACGACCGCCCTGTCGCGGCCGGGACCACCTTCACCCTGGAAGCCGGGGACGTGTTACGGGTGTCCGGCACGCCCCACGGCTCACGGGCCTACCTGTGTGTGGCCGGCGGGTTCCGAACGCCGGTGGTGCTCGGCTCCGGGTCGGCACTGGAACCGATCAAGGAAGGCGAGGTGTTGCGCTGCGCGGCGTCGCGAACGGAATCCCGACGACTGCCGTTCGTGAGCCTCCCCGCCGCTGCCGGCGAATCCGCCTTGACCCTTCGCGTCTACGACGGGCCGCAGGCCGACTGGTTCGCCACCGACACCTTCTACGGCGAAGGCTACGCGGTGACGCCGGCCAGCAACCGCATGGGACTCCGGCTGCGGGGTCCAACGGTCGCGCGGCGGCCGGGGGAGCTGACCTCCGAAGCCGTGGCACCGGGGGCCGTTCAGGTCACGAACGACGGGCAGCCGCTGGTTCTGGGGGTCGACGGGCAGACGATCGGCGGTTACCCCAAGATCGCCCATGTGATCCGTGCCGACCTGGACAAGCTCGGCCAACTCCGCCCCGGCGAAGTGGTGCGGTTCCGACGCGTCTCCCGCGCCGCGGGCGAGGAGGCGGCACGCCGCCGGACGGAACTGCTGAACTACTGGCTGAAGCGGCTTCGAGCGGCCGAACGCTCACCGGTGCTGCTGGGAGATTCGGAACAGCACCGGCCCTGACCCATTCCGTTCGCTCGGGTTCACCCGATGATGGGAGTGCGCCCGCTGGGGATCGAACCCAGGACCCACGGATTAAAAGTCCGGGGAAGTCGCGACGCAAGCCCAAACCAGACAAGACGGTTGCGCCGGATGCTGTTCTCGGATGCAGTGCCGGATGCAGTGATGAGCAAGCCGAAGGGGGGCCGCCCGACGCCGACCTGGCCGCCCTCATCGCCGCGTGGCCGACCCTGCCCGACCCCATCCGCGCCGCCATCCGGGCACTGGTCGGCACCGTCGCGCCGAATTGCCCAAAAAAGCGCACAAAAGGGGTCGCTGGTCAATTCCGGGGAACGACCCGAACGAGCTAATTAGCATTTCCCCACCACATCCGGTAAGATATAAGATAGTTTCGGTGTCGGGTAGTTGTCCGGGTTGCAAAATGACCCGGACGAGCTAATTAGCATTACCCCACCACATCCGGTAAGATATAAGATGATTTCGGTGTCGGGTAGTTGTCCGGGTTACAAACCGCGACGGCTCAACGCGGCCGGCCGGAACAGGCGACGCACTCACCGCCTTTCCGGCCGGCCGGCCCGATGAAGTGAGTGTAAGCCATGTCTGACAAATCACACCCCATTAGTTTTTCCGTCTACCGCCAACTTACCGCCGCCGACCGGTCCCCCGACACCACGAGACGAAGGGGGGCCGCACCGATGAGTGACGTATCCCCCCTTCGCTTTGCCGCCCTGCCCGCTGCCGACCGGCCGACACCCGCGCCGGCCCTCGAACCGTTGCTGCTCTCTGCCCGCGACCTGGCCGCGCTGCTGCGGCTGGGCCTGCGGACGATCCGCAGCATGGATGCCGCCGGCAAGCTGCCCGCACCCGTCCGCGTCGGCGGCTCCGTCCGCTGGCGACTCGACGAACTCCGCGCCTGGCTCGATGCCGGGGCACCCGACCGCCAAACGTGGGCTCGCATCCGCGATGCCCGGAAGTGACATCCCGTTGACTCTCACAGGAAAGGGCGACGGGCCGGGTGCCGCCAAGCATCCCCGACCCGTCGCAATAGGTGAACCCTGTGTCTAGTCTACCACCCATCGGGGCCGAAGGCGAAGCCCGCCGCGACGCCGCCCTGAACCTGCTCCGCGCCCGCCGCGCCGACCTCATCCGCGAATGCACGGCCGCCGCGCTCCGCGTCGCCCTCGACCGAGGCGAAGTCTGCGCCGACGACGTTCGCGCCGTCGTGCCGATCCCCGCCGACATCTCGCCGAAGTTCGTCGGCGTCGTGTTCCGCGACCTGGCCGATGCCGGCATCCTTCACCGGGCCGGGTTCCGTAACTCGACCCGGCCCGCCGCACACGCCCGCCCGCTCTCCCTCTGGCGACTGGCCGACGCCGACGCCGCGCTCGCCTGGCTCGCCGCTCACCCGCCGACCCCGGCCGACCCCGCACCGGCCGCCGACCCGCTCGATTACGCCATCTGAACCACCGCGACGCGCTCAGCCCTGGCGCGGGGCCGGGGCGCGCACGTCGCCGCATTCGGAGTTTCGAACATGGATTTCTCGAACGCCATTCCCTCGAACAACGGCAAGCCGCCCGGGGGCATCCACGCCTTCGACGCGGCCGAACCCGCGCCGGAATACTCGCCGCTGCCGCCGGGCGTCTACATCGCCCGCGTGCTGAAGGGCGAGTACACGACCACCAAGAAAGGGGAAGACGCCTACCGGATGCGGTTCGAAGTGATTGAAGGGCCGCACACCGGCAAGCCAGTCTTTCGCACTTGGACGTTCGGCGCGAAGGAACTGTCCTATACCAAGCGCGACCTGTCCCGGTTCGGGTTGGCCAGTTCCGCGAAGCTGCTGTCCCCGTTCCCCGAACCGGGCCGCGACTACATCGTCCGGCTTGTGGTCGCACTGCAGCGCAAGGACGACGGCCGCGAATTCAACGACATCAAGAAAATCGACATTATCCGCGTGGGCGAATCGCCGGCCGCCGCGTTCATGCTTCCGCCGACCCCAGCGGCATCGCCGGAGAGAGCCGAAGGGGGCACGCCGCCCGGTTCGCTGTTCCGCGCCGACCGACCCGGAATGCTTCCCGACTGACCGCACGAGGGCGAAACCATGCCGACTTTCAACGTCGGCGCGTTCGTTCTCGGCGCGCCGACTTCCCCCCGCGCCCTCGTGCGGCACGCCGACCTGCTCACCGCTTACGCTGATGGCGCAATTGAAGACGAGCGCGAAGCGTATCTCTCGCACTTCGTCTTCGGCGAGGAACTGCAACGGTACTTCGCCGCGAACCGGAATAGCGTCGCGGGGTTCGCGGGGCCGTGCTGGTGCCGCTGGCTCGTGCTGGACATCGACCGGCCCGACCTCGCCGCCGCCCTGGCCGACGCCCGCCGGCTGGTCGGGTTTCTCGCCGAGCGGTACGGAACCGATCCGCCCGTGTGGTTCTCCGGCTCGAAGGGCTTTCACGTCGCCGTCGAACTCGTCCACCGGCCGCCGCCGTCCGTGACGTTCCCCGCCGTGGCCCGGACGTTCGCCGAAGCCCTCGCCCGCGCCGCCGGGGTTGCGATCGACCGCGCCGTGTACGACCGGAACCACATCATCCGACTGCCAAACACCCGGCACCCGAAGACCGGGCTGTTCAAGCGGCGGATCGACGCCGACGACCTGTTCCGGCTCGACATCGACGGCATCCGCCGGCACGCCGCCCACCCGGCCGGGGACGGCATCCCCGCCGTGCGCTCGTGTCCCGCGAACCTGGCGGACGACTGGCACGAGGCCGGGCAAGTGACCGCCCGCGCCACCGAGGCCCGCGACGCCCGCCGGGGTGCGTGCGCCCGTATCCCCGACGAACGAGCGCCGCGCTACTTCCTCGACCTGCTCCGCTTCGGGGTTAGGGAAGGCGAACGGCATACGACGCTGTTTCGTTGCGCCGCCTGGCTGACCGAACAAGGCGCGCCCCCTTCGCTCGTTCACGCCTTGCTCACGGAACCGGGTTGCGACGTGGGGCTGATGCCGAAGGACGTGGAACGACAAATCCGCTGCGGCATCGAACACGCTCAGCGACAACGGGTTGTCACTGACCCGCGACCCGATCCGATCGCCGACCCGGACGCCTTCGAGGCGTGGGCGATCCGCCATGAGGACGACCCGCTGCCGCCGGGCGCGATGGACTTCCCGTTCGGGGCGCTCGCACCCGTGAGGAGCGAAGGGGAGCTGGCATGACGCCGACGTACACGACCGGCGCGGACCTGTTCGGAACATGGTACGCGGACGTGGAGCGCGGAGAATCGCCCCTCCGCTACGCGCTACCGCCCCCCTTCGCCACCCTCGACGTGCGGCCCGGCCGGCTGATCCTGTTCGGCGGAGCGCCGGGCGGGGGCAAGACGGCCGCGTTGCTGCAAGTGGGTATCGACCTGCTGCGGCTGAACCCGGCCGCCCGGCTGCTCGTGGCGAACGTCGAGATGGTTCCGGCGTTGCTCGTGGAGCGCATCGCGTCCCGCCTGGCCGCCGTGCCGCTAACGGCGATTGCCGACCGCACGCTGACGGCCGAGCAGTTGGGCCGCGTCCGCACCGCCGTGGATGCACTCGCCCCCGTGGCCGGCCGGCTGGCGTTCCTGCACGCCCCCTTCGCTCTCGAACACGTCGCCGCCGCCGGGACCGCCTTCGGGGCGAACGTGCTGCTGCTCGACTACATTCAGAGATTCAGCATTGGCGACCCCTCGAAGGACCGCCGCGAACAGCTCGAAACCGCCGCGACCGTGCTACGCCGCTTCTGCGACGCGGGCGCGGCCGTGCTCGTGGCGTCGGCCGTGGCGCGGCAGAAGAGCGCGGGCGGCTCGACCTATCGGGGGCTGAACCTAGCATCGTTCCGGGGCAGCTCGGAACTCGAATACGGCACCGACGCTGCGTACCTGCTGGAACCGGACGGGGCCGGGGGCATCCGGTTCCGCTGCGAGAAGAACCGCTACGGGGCTGTGGCCGACATCCTCACCGCGTTCGACCCGACGATTCAGAAATTCACGCCGGCACCGGCCGGGCTGGAGGCGTTCGACGCCGCGACGCCGGCCGGGCTAGGACACGAGAGAGCGAAGGGGGGCTGACGTGCGAGAACTCACCCTGAAGGAAGTGCGGGAACAGTATGGGGGCATCTTGCCGCCGGACGCCGTGTTACGCCCGGACGACGACGAGATCGCCGCGACCGCTGCCGCCCGGCAAGCGGCTCGACCGACGCCGGCCGCGAAGCCGAAACGCCGCACCCGCTCGGAACGGTTCGCCGTGCTGAATACCTTCGTGGACTTCGGCGTAGCCGACGCGAAGCTGACGCCGGCCGAAGCCCTGGTGTGGCTCGTGCTGTTCCGCGACACGAAAGCCAACGGACTCGCCCGCACCGGGCAGACCGACATCGCCCGCCGGGCCGGACTGTCGGTTCGTGGCGTGAAGAAAGCTATCCGGGCGCTCACCGCGAAGGGGATGGTTCACGTTCTGAATCGGGGCCGGCTGAACGTCGGGCCGTCCGTCTATCGCGTCCATCCGACCCGACACATGGGGTAACTCTGTGCCCCTTGCATGGGGCACAAGTCGGCACGCAACTGGGGAACTGTGTTCCCCTATCCCAGAATGGGACCAGTACGCCGCCGCCGCTGGTGCGCGGCGCGGCGTACACCGAAGCAGAATCCGAAGCGGAATCGGAACCGACGTGGCGCTGTGGCCGCGTCGCCAATATGCTCCCAAGGCCTTTGGCCGGTTCCCCGGCGGACGGGTGCGACCTGAGAACCGCACCCCCGCCGGCCGGCCGTTCTCAGAAAGGCTCCCTGCCATGCCGAAGCCGTTCAAACCGACCCGGCCGTTCCCGCTTCCCCCCGGTGCTGAAGTCGTCGAACGCGACGGCCGCCAGTGCTTGAAGACGAAGGACAAGGGCCGCACCGTCTTCTACCCGCTCTCGAAGGACGGTCGCCAGTACCTGAAGCCGACGAAGTGCTGGTACTTCGACATCCGCGACGAGAACGGCATCGTGCGGCGTGTGAAGGGTTCGACGGACAAGGCCGCGACCGAACAGATGATTACCGACTGGCAACGCCGCATCGAACGCCGCAGGCTCGGGTACGCCGACCCGGCCGAGGAACACGCCACCCGGCCGCTGGCCGACCACCTGAAGGACTACGCCGCCTACCTGGAAGCGAAGGGGAACGTACCCGCCCATAACGCGGGTACGCTTGCGAACATCAAGGCCCTGTTCACCGGCTGCGGGTTCGTGTTCCTCCGCGACATTGACCCCACCAAAGCGGCGGAATGGTTGCAGACGATCCGGCGAGACGGAACCCCGGTCGCACTGCCCGACCGGGCCGACTTCACGCCCGGCGAGGTTGCCGAGCTGCTTGGCATCACCGGTGCCGCCGTCCGGGCCGCCGTGAAGCGGCTGAACCTGCCCGCGACCGGACACGGGAAGGCCCGCCGCCTCCCCCGTGCGACCGTCGAGGCCCTGGCCCTGAACCGAGCGAAGGGGATTTCACCGGAAACCGCGAACCACTACGTTCGGGCCGTGCGTGGCTTCTGCCGCTGGCTCGTGCGGACGAAGCGGATCGGATCGAACCCGCTCGAAACCTTGACGCTGCAGAACACCGCTGCCGACACCCGCCGCCGCCGCCGCGAACTGACCGTCGATGAGCTTCGCCGGCTTCTCGAAGCAACCCGCACGAGCAACCGGACGTTCCGGGGATTGACCGGTTTGGATCGGTATTGCTTGTATCTGACCGCTGTTTCGACCGGAATTCGTGCCAGCGCTCTGTCACACCTCACACCGGAGAACTTCGACCTGAACTCCCCTTCGCCGTGTGTGACCGTGCCGGCCCGGTTCTCGAAGAACCGCAAGACGCACACCGTGCCGCTGCCGGCCGACGTGGCCGCCGAATTAGGGCCGTATTTCGCACAGAAGGCCGCAGGAAGCCCGATCTGGGGCGGAACGTGGGCGAAGGACCACCGGGGCGCGGAGATGCTCCGCCGCGACCTCGAAGCCGCCGGGATCGCCTACGCCGTCGAGGGGCCGGACGGGCCGGAGTACGCCGACTTCCATTCCCTGCGTCATACCTACCTGACGATGCTCGGCCGGCACGGCGTGGACCTGCGGACGGCTCAGGAGCTGGCCGGTCATTCGACGCCGCTACTCACCGCTCGGTATTCGCACCGCCGGGTGTATGACCTGGCCGGTGCGGTCGAGAGGTTGCCGCCGCTGGTGCCGGGTGCGGGGTCGGAAGCGGACGCGGCCGCCGTTCGCCGCACCGGGACCGACGACGCGCCGGCCGGCGTCATCCCCCTTCGCCTTGTCCCCCGGAAGGCCGCCCCGACACCCCGCCCGGATGCAGTCTCGGATGCAGTGCCGGATGCAGTGACTTACTGCATCCGGGGGCATCAATCGGCATCATCGGACGACGAAAAGCCGGTTCAATCAACGCCGCAGGCGAACCGCGAACCCCTAGAAAACAAGCAACCCGGCGCTGTTTGGCACCGGGTTGCGTCGATTGGCTTGAGTGCGCCCGCTGGGGATCGAACCCAGGACCCACGGATTAAAAGTCCGTTGCTCTACCAACTGAGCTACAGGCGCGAACCGGGTCGTGACCTCTGTCCACACCCCATACTAGGAGTTCCCGCACGCGGATTCCAGTCTATCCGGTCGAACGGGGCCAAGGGTCACACACCCGGCCGCCCCGACAGCGGGGGGATTCGGCAAACGAGCGGTCGAACGGACCATCTCCATTTGGGTCACACACCCGGCCGCCCCGACAGCGAGGGGTTCGACCACCACCCGACCCGACTCCCGCCGATCGGCGGGCCGTGAGCACGAAGGCGGGCCGGCATGAGGATGAGACGAGGATGAGACCGGTTGTCGTGCGGCGGGGCTCTCCTGCAATCCGCAGGCTGTGAGCATGGAGCCGGGGCACACGACAGGTCCACGGCCTGAGAGCGGTTTGGGTGCCGGAGCTGCGAGCTGTCCAGGTGCCGGAATAGGAAGCCGTCGCACGACGCCCGCGCCGACGCACGGAACCCGGCCAAGACGGGCCGTTAGGCGTGTCAGAACTTGACGAGCAACCACCGGCAGCCCGAGCCGACACACGGGGGCCGGTGAATGAAGCCGACGCTTCGATACCACCACCACCGAACCCGACACGCGGGTCGGCGGGAGGAGCGCGCGTCATGACGGCCCAAGTGGCCGGGCCGTCGTCCGACGGCAACTCCCAGAGAGGTCGCCGGAATGTGGAGAGGAGCCAGACTCACCGCCGCCGTGGTCCGGTCTGGATCAACCAAAACTTCGGGCGGTTCCGGCCCGGCCGCAACTGCGAGCCTTAGTCGCCGCCGCCGTAATCCGGTTCGGGGTAGCCGTCGTCCGGGCGGGCTGAGCGACGGGTCGGCCAGGCGATCACCGGCGTCGGGGCGGTCGCGTCGGCCACGGGGCGGGCGGGGATGAGCCGCAGACGGATCGGCAACGGCTCGCCGCCCGGCCGGTCCACCGACACCGACACCTCGCGCTCCTCCGGCAGCAGGAAGCCCACCGGAACAACCACACGCAGTTCACCCTGTTTACGGTCTGTCATGTCGTCACCCACGATCGTGAGAGGAAGATACGCCTCGACCCCGGAGCGTCGGGGTCGATAGTGTCCCGGTGCGGGCCGGGACCAGGGGTTGTGGGACGGCTAGGGAAACCCGTCGCGGAAGTCCCACACGATGGGCACCCGCCCAGGATAACCACTCGTGGGGACGAATAGAAGACAATCCCGCCGACCCGACCCGACCGACCCGACCGACCCGACCGACCCGGCGGGCCGGGCCGACCCGGCGTTTGGGAGTCACGCGCCGACCGGGCGAGGAGGGCGGGAGGCCCGGCACGCCTGCAGTGGGGACCGGTCCGTCGTGGCACTTCAGCCGAAGTCTAATGCGAGTGCGCGCTGCTGATCGGGAAAGGTCCTGAAATAGCGAGGGAAATGATCGGGTCGGGTAGCGGACTCGCGACGTGGGCAAGCGGAGTAAGCTGTGCGAGGTTCGACGGCCGAGGCCGATTCAGGGGTTGCGGGCCTCGGCCACGGCCCCGCGGAGTTCCATGGCGAACAGCCCCGGGCGACGCACGCCCGTCAGTCGCACCACACGACCCGCCGTCCGCACTTCGACCCACCCGACGCCGAGCCAGCGGCTCATCCCGCCGCCGACGACGACGGTCGTCACGTCGCGTAGAGGGATCGGCGCGACGGGGCGATGGAGCGGCCCGAAATCGACGAGCAGGCAACGATCGGTCAGGCGGTAGGTGAAGGTCACGGTGCGGTAGAGGAAGACGGCGGCGAGGACGGGCCAGCCGGCCCAGGCGAGGGCGAAGCGGAGCCGGTCGCCGAGGGCGTCGGCCAGGCGGGTCACGTCGTCGAGGTACCAGTGGCCGGTCCAGACCAGCAGCGACAGGACCGCGAGCAGGAGTGCCCACGGGAGCAGGGCCAACGGGTGGTAGCCGACCCAGAGCCGGTCGATCAGTGCGGGGTCGTCGGCACGGGCGGAGCGGGACATCGTCTTTCCTTCGGGTGGAAAAAAACGGACAAAAATTTGCACAGGACCTTCACGCGACGGGCAAACGGGTGTACATTTTCTACACTAGATACCTGTCGCCTATACAACCAATTACCCGCAATACACAAGTAAGCCTATGAACTACCTCAATCAGCGACGCCAGTCCCTCCTGCAGCAGTTCAAGCAGCACTCCCTGGAAGGCTTCCTCGTTACCACCCCCGTCAATGTCACCTATCTGACGGGGTTCACCGGCGAGGACAGCTTTTATTTCGGGACGGCCAAGAACAGTTTAATCATTAGCGACACCCGGTACGAAGCTCAGATCCAGGACGAGTGTCCCGGTCTGGACGCCCACATCCGGGGTCACAACAAGACGACCTTTGAGGCGGCCGCCGAGGCGATCAACAAATCGGGGGCCAAGACGGTCGGGGTCGAGGGGAACCGGATCACCTTGTCGGCCCTGGAGCAACTGAAGGAGTTGGCCCCCAAGGTGACGTTCGTTCCGGTGGACCGGGCGGTCGAATCGCTGCGGGTGATCAAGGACCCGTCGGAGACGGAGAAGATCCGGGAGTCGGTTCGGGTGGCGGAGCGGGCCTTCCGCATGTTCCTTGCCACCTTGCGGGAGGCCGACACCGAGAAGGACATGGTCGATGCCATCGAGTCCTACGTGCGTCGGGCCGGTGCCCGGGGCACGTCGTTCCCGCCGGTCGTGGCCGTCGGCGAACGGGGGGCCTTGCCGCACGCCCCGCCCACGAACAAGCAACTCGGCGAGGGCAGCAAACTTCTCGTCGATTGGGGGGCCGACCTGCTGTACAAGTCCGACATCACGCGGACCCTGCGCAGTCCGTTCGGCACCTCGCCGACGCGGCGGAACAAGTTCGAGCGGGTCGGCCTGCCGTTCGAGTGGGTCTTCGAGTCGGTGCTGGCGGCCCAGAACGCCGCGCTTGCCGCCATCCGGCCCGGCGTGAAGGCCAAGGACGTGGACGCGGCGGCCCGCAAGGCCCTGGCCGCGGCCCGGCACAAGGACCACCCCGACATCAAGCTGTCCGACTTCTTCACCCACGGGCTGGGGCACGGCATCGGCCTGGAGGTCCACGAGGCCCCGCGCATCCGGGCCAACTCCGAAGACGTCCTGGACACCGGCATGGTCATCACGATCGAACCGGGGGTCTACATTCCCGGCTGGGGCGGCCTGAGGATCGAGGACGACGTTCTCGTCACCCAGAACGGGGCCACCCTGCTGACGTCCCTGCCCCGCGAACCGGTCGCTATCAACATCTGATCGCCGCGGCGTTCTCGAGCCTTTCGGTCCGGGCGGCCGGCCCCCGGCGGGTCCGACGCCGCCCGGACCCGATGCCGCCCGGCCCCGGTCCGACGCTCCTCGCCCGCTCGTCCCGTCAGCGACCCCCTCTCCCCCTCTTCCTGACCTCTCGCACCGGCCCGGCCGGCCGGTCCCGCCCCGGCAGTCTCTTTCTTAAGCCGGCTACTAGCGAGCCAGCGGCTCAGGTACTGTCCCCGGCCGACCCGACCCCGTAATCTAATCACTCTATCCCGGCCCGGAGCCGGACACACATCCGCTTGAGGGTGACGCGGTGTCTAACGAGAAACGGGACTCGCCCCGGCCGTTCGACGTGCGAACGGTCGAAAATCTGCTCCGGATGATGACCGAGCACGGTCTGTCCGAGGTCTATCTTCAGGAGGGGGAACAACGGATTCGGCTCCGCAAGCAGCCGCTCGCCCCAGTCACCACCTCCGCCCTGACGGCCCTGGCGGCACCCGCGGTCGCCGTGCCGCACCCGGTCACTGCGGCCCCCGCGAACCCGGTCGCCCCGGCCCCCAGCCCGCCGCCGGCCCCGGCCCGCAACCTGCACGAGATCAAGTCGCCCATGGTCGGGACGTTCTATTCCCGGCCCAAGCCGGATAAGCCCGACTACGTCAGCGTCGGTTCGGTCGTCAAGCCGGACACCGTCGTCTGCCTGATCGAAGCGATGAAGCTCTACAACGACATCAAGGCCGAGGTGTCGGGCCGGATCGCCGAGGTGTGCGTCAAGAACGGTGACCCGGTCGAGTACAACCAGGTGCTGTTCCGCGTCGAACTGTCTTGAGCGTGGTCGGCCCGGGCACCCGCCCCGATGCCCACTGGGGCCGTGAGCGCGCCTGTGTGTGTCTGTGTGTGTGCTTGTGTGTGTGACGGTTCCAGTGAGTGAGGTCGAGAGGCCCGGCCGCCGTCGGGGACGTGGAGCCGGGAACCCGAGATGTTCAGCAAGATCCTAGTGGCGAACCGTGGCGAGATCGCCCTGCGGGTGATCCGGGCCTGCCGGGACCTGGGCATCGAGGTCGCCGTGGTCTATTCCGAGGCCGACCGGGGTGCCCCGTACCTGGAGCTGGCCGACCAGGCGATCTGCATCGGCCCGGCGGTGTCGGCCAAGAGCTACCTGCTGATCCCGCGGATCATCGCCGCCGCCGAGGTGACCGGTGCCCAGGCCATACACCCCGGATACGGCTTCCTGTCAGAGAACAGCAAGTTCGCCGAGCAGTGCCGGGAGTCCGGGTTGGAGTTCATCGGCCCGCCGGTCGAGGCGATGGACCGGTTGGGCAACAAGGACAAGGCCAAGGCGGTGGCCCGGGCGGCGCGGGTGCCGACCGTGCCGGGCAGTGAGGGCATCATCGGGTCCGACGAGGAAGCCCTGCGGTTCGCCCGGTCGGTCGGGTTCCCGGTGCTGATCAAGGCGGCGGCGGGGGGCGGGGGCCGCGGCATGCGGCTGGCCCGCGACGAGGCGTCGCTGCTGCCGGCCCTGCACCAGGCCCGCACCGAGGCCGAGGCCGCCTTCAAGGACGGCAGCGTCTTCATCGAGAAGTACCTGGACCGGCCCCGGCACGTCGAGGTGCAGCTGCTGGGGGACCGCTACGGCAACGTGATCCACCTCTTCGAGCGGGACTGCTCCCTCCAGCGTCGGCACCAGAAGCTGGTCGAGGAGTCGCCGTCCCCGTGCCTGCCGGACGCGACCCGCACGGCGATGTGCGAGGCGGCCGTGCGACTGGCCCGGGAAGCGGGCTACTACTCCGCCGGCACCTGCGAGTTCCTCGTGGACCAGGACAACAACTTCTACTTCATCGAGGTGAACGCCCGCATCCAGGTCGAGCACCCCGTGACCGAGTTGGTCACCGGCGTCGATCTGATCCGGGAACAGATCCGCGTGGCGGCCGGGGAGAGGCTCCGCTACAGCCAGGCCGACATCGTCCAGCGGGGGCACGCCATCGAGGCGCGGATCAACGCCGAGGACCCGGCCAACGACTTCCGCCCTAGCGCCGGGACGGTGACGACGTGGCGACCGCCCGGCGGACCCGGGGTGCGGCTCGACTCGCACGTGGTCACCGGCTACCGGGTGCCCCCCAACTACGACAGCATGGTCGCCAAACTCCTCGTCCACCAGCCGACCCGGGCCGAGGCGTTCGCGGTCATGCGGCGGGCCTTGCGCGAGTTCATCGTCGAGGGGATCCACACCACCATCCCGCTGCACAAGCAGATCTTCGAGAACCCGGATTTCGTGGCCGGCAGGGTCGACACCACCTTCATCGAGCGGGAACTGATGCGGCCCAGGTCTTGACCCTGGGTAGGCCGGACACCACAGCCGGACCGCCTGCCCGGACCGTCCGCGCGGTCCGCCCCGCCGTGGCGGTCGACCGAGCGGTTGACCGTGATGCGCTGTCACTTTGACAGTTCGGCGGCCGACCCTGCCCCCCTCGGTGCCCCGTCGTGCCCCGTCGGGGTCGTCACAACTCCAAGATTACCCGCATGATCCGCCCGGCCCGTCGTACCCCGGAGTGTTTGGCACGCCCCTTGAACGTCGGGCGCTGGAAAGATGCCGACCCGGGTGTGAATCCTTTCCCGGTCGGCGGGCATCCAATTGCACGAACGGATCACCCATCTGGACCCCAAACAGTGCGGAGGAGTTTCCGATGTTCCTCACCCGTCGTAACCCCTTTGAGGCACTCTGGCAGGAGTTCAATCAGGTTCAGGACGAGTTCGCCAAGTTGTTCAACCGGGCCGGGGCGGTGTTCGCCACCCCGCAGTTGAGCGTCTGGGAGGACGATCAGGCGGTGTTCGCCGAGACCGACCTGCCGGGCGTCGACCCGTCCAAACTCGAAGTGACCGTCACGGAGGGCAACCAGCTCACGGTACAGGGCGAGCGGACGCCGCCGGAGATCCCCGGCGCGGCGTGGGTGCGTCAGGAGCGGCCGTTCGGCAAGTTCACCCGCGTCGTCACGCTGCCGGCCTTGGTGGACGCCGACCGGGTCGAGGCCCGTTACACGGACGGTGTGCTGCGGCTGACGCTGCCGAAGCACGAGGCCGCTAAGCCCCGCAAGATCCTGGTGAAGTCCGAATGAAGTGACTCGGGCAAGCCCCCGGCAAGCCCACGAGACGACGTGACACGAGCAAGCCCCGGGAGAGACTTTTTCGCCACCCAGTCATTAGCCACAGGAGGATGACCGATGTCGAACCTGGTACGAGAGAGCGGCAGCACGCCGGCGACCGTCGCCGAGGACCGCTCGGTGACCGTCGGCCCGCGGGTCGATGTCCTGGAGACCGAGCACGAGTTCTTGGTCCTGGCCGACTTGCCGGGCGTCAAACCCGGTGACGTGGACGTGCGCTACGAGAAGGGTGAGTTGTTCGTCCACGGCCGGCGGACCCTGACGGCCCGCGGGGAATCGCTGAGCTATCACCGAGCCTTCTCGTTAGCCGACACCATCGCCGCGGACAAGATCACGGCCGAACTGAAGAACGGGGTGCTGACGATCCGTCTGCCGAAGGTCGAGGCCGCCAAGCCGAAACGGATCACCGTGACGGCCTGAGACGGTCGCGGCCCCGGCGGGAGGTGGCCCCGGTGAGAACCGACCGGCCGGCCGCCCCCGGCTCAGGCGGGAGGTGGCGGCGGCCGGGACCGGACAGGTGAGGTTGTGAGGAGTAACACGGCTGCCTAATCTAAAAGGGGCGGGTCGCTGCACGGTAGCAGCCGACCGCCCCTTACTATTTCGCGCTGACCCGGATCGATGTTCCCCCGCCGCGACTACATCCGCGACTACATGATGATCCCGCCGGGCACCGGAGAGGCGGCGGTCGTCCACGCCATCGTGGAGATTCCCAAGGGCCGGCGCAGCAAGTTCGAGGTCGATAAGGTCACCGGTCTCATCAAGCTCGACCGCTACTTGTACAGCTCGGCGGTCTACCCGGGCGACTACGGCTTCATCCCGCAGACGCTCGCGGAAGACAACGACCCGCTCGACATCCTGGTGATGGTGAACGAGCCGACCTTCTCAGGGTGCCTGATCGAGGCCCGCGTCGTCGGCATCTTCCGCATGAAGGACAAGGGACAGAACGATTACAAGATCCTCGGCGTCCCCCACAAGGACCCGCTCTTCGGGCACATCCGCAAACTCCCGGACGTGCCGGCCCACTTCCTCCGCGAGGTCGAATTCTTCTTCGCCACCTACAAGCAGTTGGAAGGCGTAACGATCGAGCCGGTGGGCTGGGGGTCGAACGAGGAGGGCACGGCCGAGGTCCGGGCCTCCGTCGAGCGGTTCCGCTCGTCGCTCGGGAACGTCCGGGACTGAACGCCTGCAGCGATCACACCACGTACACCACCGGCGAGAACTCTGTCGCGCCCGATAATACCGGCCGAACCTCCCGTGCCGTGTCGTAACCGTCGGGACGACCGGGGTTCGCACCACCGCCCGTTGCCCCGCGCGGAACCACGGGCAATCCTGTGTGTTGAGTATGGTCGTAGGCGACCTGCCGCCGCTCGCCGCCCCCGAAGAGGCTACCATGTCGAAGCATCCCGACAACAGCCGGTCGATCCGCCTCAGCCTGGAGACGCTCGAGTCGCGCGACGTGCCCTCGCCGTTCGGTCCGACCCGCGGCCTGAACGTCGCCGGGGGAGCGGTCTTCCCGAACCTGCCGATCGACGCCGGCCCGAACCAGTACGTGATGGGCACGGGGCCGGGAGTGATGGCCCGGGTCCGCATCTACGACGACCAGGGCAGACTCCTGCAGTCGTTCCGCCCGTTCGGCCCGAACTTCACCGGCGGCGTGACCGTGGCCGTGGGCGACGTCAATGACGACGGCGTCGATGACATCATCTGCGGGACCGGCCCCGGTACCACCGGCCGCGTCCGCGTCTTCACCTTTGCCGACGGCGGACTACAGCGCCTGGCCGCCTTCGTACCGTTCGGGCCGAACTTCACCGGCGGCGTCAACGTCGCCTCCGGTCCGGTCCTCGGTGGCTCGTCCGACCCCGACGGGGAACGCCCCGATCAGGTCGTCGTGTCCGTCGCCAGCAACGGCCCGCCCCGGGTGAAGGTCTTCGGCATCGAGGACGGCAGCCCCACGCCGTACCGCAGCTTCCTCGCCTATAACCCGAACTACCGCGGCGGCGTGAACATCGCGGTGGCCAACATCGACACCGCCCCCGACACCCTCGACGGGGAAGACCAGCTCGTCCCGCCGGTCCGCAGCTACGCCGAGATCATCACCGGCAAGGCCCGCGAACGGCCGCTGATACGCATCTTCGACGTGCAGGCCCCGACGATCGTCACCAAGGCCTCGTTCATGGCCTTCAACCCGGACCTGGAACGGGGCCGCTCCGGTGTGATGCTCACGGCCGGCGACACCAACGGGCAGCGGGGGGCGCAGATCTACGTCAACCTGATCGGCACCGACCGCATCCGCGTCTTCGACGGGGCCACCGGTGCCATCCTCACGACCTTCAACGCCTACCCGGCCTTCAGCGGAATCCGCACCGGCATGCTGAGCATGGCGATCGTCGACATGTCGAACGGCAACCCGTCGGACAACCAGTTCGCCGGCGAGTACTACACCCACGACCTGGTACTCGTCGCCGCCGACGGGCCTTATTTCCAGACCCCGTACATCTACTTCGGCGGGAGCCTACCGGCCGGCTTCAACGGCGGCGGCTTCGCCCCGTGAGTACCCGTGAGTACCCGTCGGCCGAGCCGTGGACGCGCCCGGACGTCACACCGCCGCACCGCCGCACCGTCACACCGTCACACCGTCACACCCCCCGACGTTTGAGCAGGGGTCGTCCTAGGACCGGGTCACGTTCCGTGAACGGCCCCTCCCCCGCGTCCCGGGTCAGGCACCGGGCGTACATCTCGAACTTGGCGTCGAGGTCGTCGGCGTGGTGGACGATCAGCACCTCGGGGATGCACGGCAGACGCGGCGAGCCCCACTCGGGCAAGCGCAGGTGCGCCTGGACGACGTGCAGAAGCAACCCGAGCAGCTCGGCATTCAGGTCGGGGACGGCCTTGGCGGCCTCGCGGATCAGGTCATGCCCCAGCAGCAGGTGGCCGAAGAGTTCCCCTTCCACGGTGGTGCGGGCGGGCTGCCCCGGGCGGACCGGTTCGAGTTCCTTGAGCCGGCCCAGGTCGTGGAGGACGGCCGCGGCCACGACGAGGTCGCGGTTGAGGGGCGGCTTGAGGTCGGGAAACCGCCGGATGTATTCGTCGGCCAGCAACAGGCAGTTCCGCGTGACATGGAGGGTGTGTTCGAGCCAACCGCCGGCGAAGGGGTAGTAGTGGCGGGCCGAGCCGGGCAGGAGCTTCAGGGCGGCGGCGTGGCCGTGGAGCAGGTTCTGCGTCAGCTGCCGCAGGGCCGGGTCCCGCAGCTCGCCGACCACCAGGGCGTCTAGTTCGGCGAACAGCACGTCGGGGTCGTGCCGGGAGCGTTCCAGGAAGTCGAGTTCGGTGAAGCCCTCGGCCCGGTCCCGGTCTTCGACCGGCCGGACCTGCTCGGCGTCGATCTGAGGTCCGTAGCGGTCGTGTTCGCCGAACGTCCCGCGGACCTTGAAGAAGTCACCGACCTGCCAGACCCGGACGCAGTCGTCGAAGAGGGCGGAGTCGGCCCAGATCATGACGGTGGCGGTCCGGTGGGCGTCGCGGAAGCGGCAGGTGTAGAACGGTTTGCCGTCGCGGGTGCTGCCCCGGACCTTCTCGACGAGTTGGGCGAAGCAGTCGGCGGTCTGGCCGGGCTGTAGCTCGCAGAGCCGGACCAGGGGCAGCTTCTTGGGCCGGGACACGGCGACCTCCGGGGGGCAGCGGTTCAGATGACGGGCACGGCCCAGCGGCTGAGCGTCCCGTGGGTATCGCCGGTGAAGAGCGCCCGGCCGTCCGGGGCGAAGGCGACGGACCGCACCGGCGAGGCGTGCGGGTAACAGGCCAGTTCCTTGGCCTCCTCGGTACTCCAGACCCGCAGCGTCTTGTCCGTCCCGCCGCTGGCGAGCAGGCGGCCGTCCGGGCTGAAGGCGACGCACAGGACGTTCCCGGCATGGCCGGGGAGGCGGACGAAGGCACCGGTCGGCTGGCGAACGGCCAGGCCCTCCCCGGCGACGGCGAGCCGCTTGCCGCCATAGGCCAGGGCGGCGATGGGGCCGACCCCGGCGGACAGGGTGCCCTTGGTCTTGCCGCTACGCAGGTCCCACTGCCGCACGATCCCGTCGGCCCCGGCCGACAGCAGCGAGTCCGCGGAGACGAACCAGACCCCGGTCACGGAGTTGCTGTGCCCCCTCATGCAGAACGTTTTCGGCCCCTGGGCCTCGGCCATCCAGACCCAGACCAGGTGGTCATCGGCCCCGCCGGCGATGGCCTTGCTGTCCGGGGAGATGGCGACACAGCGGACGTTGGCGGCCGGGCCCCGGAGCGTCCGCTGGGCCGCCCCGCTGGTCAGGTCCCAGAGCTGCACCCCCATTTCCGAGGGGGTGAGCCGGGTGGCACAGGTCGCCACCCGCTTACCGTTCGGGGCCAGGGCGAGGTGTTCGACGGCCCCAAAGTCGCCCAGGAAGGAGTTGATCTCCGTCAGCCGGGTCGGTTCCCAGAGCCGTAGGCGGCTGTCCTCCCCGGCGGTGATCACCTTGGGGTCCTCGGCGGTAACGACCAGGCCGCGGATGGCCGCCTCGTGGGCCTTGACCCGGGCCAGCGGCGTCGGGGCCGGGGGTTCGACGAAGATCGGGGCGGCTGACGACAGCGGCCCCCCATCCCCCCTCAGGAGGCGGTCGAGGGCCTGCACCACCTCGGCGGCCGATTGGTACCGCTGCCCGGGGTCGCTGGCGAGCATCTTGCGGACGATGGCGTCCAGCGCCGCCGGCACGTCCTTGCGCTTGGCGGCCGGCGACGGGGGCGGCTCGGACACGGCCCTGCGAATCTTCTCGACCAACGTCTTGCCGGGGAACGGTACCTCCGCCGTCAGCAGGAAGTACAGGGACGCCCCGAGGCTGAAGATGTCGCTGCGGGCGTCGGCCTTGCGGCAGTCCTCGGCCTGCTCGGGGGCCACATAATCCGGGGTGCCCAGGAACACGCCGGCCTCGATCAGCCCCTCCGTCGAGTCGGTCCCGTCCGGGCCGATGACGCGGGCCAGCCCCATGTCCAGGATCTTGAGGCGAGGAACCTTGCCGCTCTTCTGGCCGTCCACGGTCAGCGGGCCGGGCGAAACCATCAGGTTCGACGGCTTCACGTCGCGATGGATCAGGCCCTGTTCGTGGGCGTGCTGCAGCCCCTCGACGGCCTGACGGATGTAGTAGACGGCGTCGGTGACCGGAACGGCCCCGTGCTTGCGGACCAGGCGGAGCAGGTCGATCCCCGGTACGTACTCCATCGCCAGGTAGGGGAACGGCCCGTCCAGGTCGGTGTGGTACACCATCACGATGTTCGGGTGGTTCAGCAGGGCCGACGCCTTCACCTCGGCCATGAAGCGCTGGCGGACGCCCGGCCGCTCTAGCTTCGCCGGGATGATCGCCTTGAGGGCCACGATCCGGTTCATGGCCAACTGCTTGGCCTTGTAGATCACCCCCATGCCGCCGCGGTTCAGCTCCTCGAGTAACTCGAAGCCCGCGACGACCTTGCCGATCATGACGGCGGGGTCACCGGAAGACGCGGCCGGGGCCGCCGCCCGGGCGGACCCGTCGGCGTTCGGGGCCGTCGCCGCCCGGTGTGAGTCGGCCCGGACCGACTGTGGTCGGGCGTCGATCGCCACGATGGTGGAGCTTCCCGATGCCGGTGGCTGAGGCGACGGCCCCCGCAGGCTCGGCGGGACGGGCGAGCAGACCGGGCAGATCTGCCGCAGGTCGGCCGGTATCTGGTCCGACGCCGGTTGCTCCCAGACGTGACCGCACGGGCAGGTGAGTCGAACGTTGGCCATGACAATGATCTGCGGGTCGGTTAGCCCGGTAGCGAGACCATCGACCGTGACATTCTACCGCACTACCCTGAACGATGCCGCAACCGATTACAACCCCGGTGCGAACCTCGACGACGCCCGTGCGACGGTGGTCCTGACTGACCCACCTGCCCGCCCCGTCGCTGCTTCCCCCCCCGGCGTGCTGACCCCAACCGGTGTGCCGACCTGAAGCGGTGTGCTGACCTCAAGCGGTGTGCTAACCTGAACCGGAGGTGTCGTGGGTGTCACGGGTGTCACGGCCGCACGTCTGATGAGGTCGTCCATGTCGCTGACCCTGAATTGCCCGGCGTGTTCCACCCGCCTGAAGCTTCCGCCCGGTCCGGTTCGCAAGAAGGGGCGGTGTCCGAATTGTGACGCCTCCATCGACCTGAGGGCGGCCCTGGGAGCGGACACCTACCGGCCCCGCACCGCCGGTACCGTCCTGCCGCCGGGGCTTCCGCCTTCGCCTCCGCCTCCTCCTCTCACCTCAGGTTCAACCCCGCCGGACACGACCCCGCCGGAAACGACCCCGCCGGAAACGACGCCCCCGGACACGACCCCGTCGCCTTCGCCCTCGTCTTTACCTTCGCCTTCGCCTTCGCCTTCGTCTTCACCTCCGCCTTCGTCTTCGCCTCCGCCTCGGCTCCCCACCCCCGCTACGACCCCGGCCCCCACTCCGCCGGTCGAGCGGGAGGAAGACCCGCTTCCCTATCGGGAACTCATCCCCAACCCGGCCCCTTCCACCACTGCCGCCGCCCCGTCCGCACCCCGGCCTGAACCGGCCCCTTCCACCGCCGCCGCCCCGTCCGAACCCCGGCCTGAACCGGCCACGCCGGTCCTGTCCCTCGACGACGACGACACCCGACGCCCTCCGGCCTCGTCATCGCCCCAGCCGTCGGTTATGCCGCTGCGAGTGCGGGCCCGTCTCGTGACCGACTCGGCGGGGCAGTTCGCCGGCCCCTGCGAGGCCGTCCTGGTACCCCACGGGCTATTCCTGGAAAGCGTGCGTTACCGGCCGTTCTTGTACGTCCCCGTGCCGTCGGTGGCGGACTCGCCGGCCCCCGGTTTGCTCACCGTGGCGTTACCGGACTCCCGCACCCTGACCCTGGAACTGTTGGGCCGAAACTCCCGTCGTCTGGCCGATGACGTGGCCGCGTTCCTGAGCGGCGAACGGGGTGTGCCACGGGCGAGCGAGTACTCCCGGCTGCGACCCGGACTGCTCGGGCTGGCCCTGCTCTCGGCACTGGGGCTGGGGATCGGGCCACTCGTGACGGCACGGGCCTACGGACTGCCGCCGGACACCGGTTGGGCCGTCGCCGCGGGCTTGGCCGGACTCAGCCTCGTGGGAAACGTGGCCGTCGTTCTCCTGAGCCGCCGAGCGGTCGTGGCCCAGGTCGCGATGATGACCGGCATCGGGATCGTCGTGACCGGCGTATTTTTGCTCACCGCGACGGCGTACCAGTACGGCCGCCGGCAGGGCGAGCAGGCGGCGCGGGCCGAGGTCCTGGCCGAACCCGAGAGCCGACCGACGCCGAGGCCCGAACCCGACCCCGCCCGACCGGACAGAGCCGCACCCGGCACCGTCCGGGGAGGGCCACCGACCGCCCTCGACGTCGCCTATCGGGACGGAGCTTACCGATTCGAGGAAGGCCCCGACGAGGTGACGGTCGCCGGGTTCACACCGGACGGCCAGGCACTCATTCTCGGGTACAGGAACGGGGTGACCCGCGTCTGGCACCTCGACCAGACGACATTCGACCCGCCCTCGACCGGGCCGCGCACGGACGGCCCACCGATTCGGATTCAGTTCGACGAGACCGGAACGATCTGCTATCTGACGTGCAACGGGGGGGCGATCGCGTCGGTGTGGAACGACCCGGCCGAGACGCCGCTCAAGATCCCCGGCGAGATGTTCGTGGCCTTCCCGTCCCCCGGCGGCGAGCGGTTCGCGACCGTGCGGGCAAATGGCGTGGTGGTACGATACGTTCCGACCGGCCTGATCTCCAAACCGCTCGCCAAGTCGCCGGGCTTTGCCGTCACGGTGCCGAGGGACGAGGTCCTGCCGGCCAACACGCCGCCATTGCTCACCGGTACGGGGGGGCGGCTCACCTTCCTAGCCTGGCAACCGACGGGCCGACTCCTCGCTGGCCTCGGGGACGGCAGCATCCTGACGTGGACCGGCTCGCCCCGGCCGAGCGTCCAGGTCGTCAGCCGGGAACACAAGGCGGCGGTCCGGGCGTGGGCCACCTGTGCGGCCACGGGGGACTTCGCCACCGGGGACGACAAGGGAATGGTCGGCCTGTGGGCATACCGGTCCACGGCCCCGCGAACGTTCCGGGCCGCGGAGGGGGCGATCACGCACCTGGCCTTCAGCCCCAGCGGCGTCTATCTGGTCGTGGCCGACAGCACCAACGTGGTGCGGGTCTGGGACCTGTTCAGCCAACGGGCCGTCGTGAAGACGGCCCGCTCGAATCCGGTCCGGGCCGTGGCCGCCGGTCCGAACGACGACCTGGTGCTGCTGGCCGACGGTAAGTCGGCAGAACTCTGGCACCTCGACGAACTGGTCAAGCAGCCGTGAACGGCTCGGGCGTTCACGGCATCAGAGCGGGGTTGCCGAACCCACACTTGACGACCGCCACCAGCCGGCTTCGGCCGGAGGAGGGCGAAAGTTCACCGGCTCACGCCTTGGGGTTCGTCAGGCGACCCAGGAACAGGACGCTGCCCGTCGTGTTGTCCCGGATGAGGAACAGGAACGGCCGGTCGGCCCGGAAGTACCGCGGCATCGGCGGCGGGGCGACCGACGTGGTCCCGACGACCACGCCGGTGGCGGCGGCCGCCTCCGTCCCCTCCTCGTTCACGTCCACGAACGCCTTGTGGATCACCGCCGAGATGTCCAGTTGCTCGCCCCCGGTGTGCATCCCCGAGAAGTCGGCCCCGGCGAACGCCGACTTCATCCCCAGGGCCTGGAGCGGCTCGTTCAGCCTGAACGACTTCTCGACCTTGAACCGCGGCAGGTGGACGTGGACCTCCCGCTCGTACCGCAGGGTCTTCAAGGCCGCGTCGAGTTTCCCCCCGGTCAAGTCTTTCTCGACGGCCGGCAGCCCGTCCGGCTTGCGGGGCAGAATGACGGTCATGCTGATGCGGCGGCCGGTGTACGGCAGGTCGAGGACCTGGAAGGCGTCGTTCTCGGCGTACAGGTAGCTGCCGACCCGGTACATCAGCGGGGCCTCGACCTTGGTGCCGTCGGCCAGGGTGAAGGGCAGGTCCTTGGTCGCCTTCTTCTCGAACGGGGCCTGCCAGTCGCCCTTGAAGTAGATGGCATTGGTCAGCACCAGGCGGGTGTCGCGGGTGACCGACCCCGGCGGCAAGAGGTCCTTGATCTTGTCGCGGGTCTCTTTCATCACCCAGCTGTTGATCGTGCCCCGGGCCTCCTCGGGGGCCGAGAGGAAATCCACGTCGAACAGGCCGGCCGAGTAGGCGTCGCTGACCAGCTTCTTGTACTCGGCCCTCCAGGGGTAACCCTTTTGGGCCCACAGGGCGTTCGCCGTGCTGAGTGTGAAGCCCCGCTTCTTCGGGTCCGCCTCCTCGTTCAGGCTCCTGATGACGTTCCCGAACGCGGCGTGGGCGTCGGCCGGGAAGTGCAGCAGCCGCGTCATCTCCTCCAGGGTCTTGCCCCGAGCCCCGGCGGCGGTCATGCCCAGGGCGGCCGAGATGCTGAACGGCGAGAGGAACAGGTTGCCCGCATCGGTCCGCAACTGCCCGTACAGGTCCAGGCCGAAGGCGGTGTTCCCCGCGACGAGTTGGGCCCAACCGGCGGCGGCCGGTTGTGCCGGGGCGAACCGCCCGAGCGAGGCGGAGGCGGCCAGGGCGGCCGACGCGGTCAGGAAGTTCCGGCGGTCGAGCTGCGACATCGTGAACTCCTCACAAGAGGTTAAAGGGGGACACCGTTCCGACGCGGAACGGGCGGCCACGGATTGCCCCCCGCGAAGGGATCGCCGACATCTTACCGCCGATCCCGGTCCGGCGGCAGCGAATTAGTCCCGCGACGGCGGCGAATGGCCCGTCGTGCTTGCCGCGCCGCGATGCGGCCTTACACTGACCCCCGGCGGACACGCGGACCCGCCATCACCTCCGAGGTCAAGCCATGTTCACCGTCCCGATCCTGACCCTCTTGTTGGCCGCCCCCGGCGACAACCTCAAACTGGAGTGGAAACTCCGTGAAGGGGACGTCTTCTACAACAAGACGACTGCCACCATGGACCAGACGATCGAGGTCCTCGGCCAGCAGATGGACCAGACGATCACCATGAAGACGGTGGTCCGGTTCAAGGTGAAGTCGGCCCAGGAAGGAGCGACCGTCGTCGAGATGACGTATCTGGAGAACAAGATCGACGCCCAGGGACTGCCCGGCGTGAACATCGGCGACAAGATGAAGAACGTCACGTTCACCGCCACCTTGGACTCGAAGTACAAGGTCACCAAACTGGACGGCTACGAGAAGTTCCTCGACTCGCTGACGGAGGGCGACGACGAACAAAAGAAGCTCATGAAGCTAATGATGCCCGAGTCGACGATCCGGCAGATGCTCAGCCAGACGTTCGCCATCGGGCCGGGCAAGCCGGTGGCCGTCGGCGACACCTGGAAGCAGGAAGAACGGGTCGCCCTCGGGCCGCTCGGCGGTGTGGAGATGAAACAAACGTTGCGGCTCGACTCGGTCAAGGACGACGTGGCCAACATCTCCGTCAAGGGCGACCTCACCTTCAAGCCGGGCGACGGCGACGGCGGACTGCCGTTCAAGATCGTCAAGGCCGACCTGAAGGCCGACAAGTTCGGCGGCCAGTACGCCTTCAACCTCAAGACCGGACGGATCACCGAGACCCGGGTCGAAATGGAGATGTCCGGGACCATGACCATCGGCCTGGCCGGGCAGAACATCGACGCCAAGCTCGTCCAGAAGATGAAGACCGTCGGCGTCATCACCGACAAGAACCCGGTCGTGGACTGACTGATCGGCCGCGACCGGTCGTGGACTGACTGATCGGCCGCGACCGGTCGTGGCACGGCGGTCTCGCGGCCGCCGCCCGCTTCACGGGAACCGGCGACCAGACGGCCGCCGCCCGTCTTGGCGAATAGACCTACCGGCGGTCTCGCGGCCGCCGCCCGCCTGTCGAGCCGGAGCAATGCCGACCGTTGCGGATTTCGTCGCCTACCTGGAACGCCTGGCCCCCCCTTCCCTCGCCGCCGACTGGGACAATGTCGGCCTGCTCCTCGGCGACCCGGCCGACCCCGTTACCCGGGTGATGACTTGCCTGACCCTGACCCCCGATGTCGTCGATGAGGCGGTCCGGGAAGGCGTGAACCTGGTCGTCACGCACCACCCCATCTTGTTCCGCGGGGTGAAGCGGCTAACGCCGGCGAGCCTCGACGGTCAGGTCGCGCTCCCCTTGCTCCGCGGCCGCGTGGCCGTGTACTCCCCGCACACCGCGTTCGACAACTGCCCGGGCGGTATCAACGACACGCTCGGTCGCCTGCTCGGGGTCACGGCCCCGGTCCCGCTGCGGCCCCGTGAGGCGGCCCGGCAGTGCAAGCTGGTGGTGTTCGTGCCCGACTCCGACCTGGCGCGGGTGCAGGACGCCGTCTTCGCCGCCGGGGCCGGCCGCATCGGCGAGTACAACGAGTGCAGCTTCCGCGTGGCCGGCCGAGGCACGTTCTTCCCGACCGAGAACACCAACCCCACGGTGGGCCGCAAAGGCCGACGCGAGGAGGTGGAGGAGTGGCGGCTGGAGGTGGTCGTGCCCGAGCGGCTCGTCGCCCCGGTCGTGGCGGCGATGCGGAAGGCCCACAGCTACGAGGAACCGGCGTTCGACGTCTACCCACTCAAGCCGGACTCGGCCGGCGGCGAAGGCCGGGTCGGCGACCGCGAGGCCCCGATCACCCTTGGGGAACTAGCCCGACTCGTCAAACAGCAGCTCCGGGCCGCCACGGTACAGGTGGTCGGCGACCCGGGCCGGCTCGTGCGGCGCGTCGCCCTGGCCTGCGGGTCGGCCGGCGAGTTCCTCCCCGACGCCATCCGGGCCGGAGCGGACGTCTTCCTGACCGGCGAACTCCGCTTCCACGACGCCCTGACGGCTCGGGCGGCGGGCCTCGCCCTGATCCTACCCGGGCACTACGCGACGGAGCGACCCGCCGTCGAGCGACTGGCCGCCCGACTCGCCGAACACTGGCCCGAGGTCACGACCTGGGCCAGCCGTGCCGAAACCGACCCCCTCACCACCGTCTGAGCCCCGCCGTCCCAGCCCCGCCCTGCCGTCCCTGCCCTGCCGTCTGGGCCGGGCCGACGAAAAAACGAACTTTTCCCGAACGAGTGGCTTGATTTCTCCGCCGGCCGCGGCTATGTCGCTCGCGAACCAGGCACGGAGGCCGGGCGAGACCATGACTCTTCGGAACGCCTTACTCGGAGTCGGATTACTGTTCGGGATCAGTCTGTGGTCGTGGTGTCGGCCGTGTACGGGGCAGGCGCGGGCCGTCGATCTGAACGCCGTTCACCACGCCGAGGACCGCGAGGTCGGGACGGGCGGCAACCGCGACGAGGCCGCCGCACGCTTCCGCTCGAACCAGGCCCGGCACTGGCGGCAACTGGCCATCGGCCACCGCAACGGTCCCTGACCGGTCGGCCGTCATCACCCATGGCGACCAGCCAAACTAACCCTGGCGACCAGTCATGACGGCCAGTCATGACGACCAGCACCGGCGACCAGTCATGACGACCAGCACCGGCGACCAGTCATCCAGTCATGGCGACGGGCCGAACACTTCCTCGTCCGTCACGGGAGGGGAGCACGCCGGTTCTCGTGACCGAGTGACATCCCGCCGTCACGGGGCGAGTTGCTCGCGAAGCCAGCCCGGTCGGTCGGTCGTTATGCCTTCCACGCCGGCCTCGATCATCTTGCGGGCGAGGGCCACGTCGTTCACGGTCCAGACGTAGAGCCTTAACCCGGCGGACTTGACCTGTTCGGCAAAGGCCTTGTCCAGAACGGCCGGGTTGGCCGACAGGTCCAGGCCGTCGGCACCGATCTGCTTCGCCTTGTCGATGAGTTCCCGGGCCGTCCGCTTGCCGACGAGGCTCACGACCCAGTACGCCGGCAGGTCCGGCCGGGCCTTCTTCACCGCCGCGACCACGTCGGCCGAGAAGCTGATCACCACCGTCTGCTCGGGCTTGAGCCGACTCGCCTTCAGGACCCGGTCGAGTTCGGGAACGATCTCCGGCCCGCACTTCACCTCGATGAACAACCGCTTGCCCGGCGGCACGGTCGCCAGGATCTCCTCGAGCGTGGGGATCCGCTCGCCGGCGAACTTCTCGTTCTTCCACTTGCCGGCGTCGAGCTTCCGCAACTCCGCCAGGGTCATCTCGGCCACCTTGCCGTCGACTCCGGTCGTCCGCCGGGTGGTCGGGTCGTGGATGACGACGATCTTGCCGTCCCGGCTGAGGAATACGTCCAACTCGCCGACGTCGGCTTTCTGTTCCCAGGCCAACTTCATACTGGCCACGGTGTTCTCGGGGGCATCGAAGGAGGCCCCGCGGTGGGCGACGATCTCGACTTTGGGCGGTTCGGCGGCCCGTAAGTTCCCGGCCAAGGCGACGAGGGCCGTCAGCGATAAAGTCAGGCGAGACACGGCAGGACTCCGAGTGTGGGGCTAGATCAGTGAGGCTACTCCGCCGGGATCGTGACGGAGCGGTCCGAGGTACTGATTGAGATAGCGGCGTTCGGTCCGCCGGGTGTGTGGAATTTCGGAAGGTTCCATGAGGCCGGGGCGGGGGTAGAATGGGGTCATGCCTTCGATCCTGATCATCGACGACGAGGAACCGATCGCCTGGGCGTTACGGCGGGCGTTCGAGCGTGAGAAGTACCGGGTCGGGACGGCGGCGACGGCCGAGGAGGGGCTGACACAGGCCCGCCGGAGCCCGCCGGACGTGGTGTTCCTGGACGTGCGGCTGCCCGGCATGGACGGGCTGACGGCCCTACGCGAGTTGCAGAAGCTCGCCCCCGCCGCCGCCACCGTCGTCATGACGGCCCACGGCAACCTGAGCACGGCGGTGAGGGCCGTCGAGGGCGGGGCGTTCGACTACCTGGCCAAGCCGTTCGACCTCGCCCAGGCCCTCGACGCCGCGCGGCGGGCGATCACGCGGCAGCACAGGCCCCCGGGCGACACGACCCCGGCAAGCACCGGCAGTGACACCGACCTGTCACCGGACGCCATCGTCGGCCGAAGCCCGGCCATGCAAGCGGTCTTCAAGCGGATCGCCCTGGTCGCCCCGACCGCCGCGTGTGTGCTGGTGACCGGCGAATCCGGGACCGGCAAGGAACTGGTGGCCCGGGCGGTCCATGCCCACAGCCCGCGGCGGGCCCGCCCCTTCCTGCCGGTCCACGTCGCCGCCCTGAACCCCAACCTGGTCGAGAGCGAACTGTTCGGCCACGTCAAGGGGGCGTTCACCGGGGCCGAGAAGGCCCGCGAGGGGCTGCTCTCGGTCGCCCACGGCGGCACGGTCTTTCTCGACGAACTGGCCGACATCCCCCTGCCGGTCCAGGCCAAGCTGCTCCGCGTGCTGGAGCGGCAGGAGGTGGTCCCGGTCGGCTCCGGCGAGGCCCACCCGGTCGACGTGCGGATCGTCTCGGCCACCCACGCCGACCTGTCGGCCGCCGTCCGCGCGGGACGCTTCCGCCACGACCTGTTCTACCGCCTGAACGTCTACCCGATCCACCTGCCGCCGCTGCGCGACCGGGCCGAGGACATCCCGCTCCTGGCCGAGCATTTCCTCCGCAAGTTCGGGGTGGCCAACCCGGCGGCGGCCCTGCTGCCCGAGACGCTCGCCTTCCTCAAGTCGCGTCCCTGGCCGGGGAACGTGCGAGAGCTGCGGAACGCCTTGGAACACGCGGCCATCGAGGCCCGGGGCGGCCCGCTGCGACCGGGGCACTTCCCCGAGCCGATCTCGGCCGGCGGACCGGCCACGGTCACGGAACGCTTGCAGTCGTTGGTCGTCGAGTGGGCCCGTGAACAGGTCACCCGGCACGACCCGGCCGCCGAGGAACTCTACCAACGGCTGCTCGACGTGGTCGAGCCGGCCCTGCTGGACGAGGTGTTGCGGCAACTTGACGGGAACCGCCTGGCGGCGGCCCGCCGTCTCGGACTGGCCCGGGCCACCGTGCGGAAGATGATCCGCAAGTACCATCCGTCCGCCCCGGAGGAGCCGGACGACCCGGAGGGCTAAAGAACCTGTCCCTTGCACGACGACAGCCGGGCTATTCCCGCCGCAGCGAAAGCCACGTCTCGACGGCCCAGTCGCGGTCGCTCAGGGACTCGCAGTAGACGTTGCAGACGGCCAGCTCCCCGGCCGCGCCGGCAACCCCGCTGAGCCGCCAGACGGTCCGGCCGTCCTCCTCGACCGGTCCGAAGACGGCCGCGCCCCGGACCGACCCGGTGTCGAGTGACGGCACCGCCTCGCCTTCCGGCAGGGTCGCCCGGGCGACCTCGACGGCCTCCGCGGTCGTCGGCGTGGTGCCGTCCGGTTTCGTGAAGCCGACCCGACGGAACCACACCGTGCGGGTCCGGTCCCAGCCGGTCCAGTTCCGCTCCTCGTCCCATTCCGTGGCGAAGCCGCCGGGCACTTGCACGCTCCAGCCGCCGTCTAGCGTCACCCGCACCGGGTAGCGGCGGTAGCCGATCCGTTCGCTCCCCGGAACGGTCGGGGCCGGGCCGGCCCGCTTCCACAGCTCGACGCTCAGCACGGTATCGGTCGGGGTGACGCAGAACCGCTCGCCGCGGGCGTCGTCCTCGATGGCCCAGAGCAGCTCGAGCCATTCGGCCCAGGGAAGCTCACTGCCGGGGTCGAGCTTGAAGGCGGTCGCCAGGTCGTTGGCGATCTGGTCGGTCATCTCGCCCTCGGCGTCGGTCAGCGGGGGTCGCCACGGGAAGTCACACCAGAGGCGGCAGAGGGCGCGGCCGCGGTAGAAGGCGGCGTCGAGTTCCGGTCCCCACCAGGGGAAGAAGTCCCCGCCGCGGTGAGGCTCGGCCGCGACGGTGGCGGCCCAGGCGGCGGTCCGCGGGCCGAGCGGCGTGAGGACCTCGGCCGGATAGGTGAACCCGTGCCCGGCCGGCAAACCGACCGACCGCGGGGACTTGGCACAGGCCCCGGCCAGCCAGCGGAGAAAGTACTGTTCGACCCGGGACCGGTCGCCGCAGCGGAAGTAGCCGGTCGGGTCACTCGATTCGTCGCCGAGCCAGTCGAAGCCGAAGTCTTCGGCCAGTTGCCCGAGCAACCCGCAGAGGTACTGGTGGTAGCCGGGTCCGGTCGGACTGGTGACGGCCGTCACACGCACCCGACCGGAAGAACCGAGGCGAACCTCAACGGCCGGCGAGGCCGGGTGCAGGTCAACGAGTAGCACCGGTCGGTCGTCCGCATCCCGCCGCAGCCGGGCGTCCAGGACGGCATCGCCCACCCCCTCGAACCACACCGCCGCCCGGGCCAGCCAGTCCCGCGTCTGGGCACGGGTCAGCCGCTGGTCGCCGGGGTCGAGCCGGCCGGTGAGGGATAGGACGATCGGCATGAACGGCCCGCCCGCTCCGTGGTAGGAGTGCTGATTCCGTTGGATTCGATTCTAGCGACTGCGGCGGCAGGCGCGGAACCCGGCCCGGGCCGGCCCGTCCGGCGTCAGGGCCAGGGCGTCCCGGACCGGAGCGTGCCGGACATTGAAGTGACCGCGCCGCACCCGCGCGCCGGCGGGCCGGACCAGAAGCGGCTTCGAAGTAGTCGCTCGCGGCGGCGCGGCCGGACGCCCCCGTCTGGTCCAGGCCAAGTTCAGGCCAAGACGCCCTTGACGACTTCGCCGTGGACGTCGGTCAGACGCATGTCGCGGCCGCCGAAGCGGAACGTCAGCTTCGTGTGGTCGAAGCCGAGCAGGTGCAGGATGGTGGCGTGCAGGTCGTGGATCTGGACCTTGTCCTGCACGGCGTGGTAGCCGAACTCGTCGGTCGCCCCGTAGACCGTTCCGCCCTTCGTGCCGCCGCCGGCCAGCCAGACGGTGAAGCCGAACGGGTTGTGGTCCCGGCCGTCACTGCCCTGAGCCATCGGCGTGCGACCGAACTCCCCGCCCCAGATCACCAGGGTCGAGTCGAGCAGCCCCCGGCGCTTCAGGTCCTTCAGCAGACCGGCGATCGGGCGGTCGACCGCCCGGGCGTTGTCCTCGTGGCCCCGCTTCAGGTTGCCATGCTGGTCCCAGCGGTCGTGGCCGACGTTCGGACAGAGCAGTTCGATGAACCGGACCCCCTTCTCGACCATGCGGCGGGCGATCAGGCACTGGCGGCCGAAGACCTGGGTCTTCGGGTCGTCCAGACCGTAGAGCCGGTGCGTCTCCTCCGTCTCCCGCGTCAGGTCGGTGAGTTCGGGCACGGCGTTCTGCATGCGGAAGGACAATTCGTAGTTGGCGATGGCCGCCTCGAGCGGGTCGGTGTCGCCGCCGGCCTGCCGGGCCAGGTTGCCGGCGTCGAGACGGCGCAGCAGCTTGCGCTTGGCCTCGCGGGTCCTGGCCGATTCCCCGCCGGGCGGCACCAGGTCGGAGATCGGGTTCACGCCGTGTCGGAACAACGAGCCTTGATAAGCGGCCGGCAAGAAGCCGCTGCCGAAACAGTCCATGCCGCCCGGCGGGATCATCCCGCTGTTCAGGACCACGAACCCCGGCAGGTCGCGGCACTCGCTGCCCAGGCCGTAGGTCACCCAGGCCCCCATGCTGGGACGGCCCTGCTGCCCGAAGCCGCAGTGGAAGAAATAGTTGGCGTTGCTGTGCTCGGAGAAGTTCGAGACCATCGAGCGGATCACGGCCAACTCGTCGGCACACGTCGCCACGTGGGGAAACAGCTCGCTCACCGGCAGGCCACACTGCCCCGACTTGTGGAACTTCCAGGGGCTGGCCAGGGTGTTGCCGATGTTGTTGAACTGCGTCGGTTCCACCTTGGCGGGAAACCGCTGGCCGTGGTACTTCTCCAGCAGAGGCTTGGGGTCGAACGTATCGACCTGGCTCGGACCGCCGTCCATGAACAGCAGGATGACCGACCGGGCCTTGGCCGGGAAGTGGGGCTTTTTCGGCGCGAACGGGTCTTTCTCAGTGCCGCCGCGGTCATCGGCGGGCGGGGCGGTCCGGCCGTCGTCGGCCAGCAGGGCGGCGAGTGCCACCGCGCCAAAGCCGTTGGCGGTACGGACGAGAACTTCGCGGCGGGACAAGAAGCGTCTCATGGCGATCCTCGACTCGGATTCTCACACGGTCGGCCCGGAACACGGTCGGCTCGGAAGCGGCGACGGCGACGGTTACCGGTTCAGGCGAGCAGCGGTTGTCACGGCTACCGGTTCGGCCAAGCAGCGGTTGCCACGGCTACCGGTTCGTACTGGTGGCGACGGCGACGGCTACCGGTTCGGGCAACAAGCGGCGACCGACAGTTGGCCGGTCGCCATCGGGTCGTGGGAGTTCTCTTCCGTGGGACGGCTCGGGGGCAGGGGCGGGGACGGATCGAGGGCCGCGGTGACGACACGCTCGCACCGCCACGGCGGCCATCGGAGTTGAGTGTACACGAAAAACCCGCAGAGGGTTAGTGCCGAGTTGCTGGCGGGACGGGAGGCGGACCTGGCGAACGCCGGCCGTGGGCATGACCCCGGCCGACGCTATGGACCGGCGCTATCTCCCAGCGAACACCGGTAAGACCGCGCCGGTAAGACCGAGCCGGTAAGACCGAGCCGGTAAGACCGACCGGGACGACAAGTGACAACCCAGTATCAGTGACTGGCCGGTAGTGGCGTGACCGGCGGGTCCGGCGGGAGAGAGGCTACGTCGGGGCGGACGTGCCGAAAATCGGGTGTGCGGCACCCGTGACCGAGGGGAGGGCCGGCGGGAGAGACGCCACGGCCCCGGGCCGGCCGGCTCACTTCGCGAACACGCCCGGGCCCTCCTTGTAGGTCTTCAGCAGCGCGGCGTCGACGGTGCAGATCGGCTGGTCGGCGGGCAGGCGGTTGGTGAGGGCGTAGACGGCCGTACCCGTGGGGTCGGCCGGGCCGCCGAGCCGCAGGTAGAGGTGGTG
>Ga0308417_1000294_pt1 | contig 36864 bp, 25 predicted proteins | sample HotsprSampleOS65_FD_203528 | JGI IMG/M metagenome (GOLD analysis project Ga0308417, IMG submission 203528) | Hot spring phototrophic mat microbial communities from Octopus Spring, Yellowstone National Park, Wyoming, United States - 20090730_OS65 ...
TTCACGCCGAACCCGTCCGGATGGAAGAAGATCACGCTGCCACCCTGGCCAGCGGCCGGCGCTGTCTGGGCCCCGGCGACGCCTGGCGCGGCGAGCGCGAGCGAGCCGGCAATGCCGGCGAGCAATAAGGCACGTCGGATCATGAGGTCCTCTCCTCTCCGTGTCTCGGCGGTGGGGAGGCGCCCCCACCCCTCCGCAGGTGATCTGGGAGGGTTTCGGTTGCGGCGCAATGAAGTTGCGAAACCGATACGTGAGTGGACGCCTCAGCGTTCCGCCCGTGCGCGCGCGATCGCGGCCCGCAGAGCCTCGGCGCTGACCGCTCCGGGGATGATCTCCTCCCCCACCACATAGGCAGGTGTGCCCTGTACGCCGAGCGCCTGGGCAAGGCGCAGATTGGCCTCGATCCGGCGGGCCACGCCCGGGTCGGCCATGTCGCGGCGCAGCCGCTCGGCATCGAGCCTGAGCTCGGCTGCGATGCGCGTGATCTCCGCCTCGGTCGGCTCGCCGCGCAGACGCATGAGAGCGTCGTGCATCTCGACATACCTGCCCTGGCGCTGCGCCGCGAGCGCTGCCCGCGCTGCGGTCACGGAGGCAGGACCGAGGATCGGCAAGTCTATCAGCACGATGCGCAGGCCGCTATCGCTGCGCAGGAGCTCGGCAATGACGGGCGCCATGCGGCGGCAGTGCGGGCAGCGGTAGTCGAAGAACTCGGCGATCACCGCGGTCGGGCGCACCGCTCCCTTGAAAGGCAGGGCAGGGTCGTTTGTCAGCGCCTCGCGATGGGCGGCGATCGCAGCGCGCGCCGCCTCGCGCTCTCGGGCGGCATCCCGTGCCTGCAGCGCCGCGATCGCGTCCTCGAGGATGGAGGGGTCGTTGCGCAGCGCCTCGCGCAGGATCTCGACGATGGCGGCGCGCTGTTCTGGCGTGAAGGCCTCCGCCGAAAGGGGGGTCGGCGCCGCTGCCAGGGCAGCGGCTGCCAGGATCCATCGCCTCATCTCCGCTCCCTGCGCCTTTCCTCGCGTTCGATCCGCGCGGCGTTGGCGAGGTCCTGCGCCCGCAGACGTGACGGCCCGGCCGGCAGAAGCCGTTCCGCCCGAGCCGCCATCTGCCGCTGGGTCAGCAGGTCTCCCGCAAGCGCGGCCTCCTCGGCAAGAGCAAGAGCCGCGAGCCCCTCTTCGCCGAGCCTGCCACGGGCGAGGCCGAGCGTGTTCCACGCCATGCCGAGAGACGGGTCGAGCCTGAGCGCGGCTTCCGCCTCGGCCGCTGCTGCGCGCAGCTGGGCCGGCTCGTCGAGCGCGAGCAGGGCGCGCGCCAGCCCTGCGCGCACGAGCGGCTCGGACGGCGCAAGCCGCGCCGCCTCGCGATAGGCAGGCACAGCCTCGCGCGCCCGGCCCGAGCCCTCGAGCAGGAACTGGCCCTTCACCTCGTTGAGCCAGGGGGAGGCCGGGTTCGACGCGATCAGCCGGTCGATCTCCGCCACCGCCTCGTCGATCCGCCCTGCCCGGAAGGACTGGATGGCGCGGGCATAGCGTGCGGGTTCGGAGGTGTCGGTCGGCGGATAGGCGCGCTGGATCGCGGCACCGCTTTCGAGGAAGCCGAAGAGTTTGGCGCGCACCATCGCGAAACGCTGCCCGAGCTCGCGCGGCAGCGCCCCGTCCGACCCCCTGCGCTCGATTTGCCCGCGCAGGAACTCGATCCGGTCGCGGGTCAGAGGGTGCGTCCTGAGATAGGGGTCCTGCCGCTCCGAGAGCATGAGCTCCTGGCCCTGCAGCCGCTCCATCAGCTGCAGAAGCCCCCCTAGCGGCCAGTTCAATCGGTTGAGCAGGGTCACGGCAGCGAGGTCGGCGGCGTTCTCCTGCGTCCGCGTGAAGCTGAACAGCTCCCGCAGTGCCATGGACTGCCCGGCGATCGCCCCGCCCGCCACCGCCTCCCCCTGGCGCGTGGCGACGCCGGCTGCGGCGCCGAGCAGGGCCGCGACGAGGGCGCGGATCTGCGCGTTGCGTATTTCCTCCGGCAGCCGCGCGACGTGGCCGCCGACGACATGCCCGGTCTCGTGCGCGAGCACGCCCGCGAGCTCCTCGACGGAGCTGGCCTGCATCATCAGCCCGGTGTTGATGAACATGCGGTTGCCGGTGGTGACGAAGGCGTTTATCGAGCGGTCGCGGATGATGCTGACCTTCACAAAGTTGCGGCCGAGGCCCGCAGCGCCGAACAGGGGGGCGTAGATGGCGCGGAGCAGGCTCTCCGTCTCGGCGTCGCGGATCAGCGTCACCCCGTCGCGCTGCGCCGCTGCGCCGCCCGAGAAGCCGGCGAGCAAGACGATCGCGAGGGCGGAGGAAAGCGTGATCCGCGCAGCGCGCGTGGCCAGGGCAACCAATACCATGGACCGAATATAGTGCGGGCGCGCGGAAAACCCCTCATCGCGCTCCTCTGTGCTCTCGCGCTCCCGGGCTGCGGCGGCGCGCTCGAGCAGGCGGTGCTCGGCAGCGGCAGGCCGGTCGAGGGCCAGGCCGGCTTCGTGCGCGGCTTCCTCGGCGGCGCGGTGGCGGATGAGCCGCGCGCCGTCCTCGCCGCGCGCGACATACTCTCCGCGGGTGGCAACGCCGTCGATGCCGCGGTCGCGCTCGGGTTCATGCTCGGCGTCACCCTGCCCTCCCGCGCCTCGCTTGCGGGCGGCGGCGTCTGCCTCGCCTTCGACCCGCGCCGCAACGAGACGATCAGCGTCGAGTTCCTGCCAGGGAACCCGGGCGTGGTGCTGCCCGGCTCCGACCGTCCGGCGGCTCTGCCCGGAACGCCGCGCGGCCTGTTCGCCCTGCATGCCCGACTCGGCCGCTTCCCCTTCGCGCAGGTGCTCGCCCCGGCAGAGCAGGCCGCCCGCTTCGGCACCCCGCTCTCCCGCGCGCTCGCCAGCGACCTCGCCGCGGTCTGGGCCCCGCTCTCGGCTGACCCGGGGATCCGCGCCGTGTTCGGCCGCCCTGGCGGGTCGGCACCGCTCGGCGAGGGCGAGGAGCTGGTCCAGCCCGAGCTTGCCAACTTCCTCGGCATCCTCAGGAGCCAGGGGGTCGGCGCGTTCTACCAGGGAGCGCTGGCCCGGCGCTTCGTCGATGCCACGGCCGCCGCTGGCGGGGCGATCACGCTCGAGTCCCTGCGCGGCACCCTGCCGCGGGCTCTCGTGGCGACGGAGCTCCCGCTCGGGCCGGACCGGGTGCAGGTCGCAGCGGTCGGCGGCTCGGTCGGGGGGGCTGTGATGCTGCGGGACCTCATGGGCCGCAGGCCCCAGGCGGAGGCTGAGCAGTCGGCGCTTGCCGCAGCCGCCGCGGTGCGCACGGGCACGCCGCCGGAGGCCGTTCTCTCCGGCGCGGCGGTCGCTGGCGGTGCCCTTCCCCCTGTGCTCGGCGCGACCACAGGCTTCGCCGTGCTCGACCGGGACGGCCAGGCGGTCGCCTGCGCGATGACCATGAACAACCTCTTCGGCACCGGCCGGATGGCGCCGACCTTCGGCGTGATCCTCGCCGCAGCGCCCGGGATAGGCGCGGTCCCGCCGGCGCTGCCGTCGCTCCTGATGGTGACCAACGCCAACCTGCGCGCCTTCCGCCTCGCTGCCGTCGCCTCTGGCGGCGAGGTCGCGCCGGTCGCTCTCGGGGCGGCGGCGGCGCGCGCGCTTGCGGGCGAGACGGCTGCCGAAGCCCTGGCCGCGCCGAGAAACTTCCGCGGCGTGGCGGAGGCCACAAGCCGGGTGAACCTGATCAGCTGCGCGCGCTACCTGCCTGGCCTGAGCACTGCCTGCTCGTGGGCAGCCGATCCGCGCGGCAGCGGCCTCGCACTCGGCGCGGACTGAGACGCGATGGCGCTCAAGGTCGGCCGCGCCGCCGAGGTACCGCCCTTCATCGTGATGGACGTGATCGCTGCAGCGAATGCGCGCGCCGGGTCGCTTCGCCCGGGCGAGCCGAGGGTGATCCGCATGGAGGTGGGCCAGCCCTCGACCGGCGCCCCGCAGGGAGCGGTGGCGGCGGCGATCGCGGCTTTGCGCTCGGGCCAGCCGCTCGGTTACACGGAGGCCTTGGGAGCGCACCCCTTGCGGGAGCGGATCGCAGCGCTCTATGCCGAGCGCTACGGGGTCGCTATCGAGCCGCGTCGGATCGCCGTCACCGTAGGCGCCTCGGGGGCCTTCCCGCTCGCCTTCCTCGCCGCCTTCGACCGCGGCGACAGGGTCGCGCTCGCAAGCCCCTTCTATCCGCCCTATGTCAACATCCTAACAAGCCTCGGACTCGAGCCGGTGATCCTCGAGGCAGGGCCGGAGAGCCGCTTCCAGCCGACGGTCGAGATGCTGGACCGGCTAGACCCGCCGCCTGCTGGGTTGATCGTGGCAAGCCCCTCCAACCCGGCCGGAACGATGCTGCACCGAGACGAGCTCGCGCAGCTCGCCGCCTGGTGCGCCCGCGCAGGCGTGCGTCTGATATCGGACGAGATCTATCACGGCCTGACCTACGGCGAGGCGGCGACCTCAGCCGCTGCCGTTTCCGAGAGCGCGATCGTCATCAACAGCTTCTCGAAATACTGGTCGATGACGGGCTGGCGTATCGGCTGGATGCTCCTGCCTGAGGATCTGCTCCGCCCGGTCGAGCGGCTTGCGCAGAACCTCTTCATCTCCGCACCCGGGATCTCCCAGGTCGCGGCGCTCGCGGCGATGGACTGCGGCGCCGAGCTTGAGCAGCACCGCGCACGCTACGCCGCGAACCGCACGCTCCTGCTCGAGGCACTGCCGAGCGCGGGGATCGACCGGCTCGCCCCTGCCGAGGGCGCGTTCTACCTCTATGCCGATGTCGGGCATCTGACCAATGACAGCGCCGCCTTCTGCGCGCGCATGCTGGCGGAGATCGGGGTTGCCGCCACACCCGGGGTGGACTTCGACCGCACCCGCGGCAGCCGCACAATCCGCTTCAGCTTCTGCGGCGCGACAGAGGACATGGTGGAGGCGGCCGAGCGCATCCGGCGCTGGCTCGGGCGTTAGAGCAGATTGCACAGGACTCGCATCAGCTCAGTGCGTGAAGATGCGCAGATAGCATGGCTTTGGCGGTTTCCACCCGTATGGAAGCTGCCCTAGCAGACCGCCCCGACCGCACTGTCGAATCCCGCAGCGACCGCCGCCTCGGGCGGGGTGACTCCGGAGAACAGGGCGAACCCGTCAACGGCCTGGGCGATCGACATCGCCCTGCCGGGGACGAGATGCGCACCGGCCGCCCGCGCAGCCGCAAGGAGCGGCGTCAGGGGCGGGTGATACACCGCGTCGGCGACGAACATCGAGGGCGCGATCAGCGAGGGCGGAACCGGCGAGCCCGTGTCCGGCAGCATGCCGACGGGCGAGGCGTTGACGATCCCTGCCGCGCCCTCCCCCGCGTCTTGCACGGTCGGAACGATCCGCACCCGGGCAGGCCCGAGCGCTTGGGCAAGCCCCTCGGCGCGACTCTCGTCCGGGTCGAACACCCTGAGCTCTCCCGCCCCTGCCTCGAGCAGCCCCCAGCCCATCGCCCGGCCGGCGCCGCCAGCGCCGATCACCGCCACCGGGCGGGCCGCGAGCCGGTCGTGCAGCGCGGCCGCCACTTGCGCGAAGCCTGTGGCGTCGGTGTTGTGGCCGGAGAGGCGCCCGTCCGGCTCGATCCTGATCAAGTTCACGCAGCCAAGCGCCCGCGCGCCCTCAGAAAGCGTGTCGAGGAAGGGAAGCACCGCCTGCTTGTAGGGGAAGGTGACGTTGATGCCGGCAAAGCCCGTGAGCCTGATCGCCTCGACCAGGCGGCCGATCGTTCCCGCATCGGCGTTCTCGAACGGCAGGAGCTGGTAGTGCACACGGATGCCACAGGCGGCCCCCGCGGCCTCCATCATCGCCGGCGCGGCGGAATTCGCGATCGGGTAGCCGAGGAGGCCGAGCAGAAGCCGCCGCCCCGCTTGCCCGGTCATCGCCCCTGCCCGTCGCGCCATGCCGCCCCCGGGCGGCAGCGGCGGACGAGACCGCCCTGGGCGTCGCGCTGGCATCGCGTCAAGCCGATCGCGTTCTGAGCCAGAGGCGATCCTGGCTTCGCCACTGCCTGCACGGTCTTCGTCACGATCGGGGGGCGTCGAAGCCGGTCAGGCTCTTGCTTGATCCCCCGCGGGCCCGGTCCGTGCCGAAGGCAAGAGCGCCCGCCGCTCACCGACGCCACCAGCCGCGTTTCCGCGGCACGCCCGGCGGCGCCTCGTCGACCACGATCGGCTTGATCTCCATCGACGCGATCGGCCCCTGCGGCACGGCTGCTGCGGGTGCGGGCGCCGCAGCCCCGGGTGCCGCCGCCTCTGCTGCGCGGGGCTGCGGAGCCTGTGGCTCCAGCTGCACCGTTCCGGGCGCAGGCGGGGGGGGCGGCGTTGCCGCGGGCTCGGCCAGAGCCTCGGCAACGACAGGCTCAGCCGATGCCACGCCTGCTTCCGCCGCCGTGGCCGGCTCTGCGGCGAGATCGCGCTCCAGCGAATCGAAGAGGTCGTATCCTGGATCGCCGAAGGGATTGGCTGGCGTCGCCCCCTGGAACAGCGGACGCTCAGGCACTCCTGCCTCCTCGCGCGGGGGAAGGGCCTCGTCGCGCCGCCTGCGCCTGCCGCCGCGCCTGCCGCGGCGCCGGCGCTGACGCGCCTCTTCCTCCGTCTCGGCAGCTCCCTGGGAAGCGGCAGGCACGCGATCGCCATCCGAACCTTCCGACGCCTGCGGCTCCGCCGCTGCTGCCGCGTCCTGCCGGCCTTGGGAGAGATCTGGCTGTTCGCCGACCCCGGCCGGCGGAGCGGCCTGTGGCGTGCCCGTGCCCTCCTCGCGTCTGCCGCGGCGCCGCCTGCGCCTGCGTCGGCGTCGTTCTCCCTCGCCCTCCGCCGAGTCCGCGCGCGCGGTGTCGGCGGGGCGCTCCTCTGCCGCTTCCGCGTCCTCGGCCTCTTCGGCCTCCTCCTCAGGCTCGGGGCTCTCGGCCTCGGGCGGGACCTGTGCCGGAGGCGGCAGCGGGGCGGGAGGTGCGGCGACGAGCATCGGCGGCTTGGTCCGTTCGATCTTCACCGCCGGCGGCATGAGCGTGTCGTCGGCCGCGAACAGGATCCGCAGCGCGAAGGCCTGTTCGAGCGCGGCAAGCCGCTGGCGCTTCATGTTGAGGAGGTAGAGCGCCACGGCGGTGGCGCAGCGCACCGTGAGCTCGCCGGCTCGGCGCTTCGCCGCCTCCTCCTCGATCGCGCGCAGCACCTGCACCGCAGCGCTCTCGGTGGAGCGGATGAGGCCCGTGCCGCCGCACTGCGGGCAGGTGACGAAGGCGGTCTCTGTGAGGCTCGGGCGCAGCCTCTGCCGGCTCATCTCGAGCAGGCCGAAATGGCTGATCCGGCCCACCTGGATCCGCGCGCGATCGTGCCTCAGCGCCTCCTTCAGGCGCCGTTCCACGGCCGCATTGTTCCGTGCATTCTCCATGTCGATGAAATCGATCACGATCAGCCCGGCGAGGTCGCGCAGCCTGAGCTGGCGGGCGATCTCGTCCGCCGCCTCGAGGTTGGTCCTGAGCGCTGTCTCCTCGATGTTGCGCTCGCGCGTCGCCCGGCCCGAGTTCACGTCGATCGCGACCAGGGCCTCCGTCTGGTTGATCACGATCGTCCCGCCCGAGCGCAGCTCAACGCGCGGGGAATGCATGGCGTCGAGCTGCGCCTCGACACCGGCACGGGCGAACAGGGGCACGCCGCCGTCGCGGTAGAGCTGCACCTTCTTCGCATGCGAGGGGATCAGCATGCGCATGAACTCCTTGGCGGCGCGGTAGCCCTCCTCGCCGTCGACGATCACCTCCTCGATGTCGCGGGCATAGAGGTCGCGGATCGCCCGCTTGATGAGGTTCGCCTCCTCGTAGATCAGCGCCGGCGCGACCGAGGCGAGGGTTTTTTCGCGGATGCTGTCCCAGAGCCTGAGCAGGTATTCGCAGTCCCGCTTGATCTCCGCCTTAGGCCGGTTCGCCCCGGCGGTGCGGACGATGATCCCCATCCCTTTCGGCAGGTCCAGCTCTGCCATGATCTCGCGCAGCCGCTTGCGGTCGGCGGCTGAGGAGATCTTGCGGCTTATGCCGCCGCCGCGCGGGGTGTTCGGCATCAGCACGCAGTAGCGCCCGGCGAGGGAGAGATAGGTGGTCAGCGCAGCGCCTTTGTTGCCGCGCTCCTCCTTCACCACCTGCACGAGCAGGATCTGGCGCCGCTTGATAACCTCTTGGATCTTGTAGTTGCGCAAAAAGCGGGGGTTGATTCGCCGCGGCCTCTCTTCCTCCGCGCCTTCGCCGCCGCCGATCGTCTCGGGCACCGCAGGTTCTGCGGCGACCTCGGCGACCTCAGCGCTGCAGCGGGGCGGCCCCTCCTCAGCGGCGACGTCCTCGGCCATCGTCCGGTCTACGCTGTGGTCGATGCCGGGGGGAGCGAGGGTGTCGGCATCGGCCGAGACGGTTTCGGTCTCGATCCGCGCTGGCTGCGCCGCCGGCCGCGTGGTGGGGCTTGGTTCCGCTCCGTCCTCCGCCGTCGCCTCGGGCAGGGGCGGCAGATCGCGCGGCGCGTCTGGCTCGGCCGATCGTTGCGACTCCTGCGCCTCGGCCGGTTCCGGCTCCTCCGTGGGCGGGAGGGGCTCGGAAGCGGCTGGCTCGGGCTCCGCCGGCGGAGCTGCCTCTGCCGGCTCGGCGGCTTGGTCGGAGGCGGGCATGACCGGCGCGGCCGCGACCTCGGGCGGGGCGCCGCCTTCTCGGCCTGTCTCGCGGGAAGGGGCCTCATCCTCGTCTTCCTCCTCCGCTGCGGCTTCCGCCTCTGCCATGGCGAGCAGGCGCTGCCTGTCGGCGACCGGGATCTGGTAGTAGTCCGGGTGGATTTCGCTGAAGGCGAGGAAGCCGTGGCGGTTGCCGCCGAACTCGACGAACGCGGCCTGCAGGCTCGGTTCGACCCTCACCACCCTGGCGAGATAGATGTTTCCCTTGAGGGTCTGCTTGGTGGAGGTCTCGACGTCGAACTCCTCGAGTCGATTGCCGTCAAGAACGACGACACGCGTTTCCTCCGGATGGGTCGCGTCGATCAGCATGCGCTTGGTCATGGACACTTTGTCTCCGCGCCGCGGCGGCACCGAGGCGCGTGGCCTGTGCCCTGCCGTGGCGGCATCGTGATGGAGGGGGGCCACCGGCGAAGGCGGCGGTCCGGCGAGTCGGGGCGGCGCGCGGTGAGCGTCCGGTCATCGTTCCGTTCCGGCGGGCGCAGCGCGCGCCCGGTGGCGAGTGCCCCGCGGAACGGGCGGCCCGGAGCGGATGCCTCGCGGAACGGCGCGGCCCTTCGCTCGTGAAGGCCAAGCCAGGCAGGCATCCGCGGGCCAAAGCGCCAGCCGAACCGCCGGGTGGGGCAGTGCGGCGGCGCGGCAGGTCTCCGCGCGGGTGCCGCACAATGGCGCATGCCGGGCGCGATCACAAGGCCTGCCTCAATTGCCGCGGAATCTAAGGAAGCCGTGGCAAGTGTCGGAGAAACCTGATATCCTTATCTGGAAGCCAAGGTGATCTGGCGAAAGGGCAAAGATGCCGGTCGGTCTCGGGCGACGCCGCTTGGTCCAGTCCGGGCTTCGCGCCACACTTGCACTGCCCCTGTCGGCACTCGTCTCGCGCGTCGCCCGCGCGACAGCCGCAACCGGCGCCTCGGTCGTGCAGGACGGCACGGCGACGCGGTTCACCCTCTCGACCGCCGAGGCGCCCGGCTTCTCCCTGTTCACCCTCGGCAATCCGCCGCGGGTGGTGATCGACCTGCCCGGCCTTGCCTGGTCAGGCGGCGAGCCTCCGGCGGGCGCCGGCCTTGTCCGGGCCATGCGGGTCGGCCTCAACCGGCCCGGGGTGACGCGCGTGGTGCTCGACCTCGCCCGCCCCGTCTCGGTTGATCGCGCAGAGGTGGTCGCGACAGGCAGCGGCCATGCGCTCGAAGTCGCGCTCTCGCCTGCGCCTGAGAGCGTGTTCCTGCGCCAGGCCGCCTCCAGCACTGCGCCCCGAGCCGCGGGCGGGGGCCAGGGCGAGGCCACGCCTTCCCGCAAGCCTCTGGTGATGCTCGACCCAGGCCATGGCGGCCGCGACCCCGGCGCGATCGGCCGGAGGCGGACGCAGGAGAAGCACGTCGCACTGGCCGCCGCCCTCGAGCTGCGCCGACTGCTCGAGAAGTCCGGCCGGGTGCGGGTGGCGATGACGCGCACGCGGGATGTGTTCGTGCCCCTGCCCGATCGGGTTCGGGCGGCACAGCGGGCGCAGGCCGACCTGTTCGTCTCAATCCATGCCGATGCGCTCGATGATCCGTCCGTGCGCGGCGCCTCCGTCTACACGCTGTCAGAGCGCGCCTCAGACCCGCTGGCCGAGCGTGTGGCGCGCAACGAGAACCAGGCGGACCGATTCGCCGGCCCCAACTTCGCCGGGGTGACGCCGGAAGCGGCGCGGATCCTGATCTCGCTCGTCCGCCGCGAGACGCTGAACGGCGCTGCGCGCATGGCGCGGATCACCGTCTCGAGCCTCGCGCGTGACGTCCCGATGTTGCCGAACAGCCACCGTTTCGCAAGCTTCGTGGTCCTGAAGGCGCCCGACGTTCCCTCCGTGCTCGTCGAGATGGGGTTCCTGTCCAACCCGCAAGACGAGGCCGCTCTGCAGAGGCCGGACCATCGTCGCCTCGTCGCCGCGGCGATGGCGCGCGCGATCGAGACCTGGTGCGGCGAGACCGGGGTGCTGTACACAGCCGGATGACGGTTGCCGGATCAGCCTCCGCAACCGCAGGGAGCGATCGCGCCGGCCGCTCCGCCCCCGTCTCCGCACACGTCTTCGTTGCCTGAAGACGCGGCCCTTGCCGCTGCCCGAGGCGTCGCCGACATGGTATCCGCATTCCATGCGCGCTGATGAACCCCTTGCCGCACGCAGGCCTGCCGAGGGCCGCGCCAGAGAGTCGCGGGCCACGGCCCAGACGGAGCCTCCTCCCAGGGGCAAGCCGCGCCGACGCCGCCCTGGCGTCTCGGGCAGGCTTGTCGCGCGGCTGGTCGCTGCTGGGATGGTCCTCGCCGTCGTCTGCGCGATCGCAGCCGTTGCCGCCTGGCAGCATTTCTCGCGCGACCTGCCGGACCATGCACGTCTTGCCGACTACGAACCGCCGGTGATGAGCCGGGTCTATGCCGGCGATTCGCGGCTGCTTTCGGAACTTGCCACCGAGCGGCGGATCTTCGTGCCGCTCGTCGCCATCCCGAAGCTCGTGCAGGATGCGTTCGTCTCCGCGGAGGACCAGAACTTCTGGGCGCATCCCGGCATCGACCCGCTTGCGATCGCGCGCGCGGCGTTGACCAATCTGCAGCAGCTCGGCCAGGGGCGGCGCCCGGTCGGCGCCTCGACGATCACGCAGCAGGTCGCGAAGAACATGCTGCTCGGCAACGAGGTCTCGCTCGAGCGCAAGGCGCGGGAGGCGATCCTCGCCCTACGAATCGAGCTGGCGCTGCCGAAGGAGCGGATTCTCGAGCTCTATCTGAATGAGATCTTCCTGGGCCAGGGCGCCTATGGTGTGGCTGCCGCCGCGATGACCTATTTCGGCAAGGCGCTCGACGAGCTCAGCCTCGCCGAGGTTGCCTATCTCGCTGCCCTGCCAAAGGCGCCGAACAACTACAATCCCTTCCGTTTCCCCGACGCAGCCAAGGGCAGGCGCGACTGGGTGCTCGACCGCATGGCGGAGGACCGCGTGATCACCGCCGAAGCGGCGGCTGCGGCGAAGGCGGAGCCGATCGTCGTCCGCCCAGGCCGTCTCGCCCAGCGCGTACCGGCCGAGTATTTCGCCGAGGAGGTGCGCAGGCAGCTGGTCGAGCGCTTCGGCGCGGAAACGACGACCCAGGGCGGCCTGACCGTGCGCACGAGCCTCGACCCGGCGATGCAGGAAGCGGCCGACCGGGCGCTGCGCGAGGGGCTTCTCGCCTGGGATAGGCGCCGTGGCGGCTGGCGCGGCCCGATCGCGCGTATCGAGCTGCCGCCGGCTGAGCTGCGCACCGCCTGGACAGAGGCGCTCGCCGCCGTGCCGCGCCCGGCCGGCGCCCTGCCGTCGTGGCGCACCGCCGTGGTGCTCGAACTCGCCGAACAGGAGGCGCGGCTCGGCCTGCTCGAGCGCGCCGCGCGGCCTGGCGTGCCGCCGCAGCCCCGCATCCTAGCCATGCCGTTCTCCGAGATGGCCTGGGCGCGCAAGGCGCTGCCGGAGCAGAGGCTCGGGCCGAATCCCCGGCGTCCGGCTGACGTGCTCGTGGTCGGGGATGTCGTGCTGGTCGAGGTGCTCGAGGCCGAGGTCGCGCAGCCGGCGCAGCGCGGGCGGCCAGCGCGCCCAGGCCTGCCAGAGCGCCTCGCACTGAGGCAGATCCCGGAGATCGAGGGCGCCCTGGTCGCGCTCGACCCCAACACCGGCCGGGTGCTCGCCCTCTCTGGCGGGTGGAGTTTCGAGCGCTCCTGGTTCAACCGCGCGACTCAGGCCAACCGCCAGCCCGGGTCGAGCTTCAAGCCCTTCGTCTATCTCGCAGCGCTCGAGCGCGGCATCTCGCCGGTGCAGAAGATCCTCGATGCTCCCTTCGTCGTCGACATGGGCCCGGGTCTGGGGCGCTGGCGGCCGACCAACTACAACGCCGGCGAGTTCAGCGGCCCAACGCCGATGCGAGTCGGGATGGAGAAGTCGAAGAACCTGATGACCATACGCCTTGCCGAACTCGTCGGCCTCGACAGCGTCGCCTCTGTCGCTGCCCGCACCGGGGTGATGCCGAACATGCCCAGGAACTACGCGATGGCGCTGGGTGCCGGGGAGACCACGGTCCTGCGCATGGCCGCGGCTTATGCCGTGTTCGCCAATGGCGGGCGGGCGGTGACGCCGACCCTGATCGACTCGGTGCAGGACAGGCACGGCCGGGTGATTTGGCGCGCCGACGGCCGGGTGTGCGAGGCGTGCGCCGCAGAATCGCCCTCGCCAGCGCCGCCGGAGATGCCCGACAACCGGCCTGTGGCGACCGATCCGGGCAGTGCCTTTCAGATGGTGTCGATGCTGCAGGGGGTGATCCAGCGTGGAACCGGCGGCCGCGCGGCGATCGACCGTCCGGTCGCCGGCAAGACCGGCACCACGAATGACTTCCTCGATGCCTGGTTCGTCGGCTTCACGCCTGACCTGGTCGCTGCCGTCTGGGTCGGCTTCGACGAGCCGCGGCCCTTGGGCAACAACGAGACGGGTGGGCTTGTCGCGGCGCCGATCTTCGCTGCCTTCATGCGCGAGGCTCTCGCCGGCCGCCCCGCCGTGCCGTTCCGCACTCCGCCCGGGCTGAGGATGGTCCGAATCAACGCCGAGACAGGCGAGCCCGCCGCCCCGGGCGACCGAAACACGCTGATGGAGGCGTTCAAGCCGGGCACCGAGCCGGGTGCTGCGGGGGCGGCTGCGGGCGTGCTCGCGGGCCGCAGCGCGGAGAGCGATCCCTCCCTCCCCCCGCGCGGCCCCGCAGCCGCCCTGGACGCGAGCCTCGGCGGGCTTTATTGACGCCGCCGCCCTTGCCACTGGAGTGCTCCCCATGCGCGCCGATATCGCCGCGCTTTCCGAGCAGATCGCCGCTTCGGTCGGTCTGCTGAGGAGGCATCTTTGACTGGGATTCCGCGGTCCTGAGGCTTGAGGAGCTGAACGCCCGCGCCGAGGACCCGAACCTCTGGGACAGGCCGGAAGAGGCGCAGAAGCTCATGCGGGAGCGGAACAGGCTCGCCGACGCGATCGAGGGCGTGCGGGCACTCGAACGCGAGGTCGCAGACGCGCTCGAACTGATCGCTCTCGCGGAAGCGGAGGGCGACGAGGCGACCGCCGCAGCCGCCGAGGCCGATCTCCGCCGGCTCGCCGAAGACGCCAAGCGACGCGAGATCGAGAGCCTCCTCTCCGGAGAGGCTGATGGCAATGACTGCTTCGTCGAGATCAACGCCGGAGCGGGCGGCGTCGACGCGCAGGACTGGGCGGAGAGGCTCGCGCGCATGTACACCCGCTGGGCCCAGGCGCACGGCTACAGGGTCGAGGTGATCGACCGCTCCGACGGCGAGCAGGCGGGAATCAAGTCCACGACCCTGCGGATCAGCGGACCGAACGCCTATGGCTGGCTGAAGACGGAGAGCGGCGTGCACCGGCTCGTGCGCATCAGCCCCTTCGATGCGAACGCGCGCAGGCAGACTTCCTTCGCTTCGGTTGGCGTCTCTCCGGTGGTCGACGACACGATCTCGATCGAGATCAACCCGGCCGACCTTGAGGTCGACACGATGCGCTCCTCCGGCGCCGGAGGGCAGAACGTCAACAAGGTGGAGAGCAAGGTGCGCATCAGGCACCTGCCCACCGGGATCGTGGTCGAGAGCAGCCAAGAGCGTAGCCAGCACCAAAACCGGGCGATCGCTCTCGAGATGCTCCGCGCACGGCTCTACGAGCTTGAGCTGCAGAAGCGCGAGCAGGCGGCGCAAGCCTCCGCCCCGGTCAAGACAGAGATCGGCTGGGGCCACCAGATCAGGAGCTACGTGCTCCAACCGTACCAGATGGTGAAGGACCTGCGCACGGGCGTCGAGAAGGGCAATCCTGGCGCGGTTCTCGATGGCGAGATCGACGACTTCCTTGCCGCCGCGCTCGCGCAGCGGGTGAAGTCGACGCGGTCGGAGGCGTCTGCCCAGGCCGAGCGCTGAGGGAAAGCCGCCGGCCCGACGCCTGCTCAGGCGAGCGCCTTCGCCGCCTCGAGCACCTCAGCCGCGTGGCCCTCGACCTTCACCTTCTTCCAGGCCTTGGCGATCCTCCCCTCCCTGTCGACGAGGAAGGTCGATCGGAGCAGGCCGACCGACCGCCGGCCCATGAACACCTTCTCGCCCCAGGCGCCATAGGCCTGGGCGATCGCATTGTCCGGGTCGGAGGCGAGGGGGAAGGTGAGATTGTACTTCGCGGCGAACTTCTCGAGAGCGGGCAGAGGGTCCTTCGAGATGCCGATGACGTCGATGCCGAGGTCGTTGAACTGGGCGAGCGCCGCGTTGAAGTCGCAGGCCTCGGTGGTGCAGCCGGGCGTGTCCGCCTTCGGGTAGAAATAGACGACGAAGGGCTTGCCCTTCAGCAACTCGGTCGAGACGGTTCGGCCGCCGGTGGCAGGGAGGGAGAAGGCGGGGGCGAGGTCGCCGACCTCCGGGCCAGATGGCGCCGGAGCGGCGGACGGTGCTGGCGCTTTGGGCGCCTTCGCCGCCGGCTTCGCTGTCGTCTTCCCGGCGGGCTTCGCCGCCGTCTTCGCCACAGGCTTCGTGGCAGGCTTCGCCGCCGGCTTCACCGATGCCTTGGCGACTGCGGCCTTGGCGGGTGGCTTTTTCGCGGCGGTCGCCTCAGCCGCGGGCTTCGCGGGCGGCTTCTTCGCTGCGGCCTTGGCTGCGGTCCTGGCAGAGGGCTTGGCGGTCGTTTCGGTCTTTGCCGTCTTCGCCATCGTGTTCTCCCCCATCTCGTCTCGGTCGCGTCCCTGTTGCGTGCCCGCTACGAGGCCCGGGGCTCCCCGACATGGCGAAGGAAGGCCTCCCTGACCGCGGCGGCGCACGCGTTGATCTGGGCGGAGACCTCGGCGAGGTCAACAGCACCCGCTGCGCGGGCGATCGCCTGAGCGACCGGCTCAGGCAGCTCCGCTTCCGCGCGCGGCTTGCCGACGGTCAGCCGCAACAGCCCCTGGACGGTGCGGAACAGCCGAGCGGCCCTGGCGAGCGCGGCATGCTCCCCCTTCTCGAGAACGCCTGCGCGGGCGAGCCTCGCGAGCGCCTCGGTCGTTCCGGTCGCGAGCACGGAAGGATTGCGCGGCGCGTGCACGAGCTCGAGCACCTGGGCGATGAATTCGAGCTCGAGCAGGCCGCCGTCGCGGTACTTCACATCGAGCGGCCCGAAGGGCGGCAGCTCGCGCGCGATCCGCGCTCTGAGCGCCGCTGCATCCGCCCGCAGCTTCGCCGCGTCGCGCGGCCTCGTCAGCGCCGACCGGATGGCCGCCGTGACGCGGCGGGAAAGCCCGGGCGGGCCTGCGACCACTCGCGCCCGAGTGAGCGCCATGTGCTCCCAGGTCCAGGCATCCTCGGCGTGGTAGCGGGCGAAGGCATCAAGCCGCACGGCGATCGGCCCCTTGTTGCCCGAGGGCCTGAGCCGCATGTCGACGTCGAACAGCTTGCCCGCGCCTGAGGGAGCGGTGATCGCGGCGACGAAGGCGGAGGCCAGACGCGTGAAGTACTCAGGCGGGGTGAGCTTCCTGCCCTGGCCGCCCTTCGCGGCTTCGGCTGCCGGGTCGTGGTCGTAGATCAGGATGAGGTCGAGATCCGAGGCAGCCATCATCTCGCGGCCGCCGAGCTTGCCGAGAGCGACCACCGCCATCGCTCCGCGCGCGATCCGACCGTGCCTGCGGGCGAAGTCCTCCGCCACGCGCGGCAGGAGCGCGGCAAGCGCCGCGTCGACGAGGTCGGCGCGAGCGCGGCCGGCCGCATCCGCGTCCATCGAGCCGTCAAGCGTTGCCGCGCCGATCAGGAAGGCGCGCTCGTGCACCACGCGCCGCACAGCGTCCATCGCCTCCTCAAGATAGTGGCAGTCGGCAAGCGCTGCCTCGAGCCCGGTGTCGACCGCCGGCACCTCGCCGGTCAGCAGCCCCTCGATCGCGGCCGGATGGGTGGCAAGGTGGTCGGCGAGCAGGGGGGCGGCGCCGAACACCGCCGCCACCTTGTCGAGCAGCGCTTTGTTGCGCTGCAGAAGCGACAGGATCTGCACGCCGGCGGGAAGCCGGTTCAGGAAGGAATCGAACCGGGCGAAGGCGGCGTCAGGATCCTGCTGTCGCGCAAGCGCCGCAAGCAGCGCCGGCATCAGTTCCGTGAGCAGCTCGCGCGCACGCTCGCTCCTTGTCGCGCGCGGGCGGCCATGGTGCCAGGCGCGCACGGCGGCGGCGACCGAGGCGGGGTTCGCGAACCCCATCCCCTTGAGTGTGGCGAGCGTCTCCGGGTCGTCCTTCGCGCCGGTGAAGACGAGGCTGCCTGGCCCGGCGAGGTCGGGCACCGTCTCGAACAAGGCCGAATAGGCGGCCTCGACGTCGCGCAGAACGGCGGTCAGCGCCGCAGCAAAGGTCTCCGTGTCGGGGAAGCCTGCGAAGGTGGCGACCGCAGAGAGCGCTCCCGGGTCCTCGGGCAGGGAGTGGGTCTGCCGGTCCTCACGCATCTGCAGCCTGTGTTCGATCCGGCGCAGGAAGTCGTAGGCGCGGGCGAGCGCGGCCTCGGTCTCCGGAGCGATCAGGCCGGCGCGGGCGAGCGCAGCGAGCGCGTCCCTGGTCCTTGGCGTGCGCAGCTTCGGGTCCCGCCCGCCCCAGATCAGCTGCTGCACCTGCACGAAGAACTCGATTTCGCGGATTCCTCCCCGGCCGAGCTTGAGATTGTGGCCTGCCACGGCGATTTCGGCGCCGCCGCGATGGGCCTGGATCTGGCGCTTGATCGCACCGATGTCCTGGATCGCGGCAAAGTCGAGATGCTTGCGCCAGACGAAGGGGCGGAGCTCAGCGAGAAAGGCGTTGCCGGCGGCGATGTCGCCTGCCACCGGGCGCGCCTTGATCATCGCCGCGCGCTCCCAGTTCTGCCCAAGGCTTGAATAGTAGGTGTGCGCGGCCTCCACCGAGACGGCGAGCGGCGTCGCTGCCGGGTCGGGGCGGAGGCGGAGATCGGTGCGGAAGACATAGCCGTCGGCGTTCCGCTCCTCCATCAGCCGCACGAGATCACGCGCGAGGCGGACGAAGAATGCCGTCGGGTTGTCGCCGTGATAGGCTTGGCAGGCATCGAACAGCACGACGAGGTCGACATCGCTCGAATAGTTCAGCTCGCGCGCCCCGAGCTTGCCCATCCCCAGTACGATCAGCCCGCTTCCCCTCGCCGGGTCGTCGCGGTGGCGCAGCCTGAGCGATGGGCCGGCATGCGCGAGCAGATGCCGCACCGCAGCCGACAGGGTCGCCTCAGCAAGATCGGACAGCGCTGCGGTAACCTGCGCGACATCCCAGGCGCCGTCGATATCGGCGGCGCCGATGATCAGCGCGCCGCGCCGCTTGGCACGCCTGAGCGCTGCGGCGATCTCGGCGCGACCCGCTTCGGGGCGCGCTTCCTGGGCGAGGTCGCCGAGCACGGCGGCGAAGGCTGGGTCCGGCCCCTCAGCGAGAAACGAGGCCATCGTCCCCTGCTCGCGCACGGCAAGCCCCGCGAGATAGGGGCTGTTGCCGAAGATCGCGTCAAGCAGCGCCTGGGCGGCCGGGTCTCCGGCCGGGTCGGGGCCTGCCGTGGGGTCTTCGATACGCCGCTCCTGCCAGGCAGCCCGCCAGCGTTCGTGCCAGCGCTCTGCGGCCTCGAGGTCGTGCGCCCGGGGCGGGATCGCGATCTGCATCGCCGCCGAGCCTCGCCGCCGCCTCCGCAACCGGTCAAGCGGGGGAGGCGGGCTTGATCCGCCGGGCGGGCCGCGCGCTCCGCTTCCTCGCAGCGCTCGTGCTCATGCTCGCCGTCGCTGCCGCGGCAGGGATCGGCGCTCTCGCTTGGCGCCTGTCGCAGGGCCCGATCCCGATCGGCCAGCTCGCCCGGGCGATGGAGGACCACCTCAACCGCAGCGCGAACGGTTTCCGCCTCTCGATCGGCTCCGCGGCGATTGCCTGGGAGGGGTTCGGCGGCGGCGTGGACCGGCCGCTCGATGTTCGGGTCGCCAATGTACGACTGTTCGATGCCGCCGGGTCGGAGGTCGCGTTCCTGCCGGAGGGGGAGGTCTCGCTTGGTCTGCGCGCGCTTCTGCTCGGGCGGTTCGAGCCGCGTGCCGTCAGGGTCACTGGGCTCAGGATGCTGTTCGTGCGCGCCGAGGACGGGGCGGTCTCGCTCGACCTCGGCCGTGGCGAGGCGGCCGCGAACAGCGAAGAGACCGGCCTGCCGCCCGACAACGACCTCGGCCTTCTCGCAGCCCTCGGCCTCGGCCCGGCGCCTGCTGGGACTGTGCCGCGCTTCGCTGAGCTCCGCCTCCTCGTCGTCACGGCAGCGGACATCACGGTGGAGGACCGCCAGCTCGGCGCGGTTTGGCGCATCCCCGCGGCTGACCTCGCGCTGCGCCGCCGCCCCGTCGCAGACGGCTCTGCGATCGTCGTCGAGGCAAGTGGAGAAGCGGTCGCGGCGGCGGCGCGCCTGCCCGTCCGGCTCGCAGCCGAACTGCTTCCCGACGGCAGGATCGAGGCGGAACTCGCGCTCGAGACCGCCTCGCCGGCGGCGATTGCAGCCGCGCTGCCGGCGCTTGCGCCGCTCTCGGCAGTCGAGGCGCCGCTTGCGGCGACGCTCTACGCCTCGCGCGCGGCGGACGGCTCGGTCGCGGCGATGCGGGTGCGCGCAGCGCTTGCTGCGGGGCAAGTGACGATCCCCGGCGCAGCGCCGCTTCCGATCACCTCCGGCCTGCTCGACCTACGCTACGCAGCCTCGGCCGTTACCCTCGACTCCTTCACCCTCGTGCTGCCGGGGGCGGAGGGCCCCTCTCCCACCATCACCGCCTCTGGCGCCGGCGTACCCGACCAGGACGGGTCCTGGATCGCGGAGGCGCGGGTGCGGCTGGATGCGGTCGCGATTGCAGACCTGCCGAGGCTCTGGCCTGAGGGTCTCGCGCCGAACGAGCGGCGCTGGATCGTCGCCAATGTCACGGGCGGGGTGGCGAAGGACCTCGACGTCACCCTTCGCGCCTCCGTGCCAGCGTCGCTCGACGACGTCGTGCCGGACCGGATTTCCGGCAGGGTGCGCGGCGAGGACCTCACCGTGCATTACCTGCGGCCGATGCCGCCCGCGGAAGGGGTCGCCGCCGAGCTTGTCTTCGCAGGCCTTGCCGAGATCGACATCGAAACGCGTGGCGGCCGCGTCGGCAGGATCGCCATCCCCGAAGGCAGAGTGCGGCTCTACGATCTCGACCGGCGGCCGAACATGGCTTCGGTGACGCTCAGGATCGAGGCGCCGGTCGCGGACGCGCTGGCGCTGATCTCCCACCCGAAGCTCGACCTCGTGGGTCGTCGCGTTGGCCCGCCGCCCGGGATCACGGGCAGGGGCGAGATCGCGCTGTCGGTCGGCTTCCCGCTGCTCGATGCGCTCGGCGTCGACGAACTCGACGTCAGCCTCAGCGCGCGGGCGAGCGAGGTGCGTGTGCCCGGCATCCTTGCTGGCCGCGACTTCGACCGCGCCCGCGTGGAGCTTTCGGCCAACCGCGACGGTCTGAGGCTCTCTGGCGCCGGCGCCTTCGGCCCGGTCACCGCGGAGGTGGCCGGGGAGATCGATTTCCGCGCAGGCCCCCCGATGCAGGTGGTCGAGCGGTTTTCCGCGAAAGTGCCGCCGCAGGAGGGTCTGCCCGCGCTGTTCGGCCTAGACCTCGCGCCGTGGCTGACCGGGCCGGTCGGCGCTGAGGCGATGATCGAGACGCGGCGCAACGGCCAGGCGACGGCCACCGTGAAGGCCGACCTCGCGCAAGCGAGGCTCGCCGTCGCGGAACTCGGCGTCGAGAAGGAGGCCAGGCGTCAGGGCTCGGCGGAAGCCCGTCTGTCGCTGACGGCAGGGCGACTGACAGCCGCCGAGGTGACGCGGCTCGATGCCGGCGAGATCTCCGGGCGGGCGCGCTTCTGGCTCGGCCGGGACGGCAGGCTTGAGCGGATCGAGGTCGCGGAGGCGCGGCTCGGGCCGTCGCGCCTTTCCGGCAGCGTTCGGCTGCCCGAACGCCCGGGCGGGAATTACGCCGTGGCCCTGCGGGCGCCGGTGATCGACCTCTCCCGCAGGAGCCGGCAGGCGGAGACGGCTGCCGCAGGCCAGGACCAGGCGCAGCCCGGGGTTCTGGTCGATGCGGTGATCGACCGGCTGGTCTTCAGGGACGGGCATGAGCTGCGCGAGGTGCAGGGCAGCGGCCTCTACGCGCGCGGGGTGATCGCCAGCGGCGAGGCCTCGGCGCGGGCGGGCGAGCGCGGCACGATCCGGGCGAGAGTCGCTCCAGAGGGGGCGGCCAGGCGGTCACTCCTGCTCACGGCCGACGATGCGGGCGCTGCGCTCGACGCTCTCGACGTGCTCTCCTCGATGTCGGGCGGGACGCTCACGATCCGCGGCACCTTCGAGGACGGCCTGCCCGGGAGCCCGCTCGTCGGTGAGGCGGAGCTCCTCGACTTCCGGCTACGCGAGGCGCCGGCCGCTGCCCGCGTGCTGCAGGCGATGACGCTCTACGGCGTGCTCGACCTCGCCCGCGGGCCCGGCGTGTCCTTCACCCGCGCGGTCGCCTCCTTCACCTGGGACGACCAGCGCCTCGAGCTGCGCGACGCGCGCGCGATCTCGCCCTCGCTTGGCTTCACCGCCAAGGGCACGATCGACCGCGTGCGCCAGAGCATCGACCTCGAAGGCACGATCGTCCCGGCCTATGTGTTCAACTCCCTGCTCGGCAGGATCCCGCTGATCGGGCGTATCTTCTCGCCTGAGGCGGGAGGCGGGGTGTTCGCCGCGAGCTACCGCGTGCGCGGGCCGCTCTCCGACCCAGAGGCGAGCGTGAACCCGCTTTCGGCTCTCACGCCGGGCTTCCTGCGCGGCCTGTTCGGCATCTTCGAGGGGGGCCAGTCTGGGCCGCCGGCCACGCCTCCCGCCGACATCCAAGACCGAACGCGCGGCGGTTGAGGCGGCGCTTAACCGCCGATTAGTCTGGTCCGGGCATCTTCCCGGGCGAACAGGCACCGGTGAGGGGACCCCGATCGTGCGACTTGCACCCCCAATCGCCGCCGGAATCGCAAGCTTCGGCGCCCGTGTCGGGCTGACGACCCGCGTGGTCGCAACCGGCCTAGTCGCGACCGCGCTCACTGTCGCGGCGATGGCGGCCTGGTCGGTCCGCTCCTTCGAGCAGCACGCCTACGCTCAGGCGCAGGCGAACCTCGAGGCGAATCTGCGCGCGCTCAAGCGCGAGGTCGGCAGGCTCGGCCAGGGCTTCTCGCTGGACGGCGAGAGGCTGCTTGCCGGAAGCGAGCCGCTGAACGGGCGCAACGACATCGTCGACGCGGTGAAGCAAGTCACCGGCGGTGTGGCGACGATCTTCCAGGGCGATCTTCGAATCGCCACCAACGTCACCCGCCCTGACGGGTCGCGCGGCACAGGCACGAGGCTCGCCCCCGGTCCTGCCTACGAAGCGGCGATCACGCGCGGCCAGACCTATCGCGGCCGGAACGAGATCTTGGGCCGCGACCATCTGACCATCTACGAGCCGATCCGCGACTCGGCGGGAAGGCAGGTGGGCCTGTTGTTCGTCGGCGTTCCGGTCGACCAGATTGCCGCGGCGGTGGACAGCAAGCTCGCCGAGGCGGCGATGGTCGGCGCCGCGGCACTGATCGTCGCGGCGCTGCTCGTCGGCTTCGCTGTGCGGTCCTCTCTTGCCCCGCTGCGGCAGCTCGCCGCCGCGACGTGCAAGGTCGCCGAGGGTGATTTCGCCGCCGCCGTGCCGGGGCTGCGGCGGCGCGACCAGGTGGGGGACCTTGCCCGCGCCGTCGCCACCCTGCAGGCAGAGGCGGCCGCCGCAGCGGAGGCGCGCGCCGAAGCGGAGGCCGAGCGCGCCCGCGCAGCCGCCGAGCGCCGCGAAGCGAGGCTGCGCACGGCAGATGGCTTCGAGACGCAGGTGATGGGTGTGGTGCGGCGCATGGCCGAGGCTGTCGGGACGCTCGAGCAGACAGCGTCGCGCATTGCCGAGACTGCGCGGCAGAACGTCGCTCTCTCGACCGAGGTCGCCGCCGCTGCCGGCGAGGCGGCGGCAAGCGTGAACGGTGCCGCCGCTGCTGCCGAGGAACTCTCCGCCTCGATCGGCGAGATCTCACGCCAGGTGTCGCAGGCTGCCGCAGTCGCTGCTTCCGCCGCCGCAGAAGGCAGCGCGACGGTGCGCAAGGCGGCGGAGGCGCTGCAGGCGCAGAACGGCGGGCTCGGCAGCGCGGTCGAGGGCTTCCTTGGGGAGCTCCGCGCGGCGTGAGCGAGGCGGCGCGGGGCGCAGGCCCGGCGTGAGAGACCGCCCGGAAGCGGCTGCCGCGGAAGGCCGCCCACTTCCCATTGAGCGCTTTCGGTGCTGACAAGCCCGACATTCGCTCCGTTCCGCACGCCGGAACTGTTGCCCCGTGGCTCGCGGCAGTGAAGTCTCAGACCGTCTCGGGCGGCTCCCAAGCTGACGCTCGGATGAAGCCGCCGCCGAGCACGCGCGCGCCGTCGTAGAACACCGCCGCCTGGCCTGGGGCGACCGTGGCGGGCGCGTCCATCGTGATTCGGGCGACGTCGCCGTCCCAGGACACCTCCGCCGGTGCCGGCGCCTCGCGCCCACGCAGCTTGGCGGCGCAGCGCAGCGGGCGGTCGGGCGGGGCGATCAGCCAGTTCACCTCTCCGGCCTCGAGGCGCCTACGCCCGAGTGCGGCGCGCGGGCCCACGACGACGCGGCGGCTTCGGGCATCGAGGCGGAGCACATGCATCCGCTCCCCCCCGTCGCGGCTTGCCGCGCCGAGCCCCTTCGCCTGGCCGACCGTGTAGCGGGCGATGCCGCGATGGGTGCCGAGCACGCGCCCGTCCTCGGTGACGATCTCTCCGGGCGCTGCCGCCTCCGGCCGCAGCTTTGCGACGAGCTCGGCATAGGAACCTGAGGGCACGAAGCAAATGTCTTGGCTGTCCGGCTTCTCAGCCACCGGCAGGGAGAGCCGCGCGGCGTGCGCGCGCACCTCCGCCTTCGTCATCCCCCCGAGCGGGAAGCGTAGGAAGGGAAGATCCTCGCGGCGTATCGCGAAGAGGAAGTAGGACTGGTCGCGTACCCCGTCCGCGGCGGCGGCGAGCGCAGGCCCGTCTGCGGCCGCGACGATCCGGGCATAGTGGCCGGTCGCGAGCGCGTCGGCGCCGAGGTCGCGCGCGATTTCCAGAAGGTCGGCGAACTTGAGCCTCTGGTTGCAGCGCACACAGGGGATCGGCGTCAGCCCGCTCGCATAGGCATCCGCGAAATCCTCGATCACGGCCGCGCGGAACCGGGCTTCCATGTCGAGGACGTAATGGGGGATGCCGAGATGGTCGGCCACCCGGCGGGCGTCGTGAATGTCCTGCCCGGCGCAGCAGGCGCCCTTCCGCCCGAGGGCGGCGCCGTGGTCGTAGAGCTGCAGCGTGATGCCGACGACCTCGTGCCCGGCTTCGGCGAGCAGGGCGGCGACCACGGAGGAGTCGACCCCTCCCGACATGGCGACGACGATTCGCATGGCGGTGAGGTGCAGCCCCCGGAGCGAGGCGTCAAGGCAAGGCCTGGCGGAACCGAGACCCGGTGCTCGCCCGGCCCCGACCGCCCGGCTGGCCGCGGCACGGGCTCAGGGCCATCAGCGCGCGGCTTCGAGCCCCATCTGCCAGAACCGCGCCTCGAGCCGGCAGGCCTCCTCGAAGGTACGCGCAAGCCCTGCGAAGCGCGCCTCGGCCCCGCGTGCGGCGCCAAGCCGGTCGAGCCGCGCGATCGCCTCCGATGCCACCGCCTGGAACTCCGCCCCGGCATACATCGCCCGCCAGGCGTCGTAGCGGTTCCCTTCGCGGACGAGGCAAGGGTCGGCCGTCATGCGCGCTGCGATCTCGGCATAGCCGATCACGCAAGGTGCGAGCGCGACCTCGAGGTCAAGCACATCGCCCGCAAGCCCGCGCTCGAGCACATAGCGCGTGTAGGCCATCGTCTCCTCGGCTTCGGCTTCGGCCTCCATCTCCGCTTCCGTGATGCCCCAGCCTGCGCAGAACTCCACATGCAGCCGCATCTCGTGGTTGAGCAGGGCATCGAGTGTCGCTGCGGCACTGCGCATGTCGGCGAGCGTGGCGTGCTTGAACACAGCGAGCGCATAGGCGCGGGCGAAATGGATCAGGAACAGATAGTCCTGCGTCAGATAGCGGCGGAACGCAGCCTCGGGGAGCGTTCCATCGGCGAGCCCGCGCACGAAGGGGTGGCCGACATAGGCTTCCCAGGACGGCCGCGCCGCCTCGCGCAGCCGCGCGAACAGTGTGCCCGGAGCGGCGATCGCGTCCCCTGCCACTGCCTGCCTCAGCGCTTCTGCGCGTTGCGGGTCGCCTTGGGCAGCCGCACCGTCAGCCCGTCGAGCTCCTCGGTCATGACGATCTGGCAGCCAAGCCGCGAGGTCTCCTCCAGGCCGAAGGCGAGGTCGAGCATGTCCTCCTCGTCCTCTGTGGGCGGCTGGAGCAGCTCGTACCATTTCGGATCGACAATGACGTGGCAGGTTGAGCAGGCGAGGGAGCCCTCGCAAGCGCCCTCGATGTCGATGCCGTGCCGGTGCGCGATCTCGAGCACGGAGAGCCCGAGCGGGGCATCGACCTCGCGGCGCGTTCCGTCCCGCTCGATGAATATCATCTTCGGCATGTCGGGAGACCCTCGTTTTCAGGCCCGGGCTCGGCTGGCCTCGTGCGCGGCCGCGAGCGCGGCCACCGCATAGTCCACATCCGCCTCGGAGGTAAAGCGCCCGAGCCCGAGGCGGAGCGTCCGCGACGCCGCCTCACGCGTGAGCCCGAGCGCGGTCAGCACATAGGAGGGCGCGACCTCGGCTGAGGAGCAGGCGGAGCCCGTCGAGACGCAGAGCTCTGGGCAGGCGCGGATCAGCGCCTCGGCGGTCGCGCCAGGGAAGGTGAGGTTGAGGTTGCCTGGGATCCTTGCCTCGGCGCTGCCGTTCAGCACGATGCCGGGGATCGCCCGCTCGAGCCCCTCGCGCAGCCGCTCGCGCAGCCGGCCGATACGCACGGCCTCCTCGGCCATCTCGGCCGCAGCGATCCGGCAGGCCTCGCCTAAGCCCACGACCAGAGGCGCGGGCAGGGTGCCGGAGCGAAGCCCACGCTCCTGCCCGCCGCCGGAGAAGAGCGGTGCGAGGCGCGCGCGCGGCCTGCGCCGGACATAGAGCGCGCCTACGCCCTTAGGCCCGTAGAGCTTGTGGCCGCTGATCGAGGCGAGGTCGATGCCGAAAGCTTCGACATCGAGCGGGATCTTCCCAGCGGCCTGCGCAGCGTCGGTGTGGAAGAGCGCGCCTTTCGCCTTCGCAACAGCAGAGACGGCAGAAAGGTCCTGCACCACGCCGATCTCGTTGTTCACGGCCATGACTGAGACGAGCAGGGTGCGTTCGTCCACAGCGGCGGCGAGGACGTCAGGGTCGAGCAGGCCGTCCGCACGGACGGGCAGCACCACCGGCTCGAACCCCTCGGCCGCAAGCTCGGCAACGCTCTCGAGGACGCATTTGTGCTCCGTCGCCACCGTCACGATACGCCTGCGCTCGCTGCCATGCGCAGCGGCGAAGCGGGCAGCGCCCTTGATCGCGAGGTTGTTGCTCTCTGTCGCGCCGGAGGTGAAGACGATCTCGCGCGCCTCGGCGCCGATCAAGGCCGCGACGGCTTCGCGCGCTGCCTCGACCGCCGCCTCCGCCTCCCTGCCGAGGCGATGCTCGATGCTGTGGGGGTTGCCGAAACGCTCCGTGAACCACGGCAGCATGGCCTCAACGACCCGCGGGTCGCAGGGCGTGGTCGCCTGGTTGTCGAGATAGACTGGGCGGTTGCGCGGCGGCAGCGCGTTCATGGCGTTCAGATCTGGTCAGGCGGCCTGCCGCGCAAGCCGTGCCGCCATCGCTCGGTAGGCGTCGAGGAAGGCGTCGACATCCGCCTCCGCGGCCGTCCAGGGAAGCGAGACGCGGATCGCCTCGCCGGCAGCCGCGCCGAGGCCCATCGCCTCGAGCACGTGGCTTCGCCCGACCTTGCCCGAAGAGCAGGCGGCGCCTGCCGAGACGGCAACCCCGGCAAGGTCGAGCGCCATCACCTGGGTTGCCGCGGCGACGCCTCTGAGGGCGAGGCAGAGCGTGTTGGGAAGCGTCTCCGCTCCGCCCGAGACGACGCGCGCGGCCGGAACGGTGGCGCCGAGGCCCGCGACGAGTCGCGCCTTGAGCCCGGCGAGGCGTTCCGCCCCTCCCTGCCGACGCCAAGCCTCCGCTGCCTCGACCGCGGCGGCGAGGCCAGCGATCGCCGGCAGCGGTTCCGTGCCTGCGCGCAGGCCCCGCTCCTGCCCGCCGCCGCGGATCAGCGCGGAAGGGTGCACCTCCCCGACCACCACGAGAGCGCCTGCCCCCTTCGGCCCTCCCGCCTTGTGGCCAGAGAGGGCCAGGGTGTCGGCAGATGCGACCGCCTCCGCGAGCGAAACCCGCCCAGGCCCCTGCACCGCATCGACATGCAGGAGCGCGCCGAAGCGCCGGCAAAGGGCGGCTGCCTCGACGACCGGCTGCACTGTTCCGGTCTCGTTGTTGGCGAGCATCAGACAGACGAGGGCAGGGCGCGCGTCCTCCGCCAGACGCTCGGCAAGAGCAGCGAGGCTGACGACCCCCTCGCTGTCGACCGGCACCGGCTCTGCCCCCTCGACGGCGCGTCTGACGCAGTCATGCTCGGTCGCTGAGACGAGGACACGCCTGCCCTGGGCGGCGAAGCCAGCGACCGCGAGAGCGTTCGCCTCCGTGCCTCCGGAGGTGAAAGCGATCGCTGCAGGCCGGACGCCGAGCACGGCAGCGAGGCGCTCGCGTGCCGACTCGAGCACGCGGCGCGCGGCGCGCCCCTCGCTGTGCACGGAGGCGGGGTTGCCGAGGACATCGAGGGCCTCGATCGCCGCCTGCCTCGCTTCTGGGCGGACCGGCTCGGTCGCGTTGGCGTCGAGATAGGTGCGGCGCATCGCGCGACTCACGGGGCAGCGCTGCCCTGGCCGGGCGCCGGGGGCTGCGTGTCGCTGCGGTCGCGGAGCCGCGCATGCAACGCCCCGGCGCTGCCGAGCACGCGGCGGTGCACCACGTCGTCGAGGGTGACGGAGGCAAGGAAGATCCGTATCTGGTTGCCAAGCTCCTCCCACAGGTCGTGGGTGAGGCAGCGCGCGCGGCCGCCGAGGCAGCCCTGCGGGCTGTTCGCCACGCAGCGCGTCGCCCTGATTGGCTCGTCGACCGCAAGCAGGATGTCTGCGATCCGGGTCTCCGCTGCCGGGAAGGCGAGGCGGTAGCCGCCGCCAGGGCCGCGGGCGGAGACAACGAGCCCGGCGCGGCGAAGCCTGCCGAAGAGCTGTTCGAGATAGGGGAGGGAGATCCCCTGCCGGCCGGCGATCTCGGACAGCGCAATCGGCTTGTCGCTGCCTTGGACGAGGCTTCGCGCCGCGAGCTCCGCCATCGCCATGACCGCGTAGCGCCCGCGCGTGGAAAGGCGCATGCCGGACGTGCCCCGTCAGCCGCCTTCGCCTGCGGAAGCAGGCGTGCGGGGCTTGCGCGCCTCAGCCTCGAGTGCGGCGAGCCGCGCGGACAGCGCGGCGATCTCGGCCCGCAGCTGCTCGAGGCTCCGCAAGCCTGGGTCGAGGGTCTCGTCGCAGGGGGTTCCGTAGGGCAGAAGATCGGCCCCGGCAGGGCGGCGATCGACCGGGCGTGCGGGGATGCCGACCACGGTCGCGCCCGCCGGCACGTCCGACACGACGACGGCATTGGCGCCGACGCGCGCGCCTTCTCCGACGACGATCGGCCCGAGCACCTTTGCGCCGGCGCCGAGGATCACCCCGTTGCCGACGGTGGGATGCCGCTTCCCGGCGACCAGGGAGGTGCCGCCGAGGGTGACCTGGTGGTAGATGAGAATGTCGTCGCCAAGCTCCGCCGTCTCGCCGATCACCACCCCGTCGCCATGGTCGATGACAAGACGGCGGCCGATCCGCGCGCCTGGGTGGATCTCTATGCCGGTCAGAATCCGGGCGAGGTGGGACAGAAGCCGCGCGGGCAAGCGTATGCGCCAGGTCCACAACCTGTGGGCGAGGCGATGGATGGCGACCGCATGCAGCCCTGGGTAGCAGAGCAGCACCTCGAGCCTGGACCTGGCCGCAGGGTCGCGGGCCATGATCGCGTCGATTCCCTCAACCCAGGTCCGCAACATTGTGGTCACGTTTTCTGTGTCATTCGCGCGCGCCAATCACTATAGTCCCGGCTTCCTCGCGGGCAGGGAGTACTCGCGAGGGGTGTCAGGATACTGCGGATGAGCGCGCAAGACGCGCCGGATGGAGGCTAGGGAGTCCGACTGTGGCAGTCAACCATGGCTGCCGGATCGCCCGCCTCCAAAGGAATGCGGTACGCGCGAAGCCGCGCCAGGCGCCCGCCTGGGCGCCAAACTGCAAGGGGGCCGAAGAACAGCATGCCTGAGGTGATGTTCCAGGGGCCGGATGGTCGGCTGGAGGCGCGCTATCACCATGCCAAGCAGCCCGGAGCGCCGATCGCGCTCGTGCTGCACCCGCATCCGCTGCATGGCGGCAATATGAACAACCGTGTCGTCTACACCCTGTATGGTGTGTTCCAGCGCCTCGGTTTTTCGGTGATGCGAGTCAATCTTCGCGGCGTCGGCAAGAGCCAGGGCCGCTATGACGGCGGCGTTGGCGAACTCGCCGATGCCGCCGGCGCGCTCGACTGGATGCAGTCGGTGAACCCGAACTCAGGCCCTGTCTGGGTCGCCGGCTACCAGTGGGGCGCCTGGATCGGCATGCAGCTCTTGATGCGCCGCCCCGAGGTGGGGGGCTTCATCTCGGTCGCCCCGCCCGCGAACCACTTCGATTTCGGCTTCCTCGCCCCCTGCCCGCAATCGGGCCTGATCGTGCATGGCGCCAAGGACGAGATCGTGCCCGAGGCAGCGGTCGCGAAGCTCGTTGCGAAGCTCAACACACAGAAGGGAATCCGGATCGACTACCGCGTGTTCGAGGATTGCGACCATTTCTTCGTCGAGCACTGCGATCGGCTCGCTGAGGCAGCGGAGGAGCATCTGACACTCGCGCTCGGCCGCGACGAGAGGCTCAAGCTCGCCGCTGACTGAAGCGCGCGAGGCGCCGCAAGAGGCGGCACCCGCCCCGGGGACGGGCTGCCGCGGGTCAGGGCAGGTGCCTGGCGCCGACCTGCGGCCGCCCGGCTCAGTCGGGCAGCCTCGGGGCGGGCCTGCGCACCGGCGCACCCATGCTTACCGGGGCTGCTCACCGGGGCGCTGCGCCGGGCAGCACCAGGCACCCGCCCGGCATCGGCTTCGGCACGCCTGTCGTGCCCGGCAGGCTGAGGGGAAGGCCCCGCAGAGAGCGCGCAGCGAGGAAGCCGAAGGCCTGCGCCTCGATCGAATCCCCGTCCCAGCCCTCGTCCTCGGCGCGGCTGAGGGGGGCGGAGAGGGCCTCCGCGAGGGCCCGTATGATGGCGCGGTTGTGCCGCCCGCCGCCGCAGATGATCCAGCGCCTTGGCGCGGCAGGCAGATGCGCCAGCGCCGCAGCGACCGCCCGCGCGGTGAAGGCTGCGAGCGTGGCTGCGCCGTCGGCCGGGGAGAGGCGCTCGAGCCCTGCCGCTATGGCGGCGCGGTGGAAATCCTGCCGGTCGAGGGATTTGGGCGGGCTTGCGGCGAAGAACGGATGCGCGAGAAGCCGAGCGAGCACCGCCTCATCCGCACGCCCCGAAGCAGCGAGCACTCCGTCGCGGTCGAAGGGCAGGCCGGTGTGGCGCCGCGTCCAGTCGTCGAGAAGGGCGTTGCCCGGGCCGGTGTCGAAGGCAAGGATCGTCGCGTCCGCCCCGATCCAGGTGAGGTTCGCCACGCCGCCGAGATTGAGCACGGCGATCGGCCGTGCGAAGCCGGCAAGCAGGGCAGCGTGGAACAGCGGCACGAGCGGCGCGCCCTGCCCGCCCGCTGCGACATCCGCCGAGCGGAAATCGTGCACGACCGGAATGCCTGTCGCCTCAGCAAGCAGACGTGCATCGCCGATCTGCCAGGTTCGCCGCGCCTTCGGCCTGTGCAGCAGCGTCTGGCCGTGGAAGCCGATCGCCCGCACTTCGGACGCCGCGACGCCAGCGTTTGCGAGCAGCGCCCTGGCTGCATCCACGTGCAGGGCGGTGAGCGCCCTCTCGGCCGCGCGGAGTTCGGGATCATCAGGAGCGAGCGCTGCGGCGGCATCGATCAGCGCCCGTAGCCGCTCGCGCAGGGCAGGCGGCATCGGCAGGGTGAGCGCCGGGCCGGAAGCGCCGAGCCTCTCGCCGTCCGTCTCGACCAGAGCCGCGTCGATCCCGTCGAGCGAGGTGCCGCTCATCATTCCGAGATGGAGGCCAAGCCCGTGCCGCCTCGACGCCCCAGGTTTTGCCGCCATCAGCCGACTGTGGTAGGCGAGCGGCTCGTTTCGCAAGACCCGGCCGATGACGACCCCGAACCTCCGCTCAGACTTCCTGCGCACCGCCTGGGAGCGCGGTTTCATCCACCAGTGCACCGACCTCGCCGCGCTTGATGCCAGGCTCGCGGCCGGCCCGCTCGCCGCCTATGTCGGCTATGACTGCACGGCAGACAGCCTGCATGTCGGCCACCTGATCTCGATCATGCTGCTTCGGCTCTGGCAGAGGACGGGCAACCGCCCGGTCGTCCTGCTCGGCGGCGGCACCACGCGGATCGGCGACCCGTCGTTCCGCGACGAGAGCCGCCCGCTTCTGACGGACGCGCAGATCGACGCGAACAAGCGCGGAATCCGCGGCGTGTTCGAGAAGTTCCTCGCCTTCGGCGACGGCCCTGCGGGTGCGATCGAGGTCGACAACGCCACCTGGCTCGATGAGCTCCGCTACATCCCGCTCCTGCGCGAGGTTGGGGTGCATTTCTCGGTCAACCGGATGCTGACGCAGGACAGCGTGCGCCAGCGGCTTGAGCGCGAGCACTCGCTCACCTTCCTCGAGTTCAACTACATGATCCTGCAGGCCTACGACTTCCGCGAGCTCTACCGTCGCTACGGTGTGACGGTGCAGATGGGCGGGTCGGACCAGTGGGGGAACATCGTCATGGGGGCCGACCTGATACGCCGCACCGATCATGCCGAGGCGTTCGGGCTGACAGTGCCGCTGCTCACCACCGCCTCCGGGGCGAAGATGGGCAAGACCGCGCAAGGGGCAGTGTGGCTGAACGCCGACCGGCTTGCCCCGTTCGGCTACTGGCAGTTCTGGCGCAACACCGAGGACCCGGACGTCGGCCGGTTCCTGCGCCTCTTCACCGAACTCCCGCTTGCGGAGATCGCGCGCCTCGAAGCGCTGCGCGGTGCCGAGCTCAACGAGGCGAAGGTCGTGCTCGCGACCGAGGCGACGGCTCTCCTGCACGGCCGCGCGGCTGCCGAGGCCGCGGCGAAGGCAGCCGTGGGCGACAGCGCCGAGGGTCTGCCCGTGGTCGTGGTGCCGGAGCTTGCGACCGGCATCGCCGCCTTCGCCCTGGTCGCGCGCGCCTTCGGGCTTGCCTCGAACGCCGAGGCGCGGCGGCAGATTCGTGGCGGCGGGGTGCGGCTGAACGACGTGCCGGTGACGGACGAGGCGGCGATGATCGGCAGAGCGGCGCTCGCCGAAGGCGGTGCCGCGAGGCTCTCTCTCGGGCGCAAGCGGCACGTGCTCGTCCGCGCTGCCTGAGCGTGCCTGGCGCGGCGCCAGCCGTTCACGCGGATGCGACAAGAATTTCGAGGAATTTCATGTCCACGCCTGTTTCCGGTCAGGCGCGCTGGTGCAGGGTGCGAAGACTGGTCAGCGACGAGGACATCATGGTCAGGATCAAGCGCCCCGCCTCCCTCGCTGCGGCGGCTCTCCGTCTCGCCACAACGACGCCGCTGCACGCGGAAGGGGACCCTGCTGCAGGCCAGCGCGTGTTCAACCAGTGCCGTGCCTGCCACGTGATCGAGAACAATGGGCGCAATGGCGTCGGCCCGAACCTGCACGGCGTGGTCGGCCGCCGCGCCGCCTCGATCGAGAACTTCCGCTACTCGGCGAACATGAAGGAGCTCGGCGAGCAGGGCTGGGTCTGGAACGAGCAGAATCTGCGCGCCTATCTCGCCAACCCGAAGTCGGTGGCGCCGCGCGGCAGCATGGCCTTCCCAGGACTGCGCAACCCGGCGCAGGTCGAGGACGTGATCGCCTATCTCAAGTCCCAGTCCGGCTGATCCCGGTTCGGCTGATCCCGGTTCGGCTGATCCCGCTCCGGTTGACTCCGCTTCGGCTGATCCCGTCCCGGCTCAGGGCCGGAGCGGGTTCGGAAAGGCGCAAGGCCCCGGCGGGGATCCGCGCGCACAACCGCACGCCCCGCAGACGCGACCGGCCCATGCTCCCGCGCTACGCCATCGCCTCTCTGCCGATCGCGGCGATCCCTGCAAGCGCACAGGCCTCGTCGTTTTCTGAAGTGTCGCCGGAGACGCCGACGGCGCCGATCGTCTCGCCTCCCTCGAGAATGAGCAGCCCGCCGGCCACAGGCACGAAGGGCCCGCCATAGGAGGCCATCACGCCGTGGACGAAATGGGCCCTCCGCTCCGCCAACTCTCCCACCTTGCGGGAGGAGAGGCCGAGGGCTAGCGCAGCCCGTGCCTTACCGATCGCGACCTCCGGCCGGGCGAGGCCGGACGGCGCCTGGCGCTGGAAGGCGACCAGCACGCCAGCGGCATCAAGCACCGCCACCGTGAGCGGCTTGCAACCGAGTTCCAGGCCCTTCTGAAGCGCCGCTGCGATCAGGCGGTTTGCCTCCTCGAGTGTGAGAGCGCGCATGCTCCTCTTCCTTCCCGGCAGGGCGCCGCGCCGCGGCGATTCCGGCCCCGCGGTTGACACCATCGCTCCGGCGGGTCTATCCCGCCCAGGCGGTGGCGGCGTAGCTCAGCGGTAGAGCAGGGGAATCATAATCCCTTGGTCGGCGGTTCAAATCCGTCCGCCGCTACCAGAAATCTCCGGCCGAGGCGGCGAGCGGAGGCGTCTGCCACCCCGCGGCCCGGGACCCCCAAAGCCCTGCCACCCCGAGGCCCGCGCCCCCCAAGCCCTGCCACCCCACGCCCCCGCCTGCCGCTTCCGCCGGCGCCGCAGCGACGCCGATCCACCCGGCCGACCGAACCGCGCGTGACAGAGAGTGCCGGCGCACCTGTCGTCGGCAACGCGCGGCGTGGAACGACGCTCCACGCACAGGCGCAGGCATACCAGGCGCGTCCAACACGAAACCTTTAACGAGTCGTTAAATTCTTGTGTCGCGCTTCCGCCTCCGGTTCCTTTCTGCAATGCGCTGGTCGCCACACCTTGGCGGGCCCGCCGGCCGCGCCGCCTTCGAGCTTCTCGAGGAGCGCATCATGCTCGCCGCCCAGCCGGTGGTGGCGATCAGCGGCCCGACGGAGGTGACGATCGGCGGCAACGCCACGCTGACCCTCACCTTCGACAACCAGCCCGACGCATCGCCTGGCAGCGATGTCGGCTATGCGCCCTATCTCGACCTCGTCCTGCCCAGGAACGGGGCGGACGGCGCAGGCCCGGGCAGCGACGCGCCGTTCCAGAACGACGGCATTCGTTTCCTCTCCGCCTCCTATCTCGGCCAGGCTCTGACCTCCACCGTCCTCGAGTTCGACGTCAACGGCGAGGCGATCCACCCCTTCGCGCGCGACGCCTCGGGCGAGCTCCGCGTGGTGCGTGCAGCCGATTACGGGCTCGGCCCAGGCGATGAGCTCGTCGTTCTCACGCTGCCCTTCGGCTCCTTCACGCCAGGCCAGACGCCGCAGCAGATCAGCGTTACGCTCTCCGTCTCGAGCTTCGCCGATGTCGGCGTGGCTCTGCCGATCAGCGCTGTCGGCGGCTTCGCCTTCGGGCGCGACGCGCTGAACAACCCAACGGTCGATGCTCCTGTGCTCGGCCCGGTCGCCGCCGCAACGATCACGCCGACGCTCGTCTCGATCTCAAAATCTTTCAGCGGTGCGGACGGAGAGACCGCGACCGGCCCGAACTTTCTGCGCTCCTACACCCTCTCGCTCGATGTCGCGACCGGCCAGACCCTGACCGACCTCGTGCTGACAGACCGGCTTCCCGATGGAATAGTCGTCACCGGCGCGGCGATCGCCTCGGGCCCGCCCGGAACGATTTCGCTCGATCCGGCGCCCAACGCCCTCACCGTCACCTTCGCAGGGCCGGTGCTCGGTGGTCCGGGAGCGGACGTGGTGGTGCGGGTGGATTTCCACGTCGGCCAAACGCTTGCGCCCGGCGCTCCTGAAACCCCCGTGCTCGACCCAGGCACAGGCGCGCAACGGCCGCTCGCCAACGACCTCTCCGCCACCGCGAGCTGGACGCCGCTCGACCCGCGCGACCTGCCGACGACCGTCACCGTCGACCTACCTGGGCCGGAGAACGTGTTCGTCGCGCGGGCGCTTGCGGTGCAGAAGAGCGTGGCGGTGGTCGGCGGCGGCCCGCCCGAGCCCTTCGACACGCTGCGCTGGACGCTGTCCGCGCAGGTGAGCGACTACTTCTCCTTCGCCGGCCTCGTCCTCTCCGACACGCTCACGGACGGCCAGCGCCTCGACGCGGCAAGCCCGGCGCTGACCGTGCGCGAGGGCGGCGCTCTGATCTACGCCGGCGCCTTCGACCCTGCCAATGTGACGATCGTTGAGAACGCGGACGGAACGACCTCGGTCTCCTTCCGTGTGGCCGATGAGCTCGCCTTCCGCGGGCTCGACCCCGAGCTCGCCGGTGGCCGGGTGGGGGATCCTGCCGGCCCGACCACGCTTGCCGTAACCTTCGCGAGCCAGGTCTCGCGCTTCTACGCCGACGGCAGACCGCTTCTGCAGGGCGACGCGCTCGGCAACACGGTCGGCATCGCCGGCACTCTGCCGGGCAGCGGTAGCGTGGTGGTCGATTCTGGCTCGGCGGGGGCTGCTCTCGCCCGCGGCTTCGGCCTCGCCAAGAGCATCCACCTCGTCAACGGCGAAGCGCCGTCTGTCGCGATTCCGCCGGTGACCAACACCGACACCATCACCTTCCGGCTGCAGTACACGCTGCCCACAGGCTCGGCGAACAACTTCACGCTGACCGACTTCCTGCCGCTGCCGATCCTCCGCGTGATCGGGGACGCAGGGCCGCTCACCTTCCTCGACATACGTAACGACGGCTCGGATCCCGCGACCCTGCCGCCACCGGGCACGGCCTGGTGGCACCCGGACGAGACCTTCGACCTCGCAAGCCCGGTCGGCTATGGCGGCACGCCGACGCTCGTCCTCGACTCCGCCTCCAACAGCGTCACCTTCGATTTCGGCAGTTTCTACATGGAGGTGCCACAGCCGCTGAAGGTCGACATCCTGTTCCGCCTGCCGATCGAGGACAGGCCCTTCGGCGACAACCTGGTCCTGACCAATCTCGTGACCTCGCGCGAGGCGAACACGGCCGGCGCGGTGGTGACGTCGAACGCGATCGCGCAGTTCGTGCTGACCCAGCCCGCGCTGAACGTCACCAAGGGGGTGATTGGTGTCGAGACCGGCCAGGGCTTCTTCCCGGTCTCTTTCGACCCGGCCCCGGCAGGCCCCGTCGCCTTCTCCCCGCCCGGAACCGCGGGGGCGCCGTTCAGCGGCACGATCACGAGCGCGATGCTCGCGGCTGCCCCGATCGACAGCAACCTCTCCGGCGTCGATGCGGGCGACCTCGTGCGCTTCGCGATCGTGGTCGAGAATACCGGGCGCGGCATCCGCGGCGCGCATGACATCCTCATCCGCGACACGCTGCCGGCCGGGTTTGAAGTCCCGCCCGGCGGGCTCAACCTCACCGTCACGCGCGGCGACGGCGTGGCGATCCCGTTCGCACTCCGCGGCGGGAGGCTGTTCGACCCGGGCGGCGGACTCGAACTCCTCGACCCCACCGATCTCGACTCGACCGACCTCCGCGGCGCTCTGACGCGCCTGACCACGGAAGGCGAACCAGGGTCGCCGCCGACAGCGCCGACCGGCAAGAACCTCGCGCTGATCGTCTACGACCTGCGCGTCGCC